>Ga0255089_1000306_pt1 | contig 19711 bp, 16 predicted proteins | sample Colum_Miss_RepC__2_FD_188468 | JGI IMG/M metagenome (GOLD analysis project Ga0255089, IMG submission 188468) | Freshwater microbial communities from Columbia River, Oregon, United States - Colum_Miss_RepC_8d | ecosystem: Environmental > Aquatic > Freshwater > River | place: USA: Oregon... | reverse complement strand
ATCTAAACGAATGATCCCCGATTTCGAACGAGTCGAACGCACGAGCGGATGCCTCTGCTTGAATCCGATCTGCATCGGTTTGCTGTTGGGCAAAGGCCTGCGTAACGTCATCCGGCGCGTCAATCTCCACTGTTATCGCGTGACCAGTAAGGTTGGCAGAGTCGGTCAACAGCTCAGGGGGGATCCGTTGGCCTTGCTCTACATCATCGATCGAAGAGTCAGTCACAGATTCAGGATCTTCTATCACGGGCTGTTCAAGCGGTGGTGCGCTTATAGGCTGCGCCTCATTAGTCTGGCTTGATGGCGCGAGCGCGAAAAGGTCTTCATCTTCAAGGAAGCTGTAATCGTCGATTTCTGTCGAGAGGCTTGGTTGGGTGTCGTTGGACGCGTTAACCAGGTGTTGTTGCTCTTCAGGGGTTGTGTGGCCATCGTCTGTGACCAGATCTCGTTCTGGCTCTACGGTTACGGGTACGACCAATTCAGGCTGTGATGGAGCGATTGGGGCTGACTCTGGTTTAGGCGCCTTAATGGGCTGTGGTGAGCTAAAGGGGTTGTCTATGCCTGGAGCGGCCTCGGCAGCTCCGAGGGTGACCATGTGACCTTTCTTGCCAGTTTTTGTTTGCCCCTGCTTGGGTGTCGGCTTGCTTGCTTGGGTTGCTGAAGGCTTAGGGCCTTGGCTATCGGAAGGCAGTTCGGATTCAGGAGACTGCTTTTCTGTGGCCGAGTCAAAGGAGCTGTCGGAGCCTTCTTCAGATGCGGCCTGTGATCTTCTCTCTTCTATGATTCGTGGATCGCCCTCTACGTCGAACGGATATTGCTCGTCGATCTTTTTTAGCGCAGCTGGCAGGTCGAATTTCTTCTTTCCTTCGGATCTGTCCGCCTGGTATGCCTGATCGAATGCAATTTCGAGGAGCTTTTTCTTCTTCAGGCGTGTGCGCTGATTTTCTTCCTGCTCAACAGTAATTGCGGTGCCTTCACCGTAGACACAGCCAGCAAGGCTGACTTGAGATGGGCTGTCATTAAATTTGTGGGCGGCGAATATAGCTGCGGTTTTCTGGAGGACGATCGTTCGTTTGACCGTGATCCTATGAGCCTTTGCTTGCTCGAATTGATCTTCTGTAAAAATTACGGGCTTTCCTTTCTTGAAGAGCTCGTACTGTTCCTTGTTCATTTTTGGAGGAGGAACGACCACAGACTCAAACACAGCCTTTGATGATGGGTAGATCTTTCCTGAAAAGTGAGTCGCTAGAATGCCCTCGGCAAAGAGCAGCTGGAGTATGGCTTTGTGGATTTCGTTGTCCTTTGACGAGCCATAGGTTGCGACTTCAGCCTGGATGTCGAGGTGGTTGATCACGCGTTCGTAGAGCTTCTTGAAGTCTACATAAATCGCATTCCCGTGAACGTGCCCAATGTGATTGGGGCTGGCGGCATGGTTGTATGGAACTGTCCCTTGACCCGGGAGAATGCTGTTTAGAATCGCCTCATACAGAGGTCTGTGATTCATTGGGTTGTAGTAAACAAGGCTCTCAGGGTAATCCTCTGGCGTCATTTTTTCTGCAGCACAGGCGGCTTTGTCTGCCTGTATGAGCGCAAGCATGAGGGCTTGTGTGGGGTCGCACTTAACAATGTAGTTTGAGTGCTCGTCTATGGCCTGTGGGAGCTTATCAGGCGTGTGGTAGTGAGACAGTGCGGCGTAGATGTAGCTTCTCAGTGAATAGGGAAGCGCACTGAACTTTGGGAGCTTGGCAAGCAAACGGGCGCCTACGGGGCCATGGTCGCCAATAACCTTTTTTACGATGTATTTTTGCTGGCTTTTCTTCCGCAGGGTAAAGATTGTCCCTTTTGGTTTTTCAGTTTGAAAAGTTTTCAGCTTGCCAATGTCGTGAGCCAAGCAGGTAAGGATGAATGCCTCTAAGGTAAGGGGTCCCTCTTGAAAAAGGGCTCTTCCGTGGTTCTTCGGATCATTCGGGCTAATCGGCTTTAGGGTTTTGGCTTGCGGCGTGTAGCCTTCGTAATGAAAAGAGCCATGAACTTCAAAGCCTGACTCTGCGACTTGGTAACAGTGCTCAGGCAAGGTGACATCGCCATGTGCGCCGATACGACTGGAGGCCGGTAGACCTGGTTTGCCGTTGAGCGCTCTCATGACCTCGAACGTGGCATCGATGATCTTGGAACGAGTGGGGTCAAGGTCTTTCGAATTAGCGTTTTTTAAGCTCTCGATGCCATCAATATAGGCGGCGAATTTAGGGAACTTGTCGCGATCTATTGGATGCCATTGGGCCGGTATTGGAGTCCTTTCCCACTGTTGGGGAAATGGTCCGAGAGAGGATTTAGCGCCGGGGATTCGGTGTTCACCGAGGTGTTTCTTTGTTTCGTAACGAGTCCACTTGATAACCCCCAGCGTGGCCACGAGGGAGGCCAGGAGTATCAAAGTGAGGTTGGTAAGATAGAACGCCGTCGCCGGGAAGTAGTTGGTTGCGTCTAGCTGGATCGCGTTACTTAAAAGTCCGTATATGGTTGATACCAGCCAGGTGGAGATAGTCAACCATATTACGGATGTTAAGAGTCTTTCACTTCTCATGGCGAGGACATCAACCTATTAGGATTCGGTTTCTGTGCTGGCGGCCGGTTGCTTTGGCTTAGACCCCTCGTTTTTTGCAATAGCTGCCCTGCCCTCTAGCAGCATCTTCTGAAACTGAACAACCCAGGCTTCGTACGGGTACGGAATGTCGCCCTGCTTAACTGGACTAATGGTGTCGCAATGGAGATAGCCAAACTTGACGGGGATCGGCTCGCCCTTCTCATTTGTATGGCCTTCTGGGTGATTCTTCGGGTTAACGCGATAGGTTCCCGTCATTTGATACGGATGGCCTAGCGTGATCTTTTTGTAATAGAGCGCCAATTTTGATTTAGCGCTGTCTGTCTTAGCGTAAATACGGCAGTGAATCGCGTCGTCTGGAGATGGGCCTTGCTGAATCAGAAGGGATAAGCAATGACGGCCTGATTTAGTCTGCTCAATGATTTTGGCAGTGAGGAACCCTGCAATGATGACGGTGTTCTCGTTGCCATCGACATTCATGCTCTCAACGAAGTTTTCGCTTGGTATGGGCTGGGCAGGTGGTTGGCTGTAATCCTTAAGAGATGCCTTGAAAACAACTTCAGCATCCGAATTGAGTACATTCGGGCGAGAAATAATGATTGCACGGGGGATGCAAGATTTTACATCAGAAGAGATTTGGCCTGCCTCGATTCTGACTCGAACATGAACGGCAGTGCCGTCTTGCATATCGCCATTAAGGACTACACCAGCCTTGGGATTGAGTCGGACGGGTAGGCAAAGATTTAGATTTGGGTAGCCAAACTGCTGAATCCAGATGACGTCTTTCATCGGCGGCTGATTAGGAATGGTTCTGTGCAGGATCCCCGTAATGAATCCAACATTGTAGTAGCCATTTAAGTGGGCGTTGCGTTGGATGTCGCTACGTTCAGATAAAGGAATCGTCATGCTAACCTCTTTATGAGTGTTTATTTCAATGCTTTTATACCTGCACTCGAGAATAAGGGCAAGGGAATTGACAACAGATTAAATACTACAGACGGTTATAAAAAAACCCAACAAGCACGAGGCTTGCTGGGTTTAGTTTGTATGCGGTTAAAAGCCAATGTCCTCTTCGTCAGCATACGAAAACGAAGGAACACCAGGAGCGGCTGCTCCGTAGGGGCGTTGCGCAGCCTGTTGAGGCTGTTGTTGAGCAGGCTGTGCATGAGGCTGAGACTGGGCTTGAGGCTGTTGTGCCTGGCCCTGTGCTCGACCTTTAATGTCGCCTTTGAGTTGAATGTCTTCAAGCGCGAAGACAACCTTTCGATGAGTAACACCGTCGGAAACCCATTCTTTGGTCTTCGCTTTAGCCTTGATCACGACAGTCTGGCCTTTGACATAATACTGGCGGGCGTAGGCCATGAAGGCCTCGCTACCAATACGCTCACACTCGAGCCAATCCGTCGTTTCCTGACGAACCTTATTTGAATCTGTCCAGCTCTCGGTTACAGCCAGAGAGAATGAAACAGCACCCTTACCGTTGTTGAACGGTCTTACCACGCAGTCTTTGCCGATGTTGCCGGAGAAGACGCAAACATTGATGTCACCCATGATTTTTCTCACTTTGTTGGTGCTACCACGATTGGTATGCAATGGGGGTACGGCTACATCCGTGTATATTTGTATTCCTGAAAAACTCTTTTTTATGGTAAACATACGGCATAGATTGAGTGAGAAGTTACCATGCTTAAATTTGTGTTGTCTGCCTTTTTGCTATCTTTTCCATTAGTAGGGTTATCTGCAATTGACATCCCTGATCCCGATGGACGGTCGAGCGGGAAAGTAAAGACCAGTGATTTCGAGGAAAAACTTAGTTTTTTGAAGGATAAAACTAAGGACCAGATTGGCTTTAAGGATGCGGGGTCGGCATCAAAAACATTCAAGCAGTATCAAGATGCACGTAGCGTCATTGAAGGCGGGGCTCGGGATGGCGATAGAAGAGCTGCCGTAAAAGTGATGTATGGCTTAGCCAAGGCCGGCCTACCTGCCGCCTTAAATTATGTGGGATACATGCTTTCGAACGGGTTTCTAGTCGTTAAGGATGATGAAGCTGCTGCCAAGTATTTCTACGAAGGCGCGAAACGTGGCGATCTATACGCAAAGCACAACTATGGCGTTTCTCTCATTCTGGGTCGCGGCGCGGTTCAAAACGATAAATCAGGGGTAGCGCTGCTGGAGCAGAACGCGATTAGACGTATCCCCTACTCTGCTGTTGCGTGCGGCATTTTCTATGAGAATCGAAAAGAATGGGCAAACGCCATTAAGTGCTATCAGGGCGCCTTTGGATTTGCAGAGCATCCGATTGCGAGAACCCGCGTGGCCATGATGCAGATTCGTGGTCGGGTATCTAATCAGAAGAATTTCGGTGAAATAAAGGTTTCATTGAACCAGGCAGCGAAAGTCTGGTGGCCAGAAGCCCAATGGACGTTGGCTGATATGGCGAGATACGGAATCGGTAGCAAACCAGATCCCTTTCAGACGGCATTTTGGTTAAGAATTTTGGCTCAAAATCCCAACGCTAAAGGAACGGAATTCGAGAAACGGTCACAGGCTGGACTCGGGGAGCTGATGCTGACGAAAGAAGCCAGTGATGCCGTTGATGAGAGCATTGGTATTTGGCTCAACGGAAATCAAACTGTTATGCCGGTAATCGACTACACCAAAGCGGTTGTTGAGAAGGCAAGTTAAGCCCCATTCGGATCAAATGGGGCTTGGGTGGACTCTGGTTTAGTAGTCGCTAGAGTGGTCGTGGTACATGTTGTCGGGATACATGCTGTTCGATGGATGATGAATTCGATCATTGATAGCACGACCTTCAGTGAAGTTCTGGTCGTCGGAATCGTCAACCCATGAGTCGCGGACAGCGCTTTTTTGGCGCGGCGAAAACTCATCGACAAGATTGGATCGAAATGAGTGAATGATTATAGCGAGGAAGAAAGTTAACCCTACGCTAAGCAGCTCTGACTCGAGGCTGATAAATGCAATTGATACAACAATGGTCAATAGACCTAAAATTCTGATTCCCATAATTCACCTACCGTTACGTTCATGTCTAATATTTACTGGTGGGTCCAGCGCAATTTCATATTAGAGCTGAATGGAATGGTATGTCAAAGAGGTGTCCGGGCTGCATAGGAATGGACACTCGGATTAAGAGTGGACCGCCTTTCGGCGGCACTCAAGAACGACACGACGATGTTTAGGTTATTGGGCCAGGGACACTGAATACTTACCCGTTCTATCGTCCTTACTTACGACAACATTGAACATAGGGTACGTAGGTACGTCTTTAGTGGCAGGCCCCATCGTTACACTCTTTGTCCCTAGCACTCCTTCACTCCATGATGCGACCTGGACTGTTGCTACGCGGCCATCTGCCTTAGAGAAGTTGGCAACGGCAATTTGATAGGTACCTGGCTGTAATTTAGAGGCATCGCAGGATGCGTAGTAATGCTCAGGGCCATTGGCAGAGGTGTTATCAACATCGAGATAACCGCTTGTTCCGGCTAATGACCGATAAAAGACATGGGAACCACTAGGTTCGAAGGCGTGCAGGTCTACATCGCCAGTGCCATTCCATGTCAATGTTGCAGTGAAAAAACCAGAAGTTGCACTCGCTGGCGGCGCTATAAGTGCGGCTAGAGCAGAATCTATTTGGTTCTTTACTCGTGTCGATATTGCTAGTTTCTGGTTTATGTATATCGATAGCAGGCCGTGACCAAGAATATCTGTCTGGTTGTCTATGCCCGCTGGGCGTGAAAGGTATGGTGGAATGTTATCGGTGATGCTGGGCACGCTGCCTGCTGCTCGGAGGGCATTGATTACGAGATCAAGGTCGGCAAGCGTGTGCTCGCCATTCAACGTGGGTGAAGCAGGCGCAATGTGAACGACCTTTACTGAGCCTGAAGTTGTCTTTGTGAGGGCGTAGTTGTAGGCAGCATTTGCAAAGAGATTGCCTTGAGAGTGGGCAACGAACAGTAATTTTTTCCCCTCAAGGATCCAGTTATCTATTCTTGAGCGGTGCTCAATGTAGTTTTCTGTAGTTGGGGGATTGGCCAAAAAGGTTGTTAAATAGTTAAATACGCCTGCTCTGTAGAAATCGATAAATGACTTTATAACTTCTGAAGCTGGCTGGTAGGCCTCAATTATCTTTGACCACCATGGGCCGCCACCTTGCAAAGCCTCAAAAAATAACTCATACCGCCCCTGAAGTAGCCCTTCTTGTTCTTTTAATCGTTGCTCAAATGTTTCGACAAAGTCCTCGAATCCGTTTGAGTAGTTATATAGAGTCTCATATTTGATGGAATCGCCTTGTGAAGATTGATTCCCGTGGATATTACTGAATACTTGGTTATAGAATTTAGCTTGAGTCTTTGTCGTCTGGACACCGTTAAAAAAGACAAATGTAGTGTCCGTGTCTCTACATAGGTTTGTTTCTATGGAGGCCCGGGCAGGAATTGAAATAGATTGAATAAAAATAGATGAAAGAAGGAGGATTCGAAGGGGTACTGTCTTGAAGTTACTCACAGGTATCTCCTTCTGGAATGGAGGAAGAAGTGCCGTCTAGTGCTTTGTTGTATTTAAGATACGCTAGTAGCCTTTGCTTTGTGTTGGCTGTCATTGACTCTATTTCGGAGCCGACTCGTGCGGGCTCTCTTGAAATTTTGCCACCTTCAAATTTCGAAAAAATACAGTTAATGGCTCTGGAACCCTCTAGATCAACAAGCCTTACTGCCGGAAGATCTGTTGGGTCTACTTTCAAAGAGTTCTGCATTCCTTTTGCAAATTGAGTGGCAGCAGAAAGTTGGTCGCTCGAGGTGTAATTAGCGGCAAGATAGGCATCAATGTCGTCACGAACACCGTTTGAATTTACATCGGGACCTAAGAGCGTGTTACTGCGATCAAGCTTAGGTATTGCGCCTGACCTCTCAAGGGCTTCAATTCGCTCTGTTGGGGTGGCGGGTTCGGATCCACTGCTGGAGTCTGCACCGCAACCGGCGATAATCGAGGCAATAGATATTAAAATAATCTTATTTTTCATTGATATTGTCCTTTCATCAAATAATTAAGGGCTTGCTCAGGGTTTTGGAGCAAGGTCTTTGAAGTTGAGAATCTTGGAGGCAGTTTGATTTTTAAGTCGATCGTCGTTCGCTTGGGCAATACGTTTGCCGGCGTCTCCAGAGCCAGGAAGTTCCTCCCCGCCAGCCGCAGTTGGTTTGAGGAATTTAGGGTTTTTAATAAGGTCCTCAATCTTATTTGAGGATTCTAGAAATTGAGGCAGCGCTACGCTGTCTTTATTTTTTGGATCCTTGGCTGCTTGTTCGGCCTGTGCTTGCTGGAGGTTTATGTAGCCAAGGACTTCCTCTCGCCTGGCGAGCATTTCCGGGTTCTTAACGGTGTGAGGAGACTCTGCTGCATCTGTTAGGAAAGCAGAGACCTTATCTGTCATCTGAGCAAAGCTAAGCTTATTATTCACATTAGGCGCTACGAGTTGGGCAACACTGTCTGCAGATTCCTCATAAGCTGGAAGCTTTGACTCGACGAACCTTTGATTGTGGCCCTCAGAGTTTATGACGCCCTCTCTCATTGTCCGGCCAGCGGCCTGAACCTCTCGGGTATTCCTAGTTTCTGCTGCTGCAAGAGCTCCATGAGCTTCGGTGGCGCTTTTGGGGTCTGGCAAGTCTTTAACAAGGTCTATATTTGGGGTTTGTTTATTTACTCTTGCGGTGACAGCGGCGCCTTGTTGAGCGCCTTCTTGAGCGCCTTGTTGGACTTCTGTTGCAGTGACGGCTGGGGTCCCATTTGCGCTGTCTCCCAAGGCTGCGGCTACCTTAGCCTCAGTTATTTGCGCAGCTTTTGCAGGGTTTTCTGCTACTGGTGTGTTGCTGAGCGAATATACAGGCTCTAGCAGTTTGACTAGAGAGCTTGGGTCTTCTTTGCTGAGCGTCATCATAAAGGCGTAGTCATCAAGTGCTGACTCGCCTCTTGAATTTAGTGTTGAAGCAGCGTCTGTCGCTCGTAAGCCGTTAATTTGTTGTCTGTAGGCGGCTGCAAACGCGGGGTCTTGAACTTTTGCTGCGCGAAGCAGGTCGAGGTTCCTGTCTACTTCTGGACTTCTATCAAGAAGCGCAAGAACCCCTTTTGGGTCGAGTGTTGCTTGTGAAGCGAGGGCATCAGTAGTGGTTAAAGATGTTATTGCAGCCTCTTGGGAGGCAGCAGTGCTCGTGAGCTTGGCCGAGCTGCCACTCGTATCTTGAGCATCAACTCTTCGCGCATAACTTTGGGCATTAGCAATTTGCCGTCTTAGGGCCTCTGCATCTCTTCTTGTTGAGGTTTGATCCTCACCAGTACGGGCAGAAAGTTGGGTGCCAGAGCCTGTTGATGATTTATTACTCTGGGTCACTCCAGTAGTATCTTGTCTTTGTGTCGTTACATCAGTTGATGTGCCAGCCTCCATATTGAAATTGATCTTGGGGATCAGCCTATCAAGCATGCTTTGTTTTTCTTCTTTTGAGATTGGGGCTTTTTGCCCAGCTGGAGTCCCAACGCCGGCGCCAACCGCAGCACCAGCCCTGGTTGTTGAGGATGCACCGTTAAGGTTGGTTGCAGCTTCTGTTTTGGCTGCTTCGGCACCTCTAGAGGCTTCAGCATTTGCGATAACATCCATCGCTGACCTGAATCCTACTGATTTGTCTACACCTCGCTCTTTGGCGTATGCCATAAGCTCTTCGCGGGTTCTTCCTTGGCTGTAGCCTTCAATCGTTGCTCGACCGATAGATTCGTCAGTGGAAAGGGCGTTGGTAATAGTCGTCTGCCTCGCTGCGCTTCTAGCACTTTGAGTGGCTGAAGATAGGCCAATTGTTGGCGCTGCTGCATCGCCTGGCACTGCGGTGAACTTGCCAGCCGAACCTGTAAATGAAGGTGTATTCATTGCGATAGCGCCATTTGATATGGCCGTAGGCGCATTGACCTTTTCGTCATAGTAATCACGACCACTGAGCCTATTGGCAACGCCTGTTAGCGCGAAGACGCTGCCTGAGAGCAATGCAAGCGTGATCAATGGCGTTGCAGCCATCAGGTCAGAAGCGATGCCTAAATTGAGTGATACAGACTCGTAGAAGGCCTGATAGCCCGCCGCTGTGAGCTCAGGGCTATTCACACCGAATCGTGCTGAGTCGTAGGCAACCTTTTGTTGAATGTAGAAGTTAAGGATCGTCGCGAATGGTAGCCAGCTTTGGGTCCATATCCCGAACATGAAGTAAGAGCCCAATAGTTTGAGGCCCTTGGCGCCAAGCGCGATCATCAAAACGGATACAAGAGGCGCAAATGCGTAGAACAGGAAAAGCATGACGCTCATCGAGTTAAGCATCGTTTTCTGGAACAGGGTGGCACCGCCTACAGCATCTTCTTTGAACTGCTCAAGTGCGGTGACCATGGGCATGCAGGTCGCCATTTTGGAGGCATCGACAGCGCCAGACGCGCAGAGTTCTGCGTTCTTTAGGGAGCTGGCCAACATCGTCGTCATGGCGAAGTTCTTGGCACTTTCACCAGAAGCCGCTGAAATCGCATGGAAGGAAGTTTCATACGTTTCGTAATCAGGGCATCCGCTGTTTTTCGTGCGGACGTTTTTCATGTTGGCGCAGACGAGCTCTTCAAACTGAGAGACGCCATTGGGGTTCTGGGTGCTAGGTGCGATGTTTGGATTAGCACCTGGCTCGAACAGAAGATCTAGGTCAGTGGATACCAAGTCTGCAGCTTCCTGACAGGTCACGATTGTGCCGGAGGGTGCAGCTCTCGTGTAGATCTCGGTGATTCCGGTCACGCTAGAGTTTTGGATATAGCGCTTCAGAAACTCCCATGGGTTGTTGGATCTGGCCAATTCTCCTGAGTCAAAGCCCGCACGTCCAAATGCGCAGTCTTTGTAGACATTGATGACGCTGGCGGAGATTTTCGGCTGCTTCTTAGCGAACGTCTGAGATCCGTTACGGAGTCCGTTAAGGAGCTTGAGCGGATAAACAAACCCGTTCTCTTGCATAGCAAACGCTGGACTGCTCGCGGTTTTGAATGCGGTCGAAAGCGTTTCGCTGATTTGGGTAGTAAAGCCAGAAATGAATGCGCCAGGCAGGGCAATGCCAAGCGGGACATCATCTACCGCTGCAGCTTGACCCGTGTAGTAATCCTCTAAGACGACATCGAACTTAGGGACAAACAGTGCTGAGTAGAGGATTACAACAATGATGAGCTCGCCCAGTTCAAATTTAAGCGTTGTTACACCTTTGAAAAGCGCAACAGTCAGTGCAATGAGCAACCCGATCGCAGCAAAGCCGCCAAGTCCCACATCGGATGTGCCAACAAAGTCAGTGGTGTTGCTGGGGTTAAACAGCATCGCAATGGCGGTTAGCGTTGCTCTAAAGGTTTCTAGGTCGCCGAGAGTGATAATCGTGAATTCCATGAGGGTCTCCCTTAGCGTACCGGGCTAGTGTTAATGGTGTTTTGAAAAGAACGAGCCAGCTCGGATGCCATTGCGAGTTGCTGAGGATTGAGCTTGAAACGAGGTGGCTTGCCGTCTCGGCATAACGGCATAGGGAGCATCTGCGTATAGGTGACACGCTTACCCGTGGTTGTGAGGGTGTTGTGTACGTCCATTTTTACCGCCAGAAGTGCGCAGCCATCCGCCAGCTTAGTAACGAATTTCGCTGTGTAATAAACAGGGCCGAGGGACTGAGAGAAGTTCGTGATGTTCGTCGCCGAGTCGCCAATGAGTCGAACAGGCTTGATGATCTCTTTATCCCCTGAAATGAGTGGTATCAGGGTTGGGATGATGTCGTCAGTCTTTCTCTCGGCAGCGTGAGTCGATATCGACAAAAAGAGAATGGCTATCAGTAGATTGGCCTTAGTCATTATTCAGACCCCTTGTTATCTTCTGATTGGTAGTAAGGTTTGTTGCCATAGTCGGGCTCCCCTTCGGGTGGACGCTCGACTTCAGCTCGGTTTTGTTCCTTAGCCATGTCTACCCTGTCTCTGGCTCTCTCTTCCCAGAACTCGCTACCCTTGTCAGGGGAAACATTGGTGCCATCGTTGTCTGAGAAGTTTCTATCGCGACCGTCTTCGCGATACATGACATTGTCCTCGCAGGCTTGACGTTCAGCGGGTGTTGGCTGGTTTGCGCAGTAAACCTTTGACTCTTGGCGTCTCTGGTCGGCCTTGCGATATTGTTGGTCCCAGTAGGCGGCGCCACGGCCGCCTGGCGCGATCGACTGGATAAAGTCAGAGAAATCGATGATCGTGAAGTTAAGGCGTTGCAAGTCTGTTAGCGAAATTGGGTCACAGTTGGGCTTGCCCTTGCCTTTCGTTTTTGGGTACTTGAATTGTTGCTTGACCGCGACATTTAGGATTCGGCCAATGGGTGAGTTGTAGCAGCAGAAGGCGTTAAGCGTTTCCATACAGCGACCAAAGACTCGCTTTTTGCAGGTATTGGCTTGAGGGACAGCAGCGCAGGACTCAGAACCTCTGTAAAGAGCGAGCATGTGTTCGCTTTGTTTACAGGATGAAAGAGACTGATAAAGTGCGAAAACGGCAAAGATAGCAAAGGCAGCAGGGTTGAAGAAAAAATGGAAGTTGCCTACGGGAGCGCCTATCGCTGTGTTTGTCCCTATGGCGGAGGCTGGAACTCCACCGTAGCCTACGCCAAATCCCGCATAAGATATTGACGGGGTAAAGGATTGGGCTCCAGTTGAGTAGTCGTAACTCCCTTGCGCTGCATCGGCAATGGCGGGGGAGTTTATTCCTAAGAAACTAGCAAAACCGGGTCCGAAAGAGCCAACTATAGCGTCGTAGACGTGAGGCGTTGCAAGGGCTGTGGCATATTGAAAACCGTAAGTTGCGGCGCCGATAAGAGGAGACATAGCTGTCTGTGAGATAACTTGGTTACTAAGGTCAAATGCCTCTGCTGCTGGGCGTTTATTGCAGCACTTTCGGATCCCGCCATAGCCTTCTCGGCAAAAGTGAGCATCGCCTTTGAAAATTTTGCCGTCTGCATCCATATAGGCAGCGACTTCTCGGGCAGCTTCCATGTACGCAACCGCCAGCCCCATGTCTTGATTGGCGTCATAGCTGGTGTCAAAACACTGGCCATCTTGGCAAAAAAGGGCAACCGAGCAATCGTTTGTCTGCTCTTGGTTCCCTGTAGGGCATTGGAAAGTTCGGGAGTAAACGGTGCAGCGTCCGGTGGATTCATCGGTGTCGGAGCAAACGACTTCTTTTTCTGAACAACCCTTCTCTCTGAGTGCATCGCATTGGGATGTGTCGGTGCCAGAGCCATTGTCGCAGCTGTATTCCACCTTGTACTTAAAGCAGTCACGCGTAACGGTTTTTCCGTTGACGCTACGTGTGCCACCGGAGTCAATACATTGGCGTCCTGTCTCCTCACAAAATGCGTATGTGATTTGAGGGAATAGCAGGAGGATGACAAGTGAGAGGGCTGCTGGTTTCATTTTGTTTGCCTCTTGAATGCTTCGCAGTTGCCTCTGTATTGCTCGGTCACGCCACCCGGCACGACTTGGGCAAATAGGAATGCGTAGTCCTCTCTGTTGTTTAATCTAGTGCTGGGTATTTGGTCTGGATTAGTTCGACCACCAGTACAGTTGGCCGTCAACGCGTCTTCACGCAACTTGAGGGTTTCCTCTGGGGTTTCACCTTGGAGGTTTGAAGATCGCAAGGGAGAGCCGCTGGGGATATAAGTTGGGCAGGATTGATAGGTGCCATCAAAACTGGTTAAGTGGCCATTGATACGGGCATACACATAGATGCGACTGTTATTAGTTGCAGGTATGTAGGCGATTTGATTACCGGCGCTGCGCATGACTTGGCGAATTTGTTCAGATCGTTGGTCTTTGCAGGTCTCTTCGAACCAGTTGTTTGTTAGTAGATCGGAAACCACAACGAATTCATTTTTCTCGTCGCGAACATCGCCCGGCTGATTGATACGCCCGAGATTTTGGGTGCAGAGAACGTCACCAGAAGCAGAGTCGTAGACGGTCGCAGTAATGACGCCTGTGCCGTCAATGCTCCCTTCTAGGTAGGCAAGCACCTCTTTTGTTCGTGTGTCGACAATCGCATTGGCTGACTTTATGCCCGCATAGAATGGAACGCGAAGATAGGTTTCTCGTGACTCCATGGGTTGGCCATAACGAGATCCGGTAATTCGCAGGCCTTTGGTGCCCGTAAAGTTCAGCTGCTCGTCAGGTGGCAAGGGGGTGCTTTGATACATTAGGTCAGGGTTAAATTCACCGTAACCCACGATGTAGCCTGACTCCGTTGTTACTGGCTCACTCGATGGCTTGTCTTCTCGCTTGAAGCATTTATCCGCATCACAAGCTTGATTGGGCGCTTTAAGGGTGAAGCCATCGACATATCGGTTCCCAAAATATGGGTCTTTACCGTTGTTCCAGAAGATTAACTGCCAACCTTCGTGAAATGGAATTTGTGATGCCCCAACAATGGCTACTTTTGTGACAGCACGGGTTGTCGAGGGGAAGTCGTAGATCTTGTAGGCCGGATCTCGAGCGGCGCCAGTAAATGCCGTATAGCGCGTAGGGAATGGGCTTGCGAAGAAAATCCCTCCCCGTGATGACTTGGCTCTAACGGCGTACTTAACGACATCTGCTTCGGAAGCACCCATCTGGTAGGAAAGCAAAACATCGATGGGCTGAGAGGTGTTACGCGAGTCAGCATCCGTAGTATTGGAATAAAAGCTCGTGTTCATAAAGCCGTGGTTAAGGGAGAAATACATCCCAGAAACGGCTGTTTTTTGGCTTTCTTCGGCCGGCAGGAAGGTTAACTCTTCTTCGCATTCGTTAGTCGTTGTGCCAACAGGCTCCGAACAGATTTCTTCGGTGCTATTAGCCTCGGTGACGACCTTAGTTTCGTACTTACAGGTTTCTTGATCGTAGGCTCCAGCCGAACGCTTAGCCCGGGCGAAGTTGGTGAACATCGGGTCTGCGTTTTCGTCGAAGGTGTATGGAAGCTGACGGTCGTGCTGGTCTACTAGGTAGTTAATGGCGCGGCATTCTTCTTGATCCGTAGGGGACATTTCCGCCATGTTCTTGCTGCGGCACTCATCAATACGCTGATCACCTTGAGCCCTTGGCGGCTTTGATCCGTAGGTAGAAGTCTGGCTGGGATTTTCGTTGTAATAGGGAACGAACTCCTGAGCCTTTTCCTTAGTGATGGTGGACTTCTGAGATTGCTTCTGGGTATTTCCAAAGCTTTTGCCTTGATCGAATGCTTGATTTGCAGAAAGTATCGCTGCAGGCAGTGAGGCTAATGCAAAAGTTAGCATTACAAGGCGTGGCTTAAACATCAGAGGACCTCATTAAGGTATCTGGTTGCTAATGGCTTAATTTGATCTGGGCCTTTGTTTTGAATTTCCTTTAAAGCGTAAGGTATCGAAATATCACCCGTGATGGTAGCGAAGTTTATCGGCGGTAAGCAGCCGTTCGCGTCGTAGCCTGGGGTTACGGAGTATTTGCCGACTGCAAAGGTCGGCACCTTTGTCACGGCGTACCGCGTAAAAAGTGTTGGGTTGATTTCGACAGAAGCCATGCGCCTTGGGTTCATGGCATGTATGCGCTTTTGGTTTTCGGAGATTTTAAGATCCCCTGTCACGGAGCCACGGAATACCACCCTCGCCTTGTGTCTTGCTGCTTGCTCGATGTACTGCTTGATCATTTGGTCAGGCATGGAAAACGACAAGAAAACCAGAAGCTCTTCGGTGTCACCCTTGGCCTGCTCTTCGGGATCGTTGGTCTTTTTCTGCAGTTGCTGAATGGCGGCCATCACGTCGCGGACAGCACGCTTTTCCTTAACCGAATCTTGAGGTGTAACGTCTATGGTCTGTCGCGCATAGCCGGTTTCTGGCAGCACCGTAGGCGCGATGGGCTTAGCTTTAAGAGCGGCCTCGATCTCCGGTCGGAGCTCTTCTGCTTTGAGCTTTATGCTTTCATCCGATGGCATCTTGGCTCGTTCAGCTACGAGCTGCTGATCAATGGCGTAGAGAGCTACGGGCGCTATCAAAATAGAGAGCGCAGTAGTGAGCGTAATGAGGCTTGGGTAACGTACTTGCATTGTGTTTGACCTCATGGAGCTGCGCCTGGTGGAGCCGTGATGACACCGTTACAGCAGTCACGCTTACGGAAGAATAAGTAGCCAAAGTCTTCACCCACGACGGGGAGGTTTTTACCTGCTTCGTAAAGGGCGGTAGAAAAGCCGAAAGGCTGGCAGCACTTCCCTGTTAAGCGCTTGTCTTGCGGGAATGGGTGAGTCAGCTGGAACTTGTAAGCTGACTTACGGATCATGAATTGAGGGTAATAGCCGCAGAGAGCTTCTTCACCTGTGGTGCCAAAAAGAAGGCCCATTCGGTGCATTTTGGTCGCCAATCGCTGAGCGAGGACACTCGAAGTTGCAACACCCGAGGAGTGTTCGGCCATAACGCCCGTCAAAGGATAGACCGTGCCCTGACAACCGGAGCACCAGTGCATAGCGTCAATGGGGAGGCCCAATGTCGTCGCGGCAATACAGTCGGCGGTGCATGCAGCAACCGCAATGACGTTGCCATATAGGAAGGCGTCTGGATTAAGGATGCCGGCCAGTTGAGGGTCTGACCAGGTAGGGTCGGCCTCGGTGAGATAGGCAAGGTCGAATCCACCACGCTCGATGCACACATCTTCAAGAAGCAATTCCAGCCAGTACAACATGGGGTTGGTGTAGTAGTGGACGTGATAGAAGCTGCGCTTACCTGAGTGGTTGCCCGACGCCCTATCTCGGTTTTGGACGGTGCCATCAACATCATAAGGGAGAACGCTTGAATCGATTTGGAAGCCAAGGTTTAGGAAGCAGTACGGCTCCTTAACAACATCCATGCTGCGAATCGGTTCGTAGAAACCGACAGGGATGCCCACACGTGTTGGGCAGACGCAGACAGGGTCTTGTCGGTAATCAGACTGCGTTTGTGTGCCTGGGCCCAAGTCCTGATTGAAAATCGTGATCGGAAACATGCAAGACCAGCAGACGTCGGTAACTGGATTGAGGAATTTAGGTCGGCAAGTTGCTTCAGCTACAACCGATACGGCGAGCGAGATAGCGAAAATGGCGAGGTGAGCAGTTCGTTTGAATGCAATCATGTTGTCCTCTAATCAGCGTTACGGCTTGAGCTCATGGATCTTGAGGGTCATGCCGGCCTGCGTGATGCGAACGGGCACTTTGGTTAATCCGAATCGGTTAACGAACTGCGATTGCTGGTCAAAGAAGACTTTATTCTTTACCGCCTTCGTGACCTCGATGTAGTTGCCATTGGTCATGATGAGGACGGTTTTGGCATCTAGGGTCAATTGAGTACGGGCCAATTGAACCTGTTTTGGATCTTCACCATCGAAGAGAAAGATGGGCTTTGACAGGGACATGTATGTCAGCGGATTAAGCTTTGTCCCCTTTAGCGAGAAGATGGCTCCCTTGTGGTCGGCCATATCACGCGTCGTGACAATGCTTGGGTCGAAGTAGCGAACAGCTTCTTTATCGACGGTCGTGAGGCCCTTAACCGGCGTTGGCCGTTCAAGGGATGCACGGGCTCGTTTTTCAATTTCCTGCTGATGCTTGAGAAGCGAGCCGTTTTTTTCCATTTGGGCCAGCTTATTTTTGATGACCTCTTCGAAATCGGGCTCGATCACAGGCCAAGATCTGCCTATCTGACCGAGGTCGCCAGCATGTGTGATGCCGGCGATTAGGGAGAAGATCGCAACGTAAGCTGATGCCCTATTCATGGATTACTTCACAAAGTCGATGATCTGAGTGATCGGGAGTGCGCCGGCCTTGAGGACACCTTTCGCGTTAATCAGCGTAGGCGTGCCATTGATGCCGAGTTTTTTGGCGATCTGGACATTCATATCGACAGGGTTAGCGCACTTAGCGGCTGCTGGCTTGATCTCACGGAGCATGTAGTCATCCCATGCTTTACGCTTGTCCTTAGCGCACCAAATGGACTCGGAGATTGCACGAGCTTCTGGGTGAAGCGCATCGATGGGAAACAGGAACGTGTAGATCGTGACGTTATCGACATCACGGAGCGTCTGTTCGAGGCGCTTGCAATAGGGGCAGTCAGGATCGCTGAAGACATACAGGACGTTTTTGCCGTTGCCTTTGACTGTTTTGATCGCACGGGTTTTGTCGAGGAGACTTAAGTCAGCCTTGTTCAGCTCGGCTAAGCGAGGTTCGGTCAGGTCGGTTTGGCTCTTCATGTCGAACATGCGACCAACCATAAACTTCTCGCCAGTCTCATCGGTGTAGGCAATGTTCTTGCCCATGACGACTTCGAAAATGCCCTTCATTGGGGATGGCTGTACGGAGACAATATCCGTATCAGGGTAGGCTTCTTTGAGTTTGGTTTTTAGCTCGTAGGAAGCATAAGCAGCCGGGTTCGAGGGCTGTTTTTCAGGGCTGAGCGCGTAGGCGTGAGCGCTAAGGGCCGCAACAGCAATCGCCAAAGTTAGTTTATTAAGGATACGCATGGGTGTTATCTCCGTTTCTACTTGAAAGGTTAGCATTTAATTTGAGAATTTGCATAACAAGGGAATTACATGTCGAGAAAGCTTTTTACGGCATTAAAGTCTTCTGTCATTGGTTGTGAGTCTGTGTTTATCGGTTTTGGGAATTCTTCCTTTGGCTCGGGCTGAGGCGTCGGCTGAGTGATCTCCGCTGATGTCGGTGCAACCTCGTGGATAACTTCGGGCCGTGGCTGGGATGGCTTTTTGATCTTTTGCTGCGGCGGAGCAGGAGGTGCCACGAATCGATCTTCGGGCTGGTCGAGCAGAATAGAAGGTACGGCACCACTGAAAGGGAGCATGCCAGGGCGATGGCCTTTGGAGGATGCTTCAAGGCCAAGCCGGATGAGTTCAATCAAGATAAGGGTCTTCTGACGACTCGAATAGGGTTCGATGGCGCGAAGAATCTCGCCATGGGCGGCCGCGTCGAGGGTCAGAGAAAGGCGTTCCTTCACTCCCCTTTTCATCAGGTAGTCCCGTTGATGACGTGGCAGGCCATGCGTCTCATGCCTTCTGAAACAGCAAAGCGGCCCAAAGAGGAGGTCTTGGTATTTGGCCAGATGGCCTTTATGTGGTCATAGAGAATGGGTGCGCCACCACCCGTCAATAAGGTGCCTGTGCGCTGACGAGCACCATCAGATAAAAGTCGCGTCGACATATCCGAGATTTCATTGATGATGGTTTGTTTAGCTTCAGCGCATTGATTCTTAATGTCGGTGACTACGCCCCAATTCTTAATCGTATTCGTGTGTAAGCATTTTTCAGCTTCAACCATCGTCACATCAGGAATGCCCGACAGAGACAGGATTTGGGTTAGTGCCTCACAGGCCTTGAATACGCCACGGCATGAATCCGATTTACGCGGCTGATAACGCCCGTTTTCGATTGCCACAACGTCTGTCGTGAAATGACCAATGTCAACGACTGCCCATGACTCTTCAATAAAAGACCGACCAGGGATGTTTCTGCCCGAGGCATCAAGAAGCTCGGTGTGTAGGGCTGCAATCGGCTGAATGACCACTTTAATTGTGGAGGCCGGCATTAAGACTTGAGCGATTTGGCGGAGGATTTCCTTTTGAGATCCGAAGCTGGAGACTGGAAGCCCTAAAACCACGGTTCTATTTTCCTGCCTGACGCCGTGTTGATCAAGTTTTTTCTTCGCCGCCATGATTAAGGCTGAATGTTCTGCCGTTTTAATCCAATCGAAGTGGAGGCCCGTGACTGATTGAGATCCATGAGTAATTGCCGTGTCGCCGGTAAAGAAACTTCCCTCACTGTGCTGATTCGTAATTGGCACTAACACATGGTCCAGTAACGAGAGTTTTCGTTCAGCGTCGTCTTGAATCATAAAAGACGGTATTGCCGTGGCGGGAAATGAAATATGGGTTATCTCACCTTCTGGATTGTTTGGTGATTGAAAAGAGAGTTTTACGGCGCTGTGGCCAATGTCCATTCCGATTGCAGTCATGATTCACGCTCGTTATTTGATTAGCTTTTATACCGTCGAGGCGTGTTAATG
>Ga0255089_1000305_pt1 | contig 19731 bp, 15 predicted proteins | sample Colum_Miss_RepC__2_FD_188468 | JGI IMG/M metagenome (GOLD analysis project Ga0255089, IMG submission 188468) | Freshwater microbial communities from Columbia River, Oregon, United States - Colum_Miss_RepC_8d | ecosystem: Environmental > Aquatic > Freshwater > River | place: USA: Oregon... | reverse complement strand
TAATTGTAGCTTGTTCATATTTAGGATGGCTCTCTTTAAATATTGCATATTTGCCAATTAATCATGTGATAGGTTATTTCATAGTTTTAATAATTTTGCAACGGATTACCCTGTTTATACTTGTCGTTTTGGGCTAACAATGAATAGGATTATGTAGCCAATGGTTTTTAACCATTACTTATTCAGCTAGGGCGAGGATTGCCAATGTCTTTCAAATTAAGGCTTTTACAGGTTTTTATTCTTTGCTTCTTTTTGGGGTCGGTGCAGGGTTTCCAAGATTCTAAACAAGCTCAAGTTAAAAAATGGATTGATGAACTGGGTGATGCAGACTTTACTACCCGTGAAAATGCTCATAAAAATTTGTGGAAGGCTGGTAGTGATGCTGAGGAGCAACTCAAAGTTGCTTTGAAAGGCGATGATGCAGAAATCCGAAAGCGATCTTTGGAACTACTGGAAAAATTTAAGTGGGGGATTTATCACGATTCACCAATTGCAATCATTGATTTGATTCAAGCTTATCAATCTGGAACGTTGCAAGACAAAGAAAAATCGATTGCCAAATTAATAGAGATGGGCGGTCTGGGTGTCAAATCTGTAATTAAAATCATTAACGCTGAAGAACAGGAAGATGTTAGGAATTCCGTACTTTCTTATGCATCTAAATCAGTAAGCAAAGTCATTCCTTATCTGATTGAGAAAAATGAATTTAAATTCCTAGATCAAATTCTGCAAATGATGCTCGAAAACAGAGCAGAGGGCGTATTCTCGAATTATGCGGTTTACGCTATTCTTTCTGCATCAACAGATAAAATAATCAATCAGCTTTCTAAAAACAAACCTCCAAAAATCAGTGATGAAATAAACAAAGAGATTCTTGCTTATTTGTATAGAAGCAAGGGGGAGCATAATGACGCCCTTAAATTTGCTAAAGAATCTAAAAACCCAGAACTCTATACCCAGTTGGCACTCGAAGCTTCAAAGTGGAAAGTTGTATTGGATACGGATCATTTTCCCGACGATTTACTCTTGGGGAAATTAGGGTACAAACTTGCGATGTACCGTTTGGCTAACGAAAAGATGGAATTTGATGGAGCAAAAAAAACTCTCATGGAGATCGCTGAAGAATTAACGGGTAAAGATAAGAATGGAGTCGAATCTACGGAGCAATTATTTCAGGCAGCGAAAATAGCACTGTTGAATTATATGGTCCCTGAAGGCATTGATAGTTTGTTGAAAAACAAGAAACGCATGATGGTTGCGGAGATTTACGCAAGCCGTTTTGAGTTCGACAAAATCAAATCCCTAATTGAAGAAGCTAAAACCGAAAATGCGAAGGATGTTCCCGCCCTCGAAATTCATTGGGCGAAAATTCTTTACGGACTTGGGGAAAAAGAACAGGCTTTGAAAATTCTTGACCAATACAGCAGTCGAATCGCTGATAAATCTGAAGGCGATTGGCCTTTGAAGTTGGTTCATGCTTGGATTCTAATTAAGAAAAGAGATCGGGCTTTGGATGATGCTGCAAGTTATTTGCAAAAAATAGAACACCGTGAAGCTTCTGGCAGAATGTTAAATAAAATGTTTGGTGATGATTCCGAGTTTTATGATCCTTTGTTTCGTTTCTTCTTTAAGAAAAAAAACACTGAAACAGCGCTGGCTGTGATCAAGCAAATTAATGATTTGCACGATAAGAAACTAGAATCCAATGCTGTTGTAAAACTGGTTGATGAACTTCTAGAGTACGCGTCAACGGTTACCGCTGAAGAAAGTGTTAGTTTGAAAAATGCAGCCGGTGCTATTCTGAAAAAATATGGTTTAGACGAAAAACTTAAAGAGTTGGCGGATAAGTTTGGCAGTGAAACGATAATGCTTTCACTCGCAGACTTATACGCAGAAAAAAAGGAATGGGCCAAAGCTCGAGATTCTTTTAAGGTTGCGTGGGATAAAGATAAATCTAAATCGATTATCGCTTTTATGATTGCAAAAATGGAAGAAAATATCGGTGATAAAGCTCAAGCTTCCAAATGGAAGGATTTATCCACTTGGGCGCCTCTCGGCAATGAACAAGTAAGGCTTGATTTTGCTTATGCCTTGGGCAAAAGAAACTATGTGGATGATGCCCTTATTCAATTTGATTTGGTTTCTAAAACTGGTGAGCCAGGTTCTTACAGTGTTGGCGCATCATCTAGGGCACTTGCCAGCAGGCTAATTGAAAAAAAGAGCTTTGAAAAAGCTGCTGATGGATACGAACTTGCTATGCTTCGATGCATGACTCCCTTTGTTTCCTTCACTCAAAGCCAAGCCTATGTTAATGTCCCCTCTCTTATTGCAAGGTTGCGTTGCAGAGCTGCAATTGATACTGGAGATTTTGATAAAGTGGATTCTTTTGCTTCTAAAGCTTTTGATTTACAACCTGGTGAAGTTGAGTTGCCTATTCTTGTTTATCAACCTTTGATTGCTAAAGGTAAGAAGGAGCTTGCGGACAAGATATTTGCATCTGCAAAAAAATCGATTCAAAAGGTTGGAGATGATTATCCTAATTGTGCATGGGCACATAACTCAGCAGCTTGGCTTTCTGCATGTTGTAAATCAGATTTGATATGGGGGCTTAACCAAGCCGAGATGGCTATTAAGCTTGATGGCAAAAGTGCTGCTCATCTTGATACGCTTGCTGAAGTTTTATTCCAGTTAAAGCGCCAAAAAGAGGCTGTAGAGGCTCAAACTAAGGCCGTCGCCCTTGAGCCAACAAAGATCTATTACAAAAAACAATTAAAGCGCATTCAGAACGGCGATCCGAGTGTTGATCGGCCTGAAGAAAACGATGATTAATTAGTCCGAACATAATTATATGAAACCTCGATCTATCTTTTCTTGCAATTTTATTGTTCCTAATCTTGGGAAGTTTGAAGAGTTTGGTGTTTCCCTTGGGCAATTAATTCCTTCTTCTTTCGTTATTGCGCTAAATGGCGAATTGGGCAGTGGTAAAACAACATTGGTTCGTTCCTTGTGCCAAGGCCTTGGGTGCTCATCTTTAGAGTTTGTGACCAGTCCGACATTTGTTCTTATGCAAGAGTATCAGGGCCGGTATACCGTTAATCATCTAGATGTTTACCGTTTGGGAAGTGAATTGCAATTTCTAGAATTTGGCGGTGATGAGTTGTTTCAAAGTGGGAATGTTGTGTTGATAGAATGGGCTGATAAGATCAAAAATTGCTTACCTCCTGCTAGGATGGAAATTTTTTTAGAGGTAGTAAGTCAACACGAGAGAAGGATTTGTGTTTCGCTGCTTGGGGATGTGGTTTGTCCCGCAATATTGGCTTATTTGTCCGGTTTTGGTGCTTCAGTTTAGATTTTTATTAGAAGCTTATTTATTTGAATTAATCATTAGGTTGTGGTAATATTTGGTATAGATGTTTGGTTTATCATACCTTTAGAAAATCATTGTTTTTTGTCCTGCCTTTATATTTTCAGCTTTTAGACTTGGAGCAAAAGCGAAATGAATATTCACCGAATTTATTCAACGAAGAGTTCGGGATACATGAGCTGGTTTTTCATTTTGTTTGGGATAGCTAGTTTTTTTGTTCAACCTAATTACTTGGTTGCGTCTGAACCAAAAATAAGTTTCGTGAATGATGTTATCCCTGTAATCACCAGGGCAGGGTGCAATATGGGGTCCTGCCATGCTAAAGCTGGTGGTGGCCAAAATGGCTTTCAGTTGTCTTTATTAGGCTTTGAGCCATTGGAAGACTTGGAAAGCATTGTGATGGGGAGCCGCGGTCGCAGGCTTTTGGTTACGAACCCAGAGGCGAGCTTATTGCTAATGAAAGCTTCTGGACAGATGCCCCACCGCGGAGGAATTAGGCTGCCCAAAAAATCCCAAGGATATGAAATAATAAAGACTTGGATTACTCAGGGTGCCCTCATGGATGTAGCTTCAGATGTTAAGTTTGTTGCGATGGAGTTGATCCCTAAAAAGGGGGCGCTTCAACGAGGACAAGAGCAACAGCTAAAAGCGATGGCGCATTATTCGGATGGCACTATTCACGATGTTACAGCCCGTGCTTTATTTGAATCTAATGATAAGGCCATGGCTGAAGTTACAGAAAACGGTTTGGTTAAAGTGCTTGATATACCCGGTAAAGTTTCGGTGATGGTTCGGTATCAGGGGAATGTTGCGGTTTACAATGCTGCTATTCCACTTGGGGCCCCTGTAGAAAGCCTGCCTCCAGAAAAAAACTTTATTGATAACGCGGTCTTTTTGAACTTGAAAGAGCTTGGTATTCCCCCCTCCCAGATTTGTGATGATGCGACATTTCTGCGCAGGGTTACGTTGGATATTGGCGGTCGCTTGCCTACCGAAGATGAAGCTAAAAATTTCTTTGCAAATACAGTTGCAAACAAGCGCGATCAGGTAATTGAAGATCTGCTAAAAAGTCCGGATTATGCGGATTATTTTTCAAGCAAGTGGACTGCTGTGCTAAAGAATAGACGTGATGACGCTAGTGATATTGTCTCGAACTTTGCATTTAATGCATGGGTTCGGGACAGTTTGCTTGCAAATAAGCCATACGATCAATTTGTTCGCGAATTATTGGGCGCAACGGGCAAAGTGATTGGTAATCCCCCTGTTGCTTGGTATAAGCGCGTTAAAGAGCCAAAAGAACAAATTGAAGATGTTGCACAGTTGTTTTTAGGGGTACGAATGCAATGTGCCCAATGCCATCACCATCCATTTGAACGCTGGAGTCAGGATGATTATTATTCCCTCGCAGCTTTCTTTTCCCAAGTGGGCAGAAAGCCATCGGGCACACGGGGCGAGGACTTGATTTTTCATAAGAGGGGCCTAGCGGTTGCTACGAATATTAAATCAGGGAAAGCACTAAAACCCATGGCATTGGGTGAACAAGTTGCTGCAATCGAGGCAGATCAAGACCCTCGGCTACGACTGGCAGATTGGATGAGGTCTCCGCAAAATCCGTTTTTTGCCAAGGCTCTAGTCAATCGTTACTGGAAGCATTTTTTTCAGCGGGGTTTGATCGAGCCAGAAGATGATATTCGTGATTCGAATCCCCCATCCAACCCGGAATTGCTAGCAGCTTTGGAAAAACACTTTATTCAAAGTGGTTTTGATTTGAAGGATTTGGTTCGAGTTATAACCCGGTCGAATACTTACCAACTTGTATCCACACCGAATAAATACAATTCAGGAGACAGGCAGAATTATTCCCGATATTATCCTCGCAGGCTTTCTGCCGAAGTTCTGTTGGATTCGATTGATCAAATTGCAGGCACTCATACTGATTTTGCCAATCTGCCCGCTGGCACCCGTGCCGTTGCTCTTCCGGATAATAGTTACAACAGATCTTCTCCTTTTTTGCGGGTGTTTGGACGCCCTGAAGGCGAAAGCGTATGTGAGTGCGAGCGAGTGCAGTCTTCTAGCCTGGCACAAAGCCTGCATCTTATAAATGCTGCGGATATCCGCTCTAAAATTTCTCATCCGGAAGGTCGCGCAGAAAAACTTGCAAAAGAAAAGCTTCCTCTTGAAGATAAAATCAATGCTGTTTATCTTGCTGCGTTTTCTCGCCTGCCTAGTTCTATTGAATTAAAAGTAGCACTCGATTATCTAAATGCGCCCGTCGTTAATTCAGCAGGTCAGAATGTAGACGCCCAGAAGGCAGCACGCGAAAATCTTCAGGATTTGGTATGGGCCTTGATCAATACCAAGGAATTTCTCTTTAATCATTAAAAGGAATGACCATGTTGGCTATTTCAATGCGCTTGTTCACTCTTTTGTTTTCTTTCGCTCTTGTTTTGGGTGCGGGGACCATTGCTCTTGCACAATCTGTTGGTTTGCCCTCCCCAAGGCTTTTAACAACTATTCCTATGGGCGGTAAGGCTGGTACTCAGTTTGAAGTTGTTGTAACTGGTGAGCATCTTGATGATGCCCAAGATCTTATATTTTCTGATAGCCGCATTACTGCCAGTCGAAAGGTCGATGCTTCAGGTGTTTTAATACCTGATCGGTATATGGTAACTATTGCGCCAGATTGTCCTGTCGGGCTTTATGAATCCCGCATAATGACTAGGCTGGGCGTATCGTCTTCTCGAATTTTCACGGTTGGTAAATTCCCTGAGTTCGTTCAATCTAAATCAAATAAGACGCTTGAATCAGCAATTGAGTTACCGGTTGGTTCAGTATTTAACGGCACGATCAGTGAAAGGTCGGTAGATTATTTCAAGTTCATGGGTAAGAAAGGGCAAAGGCTGGTTGTAGACTGTGCTTCAACTGGGATTGATTCGAAGCTAAATGCAACCGTGATCATAGCAGATGCTGCAGGAAGGGATCTGCTAGTCGAGCGACTAGGAGGTGTGCTGGATTATTCTGTGCCCAAAGACGGAATGTATGTTATCAAAATTCATGAGTTAACATTCAAGGGTGGGCCAGCATTTTACTATCGATTGGGATTATGGGAGCAAGCGACTGGAACACCGATTATTCGCCAGCCATCCACAAAAACTGTCAATTCATATTCGTGGCCTCCAATTGGGCTTTCTGATCATGCTGCTTCCAAAGAAATAGAACCAAATAACGATGGAAAGCGTGCACAGAAAATAAGTTTGCCTTGTGACATTGGTGGCAGTTTTTATCCTGCTTCAGATGTCGACTTCTTTGAATTTGAAGCTAAAAAAGGCGAACAATGGTGGATTGAGGTTGTTTCGGAGCGTCTTGGTTTGCAAACTGATCCTGCAATTTTAATTCAGCATGTGGTGCGGGACCTAAAAGGTGGCGCGGATAAAATTACCGATGTTTTAGAACTAACTGATATTATCAGCCCTGTGAAAGTATCGAGTAACGGCTATGCCTATGATGGCCCACCATACAATCCTGGGTCTTCAGATATTCTTGGAAAACTGGTGGTCAAAGAGGATGGAACCCATCGCCTTCAAATCACTGATTTGTTCGGTGGTACTCGTAACGATCCTAATAATATTTATCGTTTGATAATTCGTCGAGCTGCTCCTGATTTCGCACTGGTTTCTTGGGCTATGCATATGGAGCTTAGAAATGGTGATCGAAATGCTTTGTCCAAGCCAATATCTCTCAGGGGTGGAGCGACAATGGCACTCGAGGTAGTTGCTTTTCGCCGTGATGGATTTGATGGCGAAATTGAAATTACTATGGAAGGCCTTCCTAAGGGTGTCAAAGCGCATGGTCTGAAAATCCCGGTAGGTCAATCGCGTGGAATGATGTTGGTAACAGCAGATCAAGATGCTCCCCGGGGATATACAAATGCAAAATTCTTTGGCAAATCGAAGATTGATGGAAATTCGGTGGTGCGACCATGCAGGCTTGCATCCGTAGCATGGCCTATTCCAGATTCATGGGGTGAAATTCCAAGCCCCAGACTGCTTGCAGATGTGCCGGTTGCTGTTAGTGGAATCGATTTTGCACCTATAACCATTACAGCCAAGGCGCCAATTTATGAGGTAACCGCGGGTGAGAAATTGGTGATTCCTTTGGTTCACAAACGCCGCAGTGAGTTTTCAGGTGATAAAATTCAGATGAAAGTAATTGGTGCTGGTTTCGAAAATGCCCCTCGGTTTGATCTTCCGATAAAGGCTGATACTTCCCAAGTCACACTTGATCTTGCCGTTTTGAAGACTCCGCCAGGCGATTACACCATTTCGTTTCTTGGTGGTGCAGTTGTTAAGTATAGCCATAAGCCTGATGCAGTTGCATTGGTTGAAGCTAAGACCAAGAAAATGATGCTTGAAGTTAAAGACTTAGAGGCAGAAGCAAAAAAAATTGCAACCGAGGCACAAGTTGCCCCTGCTGCCAAAAAAGACCAAATGGTTAAGGCTGTGGCAACGGTTACTGCCAAAATGAAAGCTGCAACTGATGCATTAAATGTCACCAAGGGGCAACTTGAGAAGGCAGCAGAGACTGCGAAGCCCAAAGATATTGCTGATATTATCGTTTCTGAACCAATTACGATTCGTGTCAAACCTGGGGTAAAAAAATGAAGAATACCAACACGATATTCCCCATGCGAAGTTGCCGGGGGCCTATACCCACAGGCCATGGTGGTAGAAGGGCTTTCCTTCAAGCTGGTCTAGCTGGTTTTTCCACTTTAAGTTTACCCGGTATATTGAAACTTAAAAATCAAAGTACGGCTCAGGCTGCCGGGGCTTTAAATCCTTCGACTGATAAAAAAGCGGTAATCATGGTTTGGCAACCCGGTGGTATGTCTCATCTTGATTCCTATGATCCCAAGCCTGATTCAGGTAGTGAGTATCGTGGACCATTTAATTTGATAGCAACAAAAGTTCCTGGGCTTCAATTTACCGAACTTATGCCAATGCAGGCTGCTATAGCGGACAAAATGGTGGTACTTCGTTCCATGCGCCAATCTGCCGGCGGTCACCCTGCTGGTTCAATGCAGTTGCTTTCAGGCGACCCAGATACCCGAGATAAACCAAAACCAAAATACCCCGATTGGATGACAGTATCAAATTACTTGCTTGCGCAGAAAAGCGTCAGGCAATCTCCGCTTCCTGCCTATGTAGGTATCAATCCGCCTCTCGAATATAATGGTCCAGCTTATCTTGGCGACACCTATTCCCCCTTTGTGGTTTCAGGAAATCCCAGCTCTCCAACTTTTTCCGTGCCTAATATTGGGCTCACCAATGTTGATGATGTTCGCAGGATCGGTCGCCGTTTAACTCTTAGGCAAAATCTTGACACCCTTGAGAGATCTTTTGATCATGCCCGAGAATTAGCTGCTCTTGATGAGTTTGAATCTCAAGCAATGACCCTGCTTACGAACCCCCAGACAAAAATTGCATTCGACCTTTCTCGGGAGCATCCCCGCGTCCGTGATCGGTATGGTAGAAATTCTTGGGGCCAGCAGTTGCTTTTGGCTAGAAGACTTATTGAGGCCGGAGTGGATGTATTGACTACTAGTCTTAGCGGTCCCCTTTGTGGAAGAGTTGGTAATTGGGACGACCATGCTGTAAATCAGCATGTTTTTGATGCTATGAAATTCCGATCCCGTGTTTATGATCAAGCGGTTTCGGCTTTGATCGAAGATATTTACGAGCGTGGACTCGATAAGCGAGTACTTGTGGTCGTTACCGGGGAGTTTGGCCGTACACCAAAGATTAGTTATGCTGCAAGCACGGGGGTAGGTGATGCAAGTGCTCCAGCAGGAACTTCGCAACCCGGCCGTGATCACTGGCCACGAGGGTTTTCTAACATCTGGGCGGGTGGAGGAATCCAGACTGGCCGGTTTGTTGGTTCTACCGATAAGCGCGGTGAAGATGCTAATAATCGCATTTGTGGACCAGGCGATTTTCTCTCTACGATTTATCATCACCTTGGAATTGATTCCGCTAAAACATTCATTAAGGATTTTAATGGCCGACCAACACCAATTGTTGATCATGGAAAACCAATTCCAGAACTTATTTCATAAACAGGGTGTGGTTCCGTTTAGTTTTTCGGTTTACAAATTAGAACAAACTGGTTTTAACAGTTTGATGTACCAAGCCTTTATAGGCCTTGGTTTCTATTGATATGCGAAAGCATCTGCCCCTAGAAATTACTTTAACCAATAAAAGTGGTAGCACTTTACGCTATTGTTTTAATCCACTGCCTATTATTGACAAAATCCATGGTTTAAAGATACACTTCGCTACTTGATAGATCCGTTTAATACTTGCGGGTTGCTCGAATAGGAGTTCCTAACCTAATGCATTTTCTAGACGCTGAGATTTTTTCTGAAGTCGTGAAGTTGTCGAATCCTACTTTGATTGCCATTGTATTGTGTGGATTATTGCTATGGAGCGCAGGTTATCTGACTCACAAATTTTGGGTTGTGTTTTTGGCAACAGCAGGGGCAGGTGTTTTAGGGTTCGATAAAGGACCAGATTTTGGAATCCAAGGCGTTTTTGCTGCTCTTTTATTCGGTATCTCAGCTGGCATTTTGGCTCTTTCCATCATTCGTGTGGTGGTTTTTGTCTTTGGTGGTTGTACAGGGATTGTTGTTGGAAATGTTCTAATGCCTGCAGGAGATGCTTGGTTGGCTTGCCTACTTGTCGGCGGTATTGCTGCGCTTTTACTTTATCCTTTCTGGTTTACTGCTTTTTCCAGCTTATTAGGTACCCTCGCCTCGGCTTATGGTATTATTGCAATTCTTGATAAGCTTAATGCTTTGGATTCTTCTAATATTGTTGATAAACACGCTGGCCTAATTGATGTAATTTGTATTGGATTTGTTGTATTCGGTACAATTATTCAGTACTTTTTAACCAAGTACTTCCGTAAGAGAAAATGGCGTCTCATGCAGGAAGAAGAAAGGTTTCGAGCTCAAAATGAAAATCTCGCATATTCCAGTCCGGGGACTTGGTTTAAAAACCCTTGGCGCAATGCTAGTTGATTCATTAAAGGGGTTTCCCTTTGTTGTTAGAATTCTATTGTTTTCAATTTTAATGCTTTTTTCTAGTTCTGTTTATGCGCAAGCTCCTAACACTCCTGGCCCTTTACCGAGTGAACCTGGGGACAAAGCATATACTCGTAATTTATTTTCGGGCGTGTTTGCTTTTATTTCTACAGTTGGTGTTTTAGTTGTTATTTGCATGCCTAGTCGCAAAAATTCGTAAAATGATTTTCGTTGGGATTTTTGAATTTAACCTTATAGCTTTAGGGGTCCATATATGGTGCAGCAATCTTCAATTGATTTTCTTGCTATTGCAAATCGGATTATTTCAGGCGGGGATATTACAAGGGATGAAGCCAAGCAACTTCTCCTTGTTCAAGGTGGTGAACTTTATGACTTGTTCTATGCTGCCAACAAAGTCCGCCGGCATTTCCATGGTAATAAAGTTACTTTTTGCAGCATACTTCCTACTAAATTTGGTAATTGCAGTGAAGATTGTAAATTCTGTGCGCAAAGTGCTCATTACGATGCTGATGTTAACGCTTACCCAATGATGGATGGGGATGATGTTGAAAAAGCCTGCACTAGTGCTCGAGATAATGGCGCCAGTGCTTTTGGTATTGTTAATAGTGGTAGGGGGCCAAACAAAAAGGAATGGCCTAAAATCATGGAAGCAATCGGGGCCATGAAAAAGGTTGATGGTATCACCCATTGTGCAACTCTTGGCACTTTAAATGAATCACAAGCCAGAGATTTAAAAGCCGCTGGTATCCGCAGAATTAATCATAATCTTGAAACTTCAAAAGAGTTTTACCCCAAAATTGTTACCACTCATTCATGGCAGGATCGTGTTGACACCGTCAAGCTTGCACAAAAGGTTGGCCTAGAGGCGTGCTGTGGTTGTATTTTTGGAATGGGAGAAAGTGTCGATGATCGAGTCAGCCTTGGATTTAGCTTGAAAGAGCTGAATCCTCATGTTGTTCCGCTTAATTTCCTTCATCCTATTGCAGGCACTCCCCTTGAGAATGAACCCAAACTTAAGCCAATGGAAATCTTAAAGATTATTGCTGTTATGCGCTTGATCCTTCCTAAGCAAGATTTGAAAGTTGCTGGTGGAAGAGAGAAAAATCTTCGTGACCTACAAAGTTGGATTTTTTATGTCGGCGGCACTAGTGGTCTAATCGGCAATTATCTTTCCACTTACGGTCGCGCTAATCAGGAAGATTTACAAATGATTAGCGATCTGGAACTTGAATGGCAGGATGATCGTGTTGGGGATTTGGATGAATCGATTCCAGATGCTGAACATATTCCACATTCCAAAGGTTCGCTTCTGCAACTTCCCGTATTGAACTTTTAACCTTGGGATTGCAAGATAAATTGGAAAATCCTGAATCTCAATCTACTGATCATTTGGACTGGGTCCAGCATGAATTGGATATTATCAGTAATGCTGGACTTAAACGATTTCGCAAGGCACTAAATTTTTGTCCCGATGGTTCTATTGTTTATCGTAAGAAAAAGCTCGTTAATTTTGCCTCGAGTGATTACCTCGCTTTTTCAAAACATCCTGCTGTGATTCATTCGGCTCGCAAGGCAATTCTTTCTTATGGTGTTGGTGCTGGAGCATCGCCCTTGGTTTCTGGATATACGCAACTTCATCGCTCCCTTGAACGCGAAATTGCACAATGGGAGGGCTTTGATGATGCGCTGGTTTTTTCCAGTGGATTTGGCGTCAATCTTGGAACTATCTCCGCTCTAGTTCATCCCAAAGATTTAATTCTTTCTGATGCTTTGAATCATGCAAGTATCATTGATGGCTGTAGGCTTTCTCGTGCAACCCTAAGGTTTTTCAAGCACAAAGATTGTGATCATCTTCAGGATTTAATTCTGCGGGCAAAGGGTAAGTTTAGAAAGTTATGGATTATCACTGATACACTTTTCAGCATGGATGGTGATCATGCACCAATTGAAAAACTTTTTCAAATTACTTTGAAAAATGACGCTATGTTAATTCTTGATGAGGCCCACGCTACTGGGGTTACGGGCGTTGATGCACGAGGCTTGACTGATACATTCCCGGCAGGACTGGACTGGAAGAGCAGGGTTGTAAAACTAGGAACTTTAAGTAAAGCATTGGCGTCGCAGGGTGGTTTTGTCTGCGCCAACAAAAAAATAATAACGCTTATTAAAAACAAAGCTCGTTCTTATATTTTTTCTACCGCCCTTTCACCCGTTTGCGTTGCAGCAGCTAGAACTGTAATAAGGCTAATAATTAAAGATAATAGCCGTGGGGCTTTAGTCAATTCGCTTTCTGCTTATTTGCGCAGCAAACTTCTAGAGATGGGCCTTGATATAGGCCAATCAGAAAGCCATATCATTCCTGTTATTTTTCGGGATTCGGAAAAAACAATGCGTATTTCTAAGAGCTTATTGGAACAGGGGTATTTAGTGCCGCCAATTCGTCCGCCTTCCGTTCCTGAAAATTCGTCAAGGCTTCGTATTTCTATCACAGCTTTCCATAGGCATGAATTAGTAAATGATTTTCTTTTAAAGTTAAAATTAGTATTAAGTCAGAATTAATTATTTGTAGGGTAACTGTCAGGCAAATCGTTATTTTGTACGATATCATTGTTGTTCATTTTGAACGAATCTGAATTTTTATCATCATTATTCTTGTCGTCAATTTTTACATCTTGGCTATTTATTTGAATTGTTCCTTCAAATTGAGGCTTTTTTTCAACCGCATCCCCAGAACTTATTTGTATTCGAAAGGGTAGATTGGCAACATTTAGACAATCATTGTTTTTTAAAGTTGCTCGACGAATCTTTTTCCCGTTTACCACGGTTCCATTAGTGCTTCCCAGATCCCGAATGAGTAATGTGTTGTCCATCTTAACTATTACACAATGGAACTTTGATATGGACTTATGATCCAAGCGTAAATCACAATCTTCCTTGCGGCCTACGACCGTAAGATCTCGTGATAACTCGATAGTGTTACCGCCTTCTAGAGGCACTAATCGAAATCGCATGGTTAGTATTTACCTAGTCAATAGAAAAGGACTACCTAAAATAATTCTATATTGATTTGAATACCACACCTACCCTTTAATTTAAGCAATAAACTATTTAAAACATAAAGTTATAATCGTTAAGTTCGTTAGAAAGGTATATTTTAACGTGATCTGCGATAGATTTGATCACCAGTTTGACCCTAGATTTTACTGCATGAAATTAAAAACCCATGTGCTAAAAGCTTTTTAACTAGGCTGGGTGATTCGGCTGCTACCCACGATGGATCGCCTAGCGATAATGTTTCGACTATTTTGAAATTGGTTTGTTTAAGCAGGTTGGCAATTTCTTGCCAAGTGAATAAGTGTAAAGTTAAGCCGCAAATACCTTGGTGAATGGGCAGCAATCTGTTGCCAAAGTGTTTCGATCGCCTTAACCTTCCGCTAAAATCTTGCGCCAACCATTTGTACCCCTGAAAACCTTGGGCTGCTGACCACAAGTTATGAACATGGAGTATAAATTGACCTCCAGGTTTTAAAACGCGGTGGATCTCATTAAGCATTGTGATCCGATGTCGTTCATCTAAAAGCATCCCAAAACTACTGAAAAGGCATGAGGAATAATCAATGGAGTTGGGGCAAAGGAATGAAAGATCAATCATATTTGCCCGAAGGAATAAATGTGGGCCATTGATTTTTTTATTGCTGGCTTCCAAAAGCATTGGGGCTGATAGGTCGACTCCTAAAACCTTGTGGTTCTTTTTGGTTAAAAAGTCAGTAACTCTTCCAGTTCCACAGCCAAGGTCAAGGATAATGCCAGCTTTAGTAAAATGTTTTTCAAGAAAACTTAGATCCTGCTTGAAAGCAGGGTTCTCTCTTAGTGAGGAATCATAGTTTGCCGCTATATACTGATTAGATATGTATTCCCATTGGGTTTTGCTGACACCCTCAGGCATGAGCCAATCTGGCGGTGAAGAAGATTTAAAGCTCATGCCTGCAGTGCCTAACAAAGGTTAGAATTAGTTTCCAATGTTTTTCAAAGCTGCGGAAGCTGCATCTTTGAAAGATTTATCCCTCTGTTTTTTATCTTCGACGATTGACTTGAGGGATTCTTTTGCTTGCTTGGCTTCGGAACCAATTTTTCCTAGTGCAACAGCGGAAGCAAAACGAAGGTCATTATCTTTTAAGGTTTCCATGAGATCAGGGACTGCGGATTTTCCATCCTTGCCTAGGGTTCCGATTGCATCAATTGCTTTTTCGCGGATGTTCGTAGGTTTAGATTTGTCTGTGAAGGCAGAATGCAGAACAGAGAAACTAGAGGATCCGATTTTGCCAAGAGAAATTGCAGCTGCGTTTTGATTCTCTTTTTTCTCATCAATATTGTTTAGTAAAGCTGCAAGTGCAGGGATTGCATCTTTGTTTTGAGTTTTTAAATTTCCGAGTGATTGGGCAGAAAATCTTCTTACAAAAGCATCTTTGTCTTGAAGCCCAAGTATTAAAGCAGCAGTGGTTTTTGAATCATCTTCGCCACTCTCACCCAGTCCTTTTGCTGCAGCCCTACGAATTTCGGGATCCTTGTTTTTCATTTGCAGAATAAGTTTATTCGTGTCTTCTGCGCTGATAAATGTACAAATGCATGCACCAAAAAAAAATGCTGAAAGGAAATGTCTCATCTATGTTCTCCGTTAAGTTTGATCATCACTCTTTTATGATAACTTCTTGTTTAGTCAGACTCAACTTAATGTTGTTTATGATTGCAGAATTGATTGTTGGTGTTGACAAGTGGTGCTCAAATTGTGACTAATATGCAAATGGAGTTGATTGTTCAAGAAGGAAACTCTTGTAATTTAAGAAGTTATCGTTATGATCGCTCCATGTTGTGCCTGACTTTTGCAGCTGAAAATAACAGGTGTTATATTTCTTTGGTTTAAAGTTATAGGCAAGATTTCAGAGTTCTTTTGGAGGTTATAAGGTTTATGAGTGAATCCGATGTGCGAGCCGAGGTGGCACCCGTTCCATTCGCCGATCAATTCGGGGGTGGCGATAGCGAAGAACCTCCCGGTAAGCCGAAGCGTCATCCCATTTGGCGCGATGTTCCGGATCACCAATGGAACGACTGGCGTTGGCAATCACAAAATGCCATACGATCAGTTAGGCAACTCAAGGGCTTAATTGCCTTTAGCCCCGAGGAAATGGAAGCCATAGGGTCATTGGAAACTGAGTACAAAACTGCTATTCCACCTTATTACTTCTCACTGATTAATCCTGAAGACCATGATGACCCGATTAGGCTTCAGTCTATACCCTCACCATTGGAACTTACCAACCCGTCTGGTTATGAATTGTCTGACCCTTTGGAAGAAGACAAGGATTCACCTGTTCCAGGTTTAACTCACAGGTATCCTGATAGGGCTTTGCTTGTTACCACACATGTTTGTACTATGTATTGCAGGTTTTGTACCCGCAAGCGAGCTACTATGGTTCGTGGTGGCTGGGATTCAATCAGCCGTAATGATGAGCGTATGGTTGAATATGTTCGTGATCATTCTGAGATTCGAGATGTTATTGTTTCTGGTGGGGATCCTCTAACCCTCCCGATTACAAAACTTAAATTCTTTCTCGAAAATCTTGCTGCTATTCCTCATGTTGATGTTATTCGTATAGGAACTCGCGTTCCCGTTACTTTGCCTCAGCGATTGTTTGATCAGTCATTGATTGATCTTTTAGCCTCCGTAGGTAAAGTTTATATACAAACTCATTTTAATCATCCTAACGAGATATCTGCAGAATCTGCAAAGGTTTGCATGTCTTTGTTGAAGGCTGGGATTCCTGTGAATAATCACACGGTCCTCCTTAAAGGGGTTAATGATTCCCTAGATACCATGCGCAAGTTGATGCGAGGTTTACTTCGTATTAAAGTGCGACCTTACTACATCTTTCATTGCGATCCTGTTATTGGTGCTGGGCATTTCCGCACCTCTATCTGGAAGGGCATGGAAATAATGGAAGGTCTTCGTGGCCATATGTCTGGCTTGGGTATTCCAACTTATGTAGTGGATAGCCCTCATGGTGGCGGTAAGATTCCTGTGATGCCAAATTATGTAATCTCGGCTTCTGATGATGCTGTTGTACTTCGTAATTATGAAGGCATGCTTGTTCGTTACCAAGCAGAGGATAAACTTTTGCAAAGTAATGACCAAGGTAGAACGCGAGGCGTAAGTTCGCTTCTTCAGGGAAGTAAATCAGCTTTAATCCCTGAAAATGCTGAACGTATGATTCGCCGTCAAATGAACCTTGCTACTATTTCTGCTGAAGAAGCTTCCTCTGGTTGCTCTTCAAATGATAATGGTTCATCTGAAAATGAAACTGTGCCTGATTCTTTAATAGAGTTGGGTATTAAAAAGAAAGTTGCTCCTGGAAGGAAGGCCCGCTAGGGGTATTTAATTTAATTTAAAGCCGCCAGGTTGTAAACTTGGCGGCTTTATTTTTGTTGTTGGGGAGTATCATGAAAATAGGGATTGTTTGCAATTTAAAATCAGGCGTAATCAAACATACTCACACTGATGATTTCGAGGAAGAATTTGATTCACCAGAAACAATGCATGCAATCGGTGCGGTTCTAGCCTCAAAAAATCATCAAATTATATATTTTGCTGAGTCTCCTGACTTACCAGCGGCACTCATTAATGATCGTCCTGATTTTGTCTTTAACTTCGCTGAAGGGCGTGGCGCAAGCAGGGCCAGAGAAGCTAGGGTTCCTGCATTATTAGAAATTCTTGGTATTCCTTATTCTGGTTCAGATCCTTTTACCCTTTGTGTTGGGTTGGATAAGGATGTAGCTAAAAAAATTGTATGTGATGCAGGTGTAAAGGTCCCAAAGGGGGCAGTTTTTACCTCTGATAGCTTTGATTTGGGTTCTATTCCAATTGATTTCGCATTCCCGGTCGTTGTCAAACCTGCTTGGGAAGGTTCTAGTAAAGGGATAAGGGATTCCGCTGTTGCTAAAACACAAGAGCAACTTCGAACCTTGTTAAATGATGCCTTAAAAGGATATGACCAACCAGTAATCGTTGAAGAATATTTGCCAGGATGTGAAATCACTGTTGGATTAATTGGTAATGGCGATGGACTTAAGGTTGTAGGTGCGATGGAAATTGTCCCGAAAATTAAGGACGAATTCTTCATCTATAGTCTGGATGTAAAGAGGAATTATTTAACTAGGGTTGATTACTGCGTGCCGCCAAAAATTTCAACTGAGACTCTTGGCGTTTTATTTAGTAGTGCCATTAAGGCTTTTAAAGCCCTAGGGTGCAAAGATTTTGCAAGAATTGATTTCCGTTTAAACTCCAGTAACCATCCTGTTTTTATCGAAGCAAATCCTTTGCCCGGGCTTAATCCAGTAACCAGCGATTTTGGTTTGATTGCCAAGGGTATGGGATGGTCTTACGAGGATTTGATCCTTGCTGTTTTTGAAACGGCTACGAAAAGGCTGGGACTCTAGTTTTTATACCCTGCTTTTTCTTTTACATATTCTTTCAAACTTATACACTTTCTTTATGAATGAAATTCCACCTACTAATGTTGTTGTTCCGCAATCACCATTCAAAGTGATGATACTTCATAACATCCCTGTTTTGCCTTTAGATCATCCTGATGCTGATTCTGAACATGAAGTTATCGAAACGGTTGAAATTATTGAAAACGCACTTGCGGAGCAAGGCGTAAGATTTGAAAGATTTGGTCTCGCCAGAGATTTGGCCCCTCTGATCCAAAGGTTAAATTCTGATCCGCCAGATATTGTTTTTAACATGTTTGAAGGATTTGCGGATTTTACTGAAACGGAAGTACACCTTGCTGGCCTTCTAGAATGGATGAAAATTCCTTTTACCGGTTCAAAGTCCCAAGCCCTTGCTGTTGGCCGAAACAAAGCCCTAGCCAAGGCCGTGCTGCAATCTTATGGCGTATGTACTCCCGGCTTTTTTTGGGTTAACGATGAGAATGTTCCAGAAAACAATTTAGGTTGGCCTGTTATTGTTAAGCCTGCAACCCAAGATGCCAGCATCGGAGTTGACCAAGGTAGTGTGGTTACATGTCAAAATGATCTCGTGGAGCGGGTTAAGTTATTGCTTAAAAATTATGGGCCCCCCGTTTTAGTAGAGCAGTTTATTGATGGCAGGGAACTGACTGCTGCTGTTATTGAAGACCCTGAGATTACGGTTCTTGCACCCTCCGAAATTCACTTTACCATTCGAAACAAAGGGCTTTGGCCTATTATCTCTTATGATGCCAAATGGAAGCCTGAATCCCTTGAATTTGAGGGCACTCCCTATGAGTATCCTGCCAAACTTACGCCTGACTTAATGGTGAGGGTAAAAGATACCGTAAAACGCGCTTATCTTGCTCTTGGTATTCGTGATTACGGAAGAATCGATATGCGGGTTTCTTCCGATGATACTATTTATGTTATTGAAGTTAATCCAAATCCTGACCTTCATATTGTTACCGGATTGGCTATTAGTCTTGATTCAGCTAACCAGACCTATGGCGTTTTTCTCGAAAATCTTGTGACTCGTGCTTGGAAGCGTGGGCCTTGATTTAGTTTCCTTATTGTTCATAGAAATAAGAAGTTGGGTCTTTCATAGAAGCATTGATAAAGCCATTTTTTCTTTCAGCACATTTATTGCATTTGCCACAATGAATGCCATTTGTTGGATAAATGCAGGAAAAAGTGTATTCCAATGGCGCTTCCCTACCTAATTTTAAAACATCGGTTTTATGCATTCCCGCATAGGGCCTAAGTAATTTTACATTTCCGGAAACCGATTCGTTGATGGTCTGTTCCATGCCAAGAAAAAAACTATCAGTTGCATCAGGGAAGGGGTTGGATTCTAAAACTGCCAATGAAAGGCTCTTAACTTGATTTAGATTGCACCATAAAAGAGACTTCGCAGTCAAAAGAACATTTCGTCCTGGTAAAAAAACAGCTTCATCTGGGGATTCTGTATCCGGAACATTAATTCCAGTCAGGCTCCAGTGATCTTTGTACAAATCACTAACGGGAATATCGAGTACAACTAATTCGCCTAGGTTGGGGGCCTCAATAGCAGTAAGGAATTTTTTCAGGTAATGTAATTCGGTTTTTTCCCAATAGAGCCCACATTGAATAAATATTGGCCACACTTTTGGGAATTTATGGTTGACCATATCTGCCAATAATATTGCACTATCCAGACCACCACTTACTAATACCGCAGATGGATAATTAACAAGTTCTTTGC
>Ga0255089_1000298_pt1 | contig 20111 bp, 18 predicted proteins | sample Colum_Miss_RepC__2_FD_188468 | JGI IMG/M metagenome (GOLD analysis project Ga0255089, IMG submission 188468) | Freshwater microbial communities from Columbia River, Oregon, United States - Colum_Miss_RepC_8d | ecosystem: Environmental > Aquatic > Freshwater > River | place: USA: Oregon... | reverse complement strand
TGCGCCCGTCGATGGGTTCAAGCGTTCAGACGCGCACAGAGCGCCGCACCCTAAGCCGACGGCCAGAACGTAGGGTCCGACGCGGCAGCGGGCGTCTTATCGACAACAACCGCCACCGAGATCGAACGTGCACGCTCAAGTGATTCCGCTGCGCCGCCTTGCTGCATCCGCTGCTTTCGCCGCTGCATTGGCACTATCGTGCGGGTCTGCCGCCAACGCTGCGACGCTGGACATCGACAAGGCCAGCATCGCCGATCTGAATGCCGCATTCGCAGCCGGACTCACGTCGGAACAGCTGACGACGGCGTATCTGAAGCGCGTTGCGGCCTATGACAAACAAGGGCCGTCGATCAACGCCGTGATCACGCTCAATCCCAAGGCGATCGACGACGCGCGCCGGCTCGACGCCGAGCGCAAGGCCGGCAAGCTGCGCGGCCCGCTGCATGGCGTGCCGATCGTGCTGAAAGACAACTTCGACACCGTCGACCTGCAAACCACGGGCGGCTCGCAGCTGCTCGAAGGCCATCTGCCGCCCGACGATGCCTTCGTCGTCAAGAAGCTGCGCGAGGCCGGCGCGGTGATCGTCGCCAAAGTGAATCTGTCGGAATGGGCCGGCAGCGGCGGCAGCGTCAGCGGCGCGCCCGAAGCGATCGCCAAGAAGGGCCGCGTGCCCAACGGCTTCAGCAGCGCCGGCGGCCAGACACGCAATCCGCATGATCTGACGCGCGGGCCGTCGGGCTCGTCGGGCGGCACCGGCGCTGCGATCGCGGCCGGCTTTGCGCAGTTTGGCTTGGGCACCGACACCGGCGGTTCGGTGCGCGGTCCGTCGTCGGCCAACGGCATCGTCGGCCTGAAGCCGACGCGCGGCTTGATGAGCCGCGACGGCATCATTCCACTGGGCTTGTCGTTCGACACCGGCGGGCCGATGGCGCGCAGCGTCTATGACATCGCCGTGTCGCTCGGCGCGATGACGGGTGTCGATCCAGCCGACAGCGCGACGACGCCCAGCGCCGGGCAGTTCAAAACCGATTACACGCCGTACTTGAAGAAAGGCGCACTGAAGGGTGCGCGCATCGGCATCGCGCGTGATTTCATGGGCATCGATACCGGCACCGATCAGGTCGTCGAAGCGGCCGTGGCCACGCTCAAAAAGCTCGGTGCCACCGTGGTCGACGTGAAGTATCCCGACCCGATCCTGCAGAACCGCCAAGGCATCTACAACACCGTCGTCAGCGCCGAGTTCAAGCACGACCTGGCCGAGTATCTGAAGACGACCAAGGCGGGCTATCCGAAAACGCTCGATGAGGTCGTCGCGCGCGTCAACGATCCCAAGACCGGCTATCGCAGCCCCGAAAAAGCCGTCGGCCTGAACTACACCAACTCGGTGGCGCTGACGCTCGACGACCCGCTGTATCTGGCGACGAAGAATCAAGCGCTGGCGGCGACCAAGGCCGGCATCGATGCGGTGTTCGCCAAGTATCAGGTCGATGCGATCGTCTACCCGACCTCGCCGCGTCCGGCGACGCCGATCATTCCCGAAGAGCGTCCGCCGGGAGGCGGTTTGTCGGCGACCAACTTCGCCAACCAGACCGGCTATCCCGATCTGATCGTGCCGGCCGGCATGACGGCCGACGGGCTGCCGGTGACGATCTCGTTCTTCGGGCCCGCGTGGAGCGAGCCCAAGCTGCTCGGCTACGGCTATGACTTCGAGCAGGCGACGCATGCGATCCAAATGCCGAAGCACGCGCCGGCGCTGCCCAGCGACCTCATCCGCTACTAAGCCCTTTTCGACGTCATCCCTTGCAGGTGCTCCCAATGAAACCTTCGTTGAACACGATGCTGTTCGCTGCCGCGCTGGCGCTGAGCTTTCCGACGCTGGCCGATGCCAAGACCTTCGACCTGCAGAACGCCGGCATCCAGGAGATCCAGGATGCGGTTGGTGCCGGTGCGCTCAGCTACGAAAAGCTGACGCAGCTGTACCTGGCGCGGATCGCCGCTTACGACAAGCAAGGGCCGTCGCTGAACACGGTGATCACGCTGAACAAGGCGGCGCTCGATACCGCGCGTGCACTCGACAAGGAACGCAAGACCAAGGGTCTGCGCTCGCCGTTGATGGGCATTCCGATCCTCGCCAAGGACAATTACGACACGGCCGACATGCCCACCAGCGGCGGCAGCTTCGTGTTGGCGAACTCGCTGCCGTATCAGGATGCGCCGAGCATTCGTCAGCTGCGCGAAGCCGGCGCGATCATCCTGGCCAAGGTCAACATGGATGAATTTGCTCACGGCGGCATCGGCTATTCGTCGCGTCTCGGACAGACCTTGAACGCACACGATCCGCGTCGGCATCCGGCCGGGTCCTCGGGCGCCACCGGATCAGGCCTGGCCGCGTGGTTCGCGCCGCTGGGCTTGGGCTCGGACACCGGTGGCTCGATTCGTGGGCCTGATTTCACGCACTGGCATCATGCCCTGCGTGTTGAGCTTCGACACGGGCGGGCCGATGGCGCGCACCGTCTACGACGCCACGGTCGCGCTCGGCGCGATGACCGGCGTCGATCCCCAAGATCCACTGACGTCGACCAGCGCTGGGCTCTACTACAAGGACTACACCCCGTTCTTGAAGAAGGACGCGCTCAAGGGCGCACGACTCGGCGTGATCCGCGACTTCCAGGGCACCGATCCGGAAGTCGACCGCGTGTTCGATGCGGCGCTGCTGGAACTGAAGGCGCAAGGCGCGGTGCTGGTCGACGGCTTGAAGTATCCGGCGATCGCGATCAACAACCGCAGTGACGTGATGGACCCGATGCGCGCCGAGGTCAAGGACAACTACGTCGCGTATCTGGGCACGCTGCGTCCGGGCTTGCCCAAAACCGTGACCGAAATGGCCGAGCTTGGCATGAAGCTGACCGCACCCCAGGGCGAGTTCCGTCCGCATCCTTCGGTGTTCACACGCTTCAAGGCGCTGGGCGAGCGCGAGCCGATCACGAATCTCAGCTACACCTCGGCCAAGCAGTACGGCATGAAGGCCGTGCAAGGCGCCGTGCTCGGCTTGATGGAAGCCCATCAAGTGCAGGCGCTGGTGTACCCGACGCGCTCGCGACAGCCGGAGATCATCGACCCGAACGTGGCCAACGTCGTCGACCGCAAAGGCGCGCCGTCGCTGACCAGCATCGCCAACGTGACCCAGTTTCCGGACGTGATCGTGCCGGCCGGCATCACCAACGAAAAGATGCCGGTGACGATCAGCTTCCTCGGCCCGGCGTACAGCGAACCGCGGCTGCTCGGCTACGCCTACAGCTACGAGCAGGCCACACACCACCGCGTGTCGCCCACGACGACGCCGCCGCTGCCGGGCGAACGCTTCGACTACTGAGCGCAGCGCACCAGCCCGCTGCAGCACACAGGCAAGCCGAGACGGTTGCCGGCCGTCGCCGAAGCCCGCGCAGGCTGCAGAACGCAAAAGCCCCCGTCACTCGCGTGACGGGGGCTTTTGGGTGCCGAAGAGTGGCTGGGGGACTAGGACTCGAACCTAGATAACGGGAATCAGAATCCCGGGTCCTACCATTAGACGATCCCCCAGTAGGAATCGTGAGAAGCGCGATATTAACGCTTCTCGACACTCTCCCCAAGGCTGACGCCGCAACATCCGGCGCCAGCTCTGGAGAGCCAAACGAAAACCCGAAGGTTTAGCGCTTGGAGTACTGCGGAGCGCGACGGGCCTTGTGCAGACCGACCTTCTTACGCTCGACTTCACGCGCGTCGCGGGTGACCAGACCGGCGTCACGCAGCGTCTTGCGCAGCGTTTCGTCGTACTGGATCAGCGCGCGGGTGATGCCGTGGCGGATCGCGCCGGCCTGACCCGACGGGCCGCCGCCGGTGACGGTGATATAGATGTCGAAGCGGGTGACAGCGTCAACCAGTTCCAGCGGCTGACGAACCAGCATGCGGCTGGTTTCGCGACCGAAGTACTGCTCGACCGTCTTGCTGTTGATCGTGATGTCGCCCTTGCCGGGCTTCAGGAACACGCGGGCCGCGGCGGTCTTGCGGCGGCCGGTGCCGTAATTCTGTTGAGTCGTAGCCATGTTCGAAGACCGGATTAGATGTTGAGCGGCAGCGGCTGCTGGGCGGTGTGCGGGTGCTCGGCACCGGCGTACACCTTGAGCTTGCGGAAGTTGGCGTAGCCCAGCGGGCCCTTGGGCAGCATGCCCTTGACCGCCTTCTCGAGCACGCGCTCCGGATGCTTGGCCATCATGTCGGACAGCGCCGTCTGCTTGATGCCGCCCGGGTGCATCGTGTGACGCCAGTAGATCTTGCCGTCCATGCCGTTCATCTTGTTGCCGGTGAAGGCAAGCTTCGCGGCGTTGATTACGACGATGTAATCGCCGGTGTCGACGTGCGGGGTGAATTCGGGCTTGTGCTTGCCGCGCAGGCGGCGGGCGATTTCCGAGGCGAGTCGGCCGAGCGTCTTGCCGTCGGCATCCACGACATACCAGTCGCGCTTGACGGTTTCGCCCTTCGCCATGAAGGTCTTCATCAGTGTCATCCAGCTAGCCCACGCATGTGGGTCGTTATAGTTCAGTTTCCCGACCGCGTTGCGGCCACTGCTATGGGAAACCTCGTGAGGGCGCGGATTGTAGAGATCAGCCGGTGGAAAATCAAACCGGTGACGCCTGCGGGACAACAGATCCGCACGGCAGGTTAAGCTGATCGCCTCGCGGGGCCAACGGCGCTCCGGCGACAAGGCGCGCGTCTTCCCGTATCGCGCGCCGGCAACGCCCGGGGGATCGCCAAACCTGGGGCCTTGCCCTGGAGCCTCTTGCTCAATCGATTGCTGTTGTTCCCGCTGATCTACGCGGTCGTGCGCCTGTTCGGTCTGACCTACCGGTTCCGCAGCCAGTTTCCGGCGGTCGCGGCCGACGCCGCGATCCAGAGCTATGTGCTGGCGATCTGGCATCAGAACTTGTTCTCGGGAATCCTCGCGCAGCAGCGCCGCCATTGCGTGATCGTGTCGCGCTCGCGAGACGGCGATCCGGTGACCTTCCTGTGTCGCAAGCTGGGCCACGAGGTCGTACGCGGCAGTTCCCGCCGGGGCGGCCGTGATGGCCGCGACAAGGGCGGCAAAGAGGCCAAGGACGAAATGATTGCCCGGCTCCAGGCGGGCCTGCCGGGCGCGGTGACCGTCGATGGTCCACGCGGTCCGGCACACCAGGTCAAGCCCGGCATCATCGAGATGGCACGCGTGGCCGGCGTGCCGGTAGTGCCCTATCTGACGCTGGCGCAGCGCTACTGGACGTTCCGCAGCTGGGACGCCTTCCGACTGCCAAAACCGTTCACGCGGGTCGAAGTCTGCTACGGCGCGCCGATCCCGATCCCGCCCGATACCGCGTTCGACGACTTTGCTGGCTATCAGCAGCGTATCGCCGACGCACTGCAGGCGCTCGAGATCGAAGCCCGGCAGTGCTTGCTGACGCCCTGAAACAGCGTCAGCCGCCGAAGGCGATACGCGCCTCCAAGTTGGACCGGGAATCTGCGTTGTCGAGCGCTTCTGCAAGCTCGATCTTGCCGGACTTCCAAAGCTCATGCAGCGACTGGTCGAAGGTCTGCATGCCATTGCTCGACGACTGGTCCATGACATTCTGAATTTCGTCGATACGCTGCGTCAGGATCAACTCCTGAACGAACGGCGTATTGATCAGCACCTCGTACGCCGCGCAGCGCCGGCCATCCTTGGTGCGAACCAAGCGCTGCGAGACGATCGCACGCAGTGTCAGCGACAGATCCAGATACAACTGCTGGCGGCGATCGGCCGGATACAGATTGACGACGCGCTGCAGCGCTTGCGCCGCGTTGTTGGCGTGCAGCGACGACAGCGCGAGGTGACCGGTATTGGCCAACTGCACGCAGGCATCCATCACCTCCCGCGTGCGGATCTCGCCGACCATGACGATGTCGGGTGCTTCGCGCAGCGCACTGGCCAACGCACGCTCGAAGCTGGCCGTATCCTGGCCGACCTCGCGTTGATTGACGATGCACTGATGATTCGGATGCAGGAATTCGATCGGATCCTCGACCGTCAGAATGTGCCCGCCACCACTGTGGTTACGGTGCCGGATCATCGCCGCCAATGTGGTGCTCTTGCCGGACCCCGTCGCACCGACGACCAGAATCAAGCCGCGCTTGAGCAGACTCAGCGACTTGAGTACCTCAGGGGCCGCAACATCATCGAGTGTCGGGATGTCGGCCTTGACGTGCCGCAGCACCATGCCGACATGACCGCGCTGATGGAACAAATTGACGCGGAACCGACCGAGCGTTCCGACATGCAGTGCCAGATCAAGCTCCAGATCACGAGACAGCTTCTCGCGCTGCTGTGGCGTCACGGCATCGTCGACCAGCTCACCCAACGTCTGCGGCGTCAGCAGAATCTTGCCGACCGCCATCATCACGCCTTCGATCTTCAGCATCGGCGGTGCGCCGACCGAAAAGAACAGATCAGATCCGTTCTTGTCGACCGCCAGCTTCAGGTACGGCAGTAGCTTGCTCATCGACGGCGCACGTCGTTTGCGTCTTCTTTCTTGATCGCAAGCTGGGAAAGCGCATCGCTGGCCATCAGGTCGGGCGCCGCACGACGGGATTCGAGCTTGACGCGCAAGCGCAGCTCGTTCTGCGAATCAGCGTTGCGCAACGCCTCCTCGTAGCTGATCTGCCCGTCTTCATACAGCTTGAACAGACATTGGTCGAACGTGACCATGCCTTGCTCATTGCTGCGCTTCATGACCTCTTTGATGCTGGCAACCTCGCCCTTGAAGATCAGGTCGGCGATCAGCGGCGAATTCAGCAGGATCTCGATCGCGGCCGCACGTCCGCCGCCTTCCTTGCGCACCAGACGCTGCGAGATGATCGATCGCAGATTCAGCGACAGATCCATCAACAGCTGCTCGCGCTTTTCCTCCGGGAAGAAATTGATGATGCGGTCGAGTGCCTGGTTGGCACTGTTGGCATGCAGCGTTGCCAGTACCAGATGACCGGTTTCAGCAAAGTTGATCGCGTACTCCATCGTTTCGCGGGTACGAATCTCACCGATCAGAATCACATCGGGCGCCTGGCGCAGCGTGTTCTTCAGCGCCATTTCCCAGCTTTGCGTGTCCGAGCCCACTTCGCGCTGCGTGATGATGCAGCCGCCGTGAGGATGGACGAACTCGACCGGGTCCTCGATGGTGATGATGTGACCTTGGGAGTTTGCGTTGCGGTAGCCGAGCATCGCCGCCAGCGACGTGCTTTTGCCTGAGCCGGTCGCACCGACCATCAGCACCAAGCCGCGCTTGGACATGACCACTTGCTGCAGCGTGGCCGGCAGGCCTAGATCCTCGAACTTCGGGATCGTCGTATTGATCGTACGCAGCACGCCGCCGACACGACCCTGCTGCACGAACGCATTGACGCGGAACCGGCCGATGTTCGGCGGCGCGATCGCGAAATTGCATTCGCTGGTCGCTTCGAAATCCTTGAGCTGCCGGTCGTTCATGATCGCGCGCACGATCAACGACGATTCTTCTGCCGTCAGCGGCTTGTCCATGACCGGCGTCAGCTTGCCGTCGATCTTGATGGCCGGCGGAAAGCCTTCGGTCAGGAACAGGTCGGAGCCGTTGCGCTGCTTCATCAGCAGCAACAACTGCTGCACCAGCTTGATCGCCTGGTCGCGCTCCATGTCAGACCAGCTCCATCGGCTTGTTGGCCTTGCGCTTGGCTTCGGCCGGGTCGATCAAACCGCGCCGGACCAAGTCGCGCAGACATTGTTCGAGTGTCTGCATGCCGTCTTTCTGACCGGTCTGGATCGACGAGTACATCTGCGCGACCTTGTTCTCACGGATCAGATTCCGGATCGCCGGCGTACCGAGCATGATCTCGTGCGCGGCAATACGACCGCCGCCCTTTTTCTTCATCAGCGTCTGCGAGATCACTGCGCGCAGTCCTTCGGACAGCATCGAGCGGACCATATCCTTCTCGGCAGCGGGGAAGACGTCGACGATGCGATCGATGGTCTTGGCTGCCGACGAGGTGTGCAAGGTGCCGAGCACCAGATGTCCGGTTTCGGCGGCGGTCAGTGCCAGCCGTATCGTTTCCAGGTCGCGCAACTCACCGACCAGGATCGTGTCGGGGTCTTCACGCAGTGCCGATCTTAGAGCCTCGTTGAAGCCCAGCGTGTCGCGATGCACCTCGCGCTGGTTGATCAGGCATTTCTTCGACTCATGAACGAATTCGATCGGGTCTTCGATCGTCAGGATATGGCCGTACTCGGTGTTGTTCTTGTGGTCGACCATCGCGGCCAGCGTCGTGCTCTTGCCGGAGCCGGTCGGTCCGGTGACCAGAATCAGACCGCGCGGGGTGTCGGCCAACTCACGAAAGATCGGCGGGCACTTGAGGTCGTCCAGCGACAGAATCCGAGACGGAATCGTGCGGAACACGGCGCCGGCGCCGCGTGCTTGGTTGAAGGCGTTGACTCGGAAGCGCGCCAGACCGGGAATCTCGAACGAGAAGTCGGTCTCCAGATACTCGTCGTAGGCCTTGCGCTGCTTGTCGTTCATGATGTCGTAGACCATGTCATGAACCTGACGATGATCCATCGGCGGCAAGTTGATCCGCTTGACGTCACCGTCGACTCGGAGCATCGGCTCGACGCCGGCCGACAAGTGCAGATCGGAGGCTCCTTGCTGCACGCCGAAGGTCAGCAATTGCGCAATATCCATCCGTCGCGAAGCCTCATGTTGTGGAGCGATTGGTTCGGCGTGACACTATCGGCTATCCCCCCGCTGCCGCAACGATAACCCACGCCATTACGGATGTCCGATCTCGCCGCCCGTCTGGAACATGTCATGGACCGCATTCGCACCGCCTGCGTCGCAAGTGGACGCGACGCGAGCGCGGCCCGGCTACTCGCGGTATCCAAGACGGTGCCGGTCGACACGATCGCCTACGCGCGGTCGCTCGGGCTGCGCGAGTTCGGCGAGAGCTACCTGCAGGAGGCACTGCCGAAGATCGCGGCGCTGGCCGCGGACCGGCCGGTCTGGCATTTCATCGGGCCGGTGCAGTCGAACAAGACACGCGACATCGCGGCTCATTTCGATTGGGTCCACGGCGTCGACCGGCTGAAGATCGCCGAGCGCCTGTCGGCACAGCGTCCGGCGTCGATGACGCCGCTGAACGTCTGCATTCAGGTGAACATTTCCGGAGAGCCGAGCAAGTCGGGCTGCGAGCCGGGCGAGACGCTGGCACTGTGCCTGGCCGTGGCCGGCCTGCCGCAGTTGCGCCTGCGCGGCTTGATGGCGATCCCGGCACCGTTGCCGGATGACGCGAGCGCCGAGCAAGCGCGCGCACCATATGCGCTGCTGCGCGGCATCGCACAGCAGGTAAAATCGGCGCTCGCAGCACGATCGCCAGAACATGCGGCCGACTTCGACACATTGTCGGCCGGCATGTCCGACGATCTCGAAGCGGCCATTGCCGAAGGCAGCACGCGGGTCCGTATCGGCAGCGCGTTGTTCGGCGAGCGTCCCTCCCCCACTGTTTGATTGCAGACGAGACACACTGATGAGCCAGGACCTGGCCAAGCGCAAAGCCGCCGAAGCGGCGCTCCGTTACGTGGTGCAAGGCGAGATGCTCGGCGTCGGCACTGGGTCGACGGTCAACCACTTCATCGACCTGCTCGCCGAGCGTCATTTCGATATCGCGGCCGCCGTATCCTCGTCGGAGGCCAGCACCGAGCGCCTGCGCGCGCACGGCTTCAAGGTGATCGACCTCAACGCCGCCGGTCCGCTGTCGGTCTATGTCGACGGCGCCGACGAATCGAATCACCAATTGCAGCTGATCAAAGGCGGCGGCGCGGCACTGACCCGCGAGAAGATCATCGCGGGCGCATCGGCGGTGTTCGTCTGTATCGCCGACGAATCCAAGCTGGTGGACACGCTGGGCGCGTTCCCGCTGCCGGTCGAGGTGCTGCCGATGGCGCGCAGCTTCGTCGCGCGCGAGCTGGTCAAGCTCGGTGGCGAGCCAGTGCTGCGCGCCAACGTGATCACCGACAACGGCAACCCGATCATCGACGTGCGCGGCTTGCGCATCACCGACCCGCGGGCGCTGGAGACAGCGATCAACACGATCCCCGGCGTCGTCACCGTCGGCCTGTTTGCGCACCGCCCGGCCGACCGGCTGATACTCGGCTCGCCCAGCGGCGTTCGCGAAGTCGTCGCGCGCTGAGTCGCCGCTGCCCGGCACCCGGATCGCAGGCACGAAAAAGGCGGCGCCAATCGGCGCCGCCTTTTTCACATCGACCGCAAGCCTTTAGCGCGGACCGCGCGGGCTGCTGCTGTGCGGACGCGCGCCGCCACCACCGTTGCGCGGACGGTTGTCGCCGCCACGGCGGTGCGACGACGGCGCCGTCTCCCCACCGCGATTGACGTTAATGCTCGGGCCCGGCTCGGCCCGAGGACCACGCGGCTGACCCTGTCCGCCACCGCCGCCGGCCGGCGCTGAACGCTGACCGTGGCGCGCGCCCTGGCCGTGACGCTGCGGCTGGCCGTTGCCGCCACCCGGGCGCTGGCCCTGACGCTGACCGTGACGCTGCATCGGCGGACGCGGCGCTTCTTCCGGCTCGGGATTCAGACTCTTGCTGCCGAGCTCGAAGCCTTCGACGATGAAGCCGGGCAGTTCCTTCTTCAGCAGGCGACGGATCGACTTGAGGTCGTCATGCTCGTCGGCCGACACCAGCGAGATCGCCTCGCCGTTGCTGCCGGCGCGACCGGTACGACCGATGCGATGGACGTAGTCCTCCGGCACGTTCGGCAGCTCGAAGTTGACCACGTGCGGCAGCTGCTCGATGTCCAGGCCACGCGCCGCGATGTCGGTGGCGACCAGCGCGCGGATCGCGCCGCTCTTGAAGTCGGCCAGCGCCTTGGTACGCGCGTTCTGCGACTTGTTGCCGTGCAGCGCAGCGGCCGTGATATTCCACTTGTTGAGCTTTTCGACGAGACGGTTGGCGCCGTGCTTGGTGCGCGCAAACACCAGCGTCTGCTGCCAGTTGCTGCTGCTGATCAAATACGCCAGCAGTTCGCTCTTGCGCGCCTTGTCGACGAACACCACGCGCTGCTCGACGGATTCGGCTGCCGAGTTGCGCGGCGCGATGTCGATCGTTGCCGGGTTGTGCAGGAAGCTGGTCGCGAGCTTGCGGATATCATCCGAGAACGTCGCCGAGAACATCAGGTTCTGGCGCTGCTTGGGCAGCTGCGCGATCACGCGCTTGATATCGTGGATGAAGCCCATGTCGAGCATGCGGTCAGCTTCGTCGAGCACCAGCATTTCCACGGCCGACAGGTCGATCGTGCGCTGACCGACGTGGTCGAGCAGACGGCCCGGCGTGGCGACCAGAATGTCGACGCCGTTGCGCAGGATGTCGATCTGCGGGTTGATGCTGACGCCGCCAAAGATCACGGTCGTCTTCAGCGGCAGGTGGCCGCCGTAGGTGCGCACGCTTTCAGCGACCTGTGCCGCCAGTTCGCGCGTCGGCGTCAGCACCAGCGCCAGCGGCTTCTTCGACTGCGTCTTCAAGCCTTCGGCGCGGCGCTGGATCAGCCGATGCAGCATCGGCAGCGTAAAGGCCGCCGTCTTGCCGGTGCCGGTCTGCGCGGCAGCGAGCAGGTCGCCGCCTTTGAGGATGACCGGAATTGCCTGAGCCTGGATCGGCGTGGGCTGGGTGTAACCTTCTTGCGCAACAGCGCGCAGCAGGCCTTCTTCAAGGCCCAGTTCTTCAAACAACATACGGGTGTGACTCCTGAACGCGCCTGCGCCATGACGTGCATGGGCGAACCGGTTCAGGCCGCTGGTTGGGGGATCGGGCAAGTGCTGCGAAGCGGCGCCTACCACGAGGTTTGCGGATGCGAGCGGGCCATTGTGTGAGGCCCAGGCTCATGGCGCCAACCGGTGGGCGCCTCGACAAACGTCGACACTATAGCGATGTCGGTGCCTCACCGCCATCACGCGGCCCGCGCAGTATCATCGTGCCGCCCCTTACTGCTCAGGAAACTCCGCATGAAGCGTCTCCCTATCGCCCTGACCCTGATCGCGCTTGCCATGGCGCTGCCTTCGACCGCCGCCGACAAGTTCGCCGACTACAAGGCGATGGCCAAGCAGCAGGCCAGCAACTACGCCGCCGAAAAACTGAACCTGCCGACACCGGCGCCGGCCGGTGCCCGTGCCTACTTCCCGACCTTGAAAGACGGCGACACGGTCAGCTCGCCGGTGACGGTGGTGTTCGGCGTCAGCAACATCGGCGTCGCACCCGCCGGCACGCAGGTCGATGGCACCGGCCATCACCATCTGCTGATCGACGACCCGACGATCGACTACACGGTGCCGATGCCGGCCACCGACAACGTCAAGCACTTCGGCAAGGGTCAGACCGAAACCGTGCTGGCGCTCAAGCCCGGCAAGCACACGCTGCAGCTGGTGTTCGGCGACTGGAAACACCAGGCGTTCAATCCGTCGATCCAGTCGGACAAGATCACGATCACGGTCAAGTAACCGCGCTCGCGTCGCAAGCCGGCGGCCGATGCCGCCGGCTTGTTAGTCGTTGCGCAGAAAATCGATCACCAGCTGCGAGAACGCGGCCGGTTGTTCGATCTGCATGAAATGGCCCGTCTCCATCCGCTGCACGTCGAGCCCGGCCGTGAACAGATGCTCTTGGTGCGAGAACATCTCGGCGCCGACGGCACCGTCCCGCACACCATAGATCAGCCGCGCCGGTACGCTCACCGGGCTGCTGGCCAAACGCCACACTTCGCTGTCGCCGAACAAGCGGCGCAGCCCCCGGTAGTAACTAAGCGCCGCCGTCAGCCGCCCCGGCTCGGCGAACGCGGCCTTCAGCGATATCCACCATTCGGCGTTGTTGAATGCGAGCCCCGGTGACGCCACGGCAATGCCCTTGGCCAGCATCTCGAAGTCGTTGCGCATCAGCCGGCGTTCGGCGCTGCCGGCAAACTGGAACGCGAAGATGTACCAGGACCGCCGCAGCTGGGCCCAACTCGGCCGCAGCATGAAACGCCGCAAATGCGGCACGGCCGCGCAGACCATTTTGCGGATGCGGTCCGGCCGCAGGTTGGCAGCCGCATAGGTGACGGCGGCGCCCCAGTCATGCCCGACGACGCAGGCCTGCTCGGCGCCGAGTTCGTCGATCAGTGCGACGACATCCATCGCCAGCGCGGTCAGCGAATAGTCGCCATCGGCCGGCATGCTGCTCGGCGCGTAGCCACGAAGATACGGCGCCACCGCGCGGTAGCCTTCGGCAGCCAAGTCGCGCAGCAGCGGAACGAAGTTCTCAGCGCGGTCGGGGAAGCCATGAAGCACCAGCACCAGCGGCCCCTGCCCCAGCGACAGGCAGACAAAGTCGATGCCATTGGCGCGGATCGCCAGCGACTCGGGTACCGCATTGTGGAAATCGCGCATGCAAGGCCTCGCAAGACAAGCCGCGATTGTACTCAGGCACAGGCCGGCAACGAGGCGTTAGGCTAGATCGCCGATCCAACTGCAGACTGCCGATATGCCGACACGCGACGAACTCAGGCGCTGGGACCTCGCCGATCCGCTGGCGCCGATGCGCGCGCAGTTCGTGCTGCCCGAGGGCGTGATCTACCTCGACGGCAACTCGCTCGGCGCGATGCCGCGCGCTGCGGCCGAGCGCGTGCGCCGCACGCTCGACCACGACTGGTCGCAGCAACTGGTGCGCAGCTGGAACAGTGCCGGCTGGGTCGATCTGCCGGTCACGGTCGGCGCGCGGATCGGCCGACTGATCGGCGCGCGCGACGGCGAGACGCTGGCCTGCGACTCGACGTCGATCAATCTGTTCAAGCTGCTGTCGCTAGCGGTCGCGCAGCGCCCGGGACGCAAGCTGATTCTGTCGGACACCGATAACTTTCCGACTGACCTGTACATGGCCCAAGGCTTGGCCGCGCTGCTCGCCAACGGTCTGGAACTGCGCACGGTCGGGATGGACCAACTGATCGACGCGATCGACGAGCGCGTCGCCGTCGTCTCGCTGAGCCACGTCAATTACCGCAACGGCGCCTTGTACGACATGGCCGCCGTCACTCGGCGCGCGCACGAGGCCGGCGCGCTGATGCTGTGGGATCTGGCGCATTCGGCTGGCGCGCTGCCGATCGCGCTGGCCGACTGCGACGTCGATCTGGCGGTCGGCTGCGGCTACAAGTACTTCAACGGCGGGCCGGGTGCGCCGGCCTTTCTATACGTATCGCAAGCACTGCAACAGACGGCGGCAACGCCGCTGACCGGCTGGTTCGGCCATGCACGGCCGTTCGACTTCGTGCCCGGTTACGCACCGGCCGACGGCGTGGTGCGGATGCAGGTCGGCACGCCGCCGATTCTGTCGATGGTCGCGCTCGACGCGGCGCTCGACGTCTGGGACGGCGTGTCGCTGCACCAGGTCCGCGACAAGTCGATCCGCCAGTGCGAGTTGTTCGTCGACTTGGTCGAGCAGGCCATGCCCGGCGTGTTCGACTTGTACTCGCCGCGCGAGGCGGCGGGTCGTGGCAGCCAGGTCTGCCTGCGCCACGCCGACGCCTGGCCGATCATGCAGGCGCTGATCGCCGACGGCGTGATCGGCGACGTACGTGCGCCCGACATCCTGCGGTTCGGCTTTACGCCGTTGTACCTGTCGTATTGCGACGTGTACGACGCCGCCGCCAAGCTCGGCGCGATCATGGCCAGCGGGCGCTGGCGCGAGCCGCAGTTCCAGGCGCGGGCCAAGGTCACCTGATGATGCGCAAGACGCTGTGGCTGGCCTTGCTCGCGATCAGCGCCTGCGCGTCGCCCGCTCGCCATCATTCCGACCCGGTTCCCATGGCAAACAAGGACCCTGCTGCGATGCTGACCTGGACCGAACTATCGGCGCGGCCACTGCCTCCGTCCGGACTGCGCATCGCTTACGGCGACGGGCCCGAGCAGTTCGGCGAACTGCGACTGCCGGCCAGCACCGGTCCCCACCCGGTGGTCGTGCTGATCCACGGCGGCTGCTGGCTCAGCGACTTCGACTACCGCTACATGACCCACCTCGGCGACGCGCTGGCGACGCAGGGCTATGCCAGCTGGACGATCGAGTATCGCCGCCTCGGCGCGTCGGGCGGCGGGTGGCCGCAGACATTCACCGACGTTGGCCTCGCGCTCGACGCGCTGCGCGACATCGCGGCGACCCAGCCGCTAGACCTGGGCCGGATCGTCACCGTGGGGCATTCGGCGGGCGGGCAGCTGGCGCTATGGCTGGCCGCGCGCCCGCGCCTCGCCGCCGACAGCGAGCTTCGAGGTCCAGCGCCGCTGCCGGTGCGCGGCGTCGTCGGCCTGGCGGCGATCACCGATTTGGCCGAATACCGGATCGGCCCACCCGACTCCTGCCACGCTTCGGTCGACCCGCTGCTCGGCGGCACGCCGGACACGGTGCCGCTGCGCTACGCGCAAACCTCACCGCGCGCGCTGCTGCCGCTGGGGGTGCCGCAGTGGCTGATCCAGGGGCAACGCGATCCGATCGTGTCGGCTGATTCGGTCGAGCGCTTTGCCCAGGCTGCGCGGCATGCCGGCGATCGCTCGCAAACGCGGTTGCTCGACGTCGGCCACTTCGACGTGGCTGCGCCTGACCACGAAGCGTGGGCAGCCTTGCAATCGGCCCTAACCGAAGCGCTGGCGGGTGCGCCGCCGTAGGGCGGCGACCGTCGGTCTGCGCTAATCAGCCGCCGGCACCCTCAGCTGCCGGATCGGGAGATTTTGACCATGGCCGCGCCGGCCTCGAGCGCGCACTGTGGATCGACTCATCCGTCAGCCGCTCCGAGTTGCCCATGATCATCCGCCCGCTACTGCGCACCCTGCCAGGGCTGCTGCTGTACTTGGTCGCCCATGTCAGCGCCGCCTATGAACTGACGGCCGCCGACTACGCGGCGATGGGCGATGAGCTGCCGGCCTGGGACCACAACGGACGCCTGCCGGAAGGCGCGTCGCAACAATACGAGTTGGAGCGGATCGACCAGCAGATCGAGGAGCGCCTGCAGCGACTGCGCGTTTCGGCGTTCCTGCTCAAACAAATGGAATCGATGAGCCCGGACCCAGAGCGCTTTCGTAGCGTCAGGGCCGACTACGCCACGCAGCAGCGCAGCTTTGCGCTGTGGCGCGAGTCGGCCGAGCGGCGGCGCGAGGCGATTCTCGGCCAGCTCGCCGGGCCGAGGCTGGCCGTCACCGGCCAGCGCTGAATCACCACGATGACCGGAGCGCCGCAAGGCGCCCCGGTCGCAGCGCGACTACTGCCGGTCGCGCTTGGCGCCGGTACGCAGGCGCAGGCCGTTCAGGCGAATGAAGCCTTCGGCGTCCTTCTGGTTGTAGGCGCCGCGGTCGTCTTCGAACGTCGACAGCGTGGCGTCAAACAGCGTGTCCTTGCTGCGACGGCCGGCGTTGTAGACGGCGCCCTTGTACAGCTTCAGCCGCACTTCGCCGTTGACGCGGGTCTGGGTGTCGTCGATCAGCGCCTGCAGCATTCGGCGCTCCGGACTGAACCAGTAGCCGTTGTAAATCAGCTTGGCGTAGCGCGGCATGATCTCGTCCTTCAGATGCGCCTGCTCACGATCCAGGCACAGCGATTCGATCGCGCGGTGCGCCTTCAGCAGCACGGTGCCGCCGGGCGTTTCGTAGCAGCCGCGGCTCTTGATGCCGACGTAGCGGTTTTCGACCAGATCGAGCCGGCCGATGCCGTGCTTGCCGCCGAGCTTGTTCAGTGCATCGAGCACTTCGAACGGCGTCATCTTCACGCCGTTGACCGCGACCGCGTCGCCGCGCTCAAACTCAATGGTGATGTACTCCGCTTCGGCCGGCGCGTCTTCCGGGTTGGTGGTCAGACGCCAGATGCTGTCATCCGGCGTCCACCACGGATCTTCCAGGCCGCCGCCCTCGTAGCTGATGTGCAGCGCGTTGGCGTCCATCGAATAAGGCGAGCCGCCATCCTTCTTCTTGGTGATCGGGATCTGGTGCTTGGCCGCGTATTCCAGCAGCTTTTCGCGCGAGTTCAGGTCCCATTCGCGCCACGGCGCGATCACGTTGACTTCAGGCCACAGCGCGTAGGCGCCGAGTTCGAAGCGCACCTGGTCGTTGCCCTTGCCAGTCGCGCCGTGGCTGATCGTGTCGCAGCCGGTCTGGCGGGCGATCTCGACCAGCCGCTTGGCGATCAACGGGCGCGCGATCGAGGTGCCGAGCAGGTATTCGCCCTCGTACACGGCGTTGGCGCGGAACATCGGGAACACGAAGTCGCGGACGAACTCTTCGCGCAGGTCGTCGATGAAGATTTCCTTGACGCCCAACTGCTGCGCCTTCGGGCGGACGTGGTCGAGCTCCTCGCCCTGACCGATGTCGGCGGTAAACGTCACCACCTCGCAGCCGTAGGTGTCCTGCAGCCACTTCAGGATGACGGAGGTATCCAGCCCGCCGGAATAGGCGAGCGCGACTTTGCGGGGTTTGTTCATGGCAGCGTCAGGGCGTCAGAAAGGGAACCGGCCGGGTGCCGGGGGCGCGATTATAGTGTGGCGACCCGCGATGCGGGCTCGCCGGGCAGCCGGTATAGTGCCAATCCGCGGCGCAAAGCCGGCCAGCAGCTTTCCTCTCGCATGGATTCACCCGTAAAACCCCCGCGTGTCGGTCACCGCTTTCGCGGCTTCTTGCCCGTGGTCGTCGACGTCGAAACCGGTGGCTTCAACAACCAGACCGACGCCCTGCTCGAAGTCGCCGCCGTGATCCTGGGCGTGGACGAGGCCGGCAATCTGGTGCCCAAGCAGACCGTGTTCTCGCACGTCGAGCCCTTTCCGGGTGCCAACCTTGAGCGGGCGTCGATGGAGGTCAACGGCATCAAGGTCGACAACCCGCTGCGGCTGGCGCGCAAGGAACCCGAGGCGCTGGCACACATTTTCAAGCCGATCCGCCAAGCGGTGTCCGAACAAGGCTGCACGCGGGCGATCCTGGTCGGCCACAACGCGCATTTCGATCTCGGCTTCCTGAACGCGGCGATCGCGCGCACCGCGATCAAGCGCAGCCCGTTCCACCCGTTTTCGGCATTCGACACGGTGTCGATCGCCGGCGCGATGCTCGGCCAGACGGTATTGGCCAAGGCGCTGGTGGCGGCCGGCTTGCCGTACGACACGCGTGAAGCCCATTCGGCGATCTACGACGCCGAACGTACGGCCGACCTGTTCTGCCTGCTGGTCAACAAGATGCGGCCGCTGTACGAAAGCCTGGTCGGCGCCCAGCCGAACCTCGCCGAAACCTACGCCGACCCGCTGGACCCGCCGGGCGCCGAAGCGCAGTAGACGCATCGCCGATCCACCCGAACGGACGTAGCGCCGGCCGCGGTCGGCCGCTAGCGTCGTCACCGATGCGCAGGCCATGACCTGCGCCCCGAACAGGTGACGGAGGACGACATGCAAGCCCATCGACTCGGCCCGGTGCTGGCCCTGGCGCTGCTGGTCGCCGCTTGCGGCGGCGGCGGTAGCGACGACAACCGCAGCACCGGCGGCGGCAACCCGGGCGGCAGCAGCGGCACCTACGATGCCACCGTGGTGCGTACCCGCTTCGGCATTCCGCATATCAGCGCGCGTGATTTCGGCAGCCTCGGCTACGGCTACGGCTACGCTTTTGCAGAAGACAATCTTTGTACGATGCTCGACGACTACGTGACGGTACGCGGCGAGCGCGCGCGTTACTTCGGTCGCGACGGTTCCTATTCGATTCCAGCCGTGCCGGTCACGGCGAACAACGTCGACAGTGACTTCTTCTGGAAACTGCTGGCCGACAACACGGCCGTTGCGCGCTTCAAGGCCGGCGCCGCGCCCGAGGTGCAGCAGGCTTCGCGCGGCTACGTCGCCGGCTTCAATCGCTACATCGGTGAACTGAAGGCCGGCCAGCACCCAGGCCGGCACGTTGCCTGTGCCGGCAAGCCCTGGCTGCAGAACATCACCGAGGACGACATGTACCGGCGGTTCCTGCGGCTGGCGGTGATCGCCAGCGGCAGTGCGCTGACCACCGAGATCGCCACGGCTCAGCCGCCGCTGATTCCGCCGACGGCCAGCGCGGCGCGCGGCACTGCGCAAGATGCGCTGAACAACGCTGCGCTGGCGCGGCTGTCGCCGGACGCCGAACCGTTCGCGCGGCTGCGCGAGCACCGCTTCGGCAGCAACATGTACGCGCTCGGCAAGCAGGCCAGCGCCACCGGCCAACCGATCGTATTCGGCAATCCGCACTTTCCGTGGACCGGCACCGAGCGCTTGTATCTGGCGCATCTGACGATACCGGGGCGGCTCGACATCATGGGCGTCGGCCTGTACGGCGTGCCGCTGGCGCTGATCGGCTTCAACGACAAGCTGGCGTGGAGCCATACGGTATCGACCGCCTACCGATTCACGCTGTACCAACTGGCGCTGAACCCGCTCAAGCCGACGCAGTACTTCTACGAAGGCCAGCTCAAGGACATGGAGGCCGTACCGCTATCGATCCAGGTGGCCGAAGCCGACGGCAGCCTGAGCACGCAGACGCGCACGCTGTACCGGACGCAGTACGGGCCGATGCTCGAAATCAGCGCGGCCGGCGTGCCGGTGCTGGGCTGGACGACGACCACCGGCTTCACGATGCGCGACGCCAACTACGAAAACACCCGGCTGATCGACCAGTTCTACCGCTGGAATCTGGCCACCAGCCTCGACGAATTCAAAAGCCTGCACAAAAGCATCCTCGGCACGCCGTGGGTCAATACGGTCGCCTCGGGACCGGACGGACGCGCGTACTACGGCGACGTCACCGTCGTGCCCAATGTGCCCGATGCCAAGGTCGCCGCCTGCAAGCCGCCGATCACCGGCACGCTGGTCGGCGCGTTGGTGCCGGGCCTGCCGCTGCTGTATGGCAATCGCGCGCAATGCCAGTGGGACACCGACGCCGACGCGCCGGCACCCGGCATCTTCGGCCCCGGCAATCTGCCGACGCTGGAGCGCGACGACTTCGTCCACAACTCCAACGACAGCTATTGGCTGACCAAC
>Ga0255089_1000295_pt1 | contig 20390 bp, 16 predicted proteins | sample Colum_Miss_RepC__2_FD_188468 | JGI IMG/M metagenome (GOLD analysis project Ga0255089, IMG submission 188468) | Freshwater microbial communities from Columbia River, Oregon, United States - Colum_Miss_RepC_8d | ecosystem: Environmental > Aquatic > Freshwater > River | place: USA: Oregon... | reverse complement strand
GGGCAATGAGCCGCGCATCCGTTTCGAAGCGGATGCGCGGCTCATTGCCCGGCACGCACGCACTGCGGCCAGGCAGCACAGCGGAGTACCTGTGACCTATCGCCTGATTCACTTGCCGCCACGCTGCAACCGTGTTGTCACGGTCAGCGGCGCTGGCGGCCGGATCACGGACATCATCTGCCACGACCGGGATGACGCGGCGTCATCGACCTTCGGTCGAGGCTGATCCGTGCCCGGTACCAACAAGCCCATTTACGAAAGTCCGGATCTATCGCCGTCCGAGTTCGAGCTGTTCCGCAAACTCATTTATCAGCGTGCTGGCATTGCCTTGTCGGACAACAAGAGTCTGCTGGTCAGCTCGCGTCTCGCGCGGCGGTTGCGCGGTCTGTCATTGCCGACGTTCCGCGATTATCACCGCCTTCTGCAACGGCCCGATCAAGCCGCCGAGTTGCAGACGGCGATCGATCTGCTGACGACCAACGAAACCTACTTCTTCCGCGAGAGCCGGCATTTTGATGTGATTGCCGATCATGCCCGCAATCACGGCAGGAGCCAGGGACCGTACCGGATCTGGAGCGCGGCTTGTTCCAGCGGCGAGGAGCCTTATGGGCTCGCAATGGTGCTGAACGAACGGCTCGGCGAGTCGGGCTGGGAGATTGTTGCCAGCGATCTGAGTGCGACGATGCTGGCCCGCGCTCGTGAAGCCCGCTACGACATTGCAGCGGCGCGGCAGATTCCGCCCGCCTATCTACGACGCTACTGTCTGAAGGGGACTGGGGCGTTCGATGACACCTTGTTGATCCAGCGCCATCTGCGATCGCGGGTCAGCTTCGACCAAGTCAATCTGAACGAAGCCTTGCCGCCACTGGGATTGTTTGACGCGATCCTGATCCGGAACGTCATGATCTACTTCGATGCCGAGACCAAGCAGCGCGTCGTCGACCGGCTGTTGGCGGTCCTGCGTCCGGGGGGGCTTCTGATCGTCAGTCATGCCGAGTCGCTCAATGGCATCACAGGACCGTTGATCAAGGTGTCTCCGTCGATCTACCAGCGTCCTGGTCGGGTCGAAGTCGATTACCGTCGCCGGCAGCTGCCGTAGACTGAGGTCATTGGCGGGTACAAGCCCGCGCAACCGGTACGGGCGTCGATGACGGTGGCAATAATCTGGCAGCACGCGATCCGCGCGGCCGCTTTCATCATGGTGTGGGCTCTGTCCGGCGCGCCTGCTGGAGCGGCGGTGCCCGACACCATCCAGACTCAGCTGCAACGCGGCATCAACCTGAGTTTCTGGTTCACCTATCGCGGCGACCCGTCGATCGACCCGCAACGCTTCCGCCCCGACGACGCTGACCTGCGTCAGCTGCGTGCTGTTGGTTTTCGCCATGCGAGGATCGCATTCGACCACGCTTGGCTGGTCGATCCGGTCGATGCGCGCCGGGTCAATCCGCAAAAGGTCGACGAACTCGGCGCTGCACTGCAGAAGGTCGCGTCATTCGGCCTGCTGCCCGTGTTGACGATGAATGCCGACAACGCGTTCCTGCAGGGACTGCTGACACAGCCTGCGGTACGCGACAGCACGGCTGCGTTCTGGTGGAGCCTGTCACGCGCGCTGGCGGCGAGGCTGCCGGCCGATAAGCTGGTGTTCGAAGTCTTGAATGAGCCGGCGACCGACGACGCTGCGGCGTCGCTGAAGGTGATGCAGACGCTTGCCGGTGCGGTCCGCGACGCAGCGCCTCGCCACACGATCGTCGTGGCGGGACACAAGTACTCGTCGGTCGACGAACTGGTCGCGCTGGTGCCGTTTCAGGATGACAACCTGGTCTACACCTTCCACTTTTACGAGCCGTTCAATTTCACGCACCAGGGCGCCACTTGGGGCTGGCCGATGTGGACGCGGTTTCACGACTTTCCGTATCCGTCATCACCCGCGGCGATGGCGCCGCTGCTGCCTCAGCTGGACGAGGAGGCCCGGTCGCATGCGGCTTGGTACGGCCAGCAGGCCTGGAACCGGGACAAGCTGGCCGCGATGCTGGATCGCGTGGCGGCCTGGCGCGATCAGCACCGGGTCGTCGTCTGGTGCAGCGAGTTCGGCGTGCTGAAGACCTACGCCCCGCCGACATCGCGCCAGGCCTGGCTGCGCGACACCCGCGAACTGCTCGACGCGCGGCAGATCGGCTGGGCACATTTCGACTTCAGCCAGCACATGGGGCTGGTCGATGGCGTCCAAGGCGCCAGGCAATGGGATCGTGGCGCGGTACAGGCCTTGGGCCTGACGGCTCCGCGTTGACCGTAGGGCCCGACGCCACCGGCGCGCGGTGGGTGGTCGCGGCGTGGGTGCACCTCTAGAATCGCGTCCTCGCCGCGCCGTCGCGGTCCCTCCCCAAGCCTGATCGATGAGCCTTCGATGACGGCGCGTTTGATCGCGCTCAGCTGTTTTTGCCGACGCCATCATGTGGCGGCTGGCACTCTGGTGTTGGCCGTCGCCTATCTGCTGGGTGATGTCGGCTGGCGCGAAACCGGCAAGGCGGCATTGGTTTATGCGCTGGGCGCCTATGCGCTGTCGGCGCCATGGCTGCCGGCCTCGGCGGCGCTGCTGCTCACTGGCGTGTGGCGCCTGGGATTCGTGGCCGATCTGGGCGTGCGCGCGTTGTTGCTGGCGGTGTACCACACGCGGCCGGACACCGTGCTGGTCGTCGATGCGGTGGCCAACACCACCAGCGAGGAGTCGGCCGAGTTCCTGATGCAGTACTGGCGCCTGTTGCTGCTCTACGGCGCCGGAGCCTTGCTGCTGGGACTGTTGCTGACGCTGATCGATCGCCGATATCCGCGTGCCCATCTGCCGAGCCCTGTCAGCGCCGTGGTCGTGGCGCTGCTGTTCGCCGGGCTGCATTTCAACCCGACATTCCGCAAGAGCAACCCCTTGTACTTCTGGCCGTCTCAGCTAGCACAGGTGCAGGCGTTTCAGCAGAACATTGAGCGGCTGCGTGCTGACCGCGAGCGCGCACAGGCCTCGCTACCGGATTGGGCGCCGGTCTACACCGGTGCCCAGGCCCGGCACACGGTCGGCATCGTCATCGGCGAGAGCACGACGCGTTGGAACTGGCAACTGTATGGCTACACCCGGGCGACGACGCCGGAGCTGAGCCACGCCGCGGCCAGCGACCCGCGGCTGAGCGTGTTTCGCGACGTGATCGCCGCGACCTCGGGGACGGTGTCCTCGTTCCGCTACATGCTGACGCCGCTGGCGCTCGACGAGCCGCTCGACGATGAAGCTGCGCCCAGCGTGCTGATGCTGGCGCGCGCTGCCGGCTACAAGGTGTTCTGGATCAGCAACCAGCATGACCGCTACATCAACCCGCGCTTTGCCGAAGAAGCCGACGTGCAGAAGCTGCTCAATGTCGGCGGCAAGCGCGGCGACCGACGCCTCGACGAGGCGCTGATTCCCGAGTGGCAGGCCGCGCTGCGCGACCCGGCGCCCCGCAAGCTGATCATCGCGCACCTGCTGGGTGCGCACCCGCATTACGAGCTGCGGTATCCCAAAGCCTATTCACATTACGTCGGCGTGCAGGACGAGGTCAGCCGCAAGCTGGCGGATCAAGGGCGCATGCCGTGGATCCGCGTCCAGCGCGACCAGTACGACAATGCGATGCGCTACCAGGACCACGTGATCGCCACGCTGCTGCGCGACTTCCAGCGTCAGGCGGGTGCGTCGGCGGCTTTCCTGTTCACGTCGGACCATGGGCAGGACGTCGGCCACATGCGCAACTTCGCCGGCCATTCGACCGATATGCCGGGCATGGTCGTGCCGCTGCTGCTGTGGCGCAACGATGCGCCTCCGGCGACCCCGGCGCTGCAGATGCGCGCGTTCCAGAACGATGTGCTCGACTGGACGCTGCTCGACCTGCTCGACGTCCAGACCCGACGCGACCGGCCCGAGCTGAGCCTGATCGACCCGGCGTTCGCGCCGCGCGTGCGCCGCGTGCAGAGCGGCAACGCCGCCCCGGGCGCCACCGACCCCGAGGATCTGCCCGTCGTCCCCTGAACCGCGCGACAATCGGCCATGGCCGAGCATCCCGACGACGACACCCCGGCGGCGAGCAGCCGCTTCCTCAGCGCCGCGTTTCAGCGTCATGCCGCGTGGCACGCCGCTGGCGAGCACCGCGCGCCGCGCGCAGCCGGCAGCATCGCCGCCGAGATTCGCGCTGCGATGGCGCGGGTCGTGGACGACGCCGATGCGATGCGCGTGTTGCGCCAGATCCGCGACCGCGAAATGGCGCGGATCGCCAGCCGGGACCTGTTGCAGCTCGCCGATCTGGACGAGACGCTGGGCGATCTGTCCGATCTGGCCGAAGCGGCGTTGCAGGCGGCGGTCGATCACGGGCTGGCGCAGCTCAAGCCGCGCTACGGCGTGGCTCGTGATTGCGACGGCGCGCTCGTTCAGCCGGTGGTGCTGGGCATGGGCAAGCTCGGCGGCCGCGAGCTGAATTTCTCGTCCGACATCGATCTGATCTTCTGCCACACCGCGGCCGGTGAATCCGACGGGGCGCAGACGCTGGACAACGGCGAGTACTTCAAGCGGCTCGCGCAGATCGTGGCGCGGCTGCTGTCCGAGCGCACCGAGCACGGCTTCGTTTTCCGGGTCGACCTGATGCTGCGGCCGTTTGGCAGCGCCGGCCCGGTGTCGATCGCCTTCGACGCGGCCGAAGACTATTACCAGGACCATGGGCGCGAGTGGGAGCGCTATGCGTTCATCAAGGCGCGGCCGGTTGCCGGCGACATCGGCGCCGGCATCGAGTTGCTGCGCCGGCTGCGGCCCTTCGTCTACCGGCGATACCTGGATTTCAACGCGATCGGCAGCCTGCGCGCGCTGAAGAAGCTGATTGCCGACGACGTCGCCCGCCGTCGCCAGGATGACAACGTCAAGCTCGGCACCGGCGGTATCCGCGAACTGGAATTCATCGTGCAGTCGTTCCAGCTGGTGCGTGGCGGCCAGGAGCCAAGCTTGCGCGACAGCCGGCTGCGGCCGGTGCTGCGGCGGCTTCCACAGCTGGGCTTTCTGGACGCCGATGTCGCCGCGCGGCTCGATGCGCATTACGTGTTTCTGCGCCGGCTCGAAAACGCAATCCAGTTCTACGCCGACGAGCAGACGCATTCGATGCCGACCGACGAGGCGGCGCGACGCGCGCTGTGCAGTGCGATGCGCGTCGACGATTGGGCCGCGCTGAGCGCACAGCTGGCCGCGGTGCGCGCCGAGGTCCACGAAGAGTTCCGCCGCATCTTTGCCGAGCCCGACGAGGCCACGGCCGGCGAGGGCTTGGCCGGCTGGTTCGAGCAGCTGTGGAACGAGCCCGAAGCCCAGCCGATGGCCGACCCGCCGACCTCGTGGTTCGGCGACGCCGGTGCACCCGGCGTCGCCAAAGCGCTGCGCGACCTGCGCGACTCGCGCAGCATGCGCAGCCTGACGCCGGCCGCGCGCCAGCGGCTGCAGGCGCTGCTGCCACTGCTGCTGGAAGCCTCCAGCGCGCAAGCCGAGCCGGCGCTGGCGGCAACGCGCACGCTGGCCGTGGTGCAGGCGATCGGTGCGCGATCGACCTACCTGACGCTGCTGCGTGAATCGGCGGTGGCTCGCGATCATCTGGTGAAGCTGTGCGCGGCCAGCCCTTGGGTCAGCCAGCTGCTCGGCACCAGCCCGGCCCTGCTCGACACGCTGCTGGACACGCGCGCGCTGTATGCGCCGCCGGATCGGGACGGCATCCACGCCGAGCTGGATCAAGTGATGGCCGATATCGGCTGCGACGACGTCGAAGCGGGCATGGATGCGCTGCGCCGCTTCAAGCTCGAAACGACGCTGCGCATCGCCGCTGCCGATGTCGCCGGCCATCTGCCGCTGGTCAAGGTTAGCGACCGGCTCACTTGGCTGGCCGAGGCCGTGTTGCAGACCGCGTTCAGCCGCGCCTACGACGAACTGTGCGCCAGCTACGGCCGGCCGCTGCGGACCGACGGCGAGCCCGCCGGTCTGTGCGCGCTGGCTTATGGCAAGTTCGGTGGCATCGAAATGGGCTACGGCTCGGATCTGGACCTGGTGTTCATCCACGACTGCGATGCGCCGGATCGTGAAACGGTCGGCGCCGAACGTGCGATTGCCGGCAGCACGTTCATGGTGCGCTGGGCGCAGCGGATCATTCACTGGCTGGCGACGCTGACGCCGGCCGGCCGCGCTTACGAAGTCGATCTGGAACTGCGCCCGAGCGGCCGCAGCGGCTTGGCCGTGGTCAGCGTCACCGGCTTTGCCGACTACCAGCGGCGCGAGGCTTGGACCTGGGAACATCAAGCGCTGACGCGTGCCCGGCCGGTGGCGGGCAGCGACGCGATCAGCGCCGCGCTGCAGGCACTGCGGCGTGACGTGCTGTGCCAGCCGCGCGACCCGGCGCGGCTGCGCGACGAGATCCGTGACATGCGGCTGAAGATGCGCGCCAAGCTCGAACGCCGCGAGCCCGACGGCTGGGACGTCAAGCAGGGCGAGGGCGGGCTGATCGACATCGAGTTCATCACCCAGTACCTGCTGCTGCGCGAAGCGCACCGCGAGCCGGCGCTGGTGGCCTATTCCGACAACTGGCGCCAGCTCGACGCCTTGACCGACGCTGGCGTGATCACGGCCGAGGACCGCGACGCGCTGATTCAGGCCTACCGGGCACTGCGCGGCTGGAGCCATGCGCGCGGCTTGCAGCAGCAGCCGGTGATGGCGCCGGCCGGCTCGTTTGCGACGGAGCGCGAGCAAGTCCGCCGGGTTTGGGCGCGCGTCGGGCTGGCCTGACCGGGCCCGTGCCGGCAGGGCCGCATGGCGGCCATCCGGGCGTCACCTTGGCGTGACCGGCGAGCCGCTAAACTAGCGGCTTCTCTCCGCGAGCCACGCCGTGGTCATCTGCCATCGTCATCGCTTCCTGTATGTCCACATCGCCAAGACCGGCGGCACCAGCGTGCGCTCGGCGCTGCGCAAGCTGCAGCTGCGCGACCCGATGTACCTGCTGCAATGGGCCAGCGCCCGGCTCGACCATCTGTCCGGGCACCGCATCGCCGCCAAGCTGCCGCGCCACTCCAAGGTGATCGCCGCGATGGAGATGCTGCCGCGCGACTACTTCGAATCGCTGTTCAAGTTCGCGTTCGTGCGCAACCCCTGGGATCTGCAGGTCAGCAGCTACCACCATCTGAAGCGCGAGCGTCCGCACTTGCTCGACGGTCACGACAGCTTCGAGGCCTTCCTGCGCTGGAAGCTCAACCCCGAGCGGCCTTGGCAGTACCACCTCGACACCTCGATCACGCTGCAGACCGACTACCTGGTCGACCTGCACGGCCGCCAGGTGGTCGACTACGTCGGCCACTACGAAACACTGCACGACGACTGGTCGGCGATCTGCAAGCGCTTGGGTCTGCCGACGCCGGCGCTGCCGCACAAACGTCATTCCACCGATCGTCCGCGCGACTTCCGCTCGTACTACACCGACGCCACGGCCGAACTGGTGGCAACGCATTTCGCGCGCGACATCCAGATGCTCGGCTATCGCTTCGACACGGACGCCGCCGTCGTGGCGGGCTGAAGCACCATGTGTGGAATCGCAGGACAGGTACGGCGCGGCGGGCCGGTCGATGAGGCTTCGCTGGCCAGCATGTCGGCGCGGCTGACGCATCGCGGGCCCGAAGACACCGGCTACTACATCAGCCACCACGCCAGCGGCAGCTTCGGTATCGCCCACACGCGGCTGGCGATCATCGATCTGGCCGGTGGTCATCAGCCGATCTTCGACCGCGACCGTCGCTACGCGATCGTCTGCAACGGCGAGATCTACAACTTTCCCGAGCTGCGTGCCGAGCTGGAAGCGAAAGGCCGCGTGTTTTCCTGCGATTCCGATAGCGAAGTGGCGCTGCAGGCCTATGCCGCCTGGGGCCGCGACGCGTTCAAGCGCCTGCACGGCATGTTTGCGTTTGCGCTGTACGACCACCAGCAGCGCGAGCTGTGGCTGGTGCGCGACCGGCTCGGCATCAAGCCGCTGTACGTCGCCGTGGTCGGCGACCGCGTGCTGTATGCGTCCGAACTCAAGGCGCTGCTGCCGCAGATGCCGTCGCTGGATCTGAGCGAAGCAGCGCTGGCGCAGTACTTTCAGAACCAGCATTCCAGCGGCCGCGACACGATCATCCGCGGCATCCAGCGCGTGATGCCGGGCGAGGCGCTGCGGATCGACGCTGACCTGCGCATCGAGCGGCATCGCTACTGGTCAGCGCTGGACGTACAGCCGCGTGCGATCTCGCAGGCCGATGCCACCGCGCAGTGGGACGAGCTGATCGGCCAAGTGATGCGCGAGCATGTGCGCTCCGACGTGCCGTACGGCTTGTTCCTGTCGGGCGGCGTTGATTCGGCCGTGTTGCTGGCCTTGCTCAGCCAGCACCAGAGCGAGCCGATCCGCACGTATTCGATCGGCTATGCCGACGTGCAGATGAAGGACGAGCTCGACGATGCGGCGCGGATCGCGCAGCGCTTCGGCGCGCGCCACACGCCGATCCGGCTGACACGCCAGGCCGTGTTCCGCCGACTGCCGCGCGTGGTCTGGTCGGCCGACGATCTGATGCGCGACTACGCCTGCCTGCCGACGCTGGCGCTGGCCGAAGCGGCCAGCCGCGACTTGAAAGTGATCTTCAGCGGCGAAGGCGGCGACGAGGCTTTCGCCGGCTATGGCCGCTATCGGCCCGGCTGGGCCGAACGCCAGTACAAGCGGCTGCGCTTTCCGGGCAGCGGCGGCTTTCGCGTACGCGGCGAACTCGACGACGCTTGGGTCGGTAAGCTGTTCGTGCCCGAGCTGCAGCCGGCCCTGGCCGCGCATCGCGCGCCGCAGATCGCAGCCTGGAGCGAGACGCCGCGCCACTGGAGCGATCTGCAGCGGCGCCAGTACACCGACATCGTCACCAATCTGCCGGACGATCTGCTGGTCAAAGGCGATCGCATGCTGATGAGCTGGTCCGTCGAAGGCCGCGTGCCGTTCGTCGACCATCGCGTGATCGAATTCGGCCTGTCGCTGCCCGACGCGCTGAAAGTGTCGCGCAAGGCCGGCAAGGTGTTCATCAAGCAATGGGCCGAGCGTTACATCCCGCACGATCACTTGTGGCAGCCCAAGCGCGGCTTTCATGTGCCGGTGCGCGAATGGCTCGGTGGTGACTTCATCCGCGGGCTGGCCGACCGCTTGCCGCGCAACGAGGCGATCCGGCGCTGGTGCCAGCCGCAAGCGGTGCGCGCGCTGCTGGCTGGCGATACCGCTGCGCATTCGCGCGAGATCTGGAGCCTGATGCAGTTCGCGATCTGGCATCGGCTGTTCATCGAGCAGCCGCAGCAGACGCCGAGCGCCGAGGAAGATCCGCTGCAATGGTTGTAGACAATCCGGCGCCCGCATCGCCGCCGCGAATCGCGATCTTCCTGTCGACCTCGGGACACAGCGGCGTCGATCGCGCGATGCGCCACTTGATTCCGGCGCTCGCCGGGCGCGGCTATCGGGTCGATCTGCTCAAGGTGCGCCGCCACGGACCTGATCTGCGCGTGCTGCCCGACGGTGTGCGCGTGATCGACACCGGCACCTCGACCACCTATGGCGCATTGCCGGCGCTGGTGCGGTATCTGCGCCGCGAACGCCCCGCGGTGCTGCTGGCCGACAAGGACCGCGTCAATCGCACCGCGCTGCTGGCGCGCTGGCTTGCCGGCTGTGTCCGATGCACGCATCTGGTGCTGAGCTCGGGCACGACGATCTCGGTCGATCTGGCGCATCGCGGCGTGGTCGAGCGCTTCGTGCAGCGTCTGTCGATGGGCTGGTTGTACCGGTTCGCTGATCAAGTGATCGTCACCTGCGAAGCGGTGGCCGATGACATGAGTGCGTACACCGGCCTGCCGCGCGCCAAGATTGCCGCCATCGCAAGCCCGGTGGTCCCGGCGTCCTTGTTCGACGCCGCACCGCCGCGGCCACAGCACCCGTGGTTCGACACTGGCGCTGCACCGATCGTGCTCGGCGTCGGCGAGCTGAGTGCGCGCAAGGACTTTACGACGCTGCTGCGCGCATTCGCGCTGCTGCGGGCCGAGCGCGAAGCGCATCTGATCATCGTCGGCAAGGGCAGCGAGCGGGACGCACTGCAGGCGCTGGCGCATCAACTCGGCATCGCCGACGACCTGTGGATGCCCGGCTTTCGCGACGATGTCTATTCCTTCATGGCCCATGCCAGCGTCTTTGCGATGACCTCGCGCTGGGAAGGCCTGGGCTTCGTGCTGATCGAGGCGCTGGCCTGCGGCACGCCGTCGGTGGCGGCGGATTGCCCTAGCGGCCCGGCCGAAGTGCTGGATCGTGGCCGAGTCGGCGCACTGGTGCCGGTGGGCGATGCACCGGCACTGGCGCGCGGATTGACGCGGATGCTCGACTCACCACCGCCGGCTGCGGTCTGTCGCGACGCGGCGCGTCGCTACGAGATCGAAGCGGCCACCGACGACTATTTGCGCGCGATGGCCTTGCCGCCGCGTGCTGGAGACGCAGCATGAAGCGACTGGCGGTGATGATTTCGTTTTCGGGCGACGGCGGCGTCGAGCGTATGGTGACCAACCTGTGCGCCGAGTTTGCACAGCATGTGCAGGTGGATCTGCTGGCCTTGAAGGCCGAGGGTCGCCACGTCAGCCGGATTCCGCCGCAAGTGAATCTGATCCAGCTCAAAGCCCGGCACAGCTGGAGCAGCGTCGGTGAAGTCGCGGACTACTTGCGCCGCGTGCAGCCCGACGCGCTGCTGGTCGCCAAGGACCGCGCCGGCCGCGCTGCGATCAAGGCACGTCGCCGTGCGGGCGCGTCGATGCCGCTGTGGATCCGGCTCGGCACCAATCTGTCGGCCGCGCTCGAGCGCAAGAGCGCGCTGAGCCGCTGGCTGCGCGTGACGCCGATGCGGCGCTTGTATCCGCTGGCCGATGGTGTCGTCGCTGTATCCGAAGGCGTACGCCAGGACACCGTCGCCGTGACGCGCCTGCCGCCAGAGCGGATCGTCGTGATCCGCAACCCAGTGATCACACCGACCTTGGCGCAGCAGGCTGCCGAACCGGCGCCGCATCCGTGGCTGGTCGACAAGACGGTGCCGGTGATCGTCGGCATGGGCCGGCTGACGCGACAGAAAGACTTCCCGACGCTGCTGCGCGCGTTCGCCGCGATCCAGGCGCAGCGGCCGTCGCGGTTGATGCTGTTGGGCGAGGGCGGCGACCGCAGCGCGCTGCAGACGCTGGCGGCCGAGTTGGGCGTGCTCGACCACGTCAGCTTCGCTGGCTTTCAGAAAAATCCGTATAGCTGGTTGTCGCGCGCCGATCTGTTCGTGCTGTCCTCGGCCTGGGAGGGTAGCCCGAATGCGCTGACCGAGGCGCTGGCGCTGGGCGTGCCCTGCGTGTCGACGCGCTGTCCCAGCGGACCCGACGAGCTGCTGGCCGATGGCCGCTATGGTCCGCTGGTCGCCATTGGCGATCACGCCGCGATGGCCGCTGCGATGCTGGCAACGCTGGCGGCGCCGCTGCCCGCTGCAAGCTTGCAAGCGGCCGTCGACGAATACCGCGTCGAGTTGAGTGCACGCCGTTACCTGAAAACCTTGGGACTGCTCGACGCATCAACGTAAGCGAGCGCGCTGCACGGTGCGGCAAGCCGCGGTTCAGCCGCGCGCACCGACCATGAGCCTTGGACACGATCACGGCTGCCGATGCGGCCGTAACGGAATAGCTCATGGACGAACGACCGCAGCGCCGCAGTCTTGCGGCGATGATCATCTGTTGCAACGAAGCGGACCGGATCGAAGCCTGCCTGCAATCGCTGGCGGACTGGGTCGACGAAATCGTCGTCTTCGACAGCGGCAGCACCGATGCCACGGTGGCGATCGCGCGCCGCTATACCGACAAGGTCTGGATCACTGACTGGCCCGGCTACGGGCCGCAACGCAACCGCGCGCTGGCACGCATCGACAGCGATTGGGTGCTGTACATCGACGCCGATGAGCGCGTCACGCCCGAGCTGCGGGCCGAAATCGACAAGGCGCTCAGCGCGCCACAACTCGACATCACCCTGTTCCGAATTCCGTGGCGCACCTATCTGCTCGGTGGTGTGTTGCGCCATGGCCGGTACGCAACGCCGCAGAACCGCTTGTTCAAGCGTCAGGGCGCGCGCTTTCGCGAGCATCAGGTGCACGAGCAGGTCGTGCTGCCGGAGCGTCGTGTGGCGACGCTGCGGCAGCGCCTGGAACATCACAGCTGGCGTGATTACCCGCATCTGCTGCGCAAGCATCGCCGTTACGCGGCGCTGCTGGCCCAGCACAAGTACGAGCAGGGCAAGCGCAGCAATATGGCCTACGCCTGGCTGCGGCTGTGCACCGACTTTATTCAGCAGTATCTGCTGCGGGGCTCGGTCCTCGACGGCTGGCGCGGCCTGCTGATCGCCGCGACGCTGGCGCGCTACGCCTATTGGAAGCAGGCCGATTTGAAGCAGATCGAAGACCGCCACCGCGCACTCGATGCGCCTGCATTGCTGCGCCGCTGACCGCGTGTCGACGACCGTCAAAAACCAACATCAAGCGCATTTATTCTTTCCGTACCAAGGCGCAACAGCAGCCGTGGGCGGATCGCAGATGCGTGCGCTGGAGATTGCGCGTGGGCTTCGCGAGCAGTTCGGCGCGCAGGTGTCGCTATGGGCAACCTCGTCGCGCTTTGCACCGGATTTGCGTCAGCAGCACGGCGTGCGCTGGTTTGCCCCCTGGTGCACCGCGCGGGGCAGCTTCGTGTTCATCGGTACGTTCTGGCGACCCAAGCCCTGGCTCCAGCGTCTACGTCCGCATCGTTTGAGCGTGCTCGTCAACGATATGAATGTGGACCATTATCGCGCGCATCTGCCGTTGTATCGGCAGATGGATGGCCAAGCGCGTATCGCGTTCACCAGTGCCACGCAGCGTCATCTGTTCGGCGCCGACGCGGTAGCCGACGTGGACGTGTCGCCGATCGATCTGCAGCGCTTCACGCCGGCTACCGGCCGCACCCGTATCGCCGGGCAGCTGCGCATCGGCCGGCATAGCCGCGACACGCTCGACAAGCATCACTTCCTGTACGACCCCGAGCTATACGCGGCGCTGCTCGACGACGGCGTCGACGTCGAACTGATGGGTGCGCATTGCATCGCGCATTTGCTGCCGGCGAACGCGTCGCGGCTGCGCATCCACGCAACCGGTTCGATCGATGCGGCCGACTATCTGCGCAGCCTGGACTGCTTCATCTACCGTACCGGTACGTTCTACGACACCGCGGCGCGGGCGGTGCGCGAGGCGATGGCCTGCGGCTTGCCGGTGGTCTGCCATCGCTTCGGTGGGCATGTCGAAGACATCGTCCACGGTGAGAACGGCTTTGTATTCGACGAGCAGCGCGAAGCCATCGAGATCGTGCGCCGTCTGCGCGACGACATCGAATTGCGCCGGCGCATCGGTACCAACGCACGCCGCACGATGGAGGCGCTGTTCGCACCGTCCCGGCTGCGCGCGATGTATCAGCGCTATCTGGGCGTCGAGCATGACGATGGCTAGCCGCATCGCTGACGTACTGGGCGGGTCGGCCGGCCTATCGATCACCGGCGGTCGCCAGCCGCGCACGCGGGTGCTCGCTGTTTTACCGGATCTCGACGGCGGTGGCGCCCAGCGTGTCACGCTGCGGCTGCTGCGCTGCCTCGACATGCAGCGCTACGACGTCACGCTGCTGGTGCTCGATGGGCCCGGTGAGTTGTCGAGCTACGTTCCCGGCTGCGTACGCTTGTTTCATGCTCCGCAGCACCACGGGCTCCGGCTCGGCACGCTGGCCACGCTGTGGCATGCGCGCGACGCCGACGTATTGATTGCCTGCACCGAGCTGCGAGCGAGCTATTGCGTACAGACAGCGGCGCGTTGGTTACGCAAGCCCTCCATCGGCTGGGTCCGGATTGCGTTCGACGAGTACGCCGCGCAACTGAGCGCGCGCCATCGTCGACGGTCGCGTGACACCTATGGTGACTTCGACCGGCTGGTGTTCGTATCCGACGGCGCCCGGCAGTCGTTCGAACGCTGGTACGGCGAGCAACGGCCAGCGTGGCGCACGGTACTCAACCCTTACCAAGCCGATGTGCCGGTGATCGGACACCCCCGTGCGGAGCCCACCGAGCTCAGTGCATCGGGCCGGCCGCTACTGACGGCGATCGGCCGGCTTGAATCACGTAAGGGCTTTGATCTGCTGATCCGCGCGGCCGGCATCGCGCGTCGCGCAGGAGCGGAGTTCGATCTGGCGATACTCGGCGAAGGCCCGCTGCGCGATGTGCTTCAAACCCAGGCGCAGGCCGAGGGCATCGCCGACCGATTGCAGATGCCGGGCTTCACCCATGATGTCGCGCAGTGGCTGCGCCGCAGCCGAGCCTATGTGTTGTCGTCGCGTATCGAAGGACTGCCGGGTACGATTCTGGAAGCCTTCGCAGCCGGCACGCCGGTGATTGCGACGCGCTGTCCGCATGGGCCCGAGGAGATGCTGCTGCAGGGCCGTTGTGGCGTGCTGGTACCGGTCGACGATGCCGCTGCGATGGCCAAGGCGATCGGCGAGGTGCTCGACTCACCGCAGCGATGCCGTGAGCTGGCCAGCGCCGGGCGTCAGCGGCTGCGCGATTTTGCGCCGGACGTGATCATGCCGCAGTGGCAGGCGCTGATCGACGACCTGGTCGCGCAGCGACGTATCGCATGAGCACGCACCAACACGTCGACGCGGACGCCTCAGCGCTGCGGGTGCTGCATCAGATTCATTTGGCGCATGACGCCTGGGGCGGCATGGAAAAGCAGTTCGCCGCGCTGCTGCGCCACCGTGCTGCCGATCCGCGTCTGGCGCATTACCTGTCCGAGGATTTGCGCCAAGTTGCAGACGGGGTCGCTGCGGCGTTGCCGGGCTTGAGCGCGCCACCGGTCGATGCGCGTCGATGGCACGGCGTGACCGTGCCGAACTGGCGCGGCATGCGCCAATCGCGACAAGCAAGTCAGGCGCGCGCCTGGCGGATCGACACCGTGCTCAGCTGGAACCGCTTCGGTGACCCTCGGCCGCTACGGCTTGCCAGGCGGATCGGTGCTGCATCGGTGTATTGGGAGCGAGGTGCGGCTTGGTTCGCGCGTAACCGTGCGCCCGATGCCGACTTCCTGCACGGCTTCGACTGCTATCTGGCCAACTCCCGGGCGTGCGCGGCGATGTTGCGCTACTGGGGTGTGACCGCGCCGATCCACATCTGCGCACCCGGCATCGCGCAGGCCCGGCCGGGCGTGGCGCGCATCGCGCCGCAATGGCCGTTGCGGCTTGGCTTCGCAGCGCGGCTGCAGAGCTTCAAGGGTGGCGTGCTGGCGGTGCACACGCTGGCAGCGCTGCGTCGGTCAGGCGTCGAGGCGACACTGACGATGGCCGGCGACGGACCGGACCATGATGCGATCCAGTCCCAGGCGCAGCGGCTTGGCATTGACGATCTGCGATTCACCGGGCGCATCACGGACATGGATGCTTTCTACCAGAAGATCGACCTGTTGTTGCATCCGGCGCTACGCGAGCCTTACGGCAATGTCGTGGCCGAAGCGCTGATCGCCGGTGTGCCCGTGGTGGCGACAGCGGTCGATGGTGTGCCCGACGTGATCCGCGATGGTGTGGATGGCCGCTGCGTCGAACCGACGCTGCCACTGTCCGCGCTGGCGTCGTTCGGCGGTGATCCCGATCAGGTGTATCCACGCGTCTGGCGACCGGAGTTGCAGCGGGTCGCCGAGCCGGGCGTGCCCGATCCCGCTGCCCTTGCCGAGGCCGTGCTGCAAGTGGCCGGTGATGACGCGCGCTATGCCGCGTTCAGTGCGGCGGCGGTCGATGGCCTGCGCCGCTTCGACTATGCCGCGCATGTCGAGCAGTTGATCGGCTATCTGCAGCAGGCGGGTGCGTCGGGTCACGCGTACCGGCGTCGCCGCTCGATGCGCCCCTACAACTGTGATGATCAGCAGCGCCCGGCCTGGTACGACCGTGCCGACAAGGCAGCGCAATTGATCGCAGCCCTGCCGGCGGCCGGTGCTGGCCGCACGCTGTCGCTGGCCGATATCGGTTGCGGCGATCAGAAGCTGCGGGCGTCGCTGGCGCGTCACGGTGTGGCGATCCGCTATCACGGCTACGACCGTGTTCCGCAAGCCGAGGCGGTGCGGCCGTTCGACGCCGAATACGACGCGCTACCGTCCGACCACGATGTGGCCGTGTTGCTGGGTGTCGGCGAGTATCTCGACGATGTACCGGGCTGCTTGCGTCGACTGCGCGCCCGCGCGTCGGTGTTGGTCATCAGCCATACGCTGGCCGAGCCGCCGCGATCGCCGGCCGAGTTGCAGCGCCTTGGCTGGCGTCTGCACGTGTCGGGTGATGAGTTCGAAAAAATGCTGATCGGCTGCGGCTGGCAGCCCGATGCGCGCTGCATGACCGATGACGGCAAGACGCGGATCTGGGCCTGCCATCGCAGCGCGACCGGCATCGCCGAATGAATCCGGGCTACGCGCTGGTCAGCCCTTACGGAATCCCGGCCTCGCTGCGCGCACGCAAGGTCGCCAACATCGGCGACGGCTTCATCGTGCGGGCGATCGAACGCTTGCTGGCGCCGCGTGTGGCGACGCTCCGGTGCTCACCGCGCATGACGCCAGCAGCGGCGATGCTGGCGCGCTTGCAGCAGGCTGGCGATGTTGTGTTGGCCGGAGCCAATCAGCTCGACGATGGATACCGCATCTGGCCCGGTATGACGGCCGAGCAGGTGCAGCGCGCTTGTTGGCGCTTCGTGATCTTCGGCTTGGGCTTGAACGGCGACCCGGCTCGCAACCAGCAGATGTCGGAGGCGACGCGCGCGATCATCGAGGCGATTCATCAACGTATCGAGCTGTCGTCGTGGCGGTGTCCGGCAACGGTCCGATACCTGCAGCGCGAGCTACCGCATTTGGCGGATCGCTTCGTGATGACCGGCTGCCCGGTGCTGCTGGATACGCCGGTACTCGATGGGGCGCGATTTTCGTCTGCCGAGCGTGTCGTCGCGGTGACGGCCACCGAGCGTGGCGATTACTGGCAACGCGAAACCGCCATCATTGACTGCGTCGCGCGCCGCTTTCCGCGCGCTCGGCGCTACTTCGTTGTTCACCAGGATTTTGCCGCGCTGCCGGTGATCGGCCGATGGCACGACCGGCTGCGAGGCCGGCACAGTATTGGCGATTCCGCCGGCGCGCTGGCCTTGCGCGGGTATGCGCAAAGCCGTGGCTATCAAGTGCTGGTGCCTGACAACGCCGATGTCGCAGCCGTCCTCTACGAGGCGGTCGACGTCCATGTCGGCAGCCGCCTGCATGCGCACTTGCTGATGCTCAGTCGCAATCGCCGCAGCTGGCTGGTGCCGGTCGATCAACGCGGCCACGGCATGGCCGAGGCGTTTGCTTTTCCGCTGGTGACGGCGGATGCACCCGAGCCGGACTGGGACTTCGACTTCGAGCCGTTGCGGCAGCACGTTCGCGTGGCTTGGTCAGAGATGCAGCGATTCCTGCGCAGCTGGTCGGCGAGCGGCTGATGCGCTTCGTCACGTTTCATGTGCAGACCGAGGCGGCGCATCCGCATCTGCGCATCGACCACGCGCATTACCTGCAGCTGCTGGAGTTGATGGTGCGCTCGGTGCGCCGCTTTCACCCAGCTGCGTCGGTCACGGTGCTGACCGATGCGGTCACCGATCTGAGCGCGCTGCGCGTGCCGGTGTCGCGAGAGGTTCATCCAGTGGATGCCGGCGCGCTGATGCTGTCACGGGCACGAGCGCAATGGGCTCATCTGCAGCGGCACGGCTTGCCCGAGCCCTTGTTGTTTCTCGACACCGATATGCTAGTCAACGCCGATCTGAGTACGTTGCCGGCGATGCACGTATTCGATGTCGCGCTGACCGTTCGCGAGCACCGGCAGATGCCGATCAACGGTGGATTTCTGCTATTGAACAATGCCGATCCGCCGCGCGGCTTGGGCTTCTTCCAGCGCTATCTGCGAGCCTTTGAGCATCAGGCGCATGACGCCGGTCGGGCCGCATGGTACGGCGACCAACACGCGCTGGCCGCAGCGGTGGCCAGCGAGACCGACGCTCGTCTGCTGATGTTGCCGTGTGCGCGCTACAACCACACGCCGGGCGACCGCATCCGCAAAATGCGGCGCCCACGCCACGATACTGCGGTGCTGCATTTCAAGGGCGATCGCAAACGGCTGATGCCGATCTACTGGTACGCCCATCTGGCCGGCCTGCCGCCGGTACTCGGTCTGAGCTGGTGGGCCGTGCGTACGCTCGTTGCGCGCATCCAGCGGCGGCTTCGAGTCTGATGGGAGCACGCGTCAGCCATAGCCACGAACGCAACATTCAGCGCGGCGGTGGCTGACGGCAGGCGATGTCGATGATCTCATCCCACTGCGGCAGCACGTGCTCCGGACGATACCGCTCCAGTGCCTGCAGGCCGCGTTGCGCCAGCGCCTGCCGCTGCTCGGGCGATGCCAGCAGTTGCATGATCGCCGCCGCCATCGCGTCGATATCGCCTTCGGGCACCAGCACGCCGGCGCCATCGGCGAGCAATTCGGCAGGCCCGCTGGCGCAGTCGTTGGCGATCACGGGCGTGGCGCAGGCGAAGGCTTCGAGGATCGTCGTCGGCAGCCCTTCGAGCCGAGAGCTGAGCACGTACAGTTGTGCGGCACGCAACCAGGGCAGCGGGTCGGCGACATGGCCCGGCAACGCGACCCGGTCAGCGATGTTCAGGCGCTGCGCTTGCGCCTGCAGTGCTGCCATCAGCGGTCCATCGCCCAGAATCACCACGTCAAAGTCGGCGCCAAGCGCGAGCGCGTTCGCGGCCGCCTGCAGCAATCGGTCAAAGCCTTTGCGGTGATCGAGCTTGCCGATGCCGATCACGGTCGGTCGGGTGGCGAGTCTGTGCAGCCAGCGTTGCTGCGCAGGAGCCGGCGGGACGACGTGCGGATCGCCGGCGGGTCTCAGCAGGTTCGGTATCGTCCGCCAATGCGGCGCTTCACCGCCCCGCCATTGCCGCATCGATGCGCGAGCGCCGTCGGACACAAACACCACCGATGGGATCGCGTCATAGGCGGCGCGTGAGCGATGTCGATGCCGTGGTGCAAATCCAGCTGCCCAAGGTGCAAACGCAATATGCACCCAGGCCAGCGCCGGCTTGCTCAGCAGCCGGGCTGCCCAATGCACGCAGAACGTGGCGCGCATTTCCACGCCGGCGATCAGCAGATCGTGGTCGCGGCCAAACCACAGCGTGGCCCAGCGTGCGCCGATCAAGCCGCCGGGCATCCAGCGAGGCCGGTGCAATAGCCGCACCTGGGGCGGCAGCAGCGCGGCCAGCGCGCTGTTGCGAGCGCCCAAGTTGAGCAAGCTCAGCTGATAGCGCGCCGGGTCCATTGCCGCGAGCAGTGCGACGGTAACGCGCGGTGCGCCGCCGTCACCCAGATCGGGCAGCACGAACAGCAAGCGGCGCGGTGCGGTCACCAGGCGCTGCGCCGCATGCGCCGCGCCTGCAGCAGTGCGCTGGCGAATACCAGCGGTAGCGCCAGCTCCAGTCCTTCTTCGAGTGCCTTGACCCATAGCGAGGCGCGCTCGTGCAGCCAGTGGCCGGTGGCGTCGTGGACCAGCGCCTGGGTCTTGTCCAAGCCCAGCGATGCGGCAGCGACAGCCAGCGCCAGCAACAGCGTCCAAGCCCATTGCTGACGCCAGGTGTCGCGCTGCCGGTAGGCCTGCGCCGCCAGCAGCAGCATGTGCAGCAGCAGCGCGACGATCAGCATCAGCGTGACGCCGGCGATCAGCTTCAGACCCAATGGCGCATCGGCGGTCAGGTACCACTTGAGGCGAAACAGATTGACGCCGGTGATCGCGTTTTGCAGGTCTTGTTCGCGCGCCGCGCCGAGCAACGCGGTCAGCATCGCTGGCAGCATCAGCCGCGGCCAGCGCAGCACGTGCAACAGACACAGCAGCGCCAGCAGCAGCCAGGCGATCACGCTGAGATTTTCGACGGGACCGTTTTCGGCGAACAGCGCCAGCAGCTGCGCCTTGGGCAGCCGCCACGGCAAGGCCGACAGCACGGCGGCGTACAGCATCAGCAGCAGCACGCTGCCGCGAAAACCCGGTGATGGCATCCGGTTCATCAACGCTCCTTGTCGATCCGGTATCAGACGGCGCGCTCCGGCGCCGGCGAGGGTTCAGCCTCGGCCCAGCACCTCGTCGTAGACGGCGCGGTTGCCGGCGACCATCGCCGCGGTCGAAAACTCGGCGTCGATCAACTGC
>Ga0255089_1000282_pt1 | contig 20980 bp, 16 predicted proteins | sample Colum_Miss_RepC__2_FD_188468 | JGI IMG/M metagenome (GOLD analysis project Ga0255089, IMG submission 188468) | Freshwater microbial communities from Columbia River, Oregon, United States - Colum_Miss_RepC_8d | ecosystem: Environmental > Aquatic > Freshwater > River | place: USA: Oregon... | reverse complement strand
GGCGGCCACGGTGTTCATCATCGCGGCCAGCTACAACCAGGTTATCGACCTGTTTCCGTCGGGCGGCGGTGGCTACAAGGCCGCGACCAAGCTGATCGGCCCGCGCGCCGGACTGATCAGCGGCTCGGCACTGATCGTCGACTACGTGCTGACGATCGCCATTTCCGTCGCCAGCGGCGCCGACGCGCTTTTCAGCTTGTTGCCCCATTCGCTGGTCGGCTGGAAGCTGGCGACCGAGGCGTTGTTGGTGGTGACGCTGCTGGTGCTCAACTTGCGGGGCATGAAGGAATCGATCCGGGTGCTGGCGCCGATCTTCCTCGGCTTCGTCGTGTCGCATGTGGCCCTGATCGTCTACGGCGTCAGTGCCCACGCCGACGCGATCGGAACGCTGTGGCCCAACAGCGTCGCCGAAGCCGAGTCGCTGTCACGCGAAAGCGGGGTGATGTTCGTGATCGCGCTGTTCTTGCGCGCCTACTCGATTGGCGGCGGCACTTATACGGGCATCGAGGCGGTATCGAACAACATCAACATGCTGGCCGAGCCGCGCGTCAAAACCGGCCACTACACGATGTTCTACATGGCCGTGTCACTGGCCTTGATGGCCGGCGGCATCATCCTGCTGTACTTGCTGTGGGACGCCACGCCGACGCCGGGGCAGACGCTCAATGCCGTGACGTTTCGGCAGATCATTGGCCAGGTGTTCGGTGAAGGGCCTACCGCCGGCGTCGTGCTCGCGATCGTGCTGCTGCTTGAAGCCGGGCTGTTGATGGTCGCCGCCAACACCGGCTTTCTTGGCGGCCCGGCAGTGCTGGCGAGCATGGCGTCCGACCGCTGGGTGCCGCGCCAGTTCCGGCAGTTGTCCAATCGCATGGTCACGCAGAACGGCGTGCTGCTGATGGGCATCGCCGCGCTGGTGATCGTGCTGGCGACCCGCGGCCGTGTATCGCTGCTGGTGGTGCTGTACAGCATCAATGTGTTCATCACGTTCACGCTGACGCTGTTCGGCTTGTCGCGGCATTGGTGGACGCAGCGCCGCTACATCCTGCGTTGGCGTGGTCCGTTGCTGCTGTCGCTGCTGGGCTTGTCGGTGACCGCTTTCATGCTGGCCGTGATCGTCGTCGAAAAATTCCTGCTCGGCGGTTGGGTCACGCTGGTGATCACCGGCGCCGTGGCCGCTCTGTGCATCGTCGTGCGTCGTCACTACGACGAAGTCCGCCGGCTGATGCAGCGGATCGACCAGTACGCGCCGCGCGTAACCTGGATCGAAGATCTGCCGTCACCGCCGTTGGACCCGAAGGGATGCACGGCGATCATCTTGGTGGGTGCCAATCGGGGTGCTGGTTATCGCACCCTGGAATGGGTGCTCGACAAGTTTCCCGGCAAGTTCCGCAACTTCGTGTTCGTCGCTGTGGGCGAGGTCGACCGCGACGCATTCGACAGCGAGCGCTCGCTGGTGGCGCTGCAGGCGCGCTTGCAGAATTCGCTGGCGTACTTCGTCGGCTACTGCGCCAGCCGCAATCTGGCCGCTGTCTCGTATGAGAGTTATGGCGCCGATCCGCAGAGCGAGTTGTTCGCGTTGGTCGACCACGTGTTCGACGAGTATCCCGACAGCGTCTGCTTCGCCAGCCGCATCGTGTTCCGCAGCGAAAACCTGTTCACCTCGCTGCTGCACAATCAGCTGCCGCTGGCGGTACAGCGTCATCTGCACGAGCGCAGCCGCGAGATGATCGTGGTGCCGGTCAAGCTGACCGAGACCGACGTGCGGCCGTCGCCGCCGACGCGGGCGCCGGTGCACTAGCGCCCGCGACGCCGACGTCGGCGTCGGCGTTAGACGACCGAGATCGCCGATGCGGCGCGCCGCGCCTTGGCGCGAGCCGCCTCGACATCGGTCGCCAGGGCCAGGGCCACGCCCATGCGGCGACGGCCGACGATTTCAGGCTTGCCGAACAGTCGCAGCTGCGTGTCGGGCTCGACCAAGGCGTCGGCAACGCCGGCGAAGCCCGGTGCGACCCGATCGCCTTCCAGCAGCAGCGCGCACGAGGCCGCCGCACCGCGCTGGGCGATGTTCGGGACCGGCAAGCCCAGGATCGCGCGAGCGTGCAGCGCAAACTGCGACAGGTCTTGCGCAATCAGTGTGACCAGGCCGGTGTCGTGCGGGCGCGGTGACACCTCGCTGAAAATCACCTCGTCGCCTTTGACGAACAGCTCCACGCCGAACACGCCGCGGCCACCGAGGTCGGCGGTGATGGCGCCGGCAATCGCCTGCGCGCGCTCCAGTGCCTTGGCCGACATCGGGTGCGGCTGCCAGCTTTCGCGGTAGTCACCGTCGATCTGCAAATGGCCGATCGGCGCGCAGAACGAGGTCTGCACGGCATCGCGCTGCGCGCCATGGCGCACGGTCAGCAGTGTGATTTCGTAATCGAAGTCGACGAAGCCTTCGACGATCACGCGGCCCGCACCGGCGCGACCGCCGGCCTGCGCGTAGTCCCACGCCGGCTGGATGTCGGCCGCTGACTTGATCACGCTCTGCCCCTTGCCCGACGACGACATCAGCGGCTTGACCACGCAGGGGATGCCCAGCGCGGCCACCGCGGCTCGATAGTCGGCTTCGTTGTCGGCAAAGCGATACGGCGATGTCGGCAGGCCGAGCGTCTCGGCCGCCAGCCGGCGAATGCCTTCGCGGTCCATCGTCAGCCGCGCGGCGCGCGCGGTTGGCACCACGTTCCAGCCCTCGGCTTCCAGTTCGAGCAGCGTCGGCGTGTGGATCGCTTCGATTTCCGGAACCATCAGATGCGGACGTTCCAGCTCGACGATGCGGCGCAGTTCGGCGCCGTCGAGCATCTTGAACACATGAGAGCGGTGCGCGACCTGCATCGCGGGTGCGTTGTCGTAGCGGTCGCAGGCGATGCATTCGACGCCCAGCCGCTGCAGCTCGATGACCACTTCCTTGCCCAACTCGCCGGAGCCGAGCATCAGCACGCGGGTGGCTTGTGAGGACAGCGGGGTTCCGATCGGGGTCATGTTGCGCGCCAACTCAAAAATGAGCCGCGATGATACCTGTGCGAGGCGGCGGTCAGCGTTGGCAGCCGGGGCAGAAAAAACTCGAGCGTTGTCCGATCACCAATCGACGGATCGGCGTGCTGCATTGCCGGCAGGGCAGGGCTTCACGGCCGTACACGTAAAGGTCCTGCTGGAAGTAACCAGCGGCACCGTCGGCGCCAGCGAAATCGCGCAGCGTCGTGCCGCCTTGCGTGATCGCCTCGTCCAGCACGTCGCGGATTTTCTGAGCCAGCACGCGATAGCGTGGCAGGCTGATGTCGCCGGCCGGTCGCGTCGGCCGGATGCCGGCGCGAAACAGCGATTCGGCGGCGTAGATGTTGCCGGCGCCGACGACGATGCGTCCGTCCATGACAAAAGTCTTGACCGCCGCGCTGCGGCCGCGCGACACGCGGTGCAGGTAGTCGCCGTCGAATGCGTCCGAAAACGGTTCAGGCCCCATGCCGGTCAGCAGCGGATGTATGGGCTCGTCGTGCCGCCACAGCAGCACGGCGCCGAAGCGCCGCGGGTCGTGGAAGCGCAGCAGATGGCCGTCGTCGAGTTCGATATCGATGTGGTCGTGCTTGACCAGCGGATGCCCCTGCGCCAACACGAACAGCCGGCCCGACATGCCCAGGTGGATCAGCAGCCGATCGCCGCCATCGAGCGCCAGCAGCAGGTATTTGCCACGGCGGTCGGTGGACAGCACGCGCTGGCCGGCGACACGGCTGGCGAGATCGTCCGGCACCGGCCAGCGCATCCGCGACTCACGAACGACGACCCGCGTAATGCGTCGGTCGATCACATGCGGCGTGACACCACGCCGGATCGTTTCGACCTCGGGCAACTCGGGCATCGATGCGACTCTACGGCGCTGGTGCCGCTGGCGTCGCCGCCGCGTCAGCCGGTGCTGCATCGGCTGGCTTGGGCGCCGGCAGCTGCAGCAGCGTGTCGACATCGGTGCGCGACAGCGTGTAGCGCACGCCCAGGTCGGCGCGCGCCAGCACCAGCTGCGGATCGCGAGCCACGATCGTGAAGCTCAGCGTGCGGCCGTCGGCCAGCGTCAGCGTGGCGGCTTCGCCTTGCGCGTCCTCCGGTTGGAGGCTGCCGTTGAACAGCGCCTTGGCCGAGGTCCAGGCATCGGCGATGGCCTTGAGCTGGTCAGCTTTGGCGTCGGCGTGATCCGGCGAGGCCCAAGCGCCGTCGGCCGACTTTTCCAACGTCAGGCCGGGCACCACGATCCGCGTGATCGCCGCGCCGGCCGGCACCAGATCCTTGGCAACCAGGTCGGAATAGTCGGCGTCGAACGCCGCGCTGCCGGGGTCGGCGATCAGCGCCAGCTCTTTTTCGTTGACGCGAACGTAGCGGCGGTACTTCAGCGGCTCTTCACCGCCGAAGTCGATCGTCTGGTCGTTGATCGTGATCCGGTAGCGCGCCGGCACCAAGCCCAGTTCCTTGAGATCGCCGCTGTCCAGCTTCATCTGTACGCCGGTGTCCGACAGCCCCACCAACGCATTGACTTCGAATGGATCGGCGGCAGCCTTCACCGGCTCGGTGATCGCCCACTGGCCGTCTTGCTTCGCCAGCCGGATCGTCGGCGAACCGGGATGTTCGAGCGCGATGGTCTGCACCATCGACGGCGTCAGCGCCGTCAGCGGTGGTTTCTTTTCTTCATCGGGTTTCTGGCCGAGCCAAGCGGCCGTGCCGAGACCGGCCACGGCGACCAGCAGGCCGAGATTCAGATAATTGCGGTTCATCGTCAGCGCTCCGGAGTTATTTGCGGCGGCGCGAAATCCAGCGTCCGATGCCGATGCCGATCAGCAGCAGCGGCAGCACCAGCACGAAGCCGCCCGCCAGCAATGCGATCGCCCAATCCGGCAGGAACAGATTCACGTCCGGCGCTTTGGGGATGTCGATGTTCATCTGGTTGTCGCGCGCGGCGAGCCACTGCACCGCGTTGAGCCCCAGCTGCTGGTTACCCAGCTGCCCGAGGTAGGCGTTGGAGATGAAGTCGGCGTCGCCGATCACGACCACGCGCTGCTGCGGCTTGGGCGGCGGCGGTGCATCGGGCGACGTGGGCGCCGCTGCCGGTGCCTCGGCGCCAGGCCGGTCGCGGGTCAGCGTCATGCCGATGTTCAGCCGGGCCACCATCGAGCTTGCCGGTTTCCAGCCACGCCGTTTCGGTGGTGACCAGCATTGGCGATGCCGTCCAGCCGCTGCCGCTGGCCGTGACCGAACGCACCAGCGGGAACAGCGTCACCTGCTGCAGATCGCGCGTCACCGGCGTCGGCGGATAGCCCAGCGCTGCGTAGATGCCCGGGTGGCCGGTGCCCAGCGCTTCGTACTCGGGGAAGATCGCGTAGCCGTTCTGCCAGCGGATGCCGAGCGCGTCGGCCACCGCGTTCAAGCCGGGGTCGTTCTCGGGGTCGGCCAGCCACAGCAGATTGCCGCCCTTCTCGACGTATTGCTGGACCAGCTTGATCTCGCCGTCGAGCAGCGCCGCGCGCGGGCTTGCGATCACCAGCAGTGAGGTGTTGTCCGGAATCTGCGGGGTCTTGACCAGGTTCAGGCCCTGAACCTTCAGGCCCTTGTCCTTCAGCGCCTGAGCAAACTGCGAGAAATCTTCGGGGCCATTGGCGGCCGTGCTGCGCTCGCCGTGGCCTTCGAGAAACACGATCCAGCTGTCGCCGGTGTAGCTCAAGCGCTGCAGTGCCGTGGTGATCTCCTGCTCCGACAAGCCGCGCAGATTCTCTCGGCGGCCCTGGTACTCGAGCACCACTTCGCCTGGCGTGCTGATCTTGTACTCGCGGACTTTCGCCGGCTGGCTGGCCGGGTCGACGAATTCCACTTCGATGTCCGGCTTGACGCGCTGGTAGCGGCCGACGAAGAAGTCGACCGACGCGCGTTCGTCGGCGCCAGGGTAGGCAAAGGCGATGAACTTGATCGGCGAGTCCATCGACTGCAACTGCTTCTGGCTGGCCTGCGTCAGCGTGTTGCGCTTGCCGACCGTCCAGTCCCAAACCACGTCATAGCGCTTGGACAAGTAGCCGAGCAGGACCAGCACGGCAACGAACAGCAGCGCGCTGATCGCCTGCTGCAACAACAGATTCTTCTTCTTCATGTTTCCAGTCTCACCGGTGTTGAGTCGTTGTGTGCCAGCGGCGTCAGTTGCGCTCGATATCGAGGCGCAGCACGGTCAGCCACAGGAACAACGCGGTGAACAACAGGTAGTAGACGACGTCCGAGCTGTGGAACAAGCCCGAGATCAGGTCCTGGTAGTGACTGATCAGCGACAGATATTCGAGAATGCTCTTGAAGCCGTTGTCGAACTGCGCCGGCATCCGCAGCAGCCACACCAGCAATAGCAATCCGAAGCTGCCGATCGCGGCGATCGTCGGCTCGCGCGTCAGCGACGAGATGAACATGCCGGCCGCGCCGAACGACATCGTGATCAGAAACAAGCCGAGCAGGCCGGCGCCGAGTCGCCCCAAGTCGAGGTTGACCGCCGGCAGCAGCGCCGCCGGCATCGCGGCCAGCAGCAGCACCAGCGCGCCGACGAAGCTCAGCAAGCCGAAGAACTTGCCGAGCACGATCTGCGTCAGCGATACCGGTGCCGAAAACAGCAGCGTCAGCGTGTTGCTTTTGCGCTCTTCGGCGAACAGCCGCATCGTCATCAGCGGCATCACCAGCAGCAGCACGATCGTCGCCGTGCCGTACAAGCCGCCGCCGATGAAGTCGGACACGCCGGTGTACTGATCGGCGGTCTGATAGTTCTGCAGGTACTGCATCAGCATGCCGATGTAGACCCAGCCGAAGATCACTTGCGTGACCGCGAGCACGGCCCAGGCCAGCGGCGAGACGAAGATGCGGCGCGCCTCGTGGCGCGCAATGGTCCAGACAGCGTTCATGCGGCCTCCCGCAGCGTTGCATCGCCCGAGGTCAGTTCAACAAAGATTTCTTCCAGCGTGCGCGTTTCCAGCCGCAGCTCGAGCAGCCCCCAACCGCGCTGCACCGCCGCGTTGACCAACTCGGCACGCGGATCGGCGCCGTCGGCGAGTTCCAGCAAAAAACGGCCGGCCGGGCCAATGTCGACCTTCTGCACGCCGGTGAACTGCAGCTCGCTGGCGGCGGGTGCATGGGCGAACTGCGCCACCAAGCCCTTCTTGCCCAAGTGCGCGTCGATGTGCGCGTCGTACACGAGCCGGCCGGCATTGATGATCATCACGCGGCCGCAAACGGCCTGGATCTCCGGCAGGATGTGGCTCGACAGAATCACGCTGTGGTTCTTGCCCAGCTCGGCGATCAGGCTGCGGATCTCGCGAATCTGGATCGGGTCGAGACCCACGGTCGGCTCGTCGAGCACGATCACGTCGGGGCGATGGATGATGGCCTGTGCAAGGCCGACGCGCTGCTGATAGCCCTTCGACAGATTGCCGATCAAGCGGCTGCTCATATGCGTCAGACCGCAGTCGCGCTTGGCATCGGCTACCGCTTCGGCGCGCTGCTTCTTGCCGATGCCATGCAGGCCGGCGCAGAAGCCCAGGTATTCGTCGACGGTCAGCTCCGGATAGACCGGCGGCTGTTCGGGCAAGTAGCCGAGATGACGCTTGGCCAGCTGCGGTGATTCGCGCAGGCTGATGCCACGAATCAGCACGTCGCCGCTGGTGGGCGCCAGATTGCCGGTCAGCATCTTCATGCTGGTCGACTTGCCGGCGCCGTTGGGCCCCAGCAAGCCGAGCACTTCGCCCTTGCGCAGCGTCAGATTCAGGTCGCCCACCGCGAGGTTGGGCCCGTATCGGCGCGTCAGTCCGCGCGCCTCGATCAGCGAATCGCTATCCATCGTCGTGTCGGGTTCTGGTGAGTAAGGGAATGAGGCCTGCTGGCCGCCGGACCACGCCGTGCGGGGCAAGGCGCGGCTCTGACCGCGCTCGGCCGGCACGGTTCCATGCCGAGCCGCGCGGCGCCGGCATTGTACGGGCGAAATCATCGCGTGCCGCGTCGCGCGCGTCAGCGCCGTCACCCGAGGGGTCGCTACACTAGCGGCCCCCGATGTGGCTTGGAGCCGACGATGCTGGACCCGCAAAAGATCGAAGACGTCGCCGCGCGCCTGGCCTCGGTGCTGCCGCCGGGCTTGCTCGGTCTGCGTCGTGAGTTGGAAGAAAACTTTCGCGCCGTGTTGCGCGCCAATCTCGAACGCTTCGACCTGGTGTCGCGCGAACGCTTCGACATCCAGGCGCAGTTGTTGTCGCGCACCCAGGAGCGCTTGCTGCAGCTGGAACAGCGCCTCGCCGCGCTGGAGTCGACCGACGCGAGCGGGCGTTCCAACGCCGGCTGAGCGCCGGGTTTGACGGCGCTGCTGTTGCACTGAGCGCTGGTTCGCCACGCCGCTGCGGCCTGCGCGGCATGCTCGGTGGATGTCGCTTGCCACCGTCCTCAGCCGCGCGCAGAACGGCCTTACGTCCGATCTGGTTCGCGTCGAAGTCCATCTCGCCAACGGCCTGCCGGGGCTTGCGATCGTCGGTCTGCCCGAGGCGGCGGTCCGCGAAGCCAAAGACCGCGTCAAAGCCGCGATCACCACCTGCGGATACGAGTTTCCGCAGCGGCGCATCACCTGCAACCTGGCGCCGGCCGACCTGCCGAAAGAGGGCGGCCGCTTCGATCTGGCGATTGCGCTCGGCATCCTCGCGGCGTCGGCGCAGATTCCGTCGGCGCTGCTGGATGGCCTCGAAGTGCTCGGAGAGCTGTCGCTGTCGGGTGAGTTGCGGCCGGTACGCGGCGCATTGCCGGCGGCGCTGCAAGCGCGTCGCGCCGGCCATGCGCTGGTCGTGCCGGCGGCCAACGCCGACGAGGCCGCGTTAGCCGCCGGCGTCCGTGTGGTCGCTGCAGATCATCTCGGCCGTCTGTGCGGTGATTTGCACAGCGGTGTACTCACCGAGCACGAGCCCGGCGTATCCCTCGCGCCGTCGGCCAGCGCGGTATCGCTGCCCGACCTGGCCGATGTCCGAGGTCAAGCCCAAGCGCGCCGCGCACTCGAAATCGCGGCCGCCGGCGGGCATTCGCTGCTGATGGCGGGGCCGCCGGGCTCGGGCAAAAGTATGTTGGCGGCCCGCCTGCCGGGCGTGCTGCCGCCGATGAGCGAAGACGAAGCGATCGAAGTTGCGGCCATCGCGTCGGTTGCCAGCAGCGGCTTCGACGCTCGCCACTGGATGCAGCGGCCGTTTCGTGCGCCCCACCACACCGCATCCGGCGTGGCCCTGGTCGGCGGAGGCTCGTCGCCGCGCCCGGGCGAGATCACGCTGGCCCATCGTGGTGTGCTGTTTCTAGATGAGTTGCCGGAGTTCGATCGCCGGGTGCTCGAAGTGCTGCGCCAGCCGTTGGAGACCGGGCAGGTCACCGTGTCGCGCGCGGCTCGCCAGGAGGACTTCCCGGCTCGCTTCCAGTTGATAGCCGCGATGAACCCCTGTCCCTGCGGGTATCTGGGCGACAACGGCGGGCGGTGCCGCTGCACGCCGGACCAGATCGCGCGCTATCGCGGGCGCATCTCCGGCCCGTTGCTGGACCGGATCGACTTGCAGATCTTCGTGCCTGCGGTTGATCGCGCACAGCTGACGCGGCCCGCTGCCAGTGACGCGGAGCCGAGCGCGATGGTGCGCGAGCGAGTTGTCGTGGCCCGGCAGCGGCAGCTGCAGCGGGCCGGCAAGCGCAATGCGGAACTGCAGCCGGCCGAGTTGGATCGCGACGCGGCGCTGGACGCCGCGGCCCGAGCACTGATGGAGTCGGCCATGAGCCGGCTGGCGCTGTCGGCCCGGAGCTATCACCGCGTGCTGCGGGTGGCCCGGACGATTGCCGACTTGGCCGGTGCTGAGCGCGTCAGCTCGGCGCAGGTCGCCGAAGCGCTGCGATACCGCGGCTGGGACTCGGCTGGGGCTTGAGCGTGCGCCACGAAAAAGGCCCGCAGCTTGCGCTGCGGGCCTTGGGTGCAGTCGGCGGACGGGCCGCCGGGCTGCGCTTCGACTTACATGCCGAAGGTGTAGATCGCCTTCACGCCCAGCGTCGGCTGCGTGCCGGTGAAGTCGGTGCCGTCGATGTAGATGTCGGCATCGGCATCGTCGACGCGGCCTTCAAAGAACATCTTGAAGTTCGACGCCGGAGCGTAGGTCAGCGCCAGCGTGGCTTCGTTGATCGTCAGATCGGAGCCGGCATCCGGCTCGATGTTGACGTTCTCGAGGCGCACCGTGGCCGACCACATGTCGTTCAGCTTCAGCGTGGCGTAGCCGGCAACGCCGACGACGTCGACCGTGTCTTCCTGAGAGAAGTAGTCGGCGTTGATGGCGAAGCTCAGCGTGTCCGTCGCGGTCAGCGTGCCGACGAAGTCGAGGTAGTTGGTGTTCTTGCCGGTGTCGCCCGCTTCCACGCCGAAGTAGTCGTAGATGCCGACCGTGACCGCCGGGCTCAGCGTGAACAGACCGCCGACTTCGATCGTCTTGGGGTCGTTGGCGTCAACCGAGGCGCCCAGCGCGGCGCTGTTGGCCAGGCCGAGGAACAGCGTGGCGGCGTCCGACGCCTTGTACGCGGCGCGAACGCCGGTGTGGAAATACGGCTGCGCGTTGATGTAGACCAGCGAGCGCGACAGCGTGGTGTTGCTCGGATCGGCCAGAACTTCGTAGCCGGCCAGCGAGTTGTAACGGCCGGCGATGACCGTCAGGTCGCCCGCGGCGTAGGACAGATAGGCCTGCTGAACGGCCAGCTTGTCGTCGGTGTCGCCATAGGACGGGTTGATCACGTTGGCGGCGTCTTCGCCGGCCAGCAGCATCACGGTGCCGCCAAAGCCTTCGGTCGGCGCGCTGCTGAGGTTCAGCACGGCCTGGTTCAGGACGAACGAGTCGGCCTGCACGTCAGCGACGCGGCCCTGGATCAGGCCATCGCTGTCGTTGAAGTTGTAGGCGTAGGAGCCGCTGATCCAGCCGCTGGCCGTAACTTCTTTGGCCAGGTCGGCAAGCGTGGCGGCCGAAGCCGTGGTGCAACCAAAAACGGCAGCCGCAGCCGCGAGATAGTGCATCTTCATTATCTGTGCCTCTCCTGAGATGAATAAAAACCCATGGTTGTGGCGCCATCAGCCAACGCGGGCGGCGACCGACCCGTAGGTCCTTGCAACAAACGGCAGAGTCGATCTGCTCGCGTCCTGCAAGGCCTCCCTTCTGATCGACGGCAGCTGTCGACCCCTTTCTTTGTATGCCGGTTGCTGAATCGCACGGCATTTCCCTGCACCGGGGGCTAAGCAAGGTCTGTACCGGACTGAGACATTACCCCTGATTTTTCGTCTGCCAATGCGGTAAGTGGCTCTTGCGTCGGGAATAAAGAGCCGGTGGTGCGCCAGGGCGGGGTCCCTTTTAAGGGATTCGGCGCACCAAGTTGGGGGTTTGCGCGTGCGCCGCGCTGTTGCGGTGCGTGGTTCTGGTGGATTTCCCGATATCGGGCCAAAAAAAACCCCCGAACGAGTCGGGGGCTGTTCCGCTTCTACCGATGGGGCTCAGTTGGAGCTCAATGCCGTCCGGACCTGCTTGACGGCGCCGAGCACGACGGCCTGTTCAGTCTCGTTGACGCTGTTGTGGCCGCTGTCGGTCTGGACCACCAGGCGATCGGTGTCGAGGTCGCGAACCTGGATCGAAAAGTCCTGAAGCCGCGGCAGCTTGTCCTGGACGCTGGTGTAATCGACCGTCGCCACCAGGCGTGGCTTGCTCGCCGCATCGGCCTCCGCCTGGCCTGCGCGAACCTTGGCGACCGCACGCGCGGCCTGTTGCATCGAGATCGGTTCGGGGTTCGTGGTGCCGCCGGCGTTTGCCGGAAGCGCGGTGCGAAGGTAATCGGCGATCAGCGGGCTTCCGACGACGTTGCGGTTGCCGACGGTGTCCGTATCGGTCTGGCCACGCTGAACCATGCCCACGACCCGGCCGTCGGCCGACAGCAGCGGACTGCCGCCGCTGGCGGCGTGCGCCATGCCGGCGACTTCGGCCTGGTGCGGCGTATTGGCCGACCCCGCAACGCTGACCAGCGCCGGTGTCAGCTTGGGTTGATGAGCGCTGCTGCCGCCCTGGGCATGTCCGATGGCATAGACCTGCTGCCCGAGCGCCAGTGGTGACTGATGTTGAACGGCCAGCGGCGCCACGTCGGATGAAAGGGGCGTGCTCAGCTTGAGCATCGCCAGATCGCGATCGTCCGAGCGGCTCAGCACGTCAGCAGAGTAGCGCACGCCATCCAGCCAGACGGTGGCCTTGTCGTGCCCTTCGAGCGTGTGGGCTGCCGTTACCAGATGGCCGTCGCGCGAAACCAAAAAGCCGCTGCCCTCCGCTTTGCCGAGAAACTGCTGAGCCTCGACCGTGTGCACCTTGAAGCCCATGGCTTCGAACTGCTGCGCGACCCGGGGGAACAGCCCGCGGGGATCTTGCTCGGGCTTGACCAGATAAACGTCCTGGTAGCCCGTCGCGGCGAGCGGAGCTGCAGTCGGTGTCGACGCGCATCCGGCGGCCAGGACGGTCGCCAGTGCAGCGCCGATCAGGTTCAGTCGTAGATTCAGGGGTTTGGCAGTTTTCATGGAAGTCCTCATTGTGGGGCCCAGTATTAGTGCGAACGTTTGTTTTGGTGCGCACAAGTACGATTATGGGACATTCATGAATTATTCAAGTGCAGACGCACCAAAAAATATGAAGTGATGCATTTCTTTGGTGCTTTGGTCCTCAGTCAACTGCCTGGCGCCCAGCGGCTAAACGACAAAAGCCCCGCCCCCGACCAATGACGGTTGGGGGCGGGGCTTTTGCTTGAGACCGACGGTGCGGGTCGCGCCGTCGGCTGTTGCCATGCGACAGGGGCGGTGGTGCCCCAGTCGACGGTGCGTCTTTTTTAGACGCCGCTTTCCTTCAGCATCAGGGCGACCGCTGCGTGGATCTCCTCATCCGACAGATCCGGATCACCGCCGCGGGCCGGCATGCTGTTGATGCCAGCGATGGCCGACTTGGTCAGCCCATCGACGCCGCCCTTGGCCGCGGCACGCGCCGACCAGGTCGCCTTGTCGCCGACTTTCGGCGCGCCCAGCACGCCAGCGCCGTGGCAGGCCGTGCAAACCTGGGCCAGCACCTGCTCGGCCGCCAGCGGTGCCCGTGCAGGCTTGGCGGTGACTTTCAGCAGCGCGGCCGGGTCGGTGACGACCTGCGTGACCGGCTTGATTCGATCGCTCAGCACGGCGAGCTGCTCGGGGTCGGCCCCTTCTTTGTCCGGTGTAACCAAAGCGGCAACGCCGGCAATCACCAGGGCAATGCCGGCAAGAATGCCGAGCACGACGCTGAAATTGACGAAGAAAACCTTGTCGTGATTCTGGTGTTCCAAAGCGAGCTCCCAACGAAAATGTCGCGACCTGTTAGCCGCAGGAGTATAACGGGCAAGCCGCTGAGCTAGTAAGGCGTATGCAGCAGGAATTTGCATGCCCGTGCGCCACTAGCCGAAGCAGGCGGCGCTTCCTGTAGAATCGCGGCTCGCAATACGTCGCGCTCGTAGCTCAGCTGGATAGAGTACTGCCCTCCGAAGGCAGGGGTCACTGGTTCGAATCCAGTCGAGCGCACCATCTCAGAAGCCCGCCCAGATGTTGGCCTGCGGTCGCGGCAATCTTCGGCACCCTCGTAATGCTCGCTCGGTATTCCGGTTGCCGCCCGGTGTTCAACGCGTCCCGCGTTCGGACCCAGCGAGTTTCCAATTGCGCGGATGATGCTGCCGACACGGCGCACCATTGGGCTCTTCAGGGTTCCGTCTAGAGCGCTGCCGCCGAGTATCGCTATGGGGATTTGACGACGGCGGTGAAGTCGGACCACTGCTTGATGCGGAAGGTCCGGATGTCTCGAACCGACTTCGGGAGCCAAGTGCGGGACTTCAGCGCCTGCATGGCAAGGAACAGAATCGCCATGTCCTCGTTGTCGCTGACATACAAGCTGCCCTATACGCGCCGAAAGCCATGCTAATTCAGGATTGACCCGATGTGGGCATAGGCTTGCGAGACGCGTTTCGGATGAGGCAGTTCTGTATCGGCGACAACCAGGTCGAAGGCAACGGCATATATCTAACGCGCCTCTGGATCATCGTTCACATGCGTCAATCGATACTCAGCTTTCTCGCCTGTCTCGGCCAGCATCACTTCGACCATCCAGTCACCGTCATCAAGCGCGCGCAGTGCCTCACGCACTTCGTACTTGGGGCCAAAGGCGCCGAAGCTCTTGATTTTCCCGACCGGAACGGAGGGAACCACTCCCAACTTGCCCATGTTCACTCCTGCGACGATCTCCAGGAAATATAGCGGTATCGCAATAGCGACGCGACGGATTAACACGCTGGCGGCGGTCTGTAGTTGGGTTGGGGCGATCGGCCAGATCGTTGGCGACAGCGACATCAAGCGGATCCGTCGTCCACCACGCCGAGCAATTCACCCATACGAAATTAGGAACGGGCCTGCAGTGGAAACGCGCCAAGCGGGCCAGTCGTGTGGAACCAAACAATCTCGAAGAGCGCGACATCGACCTTCATGTCTTCACCGAGCGGTTGCTTGGTTGCGGCCGTCACATCGCAAACTGTCCAAATGCAGCTTGTCATCCAGTTCGGTGAACCAGTTCACGCTCCTCGATTGATTCCAGCGGCCGGTTCGTGCGCAGAATTCTGTGCAGATCCCATCTTCTTGATCGCCAAAGCTGCCCGAGAGCGTGAATGGACCCGATTGCGCCTTCCGACCTGAAGTCGATCCTGCATTCGAAGCGGGCCAACATCTACTACCTCCAGCACTGCCGGGTCCTCGTCAACGGCGGGCGGGTCGAGTACGTGACCGACGAGGGAAAGAGCTCGCGCTACTGGAATATCCCGATAGCCAACACGACGACGGTACTGCTGGGTAATGGCACGTCGGTCACTCAGGCGGCGATGCGCGAACTGGCGAAGGCAGGTGTGCTGGTAGGCTTCTGCGGCGGCGGTGGGACACCGTTGTACTCAGCAAATGAGGTCGATATCGAGGTCGCTTGGTTCTCGCCCCAGAGCGAATACAGGCCTACTGAATACTTGCAGCGCTGGATGCGTTTCTGGTTTGACGATGCGCGTCGTCTACAGGCTGCCAAAGCGTTTCAGAAAGCGCGATTGCAGCGAATTCGCCAATCATGGCCGAGCAGGTCGCTAATCGACGCGGGGTTCCAGATCGACTCCACGGCGCTGGAGCGTGCCGTCCAAGCGTCCTTGATCAACTTGGAGGCCGCGCTCGACACAGGCGCGCTGCTGATTGAGGAAGCCCGACTGAGCAAGCAGCTGTATGTGCTAGCTGCACGGGCCAGCCGCTATGGTGAGTTCAGTCGAGCCAAGCGCGGCAGCGGCACGGATGCCGCCAATCGTTTTCTCGACCATGGCAACTATCTCGCTTATGGCCTCGCGGCCACTGCGACGTGGGTGCTTGGCTTGCCCCACGGTCTGGCGGTACTGCACGGCAAGACGCGCCGGGGTGGCTTGGTTTTCGATGTCGCCGATCTAGTCAAAGATGCGACGATCCTCCCGCAGGCCTTCCTGTCCGCCGTTCGCGGTGACGAGGAGCAGGACTTCCGCAGCGCTTGCATCGAAAGCCTGACCCGCACTGAATCGCTGGATTTCATGATCGAAACGGTCAAGGACGTTGCCGACCAGATCGGTATCGAGCCGGCATGAACGTGCTGCTGGTGTCCCAGTGCGACAAGCGTGCGCTGACGGAATCGCGCCGGATCCTCGACCAGTTCGCTGAGCGTCGTGGCGAGCGTACCTGGCAGACGCCGATCACTCAGGCCGGGCTCGACACGCTGCGGCGGATGCTGCGCAAGACGGCGCGCAAGAACACGTCGGTGGCCTGCCATTGGATTCGCGGGCGTGATCACAGCGAGCTGCTATGGGTTGTCGGCGACAGCAGTCGCTTCAATGCCCATGGCGCGGTGCCGACCAACACCACAACGAGGGACATCTTGCGCAGCGACGATGAAAACGACTGGCATAGCCTGCAGATCATTCATCTGCTGTCGGCGCTCGCGTCCCTGCTGCACGATCTCGGCAAGGCCAGCCGCGCGTTCCAAGAGCGGCTCGTCGGTAAGCGTGTGGAGCGCAACGAGTATCGGCATGAATGGACCTCGCTGCGCTTGTTCCAATCCTTCGTCGGAATGGATGCGACCGATGAGAGCTGGCTGGCACGGCTGATCGCGCCTTCGGCTGCCGACGACCAAAGCTGGCTCGTCAGGCTTCAACGTGATGGCTTGGACCCGGTGGTCGACAAGCCGCTCGCTAGCCTGCCGCCGCTGGCTCAGGCCGTGGCTTGGCTGGTGGTGACGCACCATCGGCTGCCGGTGAAGCCGGCGACTGACCGCAGCGGCAAACATTTGTGGTTAGGGGCCAGAGATGACGGGTTCGCTGCCGGTCAACTCGACAATCTCCTCAAAAAGATTGCCTCCGACTGGAATGAACGACCTTTGGGCCTCGATCGCAAACAGGTCGAAGCCTACTGGCATTTCCCGAATGGTTTGCCCGTGACCAGTGCACCGTGGCGCAAGCGTGCCGCGAAGATCGCCGAGCGACTGCTGACACTCACCAGCCGTGCAGGCGGTGAATGCTGGCTGGACGATCCGTATCTAATGCACCTGTCCCGCTTGGCGCTGATGCTCGCCGACCATCACTACTCGGGGCTCACTGCGCTATCGGAACGTGAGAAGGGCGAAGACGGTCACGCCTTGTATGCCAACACCGATCGAAAGACCGGCGGCTACAACCAGCCGCTAGACGAGCATCTAATCGGTGTCGAAAAGCACGCCGGCCTCATCGTCCACGCTTTGCCGGGCTTCGAGCGCGAACTGCCGCGTCTGGCTCGCCACAAGGGCCTGCGCAAGCGCAGCCAGGACGAGCGCTTTCGCTGGCAGGACCGCGCAAGCGACACCGCCGCATCGATCCGCGAGCGCGCGGCACGGCAGGGCGCTTTCATCGTCAACATGGCCTCTACCGGCTGCGGCAAGACGCTGGCCAACGCGCGGATCATGTACGCGCTGGCCGATCCTGACCAAGGCATGCGCTGTGCGTTCGCGCTTGGCCTGCGTACCTTGACGCTGCAAACGGGTCAGGCCTTCCGCGACCTGCTCCACGCCTCCGACGAAGAACTGGCGATTCGTGTAGGCGGAGCTGCGAGCCGCGAGCTGTTCGAGCACTTCGAGGCGCTGGCCGAGCGTTCGGGCTCTGCATCGTCTCAAAACCTGCTCGACGAAGACGGTCGCGTGCTCTATGAGGGCCATCTCGATCAGCCGCTGCTGAAGCGAGCAATGAAGGATCCGCAGGTGCGCGCGCTACTCGCCGCGCCGTTGCTGGTCTGCACGGTTGACCATCTGGTGCCCGCTACCGAGAGCCAGCGCGGCGGCCGGCAGATCGCGCCGATGCTGCGGCTGATGAGCAGTGACTTGGTGCTCGACGAGTTGGACGACTTCGACATCGGTGACCTGCCGGCGCTGACCAGGCTTGTGTACTGGGCCGGGCTGCTCGGCACCCGCGTACTGGTGTCTTCAGCGACGCTGCCGCCGACGCTGGTTAAAGGTATGTATGAAGCCTACCGAGCCGGCCGCGCCATTCATCAACGTCATCGTGGCCAGAGGCGCGGTGAGCCGGTCAACATCTGCTGCGCGTGGTTCGACGAATTCCACCAGCAGGCGCAGGACTGCGCCGCGAGCGACGACTTCGAGGCAGCGCACTTGGCCTTTGCCGTAAAGCGGCACGCCCGGCTCGGTCAGGACCTTGTTCGTCGTAGAGGCCGGCTGGAGCCGCTCAAGCTAAAGGGACTGAAAAAGGATGCGATGCGCGAGCGTTTCGCCCTGCAGGCCCGCGACGCGGCGCTGTCGCTGCACGCCGAGCATCACGGGGTGGATCCAAAGAGCGGGAAGCGGGTCAGCTTTGGGCTGATCCGCATGGCGAATATCGACCCGCTGTTCGACGTCGCGCTGGCGCTGTATCGCCTCGGTGCGCCTCCCGGGTTTCGTATCCATCTGTGTGTCTACCATTCGCAGTTTCCGCTGCTGATGCGCTCGGCGATCGAACGGCGTCTGGATCAAACCTTAGATCGCCGCAACCCCGATGCGGTGTTCACGCTGCCGGACATCCGTAGTCGAATCGACGCCTCTGCGGAGGCCGATCAATTGTTCATCGTGCTTGGCTCGCCAGTGACTGAAGTGGGACGGGATCACGATTACGACTGGGCGGTGGTCGAACCGTCGTCGATGCGCTCGCTGATCCAGCTTGCCGGCCGCGTGCGGCGACATCGACCGTCGGCCTGCGAAACTCCGAATCTGGCGATCTTCGATCACAACCTTAAATGCTTCGAGGCACCGAACGAGGCCGCGTACTGTCGGCCTGGCTTCGAGGGCGACGAGCCGTTCCGGCTCAGCGCCCGCAACCTGCAAGCTCTGTTGCGAGAGGACGAGCGCGACGTGATCGACGCCCGCCCGCGCATCGTCGAGCGACCACCATCGGAGCGACTGCCATTTAACAAACGACTGGTCGATCTGGAACATGAACGACTGCGCCATGCGATGAAGCCGCAGCAGGCGCCGCTCAACGCCAGCAGCTTCTGGGCGAGACCGCTACTACATCTGACGGGAGTGGCTGCGCAGCAGCAGCCTTTCCGACAGCAGACAGTTCCGCAAGTCGAAGTCCGTCTTCTGCCGAACGAGGACGAAGACGGCTATCAGCTCCATCGATTGCATGAGCAGAAAGGCCAGGACGACCTCTGGGTCGAGGTCGATGGCACCTTGCATCGCATCCGTGAACAGGACGTGCGCGGTGTCGGCATCGAGGCATGGGCGGCAACCGACTACCTCACCGAACTGTCGGCCTTAGCGGAAGCTATGGAATTGCCATTGCGAGACTGCGCTGCGCGATATGGCGACGCGTCACTGCCGCAATCCCCGCAGGGTTGGAGATTTCATCCTGCACTCGGATTCTCTCGGACGAAGTAAGTAATGCTTTATCAGGCGGCGCAATGCCGCTTGATTCGATTCCCCGGCAGTCAGCGCGCGAATAGCAAAACTGTGGTCAATCGGTCGTGCGCCCGGTGTGCGTAGCGTCGGGAAGGCAGAAGGAAAGTGTGCGCCACGTCCAATTCGGTCGCTGCTTGCTCGACTAGTGGCGCGCCTCGATGAGTAGGCTTCCTTACGAGGAGATCCTCAGCCAACCAGAAAGGTGCCAAATGACAGGAACCGCTCTGGATCGTCGATTGCAGTTTCAGCAAGCCATTGCCCGCTTTCTTCAAGAACGCCGCGATGCCAAGCTCGAAAAACTGCAAGCCGACGATCCCAAACGTAACGAACTGATTGCGCAGTTCGTCCCCGAAACCTGGCTCGACGATGCAGCGCGGCGCGTCGGCCAGATTCAGGCGGTAACGCACTCGCTAAAAGCCATCCACCCGGATGCCCGCGGTTCCAATCTCTATCGGCCGCCTGATCAGCTTCCGGTTCGATCCGAAATTGGCAGCCACTGCCTTGGGCAGGATTTTGCCGGGGACGTGGTCGGCAATGCGGCAGCCCTCGACGTCTACAAATTCCTGCGTGTAGTGGTGGATGAGCGCAGCCTGCTGGACTGGATGCTGGCCGGTGACGTCGATCTGAAGGCGGCGATGAGCCCGGTGTCTGCGGTGGCCGAGGCTTGGACCGAGGCATTCGTTGGCTTGGTACAGCCACGTGGAGCGGTCGCCACCCACACGCGAGGCAAGCAGCTGTTCTGGCTCACTGGCGGCAACGCGGCTGATGACGCCGGCTTCCACTTGCTGGCGCCGCTGTATGCCAGTTCGCTGGCGCACGCGGTCTACCTGAGCATCCAGGAAACCCGATTCGGGGAGCTTGCAAAGGCGGCGCGGCAGGCCAAGCGCGAGCAGCTTCCCCACGACGACGGCTACGCCGATTACCCGAACCTCGCCGTGCAAAAGCTGGGCGGCACCAAGCCTCAAAACATCAGTCAGCTCAACAGCGAACGGCGTGGCGACAACTACCTGCTGGCCTCATTGCCGCCGCGCTGGAAGTCGGAAGCGGTGAAGCCGCCGTTGGGGATCGAATCGGTGTTTCCGCGTTTCGCGCGGCGCGACGAGGTTCGGCGGTCACTGCGGGCCTTGGCGCTATTCCTCGCCAGCAATCCTGACCCGACGATGGAAACCCGTGACCGCGTCGACGAACTCATCGACGCTATTGCCGAAGAACTCGCGAGCTTTGCCGCCGAGCTTCATCAAGCCTTGACGCCGGGCTGGAGTGCGGATGATCGCTGCGTCTTGCCAGAGGAGGAATGCCTGTGGCTTGACCCGGAACGAGGGGATCCGGAACGGGCCGACAGCGATCCTGATTTCCACGGACGCTGGCTGCGCATGGAGTGGCCAGAGAAGATCGGCAAGCGCTTTGGTAACTGGCTGAACAGCCGGCTGGACGAAAAGCTGCCGGTTGGCAGCGTCGAACAGCGGCAGTGGTCGCGGATGCTATTGCTCGACGAGGAATGGGCCGGCCAGCTTCACGAGCAGCGATCCCGCCTTAACGCCCCGCATTACATCCCGACGCGAGGCGCGTCATGAGCCAGCTGCCTGACACCAGTGGCCTGCTGATTCTGCCGCGCCAGCGCATCCAAAACGCCAATGCCATTTCCAGCCCGTTGACGCACGGCTTTCCGGCGATGTCCGCGTTCGTTGGTCTTATGTGGGCACTGCAGCGAAAGTTGGCGCCCGAGGTTGCATCGGGCTTGCGTTTGCACAGTGTCGGGGTGATCTGCCACGACCACGATGAGCAGGTCACCGAAAGCGGTTACTTGCGCAAGCTCAAGCTGCGGCGTCCGCCAGTCGTAACGCGTGCGGAGCTAAGCAAGTTCGAACTGGAAGGGATACCGCCAGCGATCGTCGAGGAAG
>Ga0255089_1000277_pt1 | contig 21080 bp, 25 predicted proteins | sample Colum_Miss_RepC__2_FD_188468 | JGI IMG/M metagenome (GOLD analysis project Ga0255089, IMG submission 188468) | Freshwater microbial communities from Columbia River, Oregon, United States - Colum_Miss_RepC_8d | ecosystem: Environmental > Aquatic > Freshwater > River | place: USA: Oregon... | reverse complement strand
GTCTGCACGCCTTGGTCTGGCTGGTGGCGTGCGCCTGGATCGTGCGTGCGGTGGTCCAGTGGGGCAGCAGCACATGAGCTCCCCGCCACGGATTGAATTGGTTCAACCCTCGACCCCTGAGGAGTTGCGCATCACCGCCGAGTTGTTTCAGGAGTATGGCGACAGCCTCGGAATTGATTTGTCGTTTCAGGGCTTTGCCGAGGAGCTGAGCAACCTGCCGGGGCCCTACGCCCCTCCGCGCGGCACCTTGTTGCTGGCGCTGGCGGATGGTCACCCGGCGGGCTGTTGCGCACTGCGCCCCCTCGATGAGGTGGACGAACCCAATGCCAGCGAAATGAAGCGGCTGTATGTCCGACCGGCTTTTCGCCGGTTCGGTCTGGGACGCCAGCTGGTCGAGGCAACGCTGGACGCCGGTCGACGCCTGGGCTATGCCGCCATCTTGCTCGACACCTTGGACGACATGGAGGCCGCTCGCACCTTGTACGAAGACCTCGGCTTTGAAGAGGTGCCGCCCTACTACCCTAGCCCGATAGCAGGGGCCCACTACCTTCGCGTGATGCTGTGATCAGCCCTTGGCCTGCGCCAGCATGGTGGCGGCGTCACTCACCTCGAACTTGCCCGGCGCCTCAATGTTGAGCGTCGCCACCTTGCCATTCTTGATCAGCATGGAGTAGCGGTTGCTGCGCAGGCCCATGCCGCGGGCGGTCAGGTCCAGGGTCAGTCCCGTGGCCTTGGTGAAGTCTGCGCTGCCATCGCCGAGCATGCGCACCTTGCCCACGGATTTTTGGTCACGCGCCCAAGCACCCATCACAAAAGCATCGTTGACGCTGACGCACCAGATCTCGTCCACGCCCGCGGCCTTGAGTGCCGCGTGATGTTCAACATAGCCCGGCACGTGCTTGGCCGAGCAGGTCGGCGTGAAGGCGCCAGGCAACGCAAACAACGCGATGGTTTTACCGGCACTGGCCTTGGCCACGTCCACCGGATTGGGGCCGATGCTGCAGCCTTCGGCTTCCACATCCGAATACTCCATCAGGGTGGCGTTGGGCAGGGTATCTCCGACTTTGATCATGCTGGCTCCTTTAAGAATTGGCGCTCGCAGCAAGGCTGCGTGCAAAAAAAACGACCCACCATTGTGGGTCGTTTTGGAAAGCCTTGCAGGACGCTGGGTCGTCAGACTCAGACGGCTGCCGCTTTTTCCACCAAGCGGGTTGCGACCCAGTTCTTGGTCTTGGAAATGGGGCGGCTCTCAGTGATTTCGATGACATCACCCAGGTGGAACTCGCCCTTTTCGTCATGGGCGTGGTACTTGCTCGACTTGCCGACGATCTTGCCGTAGAGCGCGTGCTTGACGCGACGCTCGACGAGCACAGTCACGGTCTTGGCGCGCTTGTCGCTGACCACCTTGCCAATCAAGGTGCGCTTGAGGGATTTTTTAGCTTCCGTCATGGTCACTCCTTACTTGGCGGCTTGCTTTTGAGCAAGAATGGTCTTGGCACGAGCGATGCTGCGACGTGTGGAGCGCAGCTGGGACGTGTTGTTGAGTTGTTGCGTGGCTTTTTGCATACGCAGACCGAAGTGGGCCTTTTGCAGGTCCTTGACTTCGGCTTGTAGGCCGGCCTCGTCTTTTTGGCGCAGTTCAGCAGCTTTCATGGTGTTCTCCTGAGTTACTGGCCAATCATGCGGGCCACGAAGGTGGTACGCAGCGGCAGCTTGGCAGCGGCCAGGCGGAAGGCCTCACGGGCCAGCTCCTCGGGCACGCCCACGATTTCATACAGGACCTTGCCCGGCTGGATTTCGGCCACGTAGTACTCGGGGTTGCCTTTGCCGTTACCCATACGCACTTCAGCAGGCTTTTGGGAAATCGGCTTGTCAGGAAACACACGAATCCAGATACGGCCGCCACGCTTGACGTGACGGGAGATGGCGCGACGGGCCGACTCGATCTGACGAGCAGTCAAACGGCCACGGTCGGTAGACTTCAGACCGAAGTCCCCGAAGGCCACGGAGTTGCCACGGGTGGCAATACCGGTGTTACGGCCTTTTTGTTCTTTGCGGTATTTACGGCGTGCTGGTTGCAGCATGCTTATTCTCCTTGACCGTCCGCAGCCGTGCCAGTGGCTGTGGGCGCGGCAACCTTGCGGACGCGCTTGACGGTGGTTTTAGGGGCATCCTGGGCCTCGGCAGGCTTGTCACTGCCATCGGAGGGTGCGGCATTGGTGCCTGCGCCACGGCGGGGAGCGCCACGGCCGGCACGATCGGGACCCGGACGACCGTCACGGCGCGGACCGCGCGGACGACGCTCATCGTCGGGACGGGCTTCGGTCGCCACGGGTGCGTCATTGCGGCCCAAGGTGTCGCCCTTGTAAACCCACACCTTGACGCCAATGACGCCATAGGTGGTTTTGGCTTCGGAGAAGCCGTAGTCGATGTCAGCGCGCAGGGTGTGCAGGGGCACACGGCCTTCACGGTACCACTCGGTACGGGCAATCTCGATACCATTCAGGCGGCCCGCCGACATGATCTTGATGCCCTGGGCACCCAGACGCATGGCGTTTTGCATGGCGCGCTTCATGGCGCGGCGGAACATGATGCGCTTTTCGAGCTGCTGGGTGATGCTTTCGGCGATCAGCTGGGCATCGATCTCGGGCTTGCGCACTTCTTCGATGTTGACAGCGACGGGCACGCCCAGACGGCTGGCGAGTTCCTTCTTGAGGTTCTCGATGTCCTCGCCTTTCTTGCCGATCACCACGCCCGGACGAGCCGAGAAGATGGTGATGCGGGCGTTCTTGGCGGGGCGCTCGATCAGCACGCGCGAAACGGCGGCGTTCTTGAGTTTGCCTTTGAGGTAATCACGCACCTCAATGTCTTCTGCCAGCATGCCGGCGAAGTCACGGTTGCTGGCGTACCAACGGCTGGCCCAGTTGCGGCTGACCGACAGGCGAAAGCCGGTAGGATGGATTTTCTGTCCCATGTTTCTTCCAGGCCTTTCAGTTGCCAACCGTCACGTACACATGGCACGTGGGTTTGCTGATACGGTTACCACGGCCTTTGGCGCGGGCAGTGAAGCGCTTGAGAGTGGCGCCTTGCTCGACGTAGATGGTCTTGACCTTCAACTCGTCGATGTCGGCACCGTCGTTGTGCTCGGCGTTGGCGATGGCCGACTCGAGCACTTTCTTGACGATGCCCGCGGCTTTTTTCTGGGTGAAGGTCAGGATGTTCAAAGCCTGATCCACCTTCTTGCCACGGATGAGGTCGGCCACCAGTCGGCCCTTGTCGACCGACAGGCGAACGCCACGGAGGACTGCACGTGTTTCCATTGTGTCTCTCCCTTACTTCTTCTGGACTTTTTTGTCCGCGGGGTGACCTTTGAAGGTGCGCGTCAGGGCGAATTCGCCCAGCTTGTGGCCCACCATCTGGTCGGTGATGTAGACCGGCACGTGCTGCTTGCCGTTGTGCACGGCGATCGTCAGACCGATGAACTCGGGCAGGATCATGGAGCGGCGCGACCAGGTCTTGATCGGTTTTTTGTCCTTGTTGGTCACGGCCTTGTCGACCTTGGCCACCAAGTGATGGTCAACAAACGGACCCTTTTTGAGTGAGCGAGTCATTTGTTACCCCTTACTTTTTGCGGCGCGACACAATCATGACTTGTGTGCGCTTGTTGTTGCGGGTGCGATAACCCTTGGTCAGGTTGCCCCAGGGGTCGACCGCATGACGGCCTTCACCGGTGCGGCCTTCACCACCACCGTGTGGGTGGTCGATCGGGTTCATGGCCACGCCGCGCACGGTCGGGCGGATGCCCATCCAGCGCTTGACGCCGGCCTTGCCAAGTTGGCGCAGGCTGTGCTCTTCGTTAGCCACTTCACCGATGGTGGCGCGGCACTCGATGTGGATCTTGCGCACTTCGCCAGAGCGCATACGCACCTGGGCGTAGGTGCCTTCACGAGCCAGCAGCGTGGCCGAGGTGCCAGCGGAGCGGGCGATTTGCGCACCCTTACCGATTTGCAACTCGATGCAGTGAATGGTGGAACCCACGGGAATGTTGCGGATCGGCAGCGTGTTGCCGGCGCGGATCGGCGCCTCGGCACCGCTCATGAGCGTTGCCCCAACTTCCAGCCCACGCGGCGCGATGATGTAGCGGCGCTCACCATCGGCATAGCACACCAAAGCGATATGCGCCGTGCGGTTGGGGTCGTACTCGATGCGCTCAACCTTGGCGGGAATGCCGTCCTTGTTGCGCTTGAAGTCCACCACGCGGTAGTGATGCTTGTGACCACCGCCCTTGTGGCGGGTGGTGATGTGACCGTTGTTGTTGCGACCCGCCTTCTGGAACTGGGGTTCCAGCAGCGGGGCATAGCCCTCTCCCTTGTGCAGATGATCACGCGAGACCTTGACCACGGCACGCTGGCCGGGCGAGGTCGGTTTCATTTTGATGACAGCCATGATTACGCGGCCTCCCCAGAAAGGTTCAGCTCTTGACCCGGCTTGAGCGTGACATAGGCCTTGCGAACATTGTCGCGGCGACCCATGGAACGGCCAAAGCGCTTGGCCTTGCCCTTGGTGTTGACCACCGACACACCCTTGACCTCGACCTTGAACATCAGTTCAACCGCGGCCTTGATTTCGGGTTTGGTGGCGTTTTGCAGGACCTTGAAGGTGACCGCATTGCTTTTCTCGGCAACCAGCGTGGCCTTCTCGGACACGATAGGAGCGACCAGCACCTGCATCAAACGGCCTTCGTCAAATTTGGGGGCGCTCATGCGAACATCTCCTTGAGTTGATCGATGGCACCCTTGGTCACGAGCACCTTTTTGTAGTGCACCAGTGACAGGGGGTCGGCGTAACGCGTCTCGAGCACCAGCACATTGGGCAGGTTGCGCGAGGCGAGGTACAGGTTGTCATCGACCTCATCAGCAATCACCAGCACCGAGTCCAGGCTCATGGCCTTGAACTTGGCCGCCAGCAGCTTGGTCTTGGGGGCGTCGACCTTGAAGGAATCGACCACCGCCAGACGGCCTTCGCGGGCCAGCTGCGAGAAGATGGAGGCCATACCGGCGCGGTACATCTTCTTGTTGATCTTTTGCGTGAAATTCTCTTCCGGGCTGTTCGGGAAGATGCGACCGCCTCCGCGCCACAGGGGCGAGGAGGTCATACCGGCGCGAGCGCGGCCGGTGCCCTTCTGGCGGAATGGCTTTTTGGTGGAGTGCTTAACCTGCTCACGGTCTTTTTGAGCACGGGTGCCCTGACGCGCGTTGGCTTGGTAGGCCACCACGATCTGGTGCACCAAGTCTTCGTTGTACTCACGACCGAATACGGTCTCGGGAGCATCGATCTTGGAGGCGGCTTGGCCTTGTTCGTTGAGGAGTTCGAGCTGCATCAGTTCGCTCCCTTGGCTTTGACGGCCGGACGCACGGTCACGAAGCCACCGGCAGAACCGGGCACGGCGCCCTTGATCAGCAGCAGCTGGCGTGCTTCGTCGATGCGGATCACGTCGAGGTTTTGAGTGGTCACCGTCACATCGCCCAGATGGCCGGACATGCGCTTGCCGGGAAACACACGACCCGGATCTTGCGCCATGGAAATGGAGCCCGGAACGTTGTGCGAACGGCTGTTACCGTGAGAGGCGCGCTGCGAACCGAAGTTGTGGCGCTTGATCGTGCCGGCAAAGCCCTTACCGATGCTGGTGCCCTGCACATCGACCTTTTGGCCCACGGCGAACACATCGGTCACAGGCAGGGTGGCACCGGCTGCATACTTGGCAGCGGTATCGGCCGTCACGCGGAATTCCTGGATGATTTCGCCGGCTTGCACGCCCGCTTTTGCGAGGTGGCCTGCGGCGGGCTTGGTCACGCGAGAAGCCTTGCGCGAACCGAACGTGACTTGCAATGCCACGTAGCCGTCGTTTTCCTGGGTCTTGACTTGAGACACGCGGTTGTTGGATACATCCACCACCGTGACAGGCACTGCGTCGCCGTCATCGGTGAACAGACGCATCATGCCCACCTTGCGCCCCAGCAAACCCAAACGGGTGCTTTGACTCATTGTTTTCTCCAAAACTCTCGCCGCGGTCACTGCAATTGGCCACCGCGTTTGGGGTACGAGAGACGGTTGATAAATTCTCTTGCCATACAGCAGAGAGCCGACGATTGTATCGCGTTTTCCCTACTCATGCCACTTTTTTGCAGCCCCTGCGTCGATGGCCTGCGAGACACCGTCATATGGATACCGAAGTACTCAATCGGACGGGGTGCCCGAACGGGGGCGACGACCTTGATGAAAGCCTGCAATACAGCCCTTCATCGACCCGCACCCCACCAACACCAAGGGGCCCGAAGGCCCCCTGGGTAGTCAACAGCAGGTTTACTGCAACTTGATCTCGACGTCCACGCCAGCGGGCAAGTCGAGTTTCATGAGGGCATCAACCGTCTTGTCGGTCGGGTCCACGATGTCCATCAGACGCTGGTGGGTGCGGATTTCGAACTGGTCACGGCTGGACTTGTTGACGTGCGGCGAGCGCAGGATGTCAAAACGCTTCATGCGCGTGGGCAGGGGCACGGGGCCCTTGACGATAGCGCCGGTGCGCTTGGCGGTGTCAACGATCTCAGCGGCAGACTGGTCGATCAGTTTGTAATCGAAGGCCTTCAGGCGAATGCGAATTTTTTGCTTGGTGGACATCAATTACTCCATGATCTTGGCGACGACGCCGGCGCCGACGGTCTTGCCGCCTTCGCGAATGGCAAAGCGCAGACCCTCTTCCATCGCAATCGGGTGGATCAGCTTGACCGTGATCGACACGTTGTCGCCAGGCATCACCATCTCCTTGCCCTCGGGCAACTCGATCGCCCCCGTCACGTCCGTCGTGCGAAAGTAAAACTGGGGACGGTAGTTGTTGAAGAACGGCGTGTGACGGCCGCCCTCGTCCTTGCTCAGCACATACACCTCGGCCGTGAAGTGCGTGTGCGGCTTGATCGAGCCGGGCTTGCACAGCACCTGGCCGCGCTCCACCTCTTCACGCTTGGTGCCGCGCAGCAAAATACCCACGTTGTCCCCCGCCTGGCCCTGGTCCAAGAGCTTGCGGAACATCTCCACGCCCGTGCAGGTCGTCTTGGCCGTGGCCTTGATACCCACAATCTCAATCTCCTCGCCCACCTTGACAATGCCGCGCTCCACGCGACCCGTCACCACCGTGCCACGGCCCGAGATCGAGAACACGTCTTCCACCGGCATCAGGAACGCACCGTCCACCGCACGCTCAGGCGTGGGAATGTAGCTGTCCAGCGCCTCGGCCAGCTTCATGATCGCGCCCTCGCCCAGCTCGCCCTTGTCGCCTTCCAGCGCCAGCTTGGCCGAACCCTTCACGATCGGGGTGTCGTCACCCGGGAAGTCGTACTTGGACAGCAGCTCGCGCACCTCCATCTCCACCAGCTCCAGCAGCTCGGCGTCATCCACCATGTCGCACTTGTTCAGGAACACGATGATGTAGGGCACACCCACCTGACGGGCCAGCAGAATGTGCTCGCGCGTCTGCGGCATCGGGCCGTCAGCGGCCGAGCACACCAAAATCGCACCGTCCATCTGCGCCGCACCCGTGATCATGTTCTTCACATAGTCCGCGTGACCAGGGCAGTCCACGTGCGCATAGTGACGGTTCGCCGTCTCGTACTCCACGTGCGCCGTGTTGATCGTGATACCACGTGCCTTCTCTTCCGGCGCCGCATCAATCTGGTCGTAGGCCTTCGCCTCACCACCAAACTTGCTCGACAAAATCGTCGTGATCGCCGCCGTCAGCGTCGTCTTGCCATGGTCCACGTGACCGATCGTGCCCACGTTCACGTGCGGCTTGGTCCGTTCAAACTTGCCTTTTGCCATTGTGTTTCTCCAAAGAGCGGTACCCGTGTTACGGTTTTACGTCTGCACATCACTGCTGGGTCATCCCGCACGGGGAACGGGACGGCGTGTTGTCGCAGACGGGCCCGCTTGCGCGAGCCGGCTGAAATCAGAAATTACTTGGAACGTGCCGCCACGATCGCCTCAGAGACGTTGCGCGGTGCTTCGGCGTAATGCTTGAATTCCATCGTGTAGGTGGCGCGACCTTGCGACATCGAGCGCAGGGTCGTCGAGTAGCCGAACATCTCGGACAGGGGCACCTCGGCCTTGATAGCTTTGCCGCCACCGACCATGTCGTCCATCCCCTGCACCATGCCGCGACGTGAGGACAAGTCGCCCATCACGTTGCCAGCGTAGTCTTCCGGGGTCTCGACTTCCACGGCCATCATGGGCTCGAGGATGACGGGACTGGCCTTCTTGGCGGCTTCCTTGAAACCGAAGATGGCGGCCATCTTGAACGCCTGCTCGGAGGAGTCCACGTCGTGGTAGGAACCGAAGGTCAGCGTGACCTTGACATCAACGACCGGGTAGCCGGCGAGCACGCCCGAGTTCAACGCCTCGACCACACCTTTTTCCACCGCCGGAATGTATTCACGCGGCACCACACCGCCCTTGATGGCGTCGACGAACTCGAAGCCCTTGCCCGGCTCTTGCGGCTCCAACGTGAACACCACGTGACCGTACTGACCCTTACCACCGGACTGACGCACGAACTTGCCTTCGACATCGGTGACTTGCCTGCGCACGGTTTCGCGATAGGCCACCTGGGGCTTGCCCACGTTGGCTTCCACACCGAACTCCCGCTTCATGCGGTCCACGATGATCTCCAGGTGCAGCTCACCCATGCCGGAGATGATGGTCTGGCCAGATTCTTCGTCGGTCTTGACGCGGAAAGAAGGATCTTCGGCGGCCAGACGTTGCAGGGCGATACCCATCTTTTCCTGGTCGGCCTTGGTCTTGGGCTCGACGGCCTGTGCAATCACGGGCTCGGGGAAGATCATGCGCTCGAGCATCACGATGTTGTCCGGGTCGCACAGGGTTTCACCGGTGGTCACATCCTTCAGGCCCACACATGCGGCGATGTCGCCGGCGCGGATCTCTTCGATTTCCTCGCGGTTGTTGGCGTGCATCTGCACGATACGACCGATGCGCTCTTTCTTGCCCTTGACCGGGTTGTACACCGTGTCACCCTTGGAGAGGACGCCGGAGTACACGCGCACAAAAGTGAGTTGCCCGACGAAGGGGTCGGTCATCAGTTTGAAGGCGAGGGCGGAGAATTTCTCGCCGTCATCCGCCTTGCGGGTGACTTCTTTCTCGTCATCATCGGTGCCGGCCACCGGGGGAATGTCCAGCGGCGAGGGCATGAGTTCGATCACCGCGTCGAGCATGCGCTGTACGCCCTTGTTCTTGAACGCCGTGCCACACAGCATGGGCTGGATTTCGCCCGCAATGGTGCGGGTGCGCAGGCCCTCGGTGATTTCCTCCTCAGAGAGATCGCCGTTTTCCAGGTACTTGTTCATCAGGTCTTCGTTGGCTTCAGCCGCCGACTCGACCATGGCTTCACGCCACTTCTTGGCTTCTTCCACCAAATCGGCGGGGATTTCTTCGAAGGTGAACTTCATGCCCTGAGAGGCTTCGTCCCAAATGATGGCCTTCATCTTGCGCAGGTCCACCACGCCCTTGAAGTTTTCTTCAGCCCCAATGGGGATCACGATGGGCACCGGGTTGGCCTTCAGGCGCAGCTTCATCTGGTCCACCACCTTGAAGAAGTTGGCACCGGTGCGGTCCATCTTGTTCACGAAGGCCAGACGCGGCACGCGGTATTTGTTTGCCTGACGCCACACGGTTTCAGACTGGGGCTGCACACCACCCACAGCGCAGTACACCATGCAAGCGCCGTCGAGCACGCGCATGGAGCGCTCCACCTCAATGGTGAAGTCCACGTGGCCCGGGGTGTCGATGATGTTGATGCGGTGCTCGGGGAACGACATGTCCATGCCCTTCCAGAAGCAGGTGGTGGCTGCGGACGTGATGGTGATACCACGCTCTTGCTCCTGCTCCATCCAGTCCATGGTGGCGGCACCGTCGTGCACTTCACCGATCTTGTGGTTCACACCGGTGTAGAACAGGATACGTTCGGTGGTGGTGGTCTTGCCGGCGTCGATGTGAGCGGAAATACCGATGTTGCGGTAACGCTCGATGGGGGTCTTGCGAGCCATGATGTAAAGCCTTTGAATGAGGGGACAGCGCCACGGGCGGTGGGCCGGGCACAACGCCTGGCCGGACAGCCCCCGCGACAGCGGGCCCGAATTAGAAACGGAAGTGCGAGAAGGCCTTGTTGGCTTCGGCCATGCGGTGAACTTCGTCACGCTTTTTCATGGCGCCGCCACGGCCTTCAGAGGCCTCGAGCAGCTCGTTGGCCAGGCGCAGGGCCATGGACTTCTCACCGCGCTTGCGAGCGGCCTCCTTGAGCCAGCGCATGGACAGCGCGAGGCGACGCACCGGGCGCACTTCAACGGGCACCTGGTAGTTGGCGCCGCCCACACGGCGAGACTTGACCTCGACCATGGGCTTGACGTTGTTGATGGCCTGATTGAACAACTCGAGCGGATCCTTGCCCGACTTCTGTTCGATTTGCTCGAGCGCGCCATAAATGATGCGCTCGGCGACTGCTTTCTTGCCGCCTTCCATGATCACGTTCATGAATTTGGACAGCTCGACATTGCCGTACTTGGGATCCGGCAGGATTTCACGTTTGGGGACTTCGCGACGACGTGGCATGTTGTTACCTCTGTTGCTTCAGTTGGTGCCCTTTCGGAACACCGCGAGAGCCATCGGACTCTCACTTACTCGACCCACGCTGGAGTGCGCTTGGGGTCACTTCGTTTCAAACAGTCTGCCTGACTGAAGAAACACCGAAAAAAATGAAAACGATTTGAACCCAGAAAACCTACATCAGGCCTTCTTGGGACGCTTGGCACCGTACTTGGAGCGCGACTGCTTGCGATCCTTGACGCCTTGCAAGTCGAGCGAGCCACGCACGATGTGGTAGCGCACACCCGGCAAGTCCTTGACACGACCACCGCGCACGAGCACGACCGAGTGCTCCTGCAGGTTGTGACCTTCACCGCCGATGTACGAGATGACCTCAAACCCATTGGTCAGACGAACCTTAGCCACTTTGCGCAGCGCCGAATTCGGCTTCTTGGGGGTCGTGGTGTACACGCGGGTGCACACGCCACGACGCTGAGGCGAGTTTTGCATCGCGGGGCTTTTGGATTTGGTCTTTTCGACCTCCCGCCCCTGACGCACGAGTTGGTTGATGGTTGGCATTGAAAAACGTCCCTAAAACGATAAACGCAAACGTGAAATCATCTCGGAAATAAATTCCGAAAAGCCTTCTAGTGTATCAGGTTGAGGACGTTGCGCCAAACCCTTGGTTTTTCAGCCGTTTTTGGCCAGTTGGCGTGCGCTCACTTGATCCACAAGCGAACCGCATCCCAGGCGCGGCCGATCACGCCCGCTTGCTCGATTTGCTGCAGACTGAACAGGGGGATGTCTGGCAACGGCTGGTCGCCCAGGGTCAGCTTGAGCTGGGCCACGGTCTGACCCCGCTGAAAAGGCGCGACCAGCGGGTCGGGGCGGGCCACTTCGGTTTTCAGCCGGGCCAGTTGGCCGGCAGGGATCGCCACGACGATCGGGTCAGGTCGACCGATGGGCATGGTGGACTGGCGGCTTTTCCACACCGGCGGCGTCAAGATGGCTTGGTTGCCATCAAACAGCTTGACGGCGTCATAGGCCGTGAAGCCCCAGTTCAACAGCTTTTGCGACTCGATGGCTCGGGCGCTTTCGCTGGTGGCCCCCAGCACGATCGAGAGCAATCGACGACCCGTCAGGCCCGGCATGTCGCGTTTGGCGGTGGCGATCAGGCAGTAGCCGGCCGCTTGCGTGTGACCCGTCTTCAAGCCGTCGACGCTGGGGTCGCGAAACAACAGCAGGTTGCGGTTGCTGTCGTTGGCGGCCGGGGTGCCAGGATAGCGGTACTTCTTGAGCGAGTAATAACTGATGTAGTCGGGAAAATCCTTCAACAGCCGCTGAGACAGAATGGCCAGGTCTTGTGCGGTGGTGGTATGGCCCGGTTCGGTGAGACCTTCCGGGTTTTTGTAGGTGGTGTTGCGCATCCCCAACGCCTGCGCCTGGTCGTTCATGAGTTGCACAAAGCGCTCCACGCTACCGGCCACACCTTCGGCCAACGCGATGGTGGCGTCATTGCCCGATTGAACAATCATGCCTTTGAGCAAGTCCTCCACCGGCACCTGCATCTTGGGATCAATGAACATGCGCGAGCCCGGCATCTTCCAGGCGCGCTGGCTCACGGGAAATGTCTGCTGCAAGGTGATCTTGCCGGACTTGAGGGCATTAAAGACGATGTAAGCACTCATCAGTTTGGTGAGTGACGCCGGTTCAACGGGCACATCGGCCTGCTGCTGCGCCAGCACCTGTCCGGCACTCACATCCATGAGCAAATAGCTGCGGGCCGCAATTTCAGGGGGGGCGGGCAACTGCGCCCAGGCACTCACCGACCACGAGACACAGCAGAGGACTGCGACGTGGCGCGCCCAGGCAGCAACACAAGACAAATTCACACACATTCCTTGAAAGAGGGCCGCCCCGGGCACGATGACAAGCCGCGCACCGCCTCGAGGGCTTGTGGTGTCTGGCCCGACAGCCAGCGCTCGCAGCACACGCTTCAAGCCCCCAGATGGCGCATCACACGGGACTTCAACAGCGGCAATTGTCCATGAAAGAAATGCCCGCCCCCGGGCACCACTAACACCGGCAGGGTCTGTGGCCGGGCCCACGCCATCACCGCTGACAGCGGCACCGTGTCGTCTTCCTCACCGTGAACCACCAGGGTTCGCTCATGCAAGTCAGGGGGCACCGCCGGCACCTGAAACCGAGAGGCCGCAGTGCCCACGAGCACCAGTTGCTCGATCGGCCGCTGCCCCGCCAGTTGCGCAGCAGCCGAGGCGGTGACAAAGGCCCCAAACGAGAATCCGGCGAGCGCGAGGGGTCCATGATCCGCTTGCTGGGTCAGCACCGCAAGCAAATCGTCCACTTCTCCGCGGCCTTCGTCATAGTGGCCCGCGCTGTGGCCCACGCCTCGGAAGTTGAAGCGCACGGCGCTCCAGCCGCTTTGCACAAACGCACGCGCCAATGTTTGCACCACTTTGTTGTCCATGGTGCCACCGAAGAGCGGGTGCGGGTGAGAGATCACGGCCACGCCTTTGCTCGGGCCGCTGGGGTCATCCCGCAACGCCTCAATATCGCCACAGGCGCCATGCACGGTGAGCCGCTGGGTTTGCAGATTCATGGGTCAGCGGCCCACGTCTGACGGCAGTCTCAATCGCTCCACCGGTTGTCCTTTGACCAGGTGAGAGTCGATGATTTCATCGATGTCGTCTTCGTCCACAAAGGTGTACCACACCGCCTGCGGATACACGACCATCACTGGGCCGCCTGCACAACGGTCCAGACACCCCGCCTTGTTGATTCGCACGCCGCCCGGGCCTGACAGGCCCAGTGCTTTGACGCGCGATTTGCAGTGGTCGAAGGCCTGTTGAGCGCCTTGTTGCATGCAACAGGCTTCGCCGTTCTTGCGCTCGTTGAGGCAAAAGAACACATGGTGCTGGTAGTAGGAGGTCTGTGACATGAACGAGATTCTAGGCTCGCCCCTCATCGGAGCGACCAGCCCGCGCCAGCGCCAGCCCAAGCACCGCATACGGCCACAACCAACCCAACCACTGGGCCACACCATGAAACCGGATGAATCGACCTTGTTCCCAGGTTTGCAAGGTCTGGGCGAAATACTCGCTGGCGGGTGCCTGGTTGAGAATGGCCAGGTTGAGCACCAGCACGCACAGCAGGCAGGCCAGACAGGCTCGGGCCGAGAGCATGCTCATGATGCAGGCGACCACGATCCCCATGGCCATCCCCAGCCACGTCGGCAATTGCAGCCAGACCCACGCGTGACGTGGGCCAAAACTCAAGGCCGCCGACAAGGCCGACGCGGCCACCCCCATACCCACCACGACCACCACCGCCAGCAACCGCTGGTGCTGATGCCGAATGATGGAAAAACCCAGGAGACAGGGGATGAGCAGGCCCAGCATCACGCACAACAACTCAGCACCCGGCACCAGGGGCTGCAACTCCACATGGCGTAGCGGCAGCCACTCCAGAAACGGGGTGTCTTTGAGCCACGCACCCACCGCGTCCTCCAGCCGCTCCAGCACCTGGCCGAGCCCGAACGGAACGGCGGCCGGAAACAGCAACGCCGTCGGCCACAAAAATAACGCCACCAAGCTCAAGCGCGCGTCCGGGACAAACCAGCGCGCTCGAAATCGACTCCAGCGATCCAGCCAACCCAGCTGCTCCAGGGCATGGGCGGCACTGGCTCCGCAAAGGGCCCCGGCGGTGTTGAGCGAAAAGTCCAACAAGGATGGCACGCGGGCCGGCAAATAGGATTGCACGCTTTCCAGCAGAAAGGAGAGGCCTGCCGCGGCCATCACGCTGTAGGCCACCGTGCCGCGTTGCACGCCACTGCGCAAGGCACCCAGCGTCAGCCAAAAGCCCAGTGGCGCATACCCCAACCAGTTGGACACCACATCGAAACCACTCCAGTAGGGGGTCCAGGGATGCGTGACAAACGACCACGGCACGAGGTCCTGGTCGCGCCATTGGTCAAACGGATAAAGGCTCGCATAAACAATCAGCACGGCATACACGCCGGCCAGGGGCCACGCCGAGCTTTTGTGCATCGTCCGTCAGCGTCTGCGCCACCAGGCCAGCCCGCCGACCACCGCCAACACCAGCAGACCCCACAGCCAATCCCTTAGAAAGGCGCCCCAGTCGGATGGCTTGACGACGACCAGCGACACAATCAACAGCATCAGGAGCACGGGCACTTCATTGAAAACACGGTACCAGCGCTCGCTGCGACGGTTCTCACCACGCTCAAAGCGCTTGAGCATGCGCATGCAGACATGGTGATAGCCCAGCACCAGCACCACGCCGAGCCACTTCACATGCATCCATCCCTGACCCGGCCCCCAGCCAATGCCGTAGCCCGCCCACAGCGCAACCCCCAGCGCCACAGCCGGCACCATCAACAAGTGGGTGAAACGCATGAGCCGCCGGGCCATGGTCAGCAGCCGATCCCGTTCGGCCTCAGAGCCTGGGGGCACCTCGGCCAGGTTAACAAAGATGCGCGGCAGGTAAAACAGCCCCGCAAACCAGCTGGCCACAAAGACGATATGAAGGGTTTTGATCCAAAGCATGTGTGCAGTGTAGACGCACAAAAAGAAGCCCGGTCTCGGCCGGGCAAAAAGCTGTCACCCTATCGCTGACAGCGCCCGCTCAGGGAGGATAAGCGGGGGGCGGCAAACCGCCCACCCTCAATCTAGCAAAGGGTCGGGGCAGCCTCGTAGTCAGATAAACCCGGGGGTCAAGTTCGCGCTTGCGTCACAATGCAGACTTTCCGATACTGTCGCGTGGCGCTGACACGTCAGGCTGTCAGGCGCGCACTTTTTCTGGAGCTTTCATGACGATCCGCCCCACTGCATTTCCCGCCAGCCGTCCCCGCCGACTGCGTCGGGATGACTTCACCCGACGACTGGTGCGAGAGCACGCCTTGTCCGTCAATGACCTGATTTACCCGGTGTTCGTGCTGGAGGGACAGGGCCGACGCGAGGCCGTGGGCTCGATGCCGGGGGTGGAGCGCCTGAGCCTGGACTTGCTGCTGCCCGTGGCCGAGCGCTGTGTGGCGCTCGGCATCCCCGTGATGGCCTTGTTCCCCGTGATCGATCCTTCTCGCAAAACCGAGGATGGGCGCGAGGCTTTCAACGAAAAGGGCTTGGTCCCCCAGGTGGTGCGTTCACTGAAACAACATTTCCCGGAGCTCGGCGTGATGACCGACGTCGCGCTCGACCCCTTCACCAGCCACGGACAGGATGGTCTGCTCGACGACACCGGCTACATCCTCAACGATGAGACGGTCCAGGTGCTTGTGCAACAAGCCATGACACAGGCCGATGCCGGTGTCGACATCGTGGCGCCCAGCGACATGATGGATGGACGCATTGGCGCCATTCGACAAGCCCTGGAATCAGCCGGTCACATCCATACCCGCATCATGGCCTACAGCGCGAAGTACGCCAGTGCCTTTTATGGGCCCTTTCGCGATGCCGTGGGCTCTGCCAGCAATCTGGGCAAAAGCAACAAGAAGGTCTACCAGATGGACCCGGGCAACAGCGATGAAGCCTTGCGCGAGGTGGCGATGGACATCGACGAAGGTGCCGACATGGTCATGGTCAAGCCGGGCATGCCTTACCTGGACATCGTGCGACGCGTCAAGGACACCTTCCAGGTGCCGACCTTCGCCTACCAGGTGTCAGGCGAGTACGCCATGCTCATGGCCGCGGCCCGCAACGGCTGGCTGGATCAGCAAGCCGTCATGCTCGAAAGCCTGTTGGCCTTCAAGCGGGCGGGAGCCGATGGCGTGCTGACCTATTTCGCTGTCGACACCGCGCAATACTTACAAGAGCAGGGCTGATCAGGCCAGGTGCTGGTTGAAGAAGGCCAGCGTGCGCTCAAGCGCTGTGTTGGCTGCCGCTTCGTTGTACGAACCACGCTCGTTGCAGTTAAAGCCGTGGTCAGCGGCGTAGACGTGAACCTCCACCGCAGGCTGTGCCCGACGGAAAGCCTCCACGGTGTCCAGCGGAATCCAGTGGTCCTTGTCGCCAAAGTGAGCCATCACCGGGCAATTCGGTTTGCGCGCCGCTTCCACGTCGCTGGTCACGCCGCCCCCGTAGTAGGGCACGGCCGCGCTGACCCCTTGCAACAGCGTGGCCGCCCGCCAGGTCAGCAAACCGCCCCAGCAATAGCCCACCACGCCCACCTTGCCGCCACTGGTGGTGGCCGCGTAGTTCACCGCCGCCTGGATGTCGGCCAGCACGCCCGGTGCGGGGAGCGCTTCAATGGCGGTTTTGAGCGCAAAGCCCGCATTCATGTCGTCAGGGGTGTAGCCCAACTCCACGCCAGCCTGGGCACGCTGGAAGGTGGCTGGCGCCACCACCAAGAAACCCGCCATGGCAAAGCCATCGGCCACCGCTCGAATATGGTGATTGACCCCAAAGATTTCCTGCAACACCACCAGGGCCGCACGGGGCTTGCCCTGGGGTTGCGCCACGTAAGCGTCAACGCTGTGGCCATCAGCGGCCTTGATCTGTACGGTTTGTCCCATGGTGGTTCTCCTGTTGAAGTTGGGTGTCGGGTCGGGTGGTGGAACAGTCAACCGCCTGCAACCCATCCTCGTCGCAGGTCATGTGTTCCCGCGCATGATAGCGTTGACGGATCGGGGGATTGTTGCGCGCCTGTCCACCCTTGGCTGGCGCCAGATTATCCGCTTGGGCGGGCTGGCGCCGCTTCAGCGATGTTGCAAACGAAACACCGCGGTGGAGGCCCGCGCATTGGGCCACCAGCGCACCACACGATCGTCCTGAATGCCAAATGACTCGGTGATCTGCAACTGGTTCTTGTGCGCTAGCACCTCAAAGTCAGCATAGGTGCCGACACGGATGTTGGGCGTGTCGTACCACTGGTAGGGCAGACGCCGCGTCACCGGCATGCGGCCACGCACAACGCTCCAGCGATTGGGCCAATGCGCAAAGTTGGGAAACGCCACGATCCCTTGCCGCCCCACACGGGCTGTCTCGCGCAACATGGTCTCGGCATTGCGCAAGTGTTGCAGCGTGTCGATCTGCAGCACCACGTCAAAAGACTGGTCCTCAAATAAGCTGAGCCCTTGGTCGAGGTTGAGTTGCAACACCTGAACGCCGCGCTGCACACAAGCCAGCACATTGCGGTCATCGAGCTCCACCCCGTAACCGCTGCAGCCGCGGTGACGTTGCAGATAGTCGAGCAGGGCACCGTCCCCGCACCCCAGATCGAGCACCCGCGAGCCTTCAGGCACCAACTCGGCGAGCAGGCGAATCACCGACAAATCGCTCATGAGGTCTCACTCCTGTCGATGCGCTCGAAATACGAACGCACCAGCGACAAGTACCGAGGGTCGTCTAGCAAGAAGGCGTCATGGCCATGCGGCGCATCGATTTCGGCGTAAGTGACTTCACGGCGGTTGCGTAGCAAAGCGCCCATGATCTCGCGGCTACGGGCCGGTGAAAAGCGCCAGTCGGTGGTGAAGCTCACCAGCAGGAACCTGGCTTGTGTGGCGGCCAGGGCTTGTGCAAGGTCCCCACCATGGTGACGCGCTGGATCGAAGTAATCAAGTGCCCGAGTGATCAACAAATAGGTGTTGGCGTCAAAATACTCGCTGAACTTGTCACCCTGGTAGCGCAGGTAGCTTTCGATCTGGAATTCGATATCCTGGGTGGTGTAGCGGTACGGGTCGGCCGAGGCTTGACCCACGGCCTCTCGCAAGCTGCGCCCGAATTTCTCATTCATGACGTCATCACTCAGGTAGGTGATGTGACCGATCATGCGCGCGATGCGCAGTCCGCGCTTGGGCACCACGCCATGGCGATAGAAATGTCCGCCATGAAAGTCCGGGTCGGTGACGATGGCACGCCGCGCCACCTCATTGAAAGCGATGTTTTCTGCGTTGAGGTTGGGGGCGCTGGCCACCACCACCGCATGCCCTACGCGGTGCGGATAGCGCAAGGTCCAACTGAGCGCTTGCATGCCGCCCAGGCTTCCTCCCATCACCGCCGCCAGCCGCTGCACGCCCAGACGGTCGAGCAATCTCGCCTGGGCGTCGACCCAGTCCTCCACCGTCACCACAGGGAAATCCGCACCGTAAACCTCACCAGTGTCGGGGTTGCGGTGCATCGGTCCTGTCGAGCCAAAACATGAGCCCAGGTTGTTCACCCCAATCACAAACCAGCGGTTGGTGTCGACCGACTTTCCCGGGCCGACCATGTTGTCCCACCAGCCCTCGCTGCGGGGCTGATCCGCATAGACGCCCGCCACATGGTGAGAGGCATTGAGTGCATGGCAAATCAGGACCGCATTGGAGCGATCCGCATTGAGCTCGCCATAGGTCTCATAGGCCAGGGTGTAGTCACGCACGCTCGCGCCACTTTGCAGCGGCAGAGGCTCGGCAAAGTGCATGAATTGCGGTGTGGCGACAAACGACATGAAAAAACCCGGTGACGCCAAAAACGAGTCCGGGTTCGGAATCTGTCTTTAGCTGAACTTGGTAAAGCGCCCGCAAACACGAGGAAATCGGCGCTGTGCTCGGCAGTATAGCAAGGGGCCCTTTGCGCCAGTTTCTGGTGGCCAACTGCTCGGGCTCGAACCCATGCTTTCATTGGCGCCTGATCTGAATCGCTGATATTTGGTGCGCTCCTTGCTCTGTTTCGGTTCATGGGCAGTACGGGCCCATTTTTTGCACCAAAAATAAGCATTTCTTCCAAGGAACCCTCATGGACGCACCGAAACAGGGCGCTGACACTTTATTTATATTGCTCGGCGCCATCATGGTGCTGGCCATGCATGCCGGCTTCGCCTTTTTAGAACTGGGCACCGTTCGCAAAAAGAATCAAGTCAACGCCTTGGTCAAGATCCTGGTGGACTTCAGTCTCTCCACGCTGGTGTACTTCCTGGTGGGCTACAGCGTGGCCTACGGGACACATTTTTTGGTCAGCGCCGAAACACTGGTGGCCCGCAACGGCTATGACCTGGTGAAGTTCTTCTTTTTGCTGACCTTTGCGGCAGCCATCCCCGCCATCATTTCAGGGGGCGTGGCCGAGCGGGCCCGGTTCTGGCCGCAACTCCTGGCCACTGCGGTCATCGTGGGACTGATCTACCCGTTTTTTGAAGGCCTCGCCTGGAACCAGAACCTGGGGCTGCAAGCCTGGATCAAGGACCTCACCGGCGACGAGTTCCATGATTTCGCCGGGTCGGTGGTGGTCCATGCGGTGGGGGGGTGGATTGCCCTCCCCGCCGTGCTGCTCCTGGGTTCGCGCACCAACCGCTATCGCAAGGGTGGCGGCATGTCGGTGCACCCGCCCTCCAGCATCCCATTCCTCGCACTGGGCGCCTGGATCCTGATCGTCGGCTGGTTCGGCTTCAACGTCATGAGCGCCCAGACACTGGACAAGATTTCCGGACTGGTTGCGGTGAACTCCTTGCTGGCCATGGTGGGCGGCACACTGGCCGCTCTGTTGCTTGGGCGCAACGACCCGGGGTTTGTCCACAACGGCCCTTTGGCCGGTCTGGTCGCCGTGTGCGCGGGCTCGGATGTCATGCACCCGTTGGGGGCCTTGGTGGTGGGCGCCGTCGCGGGTGGCCTGTTCGTGGTCATGTTCACATTGACCCAAAATCGCTGGAAGATCGATGACGTGCTGGGCGTGTGGCCCCTGCATGGTTTGTGCGGGACTTGGGGCGGCATCGCAGCTGGCATTTTTGGCTCCACCACCCTGGGTGGGTTGGGCGGCGTGAACCTGAGTGCTCAAGTCATGGGCACGCTGGGGGGGGTCGCCTGGGCACTGGTGGGGGGCACCGTGGTCTATGCCCTGGTGAAACACCTTTGCGGCGGTTTGCGCCTGGATGCTGAAGAAGAATTCAATGGTGCTGATCTGAGCATCCACCGCATCAGCGCCACGGCCGAACGCGAAATGGAAGTCTAAGCGCACACAGTGGGTGCTTTTCTAGAGCTAATCCGTGCAACTAATGGAAAACGCTTGGTTTTTTGTCTGTTGTATGCTTCATAATGGTTCAGCCTGGGTCGGGGTGGCCACCCGCTACCCCCTCAGGTCTGTGCAGTGATCGGTCAGTTTCGCGCCCCCGCTTCCTCTTGTTTGGCGACGTGCCCTGGGACCCCATCGCTATGTTTTTGTGTTCTTAGGAGTCCCTTTTCATGGGCAACAAGCTTTACGTGGGTAATTTGCCGTATACGGTACGTGATGGCGATCTCGAGCAATCTTTCAGTCAATTTGGTGCGGTGACCAGCGCCAAAGTCATGATGGAGCGCGACACCGGTCGCTCCAAAGGCTTTGGTTTTGTCGAAATGGGGAGTGATGCCGAAGCGCAAGCTGCCATTGAAGGCATGAATGGTCAGCCCATGGGCGGTCGCAGCCTGGTGGTCAACGAAGCCCGTCCCATGGAGC
>Ga0255089_1000266_pt1 | contig 21661 bp, 19 predicted proteins | sample Colum_Miss_RepC__2_FD_188468 | JGI IMG/M metagenome (GOLD analysis project Ga0255089, IMG submission 188468) | Freshwater microbial communities from Columbia River, Oregon, United States - Colum_Miss_RepC_8d | ecosystem: Environmental > Aquatic > Freshwater > River | place: USA: Oregon... | reverse complement strand
TGCTGGCACCGGCCTTCATCCACCGCCCTGGCTACGGCACCCGCTGTACGACGTGGCTGCAGATCGGCGCCGACGGGCAGGCTGTGATCCACGAACGTCGCTACGACGCGCAGATGCAGCCGACAGGCGACACCGTGCTCGACGTGCCGCTGCGGTGCTCACGCTGACGCTGCCGCGCGTCTAGGCGAGCCTCAAGCCGCCGTCGACCGGCAGGATGGCGCCGTTGACGTAAGCCGCTGCCTCCGACACCAGGAAGCAGACCGCGCGCGATACCTCGTCGCCGCCGCCGAGCCGCGCCATCGGGATCCGGGCCTGCTCGGCCGCTTTCTGCGCATCGTCGAGATTGTCACCGGCACCCCAGATCATCCGGCCCGGCGCCACGCCGTTGACCCGGATGCGCGGCGCCAATTCGACGGCCAGACTTTCGGTGACCGACCAAAGCGCCGCCTTGGCCGCGCAATAGGCGACGTAGCCTGGCATCGGCTTGCGCGCGTGGATGTCGAGCAGATTGACGATGCTGCTGCCGGGGCCCATGTGACGGGCGCAGGCTTGGGCCAGGAACAGCGGGCCGCGCAGGTTGCTGGTCAGCAAGTCGTCGAACTGCGGCGCGGTCAGGGTGTCGAGCGCGGTCGGATAGAAGCTCGATGCGTTGTTGATCAGCGCGTCGATGCGGCCGAAACGCGCCATCGCCTCGCTCGCGATCCGCTCGGGCAGCCCAGCGTCGGCAAGGTCGCCCTGCAGCGTGAATGCCGACCCGCTGCGCGCCGCATTGAGCTCGGCTTCGAGCGCGGCGGCTTCCGGACCGCTGCGGTAGTGCAGCAGCAAGCGCCAACCGAGCGCATGCAGGTCGCGGGCAATCGCCGACCCAATGCGCCGGCTGGCGCCGGTCAGAATCGCCACCGGTGCTGCGTGAGCCGCGTCGCGCGGCTGACTGCCGCTGACAAGCGCTGTCATGGGTCTCCCCTTTATCATCGTGTTATCGGTATAGAGCGGCGACCGCACCAGCGACCGCCTGAACATCGGCGATTGTCGCCCAATACCCCCTCCGGCCGCGCAGTGTGATTCCGCTGCCCGCCCTCCACGACGAAGCTCATGCTCGAAGCGCTGTTGCTCGGCCTCATCGAAGGCCTGACCGAATTTCTGCCGATCTCCAGCACCGGGCACTTGCTGATCGCCGAACACTGGCTCGGCCGCCGCTCGGACCTGTTCAACATCGTCATCCAGGCCGGTGCGATTCTCGCGGTGACCCTGGTCTATCGTCACCGCCTGGTGGAGCTGGCGACCGGTTGGCGGGACCCGGTTGCCCGCGACTACAGCCTCAAGCTGGCCGCTTCATTCGCGGTTACGGCGGTGCTGGGCCTGGTGGTCAAGAAGCTGGGTTACAAGCTGCCGGAAACGGTCACACCGGTGGCCTTGGCTTTGATTTTGGGTGGCGTTGCCATCCTGCTGATTGAATTGTGGGCCAAGCGTCAGGAAGTCGCGGTCGACGTCACCTGGAAGCTGGCCATCGCCGTCGGTGTCGCCCAAGTGCTGGCGGGCGTGTTTCCGGGTACGTCGCGCTCGGCGGCCGCGATCTTTGCGGCGATGCTACTGGGCCTGACCGACCGGCCCAAGGCCGCCGAGTTTGCGTTTTTGATCGGAATCCCGACGATGTTCGCCGCCAGTGCGGTCGAGACCTTGAGTCTGGCCGACGAGCCCTGGGGCGAGTTGCTCGCCGCGACGCTGATGTCGGCGCTGACCGGGTTCGTTTCGGTCAAATGGTTATTGCGGTATGTGGCGACCCATAATTTCAATGTTTTCGCCGGTTACCGCATCGCGCTGGGCGTTGTATTGCTCGCTTTTTTATGACGCCAGCATCACGAGGTCGGATTCTTGCATCTTCCGACCCGTTTAATTCGTATTTCGCAGCAGAATTTTTGAATGGGAGCAGGGCAACGTGGGCAAACATCAGGGACGCAAACAGATGGGTTTCGGGACGTGGCATCGGGCTGCAGTCGTCGCGGTCGCAGGACTGCCCATCGCGGCATCGGCTGCCGACGGCACCTACCTGGGCTTGGTTGGCGGCGCCAACTTCCTGAAGGATCAGAACTTTACGATCATCTACCCGAACAACGACGGCCCACTGCTCGGCGGCACTGCGATCGGCAAGGTGAATTTCGATACCGGTTGGGCGGGCGGTCTGGTCGTCGGCCACGCGTTTTCCAACGGCCTGCGTCCGGAACTGGAGCTGATGTACCGCAGTGACGACCTCAAGCGCATCCGGCTGGCCACGTTCGGCCTCAACGCCGTGCTGCAGCCCGACGGCGTCGATGCCACCGGCGTGCGCGGTAGCCAGGACGCGCAGACGGCGATGGCCAACCTGTGGTTCAAGAGCTCGCGCATCCGTCCGTACATCGGTGGCGGCATCGGCGCGCTGCGGGTCGAGTTCAACGATGCCGGCTATGACGGTCAGGCTTTCCGCAACGACAGCGACGTCAAGTTTGCCTACCAGGGCGGCGCCGGCATCGGCATCGACCTGAGCCCCAACTGGACGCTGTCGCTGGACTACCGTTACGTCGAAGCCCAGCGCAGCAAGCTGAACTTGGTCGACGACCAGCCGGAAACCCGCGTCAAGTTCCGCTATCGCGCCGACACCGCGCTGCTGACGCTGCGCTACGGCTTTGGCTCGACGCCCGCCCCGGCCGAACCGGCGCCGGAGCCCGCGCCGCCGGTCGATGTCGTCGAAGCGCCGGTCGCCGAGCCGGCACCCGCGCCGGCGCCGGCCTGCGACGCACCCGCTGCCGGTCAGTCGTTCTCGCTCGACGGTTGCAAGGTCGGCGACAAGGTCGTGCTGCGCGGCGTGACCTTCGAGTTCGACAAGGCGCGGCTGACGCCGGATGCCCGCGTGCTGCTCGACATGGTCTCCGACGCCTTGCTGGCGCGTACCGACATTCAGGTCGAGCTCGCCGGTCATACCGATTCCAAGGGCTCGGATGCCTACAACCAGAAGCTGTCCGAGCGCCGCGCTCTGGCGGTCAAGGAGTATTTGGCCGGCCGCGGCGTCGAGGCGAGCCGGATGACCGCCGTTGGCTATGGTGAAACGCAGCCGGTGGCCGACAACGGCACCGACGAAGGCCGCGAGTACAACCGCCGCACCGAGCTGAAAGTCACCGCCAGCAGCGGCAACGTCGAGAGCGTGCAGGCGCGCCCCTGACGTAGCGCGACCGCCGCATTGGCCCGTGATGCCTCAGCGCGTCACGGGCCCGTGCCGGCTTCTCAACTTTGTTGACGCTCAGCGCGGCAGGCCATCGCCGCGCTGCTGCTTCCAGGCTTTGAGTTGCTGCACCCGCCGCACAGCGATCTGTTCACTGACCGCCGGCCCGCTGTAACCCTCGCGCATCACGTCGGCCGCCTGCACCCGCAGCGCTTCGGCACGCGCCTGACGCAGATAGTCCACCGGCGGATAGTCCGCCTGCTCCTTGCCGAGCCGACCGCGGGCATCGCACAGGCAGGCTTGCAGCGCCTGATCGAAAAACTCGCCGCCTTTCTTGAACGCCTGCAGCCGCTCCAGCAGCGCGAACAGGGTGTCGGCACGCAGTTCGAGCGCGCGGTGCACATTCAAGTGGTCGCGCGTGACCGCCAGCGCCAGGTCGCGGCAGGGATTGGGCACGCGCAGCCGTTCGCAGAACTGCGCCACCAGCGGCACGCCGCGCTCCTCGTGCATCACATGGCGCGGCCACTGTGTCGGTGGCGTCGCCGCCTTGCCCAAGTCGTGCAGCAGCGCGGCGACCCGCACCGTCAGCGGCTGATCCGACACGGACGCGACGTCGACGCACATCAGCACATGGCGCAGCGAATCGACTTCGGGATGGTAGTCGGCTCGCTGCGGCACACCGCGCAAGGCCGCCAGCTCGGGCATCACGCGGGCCAGCGCGCCGCAGGCTTCCAGGTCTTCGAAGTAGACGCTGGGGCGCTCGGATTCCATCAGCGCCCGTTCGGTTTCCTTCCAGACGCGCTCGGCCACCAAGTGGTCGGCTTCGCCGTCGGCGACCATCGCGCGCATCAAGTCCATCGTTTCGTCGGCAATGCTGAAGCCGCGCGGTGCGTAGCGGGCGTGGAAGCGCGCCAGCCTCAGGATGCGGACCGGGTCTTCGGCGAACGAGTCCGACACATGGCGCAGCACGCGGTCGGCGAGATCCGCGCGACCGCCATACGGGTCGATGATCGCGCCATTGTCGTCCTGCGCCATCGCGTTGACGGTCAGATCGCGGCGGCGCAGGTCCTCTTCGAGCGTCACTTCAGGCGAGGCATCCATGACGAAGCCGCGATAGCCGCGCCCGCTTTTGCGCTCCGTGCGAGCCAGCGCCGTCTCCTCGCGCGTCTGCGGGTCGAGAAACACCGGAAAGTCGCGACCGACGGGCCGATAGCCGGCCGCCAGCATTTGCTCGGGCGTGGCGCCGACGACGACCCAGTCGCGCTCGGTGACCGGGCGCCCAAGCAGCGCGTCGCGCACCGCGCCACCGACCAGGTACCGCTTCATCGCGCGTCAGCGCCGCTGGCGACCGCGGCCGGAGTGATCGGCTTGAGCAGCGCGCCGGCGCGCTGAGGCCGGCCGTCGCCGCGCCAGCCGAACACGACGCTGTGCCAAATCACCCGCTGGATGTAACTGCGCGTTTCGTTGTACGGCACGTTCTCGATCCAGACGTCGGCGTCGAGCGCCGCGGCGCTCGGTTGCCAGCGCGCGACCGGCTTGGGCCCTGCGTTGTAGGCGCCGAGCACGAGCACGAAGCGTTGGTCGTAGCGCTGCAGCAGTTCGCGCAGATGCAAGGCGCCAAGCCGCGTATTGATCGACGGATCGAACAAATCGTCGGCGCCCGGCAGTGGCTGCTGCTGGCGACGCGCGGTGTCGCGCGCGGTGCCCAGCAGCATCTGCAGCAGGCCCAGCGCGTCGGCACGCGAACGCGCGCGCGGGTCGTACAGGCTTTCCTGGCGCATCACCGCGTAAATCCAGTTCGACGGCACGCCGCTGAGCCGTGCGGCGGCGTCCACGTCTCGTTCGAACGGCCGCGGGTACAGCAGCTCGAAATCGTCGAATACCTGCGCCTTGCTGGCAGCGGTCACCGTTTGCACCTGCGCCCCCCAGGTCTGCGCCAGCCGCGCTGCCTGGATCAGCTCGTCACGACTCAGCGACTTGAGCTCCTCGCCCCATTCCAGGCTCGACCATGCGTTGCGCCCGGCGCGCCACAGCTCGCGCGCGCGCTGCATGCCGGGACGTGACGCCAGTTGTTGCTGCAGCGTCGCGTCGCGCGGCGCGGCGATCGGCGTCGGCGCATACGGCTGGCCGAGCTGGTGTGCGGCCAGCACCGAGTAGAAGCCGTTCTCTGCGGCCAGCGCCTGGTACAACGAGCGCGACAAGGCGTTGCCGGCGTCCTGGCGCGCTTCGGCGCGCGCGCGCCAGTAGCGCCAGCGCGGCTGCTCGGCCAGTGCCGGCGGCATCGCCGCCAGCCAGCGCTGCGCCAGCGTCCAGTCACCGGCCCACAGCGCAGCACGAACCCGCCACTCGTGCGCGCGCTCGTCGACGACTGCTTCGTCGACTTGCTTGAACGCGGCCACCGTGATCGGCAGCCGGCTCCAAGCGGCGCCAAGCGCGACTTCGCGGCGCAGTTCGCCGGGCGTTGCCGGCGAAGCCAACGGGCACGGCGTGCCGCAAGCGGCGACCAGACGATCCAGACGGGTGGCGGTACCCGCCGGGTCGCGGCGGCCCAGCTTGCTGATCACGGCGGCCAGCGCCTCGGGCGCCTGCGCCGCCAGCGCGGCAGGACCGGCAGCAGTCAGCGCGTCCAGTTCGCGTTCCGGGTTGCGCAGCAAGGCGGCCCAGGCGCGCAGCGTCGGCGCGGCGTCGGCGGGCACGCTGCGCAGCAGGAACTCGGCCAGGTCGGCGTTGCCGGCTTCAAGAGCCAGCCGCGCCCGTTGCTGATTCAGCGTCGGCGTCAGCCAGCCACGGGTGCGTGCTTGGTCGAACGCCGCGACGCAGGCATCGGGTAGCTGCGCGCCGGTCATCCACACATCGAGCACGGCCTTGCGTAGCGGCTCGTCCGGCGTGCCGGCGGCCTGGGTTGCGAACAAGGCGTTGAGCCGTTCGCAGCGCAGCCCCGCATCGGCGCGCGGTTCGCTGTAGTGCTGCAGGAACAGCGCGCTGCTGCGCCGTCGCGCCAGGTCGCGCAGCCAGTCGCGTCGCAGATCGCGCGCCGACGGCGCATCGCGGTCGCGCAGCAGCAGGGCGGCAATCGCCGCGTCATCGGCCGGCAGACCGAAGCGCAGTGGCGCCCGAAGACGCTGGGCCTCCAGGTAGGGGTACAACACGTACTGTCGCAGCGCCTCGGACGCGACGCCGGTGGCGCTGCCGGCTTGCGGCGACGGCATCGCGTCGAGCGCGTCGATCTGCTGCATGAACTCGGCACGCACGGCTGCGTCGCGATCGTCCTGCGCGAGCGCCGGCATCGACGCCAGCAACCAGCCCAGCGACAGCCCGAGCACGTGGGCGATCGGGGACAATTTGGGGTGCACCCGCTTGGTGTTCATCGGCCGCATTCTAGGCCCTGTCGGCGACGCGCTGGCCGGCTGGACAAAGTATCCCGGTCGACGCACGTTCGACCAAGCCGCTGCTACCATCGGGCTCACAGGTTCGAAACTGCCGGACCATAAAGGGATCCATGCTCAGCTTGCGGCGCCACGCCTTGGTCGGATCAGGACTGGTGGTATTGGTTTCAGCCTGCGCCTCCGGCGGTGGCCGCGTTGACGCTCTGCCGTCCTATGCCGACATCCCGGCGCCCACCGAAGCGGTCGTCGGCGGACCGCGCTTCTCGATCTACGACACCGGCGCGCCGCCGCGTCCGGCGTTCGAGTCGGAGCTGATTCCGCCGCCGAACGTGATCGGCACGCCCGCCTACAAGCCGTCGACGCGCGCCGAAGACGAACAGCGCGCCACGGCCGAGCGGCTGTCGCAGTGGCAGCGCAGCGGCGCCGGTCTGAGCTCGATGACGACCACCGGCGCGATCACCAGCGGCGTGCAGCCGGCGCTGATCCCGACCACGGTCGTGTCCGGCGACGCCGGCTATACCGGCACCGATTACTACGCGGGTGCCCGCAACATCAGCGCGTCGGCCAGCATCCCGCCGATGCCGCAGTCGGCGCGACCCGGCGAGTGCTTCGCCCTGGTGCGCACGCCGGAGCAGTACCGCACGCAGCAGCGCCAGTACCTGGCCCGGCCCGGCTATGACGCGATGCAGATCACGCCAGCGCGTTACCAGACGGTGACGCAGGACTACATCGCGCAGGAAAGCTACGAGCGTCTGGAAGTCATCCCGGCGACATTCAAGACCGTGACCGAGCAGGTCGAGGTATCGCCGCCGACGGTGCGCTATCTGGCGACCGAGCCGGTCTACGAAACCGTCACCGAGCGCGTGCTCGAAAAGCCGGCCACCCAGGTCTGGAAGCGCGGTCGCGGGCCGATCCAGCGCGTCGACAATGCCACCGGCGAGATTCTGTGCCTGGTCGAAGAGCCGGCCGTGTACCGGACCGTGACGCGCAAGGTGCTCAAGCAGCAGCCCGAGATGCGTCAGGTGCAGGTGCCGGGCGAATACCGGACCGTGACGCGCCGCGTGATCGACCAGCCGGCCCAGGTGCGGCGCGTGATGGTGCCCGAGCAGCGCGGCGCGATGCCGGTACAGAAGCTGGTCGAACCCGCCGGCTATCAAACAGTGCGCGTGCCCGATCAGATGGCCACGTATACGACGCGCGAACTGGCCGTGCCGGCGACGCTGGAATGGCGGCCGGTGCTGTGTGAAACCAACATCAACGAGCGCACCGTGCGCCGCGTGCAGGACGCGCTGCGCCGCGAAGGCTACGACCCCGGCCCGAGCGATGGCCGTGCTGGTCCGCGAACGCTCGATGCACTCAATGCCTACCAGCGTGCACGCGGCTTGCCCGAAGATCGCTACTTGAACCTGCAGACGCTGCAGACGCTGGGCGTCGGCATCAGCTGAGCGCGCCGTTGCGTGGCGCCGCTAGTCGGCGTCGTCGAAACGCTCGCGCAGTTCTTCGACGCGCGCGCGGTTGACGCCGAAATCCGACAACCCGATCCGCGCCGCCGAGCGCACATGGATCACCGATTCCTCGGGCGCCAGCACGAACTCCACGTCGTGGACCATGCCCAGCAGCGCCGTCTCGAACTCGGCGTGGAGGTAGTGGGGCGTCTGCGTCACCAGCGTGCAGCGCGGCGTGGCCAGCAACACGGCGAGCAGTCGCGTCATCGCATCGCCGCCGCTGCCGGCGTACTTCAACGGATGGATGTGCTTGGGCCCCAGCTCGCCGGGGACGTCGGCCTGTTGCTGACTGCAGACGCAGTTGGCGCGATCGTCCGGGCAGGGTGCGAGGCGACCGTCGTGCAGCCCGAGCGTGGCCGGGCGTTTCAAGTGAATCTTCAGCAGGCTCATGTGCGCCTCGGTTCGGGTCGGCGACTCAATGTTCCTGCCGCGTTTCGTCCGGCAGCATCGTCACGCCGCGCAGCGGGCAGGCGAGGATGGCATCGCGCAAGGCGGCGATCGCCGCCAGGCGGGGATAGGTTTTGCGCCAGACCAGCGCGATGCGCCGCGTCGGCGCGCGCGGGGCGAACGGCTTGGCCACGATCAGGCCGGCCTCATCGCCGCGGTTCTCGACCGAGGAACGCGGCAGCACGGTGATGCCCAGGCCGCCGGCGACCATGTGCCGGATCGTCTCCAGCGAGCTGCCGGTCTGCGGCCGCGGGCCGTCGCCGTCGGGTTCGACGCACTTGGGGCAGGCCTGCACCACTTGTTCGCGGAAGCAGTGGCCGGGGCCGAGCAGCAGCAGCTGTTCTTCGGCCAAGCGCCGCGCCGGAATCTCGGTTTCGTCCTTCCAGCGATGGTCCTGCGGCATCAGCACGACGAAGTCCTCGTCGTACAGCGGCCAGGCCGACAAGCCTTGCAGATCAACCGGCAAGGCCACTGCGATCACGTCCAGCTCGTTGTCGCGCAGCTGTTCGAGCAGCTTGGCGGTGAAGTTTTCCTCGATCATCAGCGGCATCTGCGGCGCGCTCTGCCGGATCACCGGGATCAGCTGCGGCAGCAGGTACGGGCCGACCGTGTAGATCGCGCCGAAGCGCAGCGGCCCGGCCAGCTCGTCGCGGCCTTCGCGCGCCAGATCGTCGATCAGCTTGGCTTCGGCCAGCACGCGGCGCGCCTGGGTGATCACGCGCTCGCCGACCGGCGTCGGCCGCGCTTCGCCGCGATTGCGCTCGAACAGCAGCACGCCCAGCTCGTCTTCGAGCTTCTTGACCGCCACCGACAGCGTCGGCTGCGACACGAACGAACGCTCGGCCGCGCGGCCGAAGTGCCGCTCCTTGTCCAGATTGACCAGATACCGCAGCTCGGTCAGCGTCATCAGCGCCTCAGCTTGAGAGCCAGTCGCGGGGTTTGAGGTAGTGCGCCAGTGCCGCCTCGGCGCTGCCGGGTTCGGGCTGGGCGTCGTACTGCCAGCGCGCCAGCGGCGGCATCGACATCAGGATCGATTCGGTACGACCGCCGGACTGCAGGCCGAACAGCGTGCCGCGGTCGAACACCAGATTGAATTCGACATAGCGGCCGCGCCGCATCAGCTGCCACTGGCGTTCGCGCTCGCCATACGGCGTGTCGCGGCGCCGCGCGACGATCGCCCGATACGCCGGCAGAAACGCATCGCCGACGCTGCGCATCAAGCCGAAGCTGGCGTCGAAGCCGCCTTCGCTCCAGTCGTCGTAGAACAAGCCGCCGACGCCGCGCGTTTCGCCGCGATGCTTCAGATAGAAATACTCGTCGCACTGCTGCTTGAGCCGTGGATAGACGTCGGCGCCGAACGGCGCACAAGCCTGCTGCGCTGCGCGGTGCCAGGCGACCACATCCGATTCGAACACGTAGTACGGGGTCAGATCGAAGCCGCCGCCGAACCACCAGACCGGCGCTTCGCCGGGCTTTTCGGCCATGAACATCCGCACGTTCAAGTGCACGGTCGGCACGAACGGGTTGCGCGGATGCAGCACCAGCGACACGCCCATCGCGCGAAACGAGCGGCCGGCCAGCTCGGGTCGTTGTGCGCTGGCCGACGGCGGCAGCCGGTCGCCCGACACCAGCGAAAAGCCGACACCGGCGCGCTCGAACAGCGCGCCATCTTCGAGGATGCGCGTGACGCCGTCGCCACGCAGCGGCGCATCGTCCGGCTTGCGCCAGGCGTCGCGGGCGAACGGCTGCCCGTCGTCCTCGCTCAGGCCGGCGCAGATGCGGTCCTGCAGATCACGCAGATAGGCCTCGACGGCGGCGGCGTTCATCGCGGACGCAGCTCCCTCAGGCGCGGACCGTGCGGCCGCTGACCAGGTCGCGGATCGTCGTCGGCCGCGGCGAGCGGCCGACCGGGCCGGGGACCACGACCAGTTCCGGGCCGAAGCTCAGGCGCACGTGGGTCACGGTCTTGGCCGGCGGTTGTCCAGCCCGGTTGCAGCTGGTCGACACCAGCGGACCGAGCTGGTCGCACAGTTCGACGGCAGGCGGGTGGCGCGTGATCCGCACCGCGATCTTGCTGCTGCCGCCGGTGATCCAGCGCGGCGCCTCGGGCGTTGCCGGCCACAGCCAGGTATGCGGGCCCGGCCAGGTGCGGAACGCGCGGTCCTCGATCTTCTCGTTCATCGGCTGCAGCCAGTGCTCGATGTCGGCGAAGTCCGAGGCGATGACGATCAGGCCCTTCTCGAGCGGACGCTGCTTCAGCGCCAGCAACTGCATCACCGCCGACTCGTCGTTCGGATCGCAGCCCAAGCCCCAGACGGCTTCAGTCGGGTAGGCGATCAAGTTGCCGCTGCGCAGCGCGCGCGCGGCCTTGCGCAGATGGATCGTGCTCAGTTGCGGCCCGCGTGGGGCCCGGCGGTCGTCACTCACGGCTTACTTCTTCTTTTTGGCGGCCGGCTTTTTCTTGGCCGTGGCCTTCTTGACGGCGGGTTTCTTTGCGGCGGTTTTCTTGGCCGCTGCTTTCTTCACGGCGGCTTTCTTGGTGGCCGCGGCTTTTTTCAAGACCGGCGCGTCAGCGGCCGACTTGGCGGGGGCCTTGCTGGCGGCCTTGCCCTTGGCGCCCTTCTTGCCGCCAGCGGCCTTGTCCTTCTCGGCCGCTTCGTTCAAGAAGAACTCGCAGTCGAGCGCCGACAGTGAATCCGGCTCGCGGGTCTTGGGAATGTTCGCGCGGCGCGTGCCGTCGGTGATGTACGGGCCGAAGCGGCCCTTGACGATGCGGATGCCGGCGCCTTCGAAGACCTTGATCGTCGCGGCTTCCAGCGCCGCTGCCTTCTGCTCGATCAACTCGATCGCGCGCGGCAGACCGATCGTGTACGGATCGTCGTCGCGCTTGAGCGACACGAAGCTCTTGCCGTGACGCACATACGGCCCGAAGCGGCCGATGTTGACGTCGACTTCCTCGCCGTTGGGCAGCGTGCCGAGCCGGCGCGGCAGCTGGAACAGCGCCAGCGCGTCGGCCAGCGTGATCGTGTCGATGCGCTGATTGGCGCGCAGGCTGGCGAAGCGCGGCTTGTCGGTGTCGTCCTTGGTGCCGATCTGCACGAAAGGACCATAGCGACCCAGTCGCGCCGACACCGGCTTGCCCGACGCCGGATCAATGCCGATCTGCCGCGTCTCGGACACTTCCTGACGCGTCAGCTCCATCTTCTCGTCGACGCGCGGCTTGAACGCACCCCAGAAATCGGCCAGCAGCGGCACCCATTCGCGCTCGCCGCGCGACACGGCGTCGAGGTCGTCTTCGAGCTTGGCGGTGAACTCGTAGTCGACGTACTGCGTGAAGTGATCGGTCAGGAACTTGTTGACGATCATGCCGACGTCGGTCGGCGTGAACTGCTTGCTATCGAGGCGCACGTACTCGCGCGCCTGCAGCGTGCTGATGATCGAGGCGTAGGTCGACGGACGGCCGATGTCGAACTCTTCGAGCGTCTTGACCAGGCTGGCTTCGGTGTAACGCGGCGGCGGCTGCGTGAAATGCTGTTCGGCGTCGAGGTCGAGCAGGTTGACCACTTCGCCGACTTCGAGCACCGGCAGGCGCTTGTCGTCTTCGTCATCGTCGTCGCTCTTGTCGAGCGGGTCGGTGACCTTGATGTTGTACGCGGCCAGAAAGCCGGGTTCGAGCAGTACCGAACCGTTGGCGCGGAACGTGTGCAGCTGCCCGGCCTTCAAATCGGCGGCGACTGTGTCGAAAACGGCCGGCGTCATCTGGCAGGCCATCGTCCGCTTCCAGATCAGCTCGTAGAGCTTGGCTTGGTCGGGCGTCAGATAGCGCGCCACTGCGCGCGGCGTGCGTGCAGCCGATGTCGGGCGCACCGCTTCGTGCGCTTCCTGGGCGTTCTTGCTCTTGCTCTTGAAGTAGCGCGGCTCGGGCGGCAGCGCCTTGTCGCCGAATTCCTTGGCGATCACCTTGCGCAACTCGCTGATCGCTTCCTGCGCCAGGCTGACCGAGTCGGTACGCATGTAGCTGATCAAGCCGACCGTTTCGCCGCCGAGGTCGACGCCTTCGTACAACTGCTGCGCAGCGCGCATCGTGCGGCTCGACGTGAAGCCGAGCTTGCGGTTGGCTTCCTGCTGCAAGGTCGAGGTCGTGAACGGCGGCGACGGGTTGCGCCGGCGCTGCTTCTTGTCGACCGCCACCACTTTCAGCGAACCCTGCGCCGCGGCCAGGATCCGCACCTTGGCGGCATCGGCGCCGCCGGCATCGGTCAGCGTGAACTGTTCGACTTTCTGGCCGTCGAGTTCGGTCAGCTTGGCGCCGAAGCTCTGCACGTCTTTCTGCGCGCGCGCGTCGAGCGTCCAGTATTCCTGCGGCTTGAACGCCTTGATTTCCTCTTCGCGCTCGCAGATCAGCCGCAGCGCTGGCGACTGCACGCGCCCGGCCGACAAGCCCGGCTGCACCTTGCGCCACAGCAGCGGCGACAGGTTGAAGCCGACCAGGTAATCGAGCGCCCGCCGCGCCTGCTGGGCGTTGACCAGGTCGTAGGCAATGTCGCGCGGATGCGCCACGGCCTCGGCCACGGCGCGTTCGGTGATTTCGTGGAACACGACGCGCTTGACCGGCTTGCCCTTGAGCACGTTCTTTTCGCGCAGCAACTCGACCAGATGCCAGCTGATCGCCTCGCCTTCGCGGTCAGGGTCGGTCGCCAGCAGCAGCGTGTCGGCGTCCTTCAGCGCCGCGATGATGGCCCGCACGTGCTTCTCGTTGCGGTCGATCACCTGGTACTTCATGTCGAAGCTACCGGTCGTATCCACGGCGCCGTCCTTGGGCACCAGATCGCGGACGTGCCCATAGGACGCCAGGACTTCGTAGTCCTTGCCCAGATACTTTTTGATCGTCTTCGCCTTGGCCGGCGATTCGACGATGACCAGGTTTTTGCTCATTGCACCGCTGCTTCGTGCCGCTGCGTAACGCAGGCGCCGAGCCCGCGGGGACCGTGCTTATAAGGGCAAGCCGACGCCAATGTCTAGCGAGCGGGGTTCGGGTCCAGCGCCAAGTCAAGCCCGGATGCGAGCTGCGGACATAAAAAAGGGCCGGTGATGGGCCGGCCCTTCGTTACCGCGGTTTACCCTCTTACCGCATCAGCCCTTGGGGCACAGGATCGACAGCAGCGGGATGTTGGCGAAGGCGCAGGTCTTGGTCGGCGTGCCGGTCGTGCCGCCGCCGCTGGTGCCGCCCGAGGCTTGGCCGGTCAGCGCACTGAGTACGCGGTCGACGATGTTGACCACCGGGGCGAGCACCGTGCCAGCCAGCTTGCCACCCGTGTCGGTCTGATCCGCACCGCCGGCCAGACCGTCCATGATCGGGCCGACGATGGCCGGGAGCAGCGCGTTGCTGACCGGGGCCAGCACCGCCGACAGCGCCGAGCCGAGTTTGCTGTTGAACAGCGGGTCCAGCACCTTGCCAACCGAGTTGCCGAGCAGTGCCGACAGCTTGGCGCTGGACTCGGTGATCTGCGTGGCCACCGGCGACACCTGGCCGCTGGCCGCTTCGAGGTTGGACAGCGGGATGACCTTGGTCAGCAGGTTGACCAGCGCGTTGTTGACCAGGTTCTGCACCGCAGCACCGGCGCCGGGAGCGTCGAAGCGAGCGGCGGCCGACAGCAGCGAGCTGGTGTCGGCGATCGCGCTACCGACCGTGGTCAGCGCACCACCGACGATCGGGGCCTCGTAGGCTGAATCCGGGATCTGCGACAGCGCCAGCTGCATCGCGGTGTTGAGCTGATCAACCAGCGAGGCCAGCTCGGTCATCGGGACCGGGGTTTCCGTGCCGTCGGTGCCGACCACTTCGATGATCCGCGTCATGATCGGTTGCAGGCGTTCGGCCAGCGGCGCCAGCGGCGTGTTGTAGAGCAGGTTCAGCACGTTCTGCAGACGCTTGATCGACAGCGTGTCCTGAGCGCAGTCGACCGTCTGGCCAGCCAGACCTTCGAGCAACTGCACCAGGTCGACGACCATGCCGCGCAGCGAGCCGGCGACCAGCGCCGGGTCGGCCGCACCCGGATTGGCACCGGCGCCCTGCAGCGAGGCCAGAATCGTTTCGGCGATGTCGACGGTGCCGCCGACGACGATTTCGTTGCTGCATACCAGCACCGTCTGCAGCGCGGTGCCGCTGACGGCGGTCGACAGCGGCTCGACGACGGTATCGGTGACCTGCGTCTGCATCGTGTCGAGTGCGCCGCTGGTCGACTTGCCGACGATCATTGCCGCGGTGCCCGCCGGCGGTGTCGAGGTCACGGGTGCCGGGTCGGATGAGCCTCCACCGCCGCCGCAAGCGGTCAGCAGCAGCAGGCCGGAGAGGGTGAAGGCGCGGCTGGCGCGCTTGAAGTTCGTATCGGTCATGGTGGGTTCCCCTGACGAGGTGTGTGGAGTGATGGCGAAGCGACCATCTCAAACTGCCCTGTAGGAAAAACCCCAATGAGAACAAGTGGTAACGACATACGGGTCGAACGGTAGCGCGTACGCAACTTGAGGCCGTACATCCACGTCGCCGCTGCCTTTCGTCGCCGCCGCCGAGTCACCGCGGCAATCTGACGCGCGGATCAACCGGCGCTGGAACGCGCGCGGCGCGCCGTTTCGACGGTCGCGGGTGCCCGCCGCGCGCCGCTGACCCCGGCCCAAACGACGACGGGCCGGCAAAAGCCGGCCCGTCGGGATGCGCCATGAGCCCGGCGGTGGCCGGGTACCGGTTAATGCAGATAGTCGCCTTGGTAGTAGACGAGGTCTTCCATGTGCTCGAACGCTTCTTCCGAACCGGGCTGATTGATCAGCACCAGCAGGCAGACCCATTTGACGCGCTCCAGATCGATCTCGTCGTTGAACGCCATCAGCCGGTCGATGACCACCTCGCGGCTCGACGAATCGAGGATGCCGAGCTGCTCGAGGTTGTGCAGAAAGCCGCGGCATTCGACCGACAGCTTGGCGACTTCTTCGCGTGCGTAGAAGCGCAGCGACCGCAGCGCACCGCCGGCGCCGTCGTGGAGGGGTTTCTGGCGGTTTTCGGACAGGCCGTCGAGCCACGAGAACGCGTGTTCGACCTCCTCGACCGGAAAGCCGGCGGCGGTCAGCTCGTCGCGCAGCGTGTCCTGGTTGTCCGTATCGGAAAATTCTCCGTGCTGATAGTTCTCGAAGAGATACATCAGTACGTCCAGCACTGTTTCTTTCATGTCGATCCCGTTGTCTGCTTCAAGAGGATGTGCGACCTGCCGTGCCAGCACCGCCGTTCAAAGCGGCCGATCCACGATAAGTGTGGAGTGATGATTTGTCTACAGTTGGTAGTGGTTGCGAGGCTCTCCTAACAAGTATTCCCCTTACGTCGCCGAGGGCCGCCGGCGCCGCATCACGCGGCCCGCGCTGTCGGTGGCGACCCAGCCGTCCAGCTCCAGCTTCAGCAAGGCTTCGCCCAGCTTGTCGGCGGGCCATTGCAGTTGTTCGACGAGACGATCGACGGTGACCGGCTCGTCGCCCATTGCCCGCCAAATGCTTTGCAAGTCGCGGGCCGGTTCGGCCTCTGCGGCCCGCGGCGTGGGAGCTTCGCCGGCGGTGGCCCGGCTCGGCGCCGGACCAGACGCGGGTGCGTCGGCGGCCAGTGCGTCCGCCAAGGCGCCGGCCAGCACGCCGGCCAGCTCCTCGACGATGTCATCGACGCTTTCGACCAGGCGCGCGCCCTGCCGGATCAGCTGATGGCAGCCGCGCGCCAGCGTGTTGTGGATCGAGCCGGGGATCGCGAACACCTCGCGACCCTGCTCGGCGGCCAGACGCGCGGTGATCAGAGAACCCGATTCGCGTGCCGCTTCGACGACCAGCACGCCCAGCGACAGCCCGGCGATCAGCCGGTTGCGCTGCGGAAAGTTCTCCGGCAGCGGCGGCATGCCCGGCGAAAACTCCGACACCAGCAAGCCGCGCGCGGCGATCGCGTGGGCAAGATCCTTGTGCCGCGCCGGATAGACGCGGTCCAGGCCGGTGCCGCAGACGGCGATCGTATTGCCACCGACCGACAGCGCGCCGCGATGCGCAGCGCCGTCGATGCCCAGCGCCAGGCCGCTGGTGACCACGAGCCCGCGCCCGCATAGCGCGGCGGCAAAACCCTGTGCATTGTCCAGGCCCTGCGCGGTGGCGCTGCGCGCGCCGACGACGCCGATCTGCGGCAAGCGCAGCAGCTCGACGTCGCCGATGCAGAACAGCGCAGCCGGTGCGCCGTCGATCTCGCGCAGCCGCTGCGGATAGCGCGGATCGGTAAACGTGACCAGATGCCGGCCCGGCGCGCCACGCAACCACGCGAGGTCGGCGTCGATCAGCGTGACATCGGGCGCGGCGAGCGCATCGCAGGCGGTGCGCGACAGGCCCAAGCGCGACCAGCCGCCGCGTCCGGCGGCCAGCGCGGTGGCGGCATCGCCGTATTCGGAGATCAGCCGGAGGGCCAGCGGCGGGCTGAGGCCCGGCGCCCGCAGCAGCCACAGCCAGGCGCGCAGGTCATCGTCGTTCATGGGGCGACGCTAGGCGCTTGCAGCGGGCGTCGGCAAGGACCGGCGTCTCGCCAGCACGCCTTCAGTTGAGGCGAGCCCGCGGTGCTTCGACGCGGTCGAGCAGGTGAGCGGGCCGGGTCACCGACATCACCAGTGCGTAGGACAGCCTCGGCGTGGTCTTGAACACCATCAATTGCCCGGCCGGCTGGTCGGGCAGCTGAACCTTGGTCTTGCCGTACGGGTCGGCGACGCGCGCGCCGGCTTGCAGGATCTGCAGCACATGGCCGGGCTCCAGACCCTGCTGACTGCCGCGGTTGATCGCCACGATCTGGAACTGGCTGATCTGCGAAATGCCGTCGAAGGCCGCGATGATCCGCCCGCCGACCGGCTGTGTCGGTGCATGGGGATAAAAATCGGCCTGGAACGCATCCGGCTCTACCGGCAGCAGATGGTCGCCGACCAGCGCTTCGCGATAGGTCTGCGACAGCAGCGCCGTCGCGGGGTCGCCCGGTTCGCGGACCACGGCCTCGCCGATCGGCAGCGCCTCGTAACCGAGAATGCTGCCGTCGTCCGGGTCCTTATAGGCTTGACCGGAGCGCACCACGGCGTAGGTCCAGGGCTCGACCGGTGGTAGCCGGCGAACGTAGATCAGCGCGCCTTCGCCGCCGATCAGGTGGGCGTCGACGAACGACAGCAGGTACGGCGCGGTCTTCAGCTCGTCGGCCGTGACCAGACGCGGGCCCCGCAGGAAGTCGCGGATCGCGTCGATCGGGATCGTCGGGATCGCCGCTTCCAGCGGCAGTTCGCGAATCTGCGGCGACAGGCGCTCCAGATCGCCGGCCAGCGTCAGCTGAGGGCGACCATCGACCTCGATCAGGCTGAGCACGTCACCGGGATAAATCAGATGCGGATTGCGGACCTGGTCGTTGACGATCCAGATTTCCGGCCACTGCCAAGGGTCGAGCAGAAAGCGGTTGGCGAGCGACCACAGCGTGTCGCCGCGCTGCACCGTGTAGCGCAGCGGTGCGTCGGGTCGCAGCTGCGCGGCATTGCCCGGCGCACGCGGCGGCGGCATTACCATGGCGGTCGCTGCCGAGGCGTCGCTGGCGGACGGGCTGTCGGTAGCCGCGGATGGCGCGGCGGTGACCGACACGACCGGCGACGGTGCAGACGCACAAGCGCCCAGCAGCGTCGCGATCAGGGCCGCGCAGCCGGCGAGCCGCCACGTCGGGCCTGCGCCTCGGTCGAAGCCATACAGCGAGCGACTATACTTTCTCATGCAAGCCGTCCCTCGCGCGGCAGGTTCCCTCGGTTCGGCGGTGATGCGGGCCGGGGAACAAAGACTTTCGGTTCAATGTTTTTAGCAGCTTTCGAATACTAAGCCATGGCCCTGATGCCGATTCTTCACCATCCCGACCCGCGGTTGCGCATCAAGGCGCGACCGGTCGTCGACTTCGGCCCGGCGCTGCAAAAGCTGGTCGACGACATGTTCGAGACGATGTACGCCGCGCCCGGTGTCGGCCTCGCGGCCACTCAGGTTGGCGTCGCGCTGCGGCTGGCGGTCATGGATGCCGGCGAAGAAACGCCCGAGCCGCGCGTGATGATCAACCCCGAAGTGCTCGACGCCGGCGACCGGATGGAAATGGACGAGGGCTGCCTGTCGGTGCCCGACGCCAGCGAAAAAGTGCAGCGCTACAACCGGCTGCGGGTGCGTGCGCTCGACCGCAACGGCGAGGCCTACGAGCTGGACGTCGAGGGCCTGCGCGCCCAGGCGATTCAGCACGAGATCGACCATCTCGACGGCAAGCTGTACATCGACTATCTGTCGTCGCTCAAGCGCGAGCGCATTCTCAAAAAGCTGCGCAAGCAGCAGCAGCGCGACAACGCCTGACACCCCACCGGACGCACGCTTGAAACTGGTCTTTGCCGGCACGCCGGAATTTTCCGTCGCAGCGCTCGACGCGCTGCACGCCGCCGGCCACGACATCGTCGCCGTCTATACCCAGCCGGACCGCCCGGCCGGTCGCGGGCAGAAGCTGACGCCGTCGCCGGTGGCGCAGCGCGCCGCCGCGCTCGGCCTGCCGACATTCAAGCCGGAAAAGCTGCGCGGCAACGAGCCGGCCATCGGCGGACTGCGCAAGCTCGCGCCGGACTTGATGATCGTCGTCGCCTACGGCTTGATCCTGCCGCAGGCGGTGCTCGACGTGCCTCGCTTGGGCTGCTTCAACATCCACGCGTCATTGCTGCCGCGCTGGCGCGGCGCCGCGCCGATCCAGCGCGCGATTCTGGCTGGCGACACCGTCAGCGGCGTGACGATCATGCAGATGGACGCGGGCCTGGACACCGGCGCGATGCTGCTGCGCGACGAGGTCGCGATCACGCCGACGACCACCGCCTACCAGCTCCACGATCAATTGCAGGCCATGGGCGCGCGCCTGATCGTCGACGCGGTCGCCCAAGCCGAGGCCGGGCAGCTGCAAGCCGTGCCGCAGCCGGCCGACGGCGCCACCTACGCGCACAAGTTCGACAAGGCCGAGGCCCGTCTGGACTGGGCGCGCCCGGCGATCGAGCTGGACCGCGTCGTCCGCGCGTTCAATCCGGCGCCGGTGGCCTGGACCGAGCTGGGCGGTGAACGGCTCCGCGTGTTCGCCGCTCTGCCGGCGGCGGACTCCGTCGACGCGACAGGCGCGCTGCCCGGCACGATCCTGGCCGCGGATGCCGACGGCATCGCGGTGGCCACCGGCGAAGGGCGGCTGCTGCTGCAGGCGCTGCAGTGGGCTGGCGGCCGAGTCACCGACGCCGAGCAGGCCGCACGCGGCCGCACGCTGATCGGCGCGCGCTTCCAATGAACGATTCGCCGATGAACGCGGCCGGCGCCGACGACGAAGAACCGATGCCGCCGCAGCCGGACCGACCCGACTGCTGCAACGGCGGCTGCGCCGTCTGCGTGCTCGACGGCTTCGACGAGGAAATGGACTTGTGGCGCAAGGCCTGCCGTGCGGTGCTCGCGCGCCGTGCCGCACGCCAACAGGGCGCTAGCTAGTTCGCACGACGTCGATCGTCGTCGCGCGGCACTATTGACGGCGCATCCCCGCGACAGCAGTCTGCGCGCCCCCGCTGGCGGCGCGGTTTTGCCCGTCAGCCTGCCTTCCACACCGTAGCCCCGGCGAGTCCGGCGCTACACGCCCCCGGCGAATCCGATCATGGTCTGGCCAACTGCTTCCGACACTGCGGCACCCAAGCCGCTCAACGCGCGAGCACTCGCGGCGCGCGCGATCGCCCGCGTGATGGCCGGCGACAGCCTCGACGATGCGATCGCCACCGCACGCCGGCAGATTGCCGAGCGCGACATGCCGTTGATCAAGAGCATTGCCTACGGCGTGCTGCGCGAGCACATGCAGCTCAAGGCGCTGGCCGCGCAGATGTTGCAAAAGCCGATGGACCGCGAGCCCGAGATCATGGCGCTGATCGAAGTCGGCCTGTATCAGCTGCGCCGCATGCGCATCCCGCCGCATGCAGCCGTGGCCGACACGGTCGAAGCGGTCACGCAGCTGGACCGGCCGAACCTGTCGGGCTTGGTCAATGCACTGCTGCGCCGCTATCAGCGCGAGCGCGAGGCGCTCGAAGCCGCGCTGCCCGACGACGCACCAACGCGCTACAGCGCACCGCCGTGGCTGGTCGACATGCTGCGCCAGGATTGGCCCGACCATTGGGAATCGGTGCTGGCCGCCGCCAACGAACAGGCGCCGCTGGTGCTGCGCGTCAATCGCCGCAAGCTGGACCGCGACGCTTACGCCACCAAGCTGCGCGCGGCCGGATTGCCCGCTCAGATCATCGATGCGGCGCCCGATGCGCTGGTGCTCGAATCCGCGGTGCCGGTGGATCAGCTGCCGGGCTTTGCCGACGGCGAGGTGTCGGTGCAGGACGCATCAGCGCAGCTGATGACCGGGTTGCTCGACCTGCATGACGGACAGCGCTTGCTCGACGCCTGCGCCGCGCCGGGCGGCAAGACCACGCATGCGCTGGAATGCGCTGACCTCGACGTGCTGGCGCTGGACATCGCCAAGGCGCGGCTGCCGCGCATCCACGAGAACCTGCAGCGGCTCGGCTTGCAGGCCGAAGTGCGCGTGTCCGACGCCGGGCGACCCAACACTTGGTGGGACGGCAAGCCGTTCGATCGCATCCTGGTCGACGCGCCGTGCTCGGGCACCGGCGTGATCCGCCGCCATCCGGACATCCGCTGGCTGCGCCGGCCCGAGGACATCCAGCGCATGGCCGATCGCCAGCTGCGCTTGTTGTCGGCGTTGTGGCCGCTGCTGACGCCGGGCGGCGTGATGGTCTACGCCACCTGTTCGGTGCTCGCTGCCGAAGGCGAGGATGTCGCCAAGCGCTTCCTGATGAGCCAGCCCGACGCCAAGCACGACGCGATCGCCCAGGTCGGCTGGGGCGAGGCGCGGCGGCATGGTCGGCGCATCGCGCCGGGCGGCGGCTTCGACGGCTTCTACTACGTGCGCTTTCGCAAGCCAGCGCGACGCGAGGTCTGACCCGCCTCACGCGTTACACGGCGCCACAACGCAAAAGGCCGGTTTTCACCGGCCTTTTGCTGCTTGCTAC
>Ga0255089_1000265_pt1 | contig 21678 bp, 14 predicted proteins | sample Colum_Miss_RepC__2_FD_188468 | JGI IMG/M metagenome (GOLD analysis project Ga0255089, IMG submission 188468) | Freshwater microbial communities from Columbia River, Oregon, United States - Colum_Miss_RepC_8d | ecosystem: Environmental > Aquatic > Freshwater > River | place: USA: Oregon... | reverse complement strand
GACGGCCGCCTTGGCCAACACATCGGCGTCGGCCACCATCTTGTTGACGGCATCGATCGCCCGGTTCAAGTTGTTCTTGATCGTGTTGAAGTCGCCGTTGTAGCTGTCGGTGATTGCGGGCGGGATGTCGCCCTTGGAGATCCGGTCGACATAGTTCGCCGCCACATTGAGCGGGCCGATGACGGCATCCAGCGTGTCATTGACACCCTGCACGATCTTGCGGAAGTCGCCTTCGTGCTTGGACGCGTCGGCTCGAGTCGCAAGGCGACCTTCGACGGCCGCCTTGGCGAGGATGCCGGCGTCATCGACCATCTTGTTGACCGCGTCGATGGCACGATTCAAGTTGTTCTTGATCGTATTGAAGTCACCGTTGTAGCTGTCGGTGATCGCCGGCGGGATATCACCCTTGGAGATCCGGTCGACGTAGTTCGCCGCGACATTGAGCGGACCGATGACGGCATCCAGTGTGTCGTTGACGCCCTGGACAATCTTGCGGAAATCACCCTCGTGCTTGGACGCGTCGGCGCGGGTCGCGAGCCGCCCCTCAACCGCGGCCTTGGCGAGAATACCGGCGTCATCGACCATCTTGTTGACGGCGTCGATCGCCCGATTCAAGTTGTTCTTGATCGTATTGAAGTCACCGTTGTAGCTGTCGGTGATCGCCGGCGGGATGTCGCCCTTGGAGATCCGGTCGACGTAGTTCGCCGCAACATTCAGCGGGCCGATGACGGCATCCAGCGTGTCATTGACACCCTGAACGATCTTGCGGAAGTCACCCTCATGCTTGGATGCATCAGCACGGGTTGCCAGTCGACCTTCAACGGCAGCCTTGGCCAGCATGTCCGCATCGGCGACCAGTGCATTGACCACGTCGACACAGGTGTTCAGGTTGCTCTTGATCGTATTGAAGTCACCCTTGTAGCTATCGGTGATCTTCGGCGGGATGTCACCCTTGGAGATGCGGTCGACATAGTGAGCAGCGACATTCAGCGGGTTGATCACCGCATCGAGCGACTCATTGATGTTCTGGATCATCGTGCGGAATCCGCCCTGATGCAGCTCGGCGCGGGCGCGGGTTTCGAGCTTGCCTTCACCAATGGCATCAAGCGTCGTCCGGATATCCGTCAGTACGCCATCGTTACTGGCAAGCACCTGATTGATGCCCTCGACCAGGGTCCGGACCACGCCCTTCTTGTCGCCTTCATAGACCCGCTGGGTCATATCACCCTGGCGGGCCTTGGCGACGACGGAATCGACTTCCTGCACCGCCGCCATCAGCGCAATGTTGTCGCGCATCTGCTCGGTAATGTCCTGTGCGAACTTGACGACGCGCGCAGGCTTGCCGTTGACATCAAGGATCGCGTTGTAGCTGGCCTGTAGCCAGACCTCATGACCATCCTTGGCAATGCGTCGGTACTGCTTGGCGACATACTCGCCGCGACCGAGCGTCTGCCACATCTCCCGATAGTCGGCGCTGGCAGCTTCGACAGGATCGACGAACATGCGGTGATGCTTGCCTTTGATCTCGTCGAGCGAGTAGCCCATCACCTTCAAAAAGTTTTCGTTGGCCGTCAGCACATGGCCATCCATCGAGAACTCGATAACCGCCTGCGACCGGCTGATGGCCTCCAACTGGCCGTGATAGTCGGCGTTGAGGGCGTCCTGAACCAACTGCTTGGTAATGTCCTTCCACTCGACGACGGTGCCCAAGTGACCGCCGGACTGCTTGATGGGGTTCAGAACCAGCGAGAATGAGCGATTGCCGATGTTTAGGCGTGTCGTATGCTGGCGATCGAGCTCGGCCAGCAAGCGACGCTGATGTGCTGGATTCTTGTGGAACAGATCGATGTTCTGCCCGATCAGCCGATCGGCGTTGAATGCCGGAATATCCTTCCGGATCTCGTCCTCGGCCGCCTTGAGCATCTTCAGAATCGATCGATTCACGTAGACGATGTTCAGGTCGGCATCGGCCACCATGACGTTGGTCTCGACCACATCCAAGCCCTGGCGAATCCGCGCGGCCTCGGACATGAAGCGGGATGACTCCTCGTTGCGTTCTTTCAGCGCGCCTCGCATGCCGTCGAGAGCCGCCAGCAGTTCGGCCGCTTCGCCGACGACCGTCGCATCGACCGGAGCGTCGTAGTCACCAGCGGCGAGGCGCTTGGCGGCGGCTTGAGCGGACTGCATGCCGCTGCTCAGTTCGCTCCCGATGGCGGCCACCAAGTACAGCGCCAGCAAGGTCGCAGCGATAGCGGCCGGCGTACTCACCAGTATCGATAGCGCAAGAATGCTGATCAGCAACAGACTGAGGATGCCGATCTTGGCCGATAAGGGCGCTCGTCCAAGGACAGCGTGCGCGGGTTTGAACAGTACGTTCATTGGCAGGATCTCTCTTTACTGAAAATCGTTCTTGGGAAAATGGTGGAGCTGAGCACGGGGTGACGATCCCTAGGTCCAGCCCTCAGGTAACGTGACGCAATGGCATTCCTCTATGCCGCCTCATGCAGGCTGCGATTGATCTCGGAGGCTTTGGTAATCAGGCTGGGAACGTCGATGATCAGGGCAACCTCACCGCTGCCGAGAATCGTCGACCCCCCGATGCCGCGTAGCTTTTCGAAAACGCGGCCGAGTGGCTTGATGACGGTTTGCGACTCGCCCAACAGCGAGTCGACGACCAAGCCGGCGCGATGACCGCCGTAGGCCACGACGACCAGATTGGCGCGGGTACGATGGCTGGCACCGATACCAAACATCTCGCGTAGTCGGATGAAGGGCAGTGCTTCGCCGCGCAGATAAATAAAGTCGCGGTCGTTGGAGTACTGATACTCCTCGCGGCCGAGGTCGATGCACTCGATCACCAGGTCCAGCGGTACCACATACTTGGCAGCGCCGACACCGATGACGAATCCATCGATGATCGCGAGCGTCAGCGGCAGACGGATGCGCACCGTCATGCCGATTCCCTGCTGCGACTGCACTTCGATCGTTCCTCGGAGTGCGGCGATGTTGCGTCGTACGACATCCATGCCGACACCGCGGCCGGAAATGTTGGTCACCTTGTCGGCCGTCGAGAATCCCGGCTCGAATATCAGATTCCACACATCCTTATCGGCCATATTGCTGGCTCGGTCGATCAAGCCGCGTGCGATCGCCTTTTCAATGATCTTGTCGCGATTGAGTCCGCCACCGTCATCGCTGACTTCGATCACCACACTGCCGGACTCATGATGCGAGCTGAGCCTCAAGTGGCCGCGAGCAGGCTTGCCCGCCGCTTGGCGACGCTCCGGCGACTCGATACCGTGATCAATCGCGTTACGCACCAAGTGCATCAGCGGGTCCGAGATTTTTTCAACCAGCGTTTTATCCAGCTCGGTTTCGGCACCCTCGATGACCAACTCGATGTCCTTGCCCAGTTCCTTGCCAACGTCGCGCACGACGCGCTGGAACCGATGGAACACCGTGCCGATCTGCACCATGCGCATCGACAGCGCGGCATCGCGAACGCGTTCGACCAAGCGGGTCAGCAGTTCGAGTCGCTCGACCAGTGCGGTATTTCCGCCCTGCGCCGCATCGGAACCTGCGCCGGACGCAGCAATGACCAATTCACCGACCAGATTGATCAAGGAATCGAGCTTGGGTGACTCGACGCGGATCACGCTTTCTTCCACGCGCTTGTTGGGTGTCGCGCCGCTGCTGGTGGATGTCGCCACCGCTGCGGCGGGCGCTGAAGCGCTAGCGACGTGGGCTGTCGCCATGACCTCGACGCGGGCGTCGTCCGCCGCTTTCGATTCCGCAGTCGTGGCGCCCATGGCCATGACGTCAACGCCGAGCCGCTGCCAGATGTCATTGATCAGGTCAGCCGGCTCTGCGAGCGCCGCCAAGCGCTTTTGCAGACGCGCGGCGGCATCACCATCCAAGCAAAGAACGGCGATGTCGGATTCGTCACGGACGAAGTCAAACGTACCTTCGATTGCCTCCTGAGTGGCTGCGGACTCCAGCACGGCTTCGAATCCGATGTAGCAGATGCCGGGTTGCAGCGCGTGCAGCGGCGGTACGCCATGCACGACCGCTTCGCAGCCGAGAAGCCGTCCCATATCGGCCAAGTACTTCAGCATCGGAATCGGATCGTTTCCGAAGCTGAGCATGTCGTTGTTAAACCGAGCCGATATCAAGTACCGACGCAGTCCTTGATTCGCGGCGTCGCCGTTGCTGACGCTAGCCTCCGCTTCAGGCACAGGGCGGGCTGCTGCCGCCTTGCCGGCGCCGCAGAAGGCTTCGATCTGGTGTATCAGCTCGCGCTCGGCGGCCGACTGAGCCGGTGACTGGCGCGTGGCGGATTCCGCCAGGTTGACCAGCAGATCGATCTGATCTTTCGACGCCAGCAAAACCTCGACGAGCCGACCGCTGATCTGGCATTTGTTGTTGCGCAGCAAGTCGAGCAAATGCTCGACGTGGTGCGTGAACGTGACGATCTCGTCGAGGGCGAACATGCCGGCTGAGCCCTTGATCGTGTGCGCAGCGCGGAAGATCGAGTTGATCAGTTCCTTGTCGGACGCATTCTGTTCGAGCGTCAGCAAGCCGTCCTCCATCTGCTGGAGCAGTTCACGGCTCTCGATCAGATAGGTGCGGAACGCCTCTTCGATGTTCAGGTTCATCGCGGATGATCCACCGGTATGTGCCGCCCCAAACCCAACAGTTCGAGGTGATGGCGCACCGCAGAAGAGGCCTGCTTGAAATGCAGGCTCTTGCCATCGGTCGCAGCCTGCTTAACGGCCGCGATCAGGATTTGTAGACCCGCCGTATCGCAGGCGGTCACTTCAGACAGATCAACGGTCAGAGAAGGCCCGGAATCGAGCGCTCCGGCCAGAGCCGCGATCAGTGCACCCGATTCCCTGATGCTCAAATCACCCTGGATCTTGAAGACGCCATCGGCATCGACGCTCAGTTCATCGTTTTTTTGCACGGCTTGGCTCGGTTTGGACGGGCCTGCGCCGTGCAATCCGTATTCCCGGCCGTTGTCAGGGGCAACCCATCCGGTTCTGGCGGAAATCTGCCGCCTGATTCGCCATAAACCGAGCGCGATGTCCGGTTGCCGACATCACGATGACGATTTTTTGTAGAGGTTTTTCCAGGCCGTACCAATACGTATAGCCACGGATGAGGTACGTCGATAGCAGGAGGCCGCATCACCAGCCCGATCCATCGTTAACGCCGATATAAAAAAATCGGGGCGCCCGAAGGCGCCCCGATTTGACCGCTGGCGAGTCTGACGAAGGAGACTGCGAAACCGATCAGAACTCCGCCCATTGCTCAGCCGTGGCACCGGTCGCAACAGCAGCCGGCGCAGCAGCGGCAGCCGCTGCAGCGGCCGCACGCGGCGCTGCTGCCACGCTCTTCGCCGTCGGCACTGCACGCGGCTTCGAGGGCAGCTTGGTCACCGTGGTCGACGGCACCGGTGCGGGCACCGCATCGACCGCGCGGTCGACCACCGCGAGCCGGAACTTGGCCACCGCCTGCGCGAGTCCATCAGCCTGGGTTTCGAGCATCTGCGCCGAAGCCGAGGCTTCCTCGACCAGCGACGCGTTCTGCTGGGTCACTTCGTCCATCTGGGTCACGGTCTTATTGACCTGCTCGATCCCGAGGCTCTGCTCCTGCGAAGCCGCCGATATCTCGCCCATGATGTCAGTCACCCGTTTGACGCTGCTGACGATTTCTTCCATCGTCCGTCCGGCCTGTTCGACAAGTCGGCTGCCATTGCCGACCTTTTCGACCGAATCGCCGATCAAGGTCTTGATCTCCTTGGCGGCCGCGGCTGAGCGCTGCGCAAGGCTGCGAACTTCAGCGGCCACCACCGCAAATCCACGACCCTGTTCGCCTGCCCGCGCCGCTTCCACCGCGGCATTCAGCGCCAGGATGTTGGTCTGGAACGCGATGCCATCAATGACACTGATGATGTCGACGATCTTCTTCGACGATGCCTGAATCTCGCTCATCGTGCCGACGACCTCGCCGACCACCATCCCACCTTTGCGGGCGACATCCGACGCACCCAGTGCAAGCTGGTTGGCCTGCTTGGCGTTCTCGGCATTGAGGCGAACGGTTGACGTCAGCTCTTCCATCGAAGATGCGGTCTCCTCGAGGCTGGCCGCCTGCTGCTCCGTACGGCTCGAAAGGTCCGCGTTACCGGAGGCAATCTCGCGCGAGGCAAGATTGATCGAGGCCGTTGCCTGCTGGATCGAGCTGACGATCTGCGACAGTTGGACCACGGTACGGTTGGTGTCCTGCACCATTTTGTTGAAGTCGCCGCGATAGTTGCTGCGGATCGTTTCCGTCAAGTCGCCTTGCGCCAGTGCCGACAGCACGCGCCCGGTCTCGTTGATCGGTGCGATCACGGCGTCCAGCGTCTCGTTGACACCCTGCACGATCTTGCGGAAATCCCCCTGGTGTTTGCTGGTATCGGCCCGCGTGGCCAGCTTGCCTTCCACGGCAGCGGTAGACAGCATGTCGGCATCGGACACCAGCATGTTCACGGCCGAGATACAGGTATTGAGGTTGTTCTTGATCGTATTGAAATCGCCGTTGTAGCTGTCGGTGATCGCTGGCGGAATGTCGCCCTTCGAGATCCGGTCGACGTAGTTCGCTGCGACATTGAGCGGTCCGATGACGGCATCCAGCGTGTCGTTGACGCCCTGGACGATCTTGCGGAAGTCGCCTTCGTGCTTGGACGCGTCGGCGCGGGTCGACAGTCGACCTTCGACCGCCGCTTTGGCCAACACATCAGCATCAGCCACCATCTTGTTGACGGCGTCGATGGCCCGATTCAGGTTGTTCTTGATCGTGTTGAAGTCACCGTTGTAGCTGTCGGTGATCGCCGGCGGAATGTCGCCCTTGGAGATCCGGTCAACATAGTTGGCCGCCACATTGAGCGGGCCGATGACGGCATCCAGCGTGTCGTTGACACCCTGGACGATCTTGCGGAAGTCGCCTTCGTGCTTGCTGGCGTCGGCGCGGGTTGCCAGGCGGCCTTCGACGGCCGCCTTGGCCAGCACGTCGGCGTCGGCCACCATCTTGTTGACGGCATCAATCGCCCGATTCAGGTTGTTCTTGATCGTGTTGAAGTCACCGTTGTAGCTGTCGGTGATCGCCGGCGGGATGTCGCCCTTGGAGATCCGGTCAACGTAGTTGGCCGCGACATTGAGCGGGCCGATCACCGCGTCGAGCGTGTCGTTCACACCCTGGACGATCTTGCGGAAGTCACCTTCGTGCTTGCTGGCGTCGGCGCGGGTCGACAGACGGCCTTCGACGGCGGCTTTGGCCAACATGTCCGCATCAGCGACCAGTGCATTGACCACATCGACACAGGTGTTCAGGTTGCTCTTGATCGTATTGAAGTCACCCTTGTAGCTATCGGTAATCTTCGGCGGAATATCGCCCTTGGAAATGCGATCGACGTAGTGAGCGGCGACATTCAGTGGCTTGATGACGGCATCAAGCGACTCGTTGATGCTGTGGATCATCGTGCGGAATCCACCCTGGTGTAGCTCGGCCCGGGCACGAGTCTCGAGCTTGCCTTCACCAATAGCATCCAGGGTGGTGCGAATATCGGTCAGCACACCATCGTTGCTGGCGAGCACCTGGTTGATACCTTCGACCAGCGTGCGTATCGCGCCGTTCTTGTCATCCTCGGCGATCCGCTGCGTCATATCGCCTTGACGCGCTTTTGCCACGACCACGTCGACTTCTTTAACGGCGGCGATCAGCGCTAGGCTTTCGCGCATCTGCTCGGTAATGTCCTGACCGAACTTGACGACTTTGACCGGCTTGCCGTCGACATCCAGGATCGTGTTGTAACTGGCCTGCATCCAGACATCGCGACCGTCCTTGGTGATCCGACGGTACTGCTTGGCGACATAGTCGCCGCGACCCAGCTTTTGCCACATCTCCTGGTACTCGGACCCGGCCGCCTCGACAGGGTCGACGAACATGCGGTGGTGCTTGCCTCGGATCTCATCGAGCGAGTAGCCCATCATCTTCAGGAAGTTGTCGTTGGCCGTCAGCACATGGCCATCCATCGAGAACTCGATGACCGCTTGCGACCGACTGATTGCCGTCAACTGGCCGTGGTAGTCGGCGTTGAGGGCGTCCTGAACCAACTGCTTGGTAATGTCCTTCCACTCGACGACGGTGCCCAAGTGGCCGCCGGACTGCTTGATGGGGTTCAGAACCAGCGAGAATGAGCGATTGCCGATGTTCAGGCGCGTCGTGTACTGGCGATCGAGCTCAGCCAGCAGGCGACGCTGATGCGCCGGATTCTTGTGAAAAAGATCGATGTTCTGTCCGATCAGCCGATCGGCGTTGAATGCCGGAATATCCTTCCGGATCTCGTCCTCGGCCGCCTTGAGCATCTTCAGGATCGATCGATTCACGTAGACGATGTTCAGGTCGGCATCGGCCACCATGACGTTGGTCTCGACCACATCCAGGCCCTGGCGGATGCGAGCGGCCTCGGACACGAAGCGGGACGACTCCCCAATGTGTTCCTTCAGCGAGCTTCGCATGCCGTCGAGCGCCGCCAGCAGTTCGGCCGCTTCACCGACGACCGTCGCATCGACCGGAGCGTCGTAGTCACCAGCCGCCAGGCGCTTGGCGGCCGCTTGGACCGACCGCATGCCGCTGGTCAGTTCGCTGCCGGTTGCCGCCAGCAGATACAGCGCCAGCAAGGTCGCACCGGCGGCAGCCGGCGCACTGACCAGAACGGACAGCACAAGGCTGGCGATCAACAACAGGCTGATGATGCCGACCTTGGCCGACAAGGATGCTCGTCCAAGGACAGCGTGTGCAGGTTTGAACAAAACGTTCATGAGCATGATCTCTCTTTGTGAAACTCGTTCTAGGGGTGAGGTCGACTGCCACGCCCGGGTTGAGCGTCGATGTGCCAAGGCCTGAAGCAAAGGCCAACGGCGGTGTCGCCGTCAGGGCGGAGAACGGGGATATCGGCGTGATCGAACGGAACGGATATCGGATACCGAACCGGTCTGTCGTTCGCGGCGCCAGAGTCGGCGCTGAGCGCAGCGCCGGAGGCAGGCCGGGCGGCCGCCGGGGTATTCACATCGAAGAAGGCATCGATCGAATGGAGCCGCTGGCGGCTCTCGCTCAGATCAGTGCGGAACGCTTCTTCGATGTTCAGGTTCATCGCGGATGGGCCACGGTTTGTGCCGCCCCGAACCGACTGGTTCGGGGTGATGGCGCACCGCGGGTGCCGCCTGCTCGAAGCGCAAGGCACTGCCAACGGTGGCAGTCGGCTTAACGGCCGCGGTCACGGCCGGTGGACCGGCTGAGTCGCAGACGGTCGATTCAGACGGATCAACGGTGGGTGACCGTTCCGACGTCCGCCTTTGGCCAGAGCCGGCGACATGCGCAAGCGACGGCCTGATGCCCACATCGCCGAGAATCTGAAGATGGCGTCGACAACGACACTCGGCTGACCGGCTTTTTTGAACCGCGTGGATCGACCGGCATGCGCCCAAACCGATACGCGGTTCCGCGTCCGCGCTACGTCGGACCTCCGGCGACGCATTGCTGCTTTTCCTGGGCCGTATTGCAGACACAAAAAAATCGGGGCGCCCGAAGGCGCCCCGATCTGACAGCTTGAAGCGGTGTTCGGTCGACTTAGAAGTCGCCCATGCCGCCCATACCACCCATGCCGCCGCCCGGGGGCATGCCGCCCATCGGTTCGTCCTTCTTCGGCGATTCGGCAATCATCGCTTCGGTCGTCAGCAGCAGGCCCGCAACCGAGGCCGAGTTCTGCAGCGCCAGACGCGTGACCTTGGTCGGGTCGATGATGCCCAGCTCGATCATGTCGCCGTACGTGCCGTTGCTGGCGTTGTAGCCGTAGGCGCCCGTGCCTTCCAGCACCTTGGCGAGCACGACGCTCGGCTCGTCACCGGAGTTCTTGACGATCTGGCGCATCGGCTCCTGGATCGCACGGCGCAGGATGTTGACGCCGATCTGCTGATCGGAGTTGGCAACCTTGAACGTGTCGAGGAACTTCGACGCACGCACCAGCGCCACACCGCCGCCGGGGACGATGCCTTCTTCAACGGCCGCACGGGTGGCGTGCAGCGCGTCTTCGACGCGAGCCTTCTTTTCCTTCATCTCGACTTCGGTGGCGGCGCCGACCTTGATCACTGCAACGCCACCGGCCAGCTTGGCCAGACGCTCCTGCAGCTTCTCGCGGTCGTAGTCGCTGGTCGAGGCTTCGACCTGCTTGCGGATCTCGGCGACGCGCGCTTCGATCTTGGTCTTCTCGCCAGCACCGTCGACGATGGTGGTGTTTTCCTTGTCGATCTGGATCTTCTTGGCCTGGCCCAGGTCGGTCAGCGTGGCCTTCTCGAGGCTCAGGCCGACTTCTTCGGCGATGACCGTGCCGCCGGTCAGCGTCGCGATGTCCTTCAGCATTTCCTTGCGACGATCGCCGAAGCCCGGCGCCTTGACGGCAGCGACCTTCAGGATGCCACGCAGATTGTTGACCACGAGCGTGGCCAGCGCTTCGCCTTCGACGTCTTCGGCGATGATCAGCAGCGGACGGCCCTGCTTGGCAACGCCTTCGAGCACCGGCAGCAGATCGCGGATGTTGCTGATCTTCTTCTCGGTGATCAGGATCAGCGGGCTGTCCAGTTCGACGGTCTGGCTCTGGCTGTTGTTGATGAAGTACGGGCTGAGGTAGCCGCGGTCGAACTGCATGCCTTCGACGACGTCCAGCTCGTTGTCCAGGCCCTTGCCTTCTTCAACGGTGATCACGCCTTCCTTGCCAACCTTGTCCATTGCGTCGGCGATGATGTTGCCGATCGCCTCGTCAGCGTTGGCCGAACCTGGGCAATGGCCTTGCGGTCCTTGCACGGCACGGAGACTTTCTTCAGCTCGGCGGTGACGGCCTCGACGGCCTTGTCGATGCCGCGCTTGATGTCCATCGGGTCGACGCCGGCGGCGACCGACTTCAGGCCTTCATTGACGATCGCCTGCGCCAGCACGGTGGCGGTGGTGGTGCCGTCGCCGGCCAGGTCGGAGGTCTTGGAAGCGACTTCCTTGACCAGCTGCGCGCCCATGTTCTCGAACTTATCCTTCAGCTCGATTTCCTTGGCCACGGACACGCCGTCCTTGGTCACGGTCGGGGCGCCGAAGCTCTTGTCGAGGACGACGTTGCGGCCCTTCGGACCCAGCGTGACCTTGACGGCATTGGCCAGGATGTTGACACCAGCGACCATGCGCGAACGCGCGTCATCGCCGAACTTGACGTCTTTTGCTGCCATGTTGATAACTCCTGAAGCTAAATAGGGGTTGTTACGAGACGCGTCCGACTTAGGCGAAGACCGCCATGATGTCGTCTTCGCGCAGCACGACCAGATCCTGGCCGTCGATCTTCACTTCGGTGCCGGAGTACTTGCCGATCAGCACGACGTCGCCCTTGCGGACGCCCGGCTCCTGCAGCTTGCCGTCGTCAGTGCGCTTGCCCGGGCCGACAGCGATCACTTCGGCGCGGAGGGGCTTCTCGGCCGCGGAGTCCGGGATCAGGATGCCGCCGGCGGACTTCTTTTCTTCTTCCAGACGCTTGACGATCACGCGATCGTGCAGGGGACGCAGACTCATAGAACGCTCCTAAATCTTGTGTTGTTTCGATTCCCAGGCTCCAGTTTGCGCTGGCAGTCGGTCGGGCACGGCGTACCGGCGTCCACGACTGTTAGCACTCTCCCCTGGAGGCTGCTAATTCTTGGGTACGTCGTTAGGCGATTCAAGGGGGCATCGATAAAAAAACCGGATGAACCGCTTGCCGTCGGTCCGGTTATGTCATCCATTCGACGGCAAGCGGCTTCAACTTTGGCTTAAGCTTCCTGCCACAGGATGTCCGGGTGCGCTGCCGCATGGCCGCCGGCCATAGAACAAATTCGCCAAAAGAAGGGAGTGTCGAGATGAAATTTGCACGCCGCAACGTCGCGGCCGCAGCCGCTGCCGTTTTTGCCACCCTGGCCGCACAACCGGTCATCGCGCAGGACGAAGGCGCCGACGGCAGCCAGGCCGATCAGCCCAAGCTGAGCTACGTCGGCGTTTTGGGTAGCTATCTGGACCTCGACAAGCAGCGCGTGCCGACCGACGGCACCGGCATCGGCCTGCTGTACGGCCGCCAGTTCGGCCACGGCAACTGGTTCTGGGAAGCACAGCTGTTTACGCAGAACCTGGAAACGAACAAGAACGACGTTCCCGATCACTACCGCTCCGGCGGCGGCCTCGATCTGGTTTATGCACTGAACGAACGGCGCACGTTCACGCCGTTCGCATTGCTGGGCATCGGCGGCAACTATAACGACGGCATCCCGGACGACGACGACAAGTTCGATTTCTTCGCCAACGCCGGCCTGGGCCTGGTGACACGACCGCTGGGCACCTACGGCTTCCGCTTCCGCGCCGAAGCCCGCTACATCTACGACGACTTCCAGGGCGGCCAGAACGACATCCGCTACAGCGTTGGCCTCGAGCTGCCGCTGTCACCCTACGAGCAGCCGCGCGTGCTGCCGCCGGCCCCGGTGGCCGAATCGACCGAAGTGGTCAAGGTCGAAACGATGGCCGACAGCGATGGTGACGGCGTTCCTGACCAGTTCGACAAGTGCCCCGAGACGCCGACGGGCATGCCGGTCGACGGTATCGGCTGCGGCCTGGCTCAGGTGATCACGCTCACCGGCGTCAACTTCGACTTCGACAAGGCCACGCTGACGCCGGATTCGCTGAAGATCCTCGATGAGGTGGCGCTGAAGATCAAACACTTCACGTCGGTGCCGATGTCGCTGGAGGGCCACACCGACAGCAAGGGCTCGGATTCGTACAACGAGATGTTGTCGCAGCTGCGAGCCGACACCGTCCGCGACTACCTGATCAAGCAGGGAGTCCCGGGCGACCAGCTGACGGCCAAGGGCATGGGCGAAGGCCAGCCGGTGGCCGACAACGGCTCGGAAGCCGGGCGTGCATTGAACCGCCGCGTCGAACTGCACATTGCCGGCCAGGAAGCGCCGACGGTTCCGGTGGATGCCAGCGGCGACATGCTGCCGGGCACGACCGAGCCGACCGTCGACGCCGCTACGGCGGCCCCGGCAACGGAAGAGCCGGCCGCCTCGGCCGATACGGCGACGCCTGCCGAATCCAGCGAAACGGTGGCGGAGCCGGCGGCCGAGACGGTGGCCGAGCCCGCCGAGGTTGCAGAGCCCGCGACGATGGAAGAGATGGCGCCGACCGAAGAACCAGCGCCCGCCGAGTAAGCGAGGGCGTCACAGCGGGGCGCCGCTCGGTGCCCCGCTTTTTGCGATCAAGTCGGCGCCGACGGCGCCGACGCCTTATATAGAGGGAATCACCGATGATGCTTCACAAGACCCGACTCACGTTGGTCGCCTCCCTGCTGGCCTCACTGCTGATGGCCGGCTGCGAGGCCCAGGGCGATGGCGAACTGTCCGACGGACTGGACAACAACGGCAACACGACGCTGTTCCCGAACGATGGAATGGCGCCGACCCAAGTCACCGACAACGGCACCGCCATTGCCGGCAGCTTCATCTGTGAAGGCGGCATTCAGGCCGTGACCCCGAACGCCACGACCGAAGTCGGCAGCGGCGGTCTGGTCGGCGGCCCGCTGACCAACCTGCTGAATCTGGTCGGCGGCGATACGGTGACGCAGTTGCTCAACAGCGTGTCCGAGAAGGATGCGGTGATCGACAACAACCTCGCCACGTTTTCGACCTATTCGCTGACGCTGGGTCTGCTGGCGGTACTGAATTCGGTCGACTTGATCGTCAACGCCAACACCGAAATCCAGCCGGGTAACTTCGCGGTGTTCGCCGTGCGCATTCCGCCGGGCGTGCTTGACGCCTCGCTGGTCAATTCGCTGACGGTGCGGACGTTCCTTGCTGGCGTGCAGCAGGAAGAGCTGGTCACGACCCAATCGTCGCTCGACCTGCTGGGCCTGAACGTGGCCGGTGCTGACCGCTTGTTCCTCGGCATCAAGGCGGCCAAGCGCTTTGACTCGGCGTCGTTGAGCCTGCGCCCCAATGTGCTGTCGGCCAATGTCGGCGACGCTCTGTACGCGCACGAACTGTGCGTCCGCGGCCGGTTCGTAGCCGCGGCGACGCCGTAAATCGCGTCAACAGCACAGCCAAGCCACGTCGACCGTGAACGGTCGGCGCAAAGGCCAGCGGCGGAGTTCCGCCTCTGGCCTTTTTCATGGGCCGAAGACCACTGCCGGGGCACGATCGAAGCGGAAACATGCTCAGGCGCCGGTGCTGCACGCAGCGTCATACTTTCTGCCACCATCCGGGCGAAAGCCGACGTCGCTCGATCGGTCCATCAGAATTACAGGGAGAATCCATGCGTCTGTCCGCCGCGCTGCTGCGCACCAAGGCCATCAACGTCGACGGCCCGTCCGAGTCAGGGCTCAAACGGGTGCTCAGCGCCACCGATCTGACCTTGCTCGGCATCGGCGCGATCATCGGCGCCGGCATCTTCGTGCTCAGCGGCATCACGGCCGCGACGCAAGCCGGGCCGGCGGTGATTCTGTCGTTCTTGGTCGCGGGCTTCGCTTGTGCCTGCGCCGCGCTGGCTTACGCCGAGCTGGCATCGGCCATCGGTGGCAGCGGCAGTGCCTACGGCTACGGCTACGCGGCGCTGGGCGAGTTCCCGGCCTGGATCATCGGCTGGATGCTGTTGTGCGAATACATGGTCGCGATTCCGGCCGTGTCCGCCGGCTGGTCGGGCTACGCCTCCGACTTCCTGACGGCGTCCGGCTTCGGCTTGCCGGCTGAGTTGACGCATACCCCGCTGGATCCGAAAACGCCGGGTTTGATCAACCTGCCCGCTTTCAGCGTGGTGCTGGCGCTGGGCATCCTGCTGGCCCTCGGCGCCAAGGTCAGCAGCCTGTTCAACGCGATCATGGTGGCGGTCAAGGTCACAGCGATCTTCATCTTCATCTTTGTTGCGATTCCGCATGTGGTGCCGGCCAACTGGCATCCGTTCATTCCGGAGCAGGTCATCGATGCCGACGGCCAGTCGCATTTCGGCGTCAACGGCATCTTCAAGGGTGCATCGACGATCTTCTTCGCCTACCTGGGTTTCGACGCCGTCTCCACCGCAGCCGAAGAAACGCGTAACCCGCAGCGCGATCTGCCGATCGGCATTCTCGGATCACTGTTTGCCTGCACCGGTTTGTACATCCTGGTGTCGGTGCTGCTGACCGGCGTGGTGTCGTACACCGAGCTCAACGTCGCCTCGCCGGTTACCCATGCTCTGCTGCAGATCGGCGCGACCACGGCGGCCAAACTGATCTCGGTTGGCGCCGTCGCCGGCCTGACCACGGTGATGCTGGTGATGTACTTCGGGCTGACGCGCGTGCTGTTCGCGATCGCCCGCGATGGCCTGCTGCCGCCGTTCTTCGCCTACGTCCATCCCCGCACCGGCACACCGCTGGGTTCGATCCTGGCCTCGGGTGCGGTCATGCTGGTGTTCTCCGGCTTTGTTCCTCTGGGGCGCTTGGCCGAGATCGCCAACATCGGCACGCTCGGCGCATTTGTCGTGGTCTGTGCCGGCGTGATCGTGCTGCGCATCACGCGGCCCGATCTGCCGCGTCCGTTCCGCACGCCGGCCTCGCCGCTGATTCCGGCGCTCGGCGTGCTGTCGTGCAGCTACCTGATGTACCTGCTCGGCCCGCATACCTGGATCGCATTCGGCAGCTGGATGGCGCTCGGATTGGTGCTGTACTTCGCCTACGGCTACTCGCATAGCCGCATCGGTCGCGCTGCTGCTGCCGCAGGCTGACGTGGAGACGTTCTTCGCGCTGCTGGATCAGATCAATGCGGTGCTGCTCAGCGTGCCGGTGCTGCTGGCGCTGCTCGGCATCGGCCTGCTATTCACGCTCTGGAGCGGCTTCTCGCAATACCGTTCGCTGACCCACGGCGTGGCGCTGGTCGCCGGCAAGGGCATCGACACCTCGCACGGGCCCGGCGCACTGACGCACTTCCAGGCGTTGACGGCGGCGATGTCGGGCACGGTGGGCCTCGGCGCGATTGCGGGCATGGCCATCGCCGTTGATTTCGGCGGTCCCGGCGCGGTGTTCTGGATGTGGGTGGTCGGCTTGGTCGGCATGTCGCTGAAGACCACCGAAGTGACGCTGTCGCTGCTGTATCGCGACACGCGCGACGCCGAGAACCCGCATGGCGGCGCGATGTACATCGCCGCCAACGGCCTGCCGACGCTGTCGCCGCGGCTCAAGCCGATCGGTCGCATCGTTGGCGGCCTGTTCGCCGTTCCAAACCTGGAGCGTCGCCGACACCACGCGCGAATACTTCGGCGTGCCGACCTGGATCACGGGTGTGGTGCTCGCCGTTTGTGCCGGCGCGGTGATTCTCGGCGGCATCAAACGCATCGGCAACGTGACCAAGACGCTGGTGCCGTTCAAGTGCGGCGTCTACGTGCTGTGCGGCTTGTACGTGATTTTCACGCATGCCGAAGCACTGCCGGAATGCTTCCGGATGATCTTCGCCGGCGCCTTTTCCAAGACCGAGGCCGCTGGCGCGTTCACTGGCGGCACGCTCGGCAGTGCATTCATGTGGGGCATGAAGCGCGCGCTGTTTTCCAGTGAGTCGGGACTGGGCACGGCGCCGATCGCGCACGCTGCCGTCAAGACGCCCGAGCCTGCGACCGAAGGCGTGGTCGCCGGCCTGGAGCCGTTCATCGACACGATTTTCGTCTGCACGGTGACCGCGCTGGTGGTGCTGATCACCGGCGTTTGGAACCGCCCCGCAGCGGCGGACTGGGCCGAACCACCGGCGATGATCGAATCACCGGCCGGGCATTGGACGCCGGTGCTGCAGCCCGATCAGTTGGCGATCCGCGCAAGCCAGTTGCCGGCCAACACAGCGGGCACGCCGGTCTTCATCGTCGTCGACACCAATGGCACGCGGCAGCGCTTGTACGGCAACTACGAAACGCGGGACGGCGTCAGCCGCCTGGCATGGCAGCCGCTGAAGGCCACGATGGCGCCGCGCGCGGTCGAGGCCGGCGTGTTCGCCGACTACCGCGGATCAACCTTGGTCGCCAAGGGCTTTGACAGCGTCCACGACGGCCTCGGCCGCTGGCTGATCACGATCGCGGTCTGGGTGTTCGGCCTGTCGTGCATCATCAGCTATGGCTACTACGGTGAGCAGGGCGTGATCTATCTGTTCGGTGAGCGCGCCGTGCAGCCGTTCCGCTGGTTGTGGTGCGTGGCGGCAGCGGCGGCCTGTTTCGGTTTCATCACCACATCGGCGCAGCTCGACACGATCAGTACCGTCGGCATGGGCTTGATGTATGCGATCAACCTGCCGTTGTTGCTGCTGCTCGGCAGCAAAGCGATGGCCACGTATCATGGCTACTTCCGCCGGCTGCGCGCCGGTGCGATCGCCCTGAAGCCGTAACCTCTGCTGAGCCCTGCCCCTGCGATGTCCGACTCGACCTCGATCGACCTGCCTCACCGCGCGCCCGTCAAAACCGGCGTGTTGCTACTCAATCTCGGCACCCCTGAAGCACCGACGCCATCGGCGATCCGGCGCTATCTGAAACCGTTCCTGTCCGACCGTCGTGTCGTCGAGTTGCCGCGGCCGCTGTGGCTGACGATCCTGTACGCGTTCATCCTGCCGTTCCGGCCGCGCAAACTCGCTCACAGCTACGGCAGCATCTGGATGCAGCCGGGTCCGCTGGGTTCACCGCTGATGCATCACTCGGTGCAGCAACGCGATGGGCTGCGTGCCTGGCTGGCGCAAAGGCTCGGCCACGATGTTCCAGTGGCGCTGGGCATGACCTACGGCAAGCCGGATGTCGACAGCGCGATCGCCGAACTGGAAGCGCAGAACGTGCGTCGCTTCGTCGTGCTGCCGCTGTATCCGCAGTACTCGGCGAGCAGCGGCGGCGCGGCGCTCGACGCGGTGTTCCGCGTGCTGCTGAAGCGGCGCTGGATGCCCGAAGTGCGGACGATCAACAGCTATCACGACGAACCCGCGCTGATTGGCGCACTGGCGCAAAGCATTCGAACGCACTGGGCCACGCACGGCCGTGGTGACCATCTGCTGATGTCGTTCCATTCAATCCCGCGCCAGTATTTCACCAAAGGCGACCCCTACTTCTGCTTCTGCCAGAAAACGGCGCGTCTGCTGGCCGAAGCGCTGGAACTGCCGGCAGGCAGCTGGTCGGTCAGCTTCCAGAGTCGGCTCGGCCGACAGCCTTGGCTGCAGCCGTATACCGACCTCGTCATTCCTCAACTGGCACGCAGCGGCGTCAAGACGATGGACGTCATTTGCCCCGGCTTTGCCGCCGACTGCCTGGAGACGCTTGAAGAAGTTGCGCTGCGCTATCGCGAAGACTTTCTTGAGGCTGGAGGCCAAGCCTTCCGCTACATTCCAGCGCTGAATGCCGACCCGGCCCACATCGATGCCTTGGGACAACTGGTGTCGCGACACTTGTCCGGCTGGTTGCCGGCAGCCGAAAGCGCCGACGACAGCGCGGCCCGCGTTGCGCGGGCGCGTCAGGCACAAGCACAGATGCAGCACGAAACGCTGCTTGACCGGCCGGCATAGTCGCCGGCCGTCGGCTACTCAATCGACTTCGACGATCACTTCGGCACGCCGCTGATCGATGCCGTTGTCGGTCGCTGCATGGCCGACACTCTGGATGCGGCTCGAGTCGATTCCCTCGCTGATCAGCAAGCGCCGCAGCTGATTGGCGCGGGATCGCGCCACCGTGCTGGCGCGACTGCCATCGCTATCGGCGTCGGCATAGCCTTCGACCACCAACACCGCACCGCGCTGGCGTAGCGCCTGCTTCATCGACGGCACGGCCGATCGCAGCTTGGCCATCGACGGCGCCGATACCAGATTGCTCTGTGCGGCAAACGCAAGGCTCAGCAAGGCCGACGGATTGACCGAGATCACCGGCAACGAAGCCGGTACCGGTGACGTCGTTTGCGTGTCGCGGACATCCGCCACACGTGGTTTGATCAACGGAGCCGCGTCGGTGACAACGGCCGCAGCGGGCGTCGCTGCGGTGGGTGACGGCACCGGAGTAGGAGTAGGAGTAGGCGTCGGTGTGGGTGTTGGCACCGGCACCGGCACGGCTGGCATCGTCAAAGCGGGCGTAACGACCGAAGGTGCCGTCGCGACGACGGTCGTGGCCACGGTCTGCGGGGCCTTCGAGACCAGCGGCTTCCTCAGTGGCGCTCGCGCGACTTGGCGCGGCGCACAGCCGAGCCCGTTGACGACCGCACCCAACTCCGACGCCGGACAAGCATCGAGTCCATTGGCGACACCGTCGTAGTCGTCATCGACGGCGCAGCCGCTGGCATCAATCTGTGCACCGGCCGGTGAATACGGGCAACTGTCGACATCATCCCGGACCCCGTCGTTATCGGCATCGGTGTCGCGGACGCAACCGACACGGTCGATTGCAGCAAACTCCGGCGCATACAAGCAACGATTCGATTCGCCGGCTAACGCATCGCTGGCATCAGCCGCTGCTGTGCTGCCGATTGCGCCGACGATCAGCATCAGCACGCCCCCCATCGATGACCAGGGTTCGCCCGCGGACGACGAACAACCGCGCATATCGCGGGCAAACAAGGTTCGATGGAATCGGCGCATGCCTTTGAACTGCTTCCGTAGGAATGTCGTGCTCTCCGCTGCAGCCTAGCGGCCGTACCGGATCGCGCTCAAGTGTATTCGGCGCACATCGGCTACCGTCCAGCCGCCAAAAAAAAACCCGCCGGTTCAGAACCGGCGGGCTTTTGACGACCTTGCGGTCGAGTGTTGCTTACTCGTGCGTCTGGACTTCGGCGCGACGGTTCATGGCGCGACCTTCGGCCGTTTCGTTCGTCGCGATCGGCTTGGACTCGCCGAAGGCAAACGTGTTGATGCGGCTAGCCGAGACACCCTTGCGGACCAGGTAGCTCTTCACGCTGTTGGCGCGACGCTCGGACAGACCCTGGTTGTAGCCGTCGGTGCCCACCCAGTCGGTGTGGCCGGAGACGTCGACCTTCAGGCCCGGGTAGGTCTTCGTCAGACCGTCGATGGCCGTAGCGGCGCTGTCGAGCTTGACGGCTTCGGCCGGCGCGATGTCCGACTTGTCGAACGCGAAGTGCACATCTTCGAACTTCTTCGAAGCGGCGGCCGGAGCCTGCTTCGGGCAGCCCTTGGCATCGACCGCGGTGCCGCCGGTGGTGCCGGGGCAGAGGTCAGCCGTATCGCAGACGCCGTCACCATCGCTGTCGGCGCAGGCCGAAGGCGGCGCGACGACATCGGCAACCACCGGGCGCGAGCCCAGCGGAATCACGAGGCCGACCTTGGCGACGACTTCGCCGAGCGGGCCGTCGATCTGGCCGCCGAGCGCGTTGTCATCAAAGAACGTGTAGCGGTAACGCAGGTCGGCGCGGAAGCCCAGGTCGGCACCCCACAGCGAGAAGAACTTCATGAAGCCCAGACCCGCATCGACCAGCGGCGCGCTGTCGTTCGTGCTGGTGCCGCGCAGCTTGGCGTAGGTGCCGCCGACGGCAGCAGCAAAGTAAGGCGAGAACTTGCGGTTGCGGCTGTAGAAGTACAGCGCGTCCAGCTTGCCGCCGTACTCGCGCTGGGCGCGGGCGCCGACGCTGTCGTCGTGCGGGAACTCGTTATAGAAGCCACCCAGTTCCAGGCCCCAGTGCTCGGACAGCGCCTTACCGACGCTGAGCAGGCCGCCATGGCCGGCTTCAACGCCCTGACTGTCGTTGTTTTCGAAGGTGTAGCTATACATCTCCGAAATGTAGGGGCGCATTTCCGTCGTCCACGCCGAGGAGTCATCCTGTGCATGGCCCACAGAAATCACGGAAAGCAGGCCTGCAGCAAGGCCGGCTCGAACAATAGTTTTCATTAGACAACTCCCTTCAGTCGAGGCGCAGATACAGCTTTTATCCGATTGCGTAGGCAACACGTTCACTATTATAGACGATGCAGGATTACATGAAGCAAGGGATGTACCCACCCAGTTCATCGGCCTGAATAGAGTCGCTCGCCGGCATAATCTTACCGATGCTTGGCCGTCCTGGCCGAGTCAGCGAACTTCCAGGAGCATCGTTCGATGCAGTATTTCGCCCAATACGGGCTCTTTTTGGCCAAATGCATCACGTTTTCCGTGCTGATCCTGCTGACCATCGGCGGACTGGTCACCATCCTGCGGTCCACGAAACAAAAGTCTCCGGCGGGCCAGCTGCAGATACGGGACGTCAACGAGCGTCTGCGCGAACTGGCCGACTCCCTCAACGCGGAATTGCTTGATGCGGCCGAACTGAAGCGCCATCAGGCAGATCGCAAGAAGTCGCAAAAGCAGGCCCGCAAGCGCGCCAAGCAGCCTGCGGCAACGGTCAGACCCCGCTTGTTCGTGCTCGACTTCTGCGGCGACCTGCAAGCGTCAGCGGTTGCAAGCCTGCGCGAGGAAATCAGCGCGCTGCTGCAGATCGCCCGCGACAGCGACGAAGTGCTGTTGCGCCTCGAAAGCGCCGGAGGGCTGGTTCACTCCTATGGCTTGGCCGCGTCCCAGTTGGTGCGCCTGCGCCAGCGTCGGCTCAAGCTGACGGTGGCGCAGGCGCACCAA
>Ga0255089_1000261_pt1 | contig 22174 bp, 21 predicted proteins | sample Colum_Miss_RepC__2_FD_188468 | JGI IMG/M metagenome (GOLD analysis project Ga0255089, IMG submission 188468) | Freshwater microbial communities from Columbia River, Oregon, United States - Colum_Miss_RepC_8d | ecosystem: Environmental > Aquatic > Freshwater > River | place: USA: Oregon... | reverse complement strand
GATCTACTTGACCATCAACTGGTTGGTGCTGCGTCCGCTGCGGCGCATGACCAACGACCTGGCCCATGCGGATACCGCTGAAGATTCGCTGCACGTCCAGTTCGATGAGAATGCAGACAACGAGATCGGCATCCTGTCGCACTGGCACAACGAACGCGTCCGCCAACTGCGCGAAATGATGGAGCGGACGATCGCGACCAACTCGCAGCTCGTGGTCGAGTCCGACGAACGTCGTACCGCGCAAGAAGCGCTCGCCAAGGCACAGGAGCGCGCGACACTGGCGCTGCAGGCCGTCGCCGATGGCGTGATCATGACCAACGAGCGCGGCATCGTCGAAGACATCAATCCGGTTGCCGAGCAACTGGTCGGCGTCAATACGCGCACAGCCCGCGGTCGCGTATTCAACGATGTGTTCAAAGTACTGACGACGCGCGACGATGTTGCAGCCGACGCGGCGTTACCCAATCTGGCCGAGTTGGCCATCCAGCGCGGCACTCGCCTCGAATACCACGGCGGTGTCTATCTGCAGACCGAGTCGCAGCGTGACGTCGAGCTGTACGTGTCCGTGACACCGATCCGCACCCGGCTCAATCGCGTGATTGGGGCGATTGTCGTGTTTCGGCCGATCACCAAACTGGCCGAAGGCGACAACCTGTTGCCCGACCGGCGCAGCATCGACAGCGTGACGGGATTGCCCAACCGCATCGCCTGCGATCGTGCGCTGCGTGCGTTGATCGACAATGTGCGGCTGACGGCACGCCCGCATGTGCTGCTGGTCATCGATGTCGACCATCTCAAACGGGTCAACGATACGGCTGGCCAGCAGGCCGGCGACGAAGTATTGACGCGCCTGGGCGAGTCGATCGTGTCGCGGGTCGGTGGCGCTGGCGAAGTATTCCGCATGGGTGCCGATCAGTTCGGCGTGCTGCTGAACAATTTCGATGAGGAACGCGGACGGGTGTTCGCCGAGGCGTTGCGCGAATTGCTCGGCAATTCAAGGATCTACTGGGAATCCAAGCCGATCAGCGTCACGGTCAGCATCGGTCTGACGGCGATTACCGACGACACACATGGCCCCGTCGACTTGATCAGGCGCGCCGAGGATGCCTGCGCTGCAGCCAAACGTGCCGGCCGCAATTCGGTCACGATCTATGAAAGCAGCCTTGATCGTTCGGAGCGCAGCGTCGACGATTCTCTGTGGGTCCGGCGGATCCGCGCCGGCCTGGAGCAGAGTCTGTTTCACTTGACGACGCAGTGGGCGATGCCAGCACAGACGCATCAGCTTGAAGGCCATGTGTTCGACATCTTGCTCGCACTGGAAGACGAAGAAGGTTTTTGGGCGTCTCCGAACGCATTCCAGCCGGTTGCCGAGCGTCATCACCTGGTGCCGGAGATGGATCGGTGGGTGATCCGCAACACGCTGGAGTACCTGGCCCGATCGCCCGACACCGTGGAGCGTCTGTCGTTCTGCTCGATCAGCCTGTCGTCTGGGACGTTGGCCGACCATTCACTGGTGGAATTTCTGGCCGAGCAGTTCCAGCGGCATCCCGACGTACCCGCGCGCAAGCTGTGCTTCGAGTTGCGCGAGGACGCGATATCGGAATACCCGAACCAAGCGCAAATCCTCTGCGAGGCGATGAGGTCGCTTGGTGTCCGGATCACCGTTGATCATTTCGGCGGTCGAAACGCGTCCGACATCGCGTTGATACGGCGCTTGAGCATCGACTTCGTCAAGATCGACGCCCTGCAGTTCCGCAGCCTTGGCACCGACCCGGTGGAACAGTTGCTTGCCGAATCGCTCGTGCGTCTGGCACGCACGCTGCGCAAGCGCGTCATCGTGACGAACCTGGGCGATGCCGGCACGCTCGACGCTTGGAGACGGCTCGGCGCTGATTATCTGCTGGGTCTTGCGATCGCCAAGCCGTCGCCCGTGGTGTTCTACGCACCAGGCGGCTGACCGCCCGGCCGGGCGGCCTCAGGTGCTGATCGCGTCCAGGTAATCGATCCGCAAATCCAAGCTTTCGCGGTCGCGAAAGCGGTTGACGCCGAGGCCATACAAGGCATGCAACTGCCCCCGTCGGCAGAGCCGATCGGCGCCTCCAAAGTGGATGGCGTTCAGTTCAGGGCCCGCGCTGCCGGCCAGTCTCAGTCGATACTTGGCGTGGCTGCCGTCGCCACCGACGATCCGCGCGTCGAGGACCTCGAAGCGATTATCAAAACGAGGCTCGCCAAAACCGGCGCCCCAAGGGCCGCCCCGCTCCAGCGACAGCGCCGTATCCAGATCAAGCTCGGCCGCGTGCAATGGTCCGTCACTGTCGAGCCAGCCCTGCCGCAGTTGCGGGTCCATCGCAGCGGCACAGTGCTGGTTGAACGCCTCGCGAAACACGGGGTACGCGCTCTTATGCAGGCTCAGGCCGGCAGCCATCGCATGCCCGCCGAAACGCTCGACCAGACCCGGGTGAGCGGCGTCGACAGCGGCGATCACATCACGGATGTTGAGGCCGGGTACCGAGCGCGCCGACCCCTTCAGCACCGTGGCTTGCTGTGATGGTGCAAATGCGATGACCGGCCGATGCAGCCGTTCCTTGAGCCGTGATGCAACAGGACCCACAACGCCCTCGTGCCAGTCCGGATCGAATACGCAAACACCGTGGCGCTGATCCGGGTCGAGGCGTTCCGCGATCGTGATCGCAGCCTCGGTCATACCCTGCTGTATATCGCGGCGCTCCCGATTGATCTGCTCCAGCGTGGCCGCCAGCTCGGCGGCGCGCAGCGGGTCGTCGGCCAGTAGACATTCAATACCGATACGCGCGTCGGCCAGACGTCCGGCCGCGTTGATGCGCGGGCCCAGAACGAAGCCCAGATCCGTCGAGGTCAGCGTATCAGCGGAGCGACCGGCGCTGGCGAGCATCGCCAGCAAGCCGGGTCTCGCCCGCCCGCTGCGTAGCCGCGCAAGACCCTGTGCGACCAGGATGCGATTGTTGCGGTCCAGCCTTGCGACGTCGGCGACGGTACCTAGCGCCACCAGATCGAGCCAATCGGCAAGCCTCGGCGCGGGGCGCGACACGAAAGCACCGCGATCTCGCAAGTAAGCGCGCAACGCCGCCAACAAGTAGAACATCACGCCGACGCCCGCCAGCGACTTGCTTGGGAATCCACAGCCCGGCTGATTCGGATTGATCAGCGCATCCGCCTCCGGCAGTACGGGGCCCGGCAAGTGATGGTCAGTGACGACGACCTGCATGCCCAGCGCACGAGCCTCCGCGACACCACTGACACTGGCAATGCCATTATCGACAGTGATCAGCAACCGCGCCTGCATCGCATGCGCGGTGCGCGCCAGCGCCGGCGACAAGCCGTAGCCCATGGTGACCCGATGCGGCACGACATAGTCGACCGCGGCGGCACCCAGGGCGCGCAAGCCGAGAACGCCGAGCGCGACACCGGTCGCGCCGTCGGCGTCGTAGTCGCCAGCGATGACGATCTTGTGCTGCTGTCCGATCGCATCGGCGACGATTTCGACGGCGCGCGCCAGACCCAGCAGCGACTCAGGTGGCAGCATTTGGCTCAGATCGACACCGAGATCATCCGGATCGACCAATCCACGTGCGGCGTAGACCCGCTGCAGCACTGGATGTAGCGCGGGCGGCAGCCGGTGATCCGGCACGGTACGCCGGCGTATGGGTCGCCGCTCAACGCCCATCGGCAACGATGGTGGCGGCGATGCCGTTCTGCTGCATGCGCTGACGTGCGCCGTCGGCGGCGTCGCGGGTCAAATAGGGACCACTGCGTACCCGATAGCGAACGCCGCCGGGCGATTCGACCAGCGACAAGGTCGCGGTCAAGCCGATCAGCTTGAGCTTGGCTTCCACCTCGCGCGCATTGGCGATATCGGCGTAACTACCGGCCTGGACCAGCCACTGCCCCGTTCCACCGGCCGGCGGCTTGGCCAATGCGGCTTTCGGTTCTGGTTTGGCCGCTGGCTTGGCGCCATTGCTTGGTGGCGAATTCAACGGTGATTCGGCCATCGTTTCGGGTGAACGCCGCGCATTGGGCTTGGGCGACGCTGTCGAACTGGATTGCGACTCCGGTTTAGCCGGCGCCTTAAGCGCCTGCACCGGCTTGTCCAGCTGCACTTCGGACTTGAGTTGGGGCTTTGACGCCGGCTTGGCCGGCATTGGCGGGGTTTCAGCTGGCGGAGCCGCATCGTCGCGATCGGAGGCCAAGCGCGTGTCCAGCTTCAATCGAGGCTTTTCCGCGTCGGGCTGGCGACCGATCTCGGCCACCGCGGCAGCCGGCGCTGCCACGTCAGGATCGCCATCTATGGCCACCGGCTGCGACGCGTCGATGCGGTCGGTCGCGTTCAAGTCCGGGATGCGGTCGTCGACTGACAGCTCGACCCGCTGCATTCCTGGCTCAGCGGGCTTTGGACCCGAGGGCGGAGGCAGCAGCAAACTGAGCACGAACACGCCGAACAGCAAGACCAGCGCGCCAATCAAGCGGCGCAGCAACACCTCGCTCATAAGCGGCCGCTCTGGTGCAGGTACCGCAGCGCCACTTCAACCGTCAAAAACGAGCCCGTCACCAGAACGGGCCGGCTTGGATGGCCAGCACTGGCCTCGTCGAGGGCCGCTTCGATCGTGTCGAATGTGGTGCCGACCAGCCCTGTCGACGCCGCGCGCGCCTGCAAGCTGGCACCCGGCAAGCCGCGGGGGCCTGGCAAGCTCACGAAGCTGACGCCGCTAACCGAGCTGACCAGCGCCGCCGCAACCGCCTCCACCGGCTTGTCGGACAACATTCCGAGTACCAGCCACGGTCGTTCTTGGCCGATCTGACTCTGCAGCGTCTCGGCGAGTGCTGCCGCCGCCTCCGCGTTATGCGCGACATCAAACCACCAGCGGCCACGCCGGTCGAAACGCCCCGCCAACTGCAGCGCTGGCAGCGCGCTATGCAACGCCGAATCGGGAACCGGACGATGCGGTTGGAGCGACTCGACAGCGGCGATGACGCCAGCCGCGTTTCGCAACTGTGCAGGCCCCGGCAGCGCCGGCAACGGCAGATCCGGATACAGACGCGATGACGACGACCATTGCCACCGATCCAATCCGACGGGGCGGAAGTCGTAGTCAGAGCCGACGCAATACAGCAGCGCGCCAAGGTCGCGCGCTGTTTGGATCAAGCTGGCAGGTGGCGCTGGATCGACCACGATCGCAGGCCGGCCCGCGCGAAACACGCCCGCTTTCTCGCGACCGATCGCCTCGCGGCCCTCACCCAGCCAGTCCTGATGGTCCAGCCCGATATTGGTGACGACCGCAGCGTCGGCATCGATGATGTTGACCGCGTCCAGTCGTCCGCCTAGTCCCACTTCGAGCACTTGGACGTCGACCCGCGCCTGCCTGAAGCACCACAGGGCCGCGAGTGTGCCGAATTCGAAGTAAGTCAGTGGAACATCACGGCGGGCATGCTCGATAGCGACAAACGCCGCCACGATCCGGTCGTCGCCGACATCGGCGCCATCAATCGATATGCGCTCGTTGTAGCGCAGCAGATGAGGCGAGCGATACAGCCCGACGTGGTAACCGGCGTGTTGGTAAATCAGCGCCGCTAGCGTGCTGCTGGAACCCTTGCCGTTGGTTCCGGCGATCGTCAGTGTCAGCGGGCAGCGTTCGAGCAGACCGAGGCGCTCGGCGACCGCACGCACCCTGTCCAGGCCCAGCTCGATCGGCCGGGCATGCAGTTGCTGTTGGTAGTCGAGCCAGGCATCCAGACCGGCATCAGCGGAAGGCGCCGTTGCCGGGGGCGCCATCCGGGACGGCATCGCGACCTGAATCAAGCCTTCGGCGACGGCGCCCAATGGGTCATCATCGCCAGCAAGCGGTGGATTTTCTCTCGCAGTTCGCGACGGTCCACGATCATGTCGATCGCGCCGTGCTCCAGAAGGAACTCCGCCCGCTGGAAGCCTTCAGGCAGCTTCTGGCGCACGGTCTGCTCGATCACACGCGGTCCGGCGAAGCCGATCAGCGCCCGCGGTTCGGCGATGATGACGTCGCCCAGCATCGCCAGGCTCGCCGAAACACCGCCCATTGTTGGATGCGTCAGCACCGAGATGAACGGCAGCCCGCGGTCCGACAGGCGAGCCAGTGCTGCCGAGGTTTTGGCCATCTGCATCAGCGAAAACAGCGACTCCTGCATGCGCGCGCCGCCCGATGCAGAAAAACACACGTAAGGAAGGCCCGCTTCGAAGGCGGCATTGGCGCCGTGGACGAACTTCTCGCCGACGACGGAGCCCATCGAGCCGCCCATGAAGCCGAACTCGAACACCGACACGACGACCGGCAACTCCATGATGCGCCCCCGCATCACCACCAGCGCGTCTTTCTCGTCGGTGTCGGCCTGCGCTTCCTTGATGCGATCGGTGTACTTGCGCGAGTCCTTGAACTTGAGCGGATCGGCGGGCGCAAGGTGCTTGGCGATTTCCTCGCGCCCCTCGGCGTCGAGCAACTGATTGAGCCGGGCTCGGGCCGGAATCGGACGATGGGCGCTGCACTTGGGGCAGACTTCCAGCGTGCGTTCCAACTCGGCGCGGTACAACACCGAGCCGCAGCCATCGCATTTGACCCACAGCCCTTCGGGCACGTTGTGCTTGCGCACGCCATAGGTCAACAGCTGCGAACCCGCGATCTTGTCGAGCCAGCTCATGACAGTCTTCCCTCGTTATCCATTGCCTGACGCATTGCGCCGAGCTTTTCCCTGAGCAATCCAGGCAGCACTTCCGGCTGCGCCTGGTGTTTATCGATTTCGGTGACCAGCGCACTGCCCACGATGACACCGTCGGCAACACGGGCAACCAAGGCGGCCGATTCCGCGTCGCGAATACCGAAGCCCACGGCCAACGGCAAATCGGTGTAGCGCCGGATCTGCTGCAACTTCGTCTCGACGTCGCTGACGTCCAACTTTGACGAACCCGTCACACCTTTCACCGAAACATAATACAAATAGCCGCTCGCTTGGGCAGCCACGGCCTGAATACGCTCTGGCGGACTGGTCGGCGCCAGCAGAAAGATCAGATCAATGCCCGCCGCGCGCAGCGGGCTGGAGAAGTCGGCGGCCTCTTCAATAGCCAAATCGACGATCAGCACGCCGTCGACCCCGGACGACCGCGCCTCATCGGCGAACGCGGCAACGCCGATGTGTTCGATCGGATTGAGATAGCCCATCAGAACGATCGGCGTTTTGGTGTCGGACTCCCGGAACTCGCGCACCATTCCCAGTATCTGCCGGAGGCTCGTGCCGTGAACCAAGGCGCGCTCGCAGGCGAGCTGGATGACGGGGCCGTCGGCCATTGGGTCCGAGAACGGCACACCCAGCTCGATGATATCGGCGCCGCCGTCAACCAGTGCCCGCATCAGCGAGACGGTGTCGCGAGGATGAGGATCGCCGGCCGTGATGTACGGAATGAGCGCCTTGCGGCCCTGAGATTTAACGGCGGCGAGGCAGGAAGCGATTCGACTCATCGAGTATTAGAGCGAGTGACGAAACAGCGGGCTCCTGTCGCCAGGCCACCCGGACGGTGGCAGGACGCCCCGACTGAGCTTGTGACTCTACGGGGCAGCGCCAATCTTCTCAAGCGGAAAAGCGAAGTGGGAACCTACTCGCGCTTGTTTCTTACGCCGTGGGTACGGCCCGGAACCGGCCAGGCTGGACCAACATGCGCCGGCACCGGCCGCAGCATTGAATTAGTTCAGCAATATCAGCAGTCTTTTGATTGTGCGGCGCAGCATAAAGCCACCGTTCACATAACTGACTATTAAATAAGTCAGCATGATGCTCTGGATCACAAGTGGTGATTGGGAATTCAGCAATGCTGCGACTAGATTGACTCCTATCGCAGCCTCGGGTGAGCCCTGTGCAGCGGTACCCCTATCGGGAGTTTGATCATGAAACGCTTATTTCCAGGTTTGTCCAACCTGTTCGCGAGTTGGGCTTCGGCTGGCCAATACAGCAGCGTTGCCGAGCTTGAACTGGATCAAGTCAGCGATCCGGGAAACAACACTAAGGTCGTGGCACTGCCGCGCTCGGGCAACACGGCGTCATCCGGTGCGACGACCAAACCAGCGGTCCGCCGGCGCCTCGGCTAACGTTTGCTGACGTCCCACCGCCACGCCTTGCGCCAGCGTGCGCGGAGCTAGGCTGACGCTCCGGGATCTTTCAGTACAGGCCGCCTTGCTCGGCTGCGAAAGCTTTCGACGCCGCCGTTCCCTGACACGGACGCAGACGGCCTCGCTTAAACGTCAACGATCGCCGAGCAAAGAACTCAGCCTGCTGCATCCCGGTCGTTGACGACCATAGGGACCCACCCGCTGGAAGCGCATCCGAAGGCATCGAAGCGGCCTGACATTTGTTGGGCGCCGCGCCGTAGGACGCACCGCGAGCAATGCCAGCGCTAGCAGTCGGTGATACTCAGAATTCAGCGGACGTCGCGGTCGCATGCTGCAGACGTGATTGCGAACGCGTGCAGAGCTTGGGCCCCGCGGATGGAATCACCACCGCTTCACAGGCAGCGCGATGCTGCCTCAGAAGATGGTGGGTCGTGATGGATTCGAACCATCGACCAATTGATTAAAAGTCAACTGCTCTACCGACTGAGCTAACGACCCGCAACAGATCGACGGCAATTGCAGCCGTCGGGGCGCGCATCATACTGGATGACAACGCGGCATTGAATAGTGTTTCGATGCCGATAACAGCGATATCGGCACATCTCGACTTCCGACAGCGTCGGCGGCACCTAATAGTAACGTGTCGGGTCGGTGATGCCGGCGCTTTCGAAGCCAGCGCGGCGCAGTCGGCACGAATCGCAACGGCCGCAGGCTCGCCCCTGATCGTCCGCCTGATAGCAGGACACCGTTTGCGCATAGTCAACGCCGAGCTGCGTCCCGATCCGCACGATATCCGCCTTGCTCAAGTCAATCAGCGGCGTATGGATTCGAATCCCTCCACCCTCGATACCAACCCGGGTGGCGACATTGGCGAGCCGCTCGAATGCGGCAACGAACTCGGGGCGACAGTCGGGATAGCCCGAGTAATCGACTGCGTTGACGCCGATGAAGATATCGGTGGCCCCGACCACTTCGGCCCAACCCAGCGCTAGCGATAGAAACAAGGTGTTTCGGGCAGGCACGTAGGTGATCGGAATTCCCTCGCTGGGCGTTTCCGGAACGTCGATCGATGTATCGGTCAGCGCCGAACCACCGACGTCGTTGAGATTGACGTGCATCACCTGATGCCGGCGCGCGCCGAGACTGCGCGCGACGTCGGCCGATGCCTTGATTTCGGCCATATGGCGCTGACCGTAGGCCACCGAAATCGCATACAGCTCATAACCCTCGCTCCGCGCGATGGCCATCACCGTCGCCGAATCAAGGCCTCCGGACAGCAACACAACACCGCGCCGCGCCACCGTCATCGCCCCGCCTCCTCGCCCCACAACTGTTTGTGCAACTGCATTTGGAAGCGCACCGGCAGCCGATCCTCAACGATCCAGTCAGCGAGTTGGCGCGGTGTCACCTGCCGATGGCTTGGTGAGAACAGCACCGAACAGCGCTGCGTCAGCTCATGTTGGGCCACCATGCTGCACGACCAGTCATAGTCTTCGCGGCTGCAAATCACGAACTTGAGTTCGTCGTGCGGACGCAGATGGTCGAGGTTGCTCCACAGGTTCCGCGACTGTTCACCCGAGCCGGGCGTCTTGATGTCGATGACCCGCATGACTCGTGGGTCGACGGCCGTAACGTCAAGCGCACCGCTGGTTTCGAGCGAAACCTGCTTGCCCGCGTCGCAAAGCCGGGTCAGAAGCTCGAGGCACGTCTTTTGAGCCAAGGGCTCGCCACCGGTCACACAAACGTGGCGTGCGCCATAGCTATCGACTGCTGCGAGGATCGCCTCTAAGTCACGCCACTGCCCCCCGTAGAACGCGTACTCGGTGTCGCAGTAGACACAGCGCAACGGGCAACCGGTGAGTCTGACGAAAACGGTCGGCCAGCCGGCCGTCGACGACTCACCCTGCAGCGAGAGAAAAATCTCGGTGATTTTCAGCCGGCTCGTTCGCGCCGCCGGCGCCGGCTGCGCAACGGCCGAAGTCATGCATCAACCGCCGATTTGTTCCAGTTTCTGCCGCGACAAATTAGCCGCGTTGGACGTCGGGAATTCCCGTGTCACACGCTGCAACGTCGCCTTGGCTTCGCTGGAGCGCTTCAATTCGATCTGGCAAAGACCGACCTTGTAGAGCCCATCCGCCAGTTTCGGGCTGGTCGGAAAGCGGTCGACCAGTGACTGAAAACTGCTCAGCGCCGCCGTGTAGTCACGCTTGACGTAGTTCGCCTCGCCCATCCAGTACCAGGCATTGTCGGCATAGCGGCCCTGCGGCCACTCAGCGAGCATTGATTTGAAACCCCGGATGGCGTCGTCGTACTTGCCATTCTTCAGCAAGTCGAACGTCGCGAGATACGCCGATTCCTCTTCTGGAGATGCCACTGCGGGCCGCTGCGCCGCTGACGGTACCGACGCCATCGTGCCCGGCGTTGCACCCGGAATCGTTCCAGGGAAGGCACCCACCACGGGGGGAATGGCGCCTTCGAAACGCTGCAGGCGGCTGTTCAGATCTTGCAGGTACTCCTTGGTGCCGCGGTCACGCTGATCACTGTCGTAACGAAGCTTCTCGACAATGCCGCGCAATTCGCGGACTTCATCGCGAAGTCGCATCAGGTCCTGATCGGACCCACTGGCGCTCATCGCTTCGAGCCGGCGCGACATCTGCGCCGTCTTGTTTTCCAGATCCTGCAGCCGGCGCTCTTCAGGCGAGAGCACCGGCTGCCCGGAACCACTGATGGGCCCACCAAAATCCGCGCAGCCAGTAAGCGCCAGCAGCGACATGGCCATCAGCGCAGAAAGTCGGTGAGACATCATCGGTCCGCTCCTTCAGGAATCGACTTTGAAGGTGCCCAGCTTACTGCTGGACGATATCAACGCGACGGTTCAGCGAGTAAGCCGCTTCGTCATGACCGGCAGCGACCGGACGCTCTTCGCCGTAGCTGACGACGCTGATCTGGCTGGCCGAGGCACCGCCCGAGGTCAGCGCAGCCTGCACCGCATTGGCGCGGTGCTCGCCGAGGCCGACGTTGTACTCGCGCGTGCCGCGCTCGTCAGCGTTGCCTTCCAGACGGACACGGACGCTCGGGTTCGCCGACAGGTAGGACGCCCAAGCGGCCGCGACGGCGCGGCCTTCGGAGGTCAGGTCGCTGCTGTCGAACTGGAAGTAAACGGTCTTCTTGTTGGCCAGATCAGCGGCCGTGATGCCGCCGGCGCCCAGGCCGGTGCCCGTGACGCTGCTATCGGATGCGCCGTAGTTGGACATGCCGCTGTTGTTGGTCGGCGGGGGCAGCGGAGCGGCCTTCTTGCCCTTGCTGGCGCAGCCCGACACGGTGAGAGCGGCAGCAACGACGGACGTAACCAGAATCTGCTTGAACATTGAAATAACTCCTGAAATCGATCTGAAATAAAAAGAATAGGTGCTGTACTACGTCTAAAAGCGGACTATTTCGACAACGGGGACCACGAAGGCTCTCGAACCTCGCCCGGCTGGCGTAACCGCTGCTTGACGCGACCATCGGTGGTAACCGTCGCCAACTCAGCACCACCGCCGCGCACCTGAGTGGCGTAAATGATGACGGCACCGTTGGGAGCAAAGCTGGGGCTCTCGTCAAGTCCGCCGTCGCTGAGCAGACGAAGGTTGCCTGAGCCTAAATCCAATAGCCCAATACGATAGCGTCCTTCGTCAAGGTTGACTAGCGCGAGGAACTTGCCGTCGGGCGAGAAGCTGGCATCCAGGTTCTGACGGCCCTGGAATGTCAGCCGCTGTGCTTCGCCACCGGTCGCCGGCATGCGGTAGATCTGCGGCTGACCGCCGCGATCGGACGTGAACACGATCGATTGCCCGTCGGGCGCAAACGATGCCTCGGTGTCGATTCCGTAGTGGTCGGTCAGTCGCTGGCGACGGCCGGTTTGCAAGTCGTACAGATAGATATCCGGGTTGGTCTCGAACGACAGCGTCACAGCAAGCTTGGTGCCATCGGGCGACCAGGCCGGTGAGCCGTTGATGCCTTTTTCGGACAGGATCTTCTTGACCTGGCCCGTGGCGATCTCGTGCACGTAGATACCCGACCGGCCGCGCTCATAGCCGACATAAGCCAGCTTGCGGCGGTCCGGGGACCACGACGGCGACATTAGCGTGTCCTTCGAGCTCGCGATCGTCCGCGGGTTATATCCATCGGCGTCGGCGACGATCAGCTGATAAGTGCGCGTCGGCCCCATACCGGACGACGTTACATACGCGATCTTGGTGTTGAACACGCCCGGAATACCGGTCAGCCGCTCGAAGATCAAGTCGGCGATCTGGTGCGCGACATAACGCAGTTGGTCAGGCGCCACTGCCGGCATGTCATAGGCAATCAACTGCTGCCCGCGCAACACGTCGAGCAAGTAAAAGCGGGCTGCGACGCGATCGGTGCCGGCATCCCGGCTGAGGCGGCCGACGACCAGATGATCCATGCCGACCGCACGCCAATTGCGGAAATCGACGCGACTGGGGTCGTCGGGTCGCTCGAGCATGTCGCCGCGCGGCAGCGTCGTGAACAGGCCGCTGCGGACCAAGTCGGCATCGATGACGCTGGCGACATCGGTGGGAAGGCCGTCATTGCTCGAGAACGGTGCGATGGCGATCGGCACCGCTCCGGTCTGATTGCTCTGCACGTCGAATTGGAGCTGCGCTTGGGCAGCGATCGGCACGATCAGCAGTACGGCCAACAGAACACGTTGAATGAGCATCATGGCTTTCTCGGGCTTTCTCACTGAAGACTGGCGGGGCTGTACGTCGGTTGCAGAATGCGGACGAAGGCCTTCGGATCACTCGGAAGCGGTAGCGGACTGGCCTTGCGCACCGCGCGCAGCACCGACTCATCAAACACCGGGTTGCCGGAACTGCGCAGCACCCGGACGTCAGCGACGGCGCCGCTGGTTAACAAGGTGATTTCCACCTGACAGCGGATGTTGTCCGGCAAGCCTTCAGGGCGCGTCCAGTAAGGGCGCATATAAGCCGCCAGTTGCTGCGCCCATGTGGCCTGCACGCCGGCGATGCGCTCGCCTTCGATCCGAGCCGCTTCTTCGGCCATCGCCTGACGCGCGAGGTCTTCCTGCGCGCGACGCTGGGCTTCCTCGCGACGCTTCTTTTCTTCTGCCGCCTTGCGCGCTTCTTCCTGCTTGCGCTTGGCTTCCTGCTCAGCCTTGGCGCGCTCCTGTTCTTCGGCGCGTTTACGCTCAGCTTCGACAGCCGCTGCCTTGGCATCGGCTTCGGCCTTTGCCTTGGCCTCGGCATCCGCTTTCTGCTTGGCCTCTTCTTCGGCTGCCTTCCGGAGTGCCAGGTCGGCCTGCTTTTTCTTCTCGGCGTCGGCCGCCTTCTTGGCGTCGTCGGCTTTCTGTTGTTGCTCGAGCTGCTGCTTTTTCTGCTCCTCGCGGCGCTGCTCGGCCTTGCGCGCTTCTTCCTGACGCTTCTGCTCGACCTTGCGAGTCTCGTCCTCGCGCTTCTGCGCCTGCTCGGCCTTGATCTCGTCGAGATCATCTTGCCGCTTCTGCTCGTCAACCACGGCCGGCGTCGGGGTCGGCTGGGTACGCGGCGCCGACGGGTTGACCATGACCGCCGCGATCGGCGTCGGTGGCGGCATCGGCGTGGTGCACTGCACGCCCACGATCATGAAAAAGAACAGGACGACGTGCGCGGCCAGCGCGAACGCAAAGTGGCGGGAGGTCGCTGGCATGCGCGTTTAGCGCTTCTTCTGCTGAGCGGGGCTCGGGGGCGTGGTGACGAAACCAATCTTCTGCACGCCAGCGGACTGCAGCAGCGCCATGCCACGCGCCACCTCTTCGTAAGGCACCTTGGCATCACCTTCGACGAGGAACATCTCCTGCGGCTTGTTGCGCACGATCGCGCCGGCCCGCTGGATCACTTCATCGTCAGTCAAGGGCTCGCTGCGCTTGTCGCCGATGTTCAAGAACAACTGACCGTCCCGATTGATCGACAGCGTGATCGGCTCGTCGCCCTGGGTCATGTTCTCGCCGTCGGTTTCGGGCAACTGCACCTCGATTCCTTGCGTCAGCAGCGGCGCCGTCACCATGAAGATGATCAGCAACACCAGCATCACGTCGATATACGGGACGACATTCATCTCGGCATTGAGCCGGCGCTTGCCACCGCGTGGACTTACCGAAGCGCCCATGTCAGGCCTTTGCGCTGCGCAGCGCGCGCTCGATGATGCCGATCATCTCGTCGGTGAACGTGGCGTAGCGGTTTTCCAGGCTCTCGACCGAGCGCGTGAAGAAGTTGTACGCCACAACGGCCGGGATTGCCGCGAACAGACCGATCGCCGTTGCGATCAGCGCTTCGGCAATACCGGGAGCCACCATCGCCAACGATGCGTTCTTGGCACTGCCGATGGCAATGAATGCACTCATGATGCCCCACACCGTGCCGAGCAGGCCGACGTAGGGACTCACCGAGCCTACCGTGGCCAGCATCGACAAACCGCCTTCGAGCTTTTCGATTTCGCGGACGTGGGCGACGCGCATCTGGCGCTGCACCGCGGCGATCACATCTTCGGGGTCGATGCGCCCACCCTGCTGCTGGCGGCTGTACTCCTCGAAGCCGGCGACGAAGATCGGCACCAGGCCCTCGTCTTCCTTGCTGCGACGCGTGCTCTCGTACAGGTCGACCAGCGTGCCGCCCGACCAGAACCGGTTCTCGAAGGCTTCGGCCTGCTTGCGCGTGCGCGACAGCAAGCTGCGCTTGGCAAAGATCACGGCCCAGGATGAAACCGATGCCAGGATCAGCAAGGCCATGATGAACTGGACCGGAACACTCGCCTGCAGAATCAGCTGCGCCAGCGACAGATTGGCATTCATTCCCGGATTTACCTTCAGGTGATGGATTTGATGGCCCGGCGCGGCCTTGGGCGGCCGCGCGCAAAAGCGGCCGAATTATAGGCGGAACACTGGGGTTTCTGTGATGAATCGCGTGTGAATCGGAGCCGTCACCAGCCGAGGTTCGGAATTCGCCGCGGAACGAAGGTTTTGGCGTCGACGCAGGCGACCCGCACCTGGGCTTGGGTCAAGATCTGTCCCGGAGCATCCGGACGCTGCAGCGACTGGGTGAAACTGAGGCTCACGTTGCGGATCTCGCTGACCCGGGTCACGACGTCGAGCAGGTCGTCGAGACGTGCCGGGCGCCGATACCGGATCTCGATGCTGGCCACCGTGAACGCGATGCCGACCTCGGACATCAGCCGCTCCTGGCTGTACCCCAGCGCGCGCAGCCATTCGGTTCGGGCGCGCTCGAACCAGCGCAGGTAATTAGCGTGATAGACCACGCCGGAGGCATCGGTGTCTTCCCAGTAGACGCGCAGCGGCATCACGTGCGTCGGTGCGCCATCGGCCGCCATCGTCATGGGTTGCCGCTCCCGAACAGGTCCGGTGCGATGCGCGCTTCGAGCTCACGTGGCGGCTTGAGCCCGTAATGCTGGTAGGCCATCCGCCCTGCGATACGGCCACGCGGGGTGCGCATCAGGTACCCCTGCTGGATCAAGTACGGCTCGATCACGTCTTCGATCGTGTCGCGCGCCTCGCCGATCGCGGCCGCCAGGTTGTCGATGCCGGCGGGCCCGCCGTCGAAACGTTCGATCAAGGCCATCAGCAGCTTGCGATCCATGATGTCGAAGCCGTTGGTATCGACGTCGAGCAGTTTCATCGCCTCGCAGGCCATCTGCTGGGTGATCACGCCCTGCCCGCGCACCTCGGCGTAGTCACGGACACGGCGCAGCAGGCGGTTGGCGATACGCGGCGTGCCGCGTGATCGCTGGGCGATTTCCTGGGCGCCTTGCGGGTCGATCGGCGTGCGCAGGATGCTCGACGAGCGCACGACGATGCTGACCAGATCCGGGATCGAATAAAACTCCAGCCGCTGGACGATGCCGAAGCGGTCGCGCAGCGGCGAGGTCAGCGCGCCAGCGCGAGTCGTGGCACCGACCAGCGTGAATGGCGGCAGGTCGAGCCGGATCGACCGCGCGGCCGGCCCCTCGCCGATCATGATGTCGAGCTGGTAGTCCTCCATCGCCGGATACAGCACTTCTTCGACGACCGGCGATAGCCGGTGGATCTCGTCGACAAACAGCAGATCGCGTGGCTCCAGATTGGTCAGCAGCGCGGCCAGATCGCCGGCCCGCTCCAGCACGGGCCCCGAGGTCTGCCGCAGGTTGACACCCATTTCCTCGGCCAGGATGTGCGCCAGCGTGGTCTTGCCCAAGCCCGGCGGACCAAAGATCAGGACGTGATCGAGCGCTTCGTTGCGGCGCCGCGCCGCTTCGATCGCAATGCCCATCTGCTCGCGGACAGCGGGCTGGCCAACGTAGTCGGCGAGCCGGCTCGGACGTATCGCGCGCTCGATGCGCTCTTCGTCGGTGCCGCCAACACGAGCGGAGACGGTCCTGGTATCAGCGGACGGCACGACGCAGTGCCTCCTGAATGATCTGCTCGGTGGTCATGCCGTCCTTGTGCACCGCCTCGGTGAATCGCTGAATTTCCACAGGCTTGTAGCCCAGCGCGGCGAGTGCGGTGCGCGCCTCCTGCAGCGGCGAGGCACCAACGGCAGGCCCGGCGCCTGGCAGTGCGACGACATCCCCGCCCGCTCCGGCCTTGTCGCGCATCTCGACGATCAGGCGCTCGGCGGTCTTCTTGCCGACGCCCGGAATCTTCGTCAGCCGGACGACGTCGCCGGCACGAACCGTGGCCCAGAAATCGTCGACGCTGGTGCCCGACAGCAGCGCCAGTGCCAGCTTGGGCCCGACGCCCGAAACCTTGATCAGCTCGCGAAACAGGCTCTTTTCGATCGTGGACGCGAAGCCGTACAGCAGATGCGCATCCTCGCGGATCGTCAGATGCGTGTGCAGCGTGACCATGTCACCCAGAGGCGGCAGCTTGTAGAACGTCGACATCGGCGCTTCGAGCTCGTAACCGACGCCGCCGACGTCGACCAGCAGCAGCGGTGGCTGCTTGGCGATGAGTTTGCCGCTGAGTCTTCCGATCATGGGTGCAGTATGAGGCTTGTGCCACGTGCCACGGAAGGCAAGGCGCGATCAACCCCAACTCTTGCTCAAGGCCATGCCGGCACGAATCCGCGTACCGCGGACGTGGGCGTGGGTCAGCGCCACGGCAAGCGCATCGGATGCATCGGCGCCGAGCTTGGCTTGCAGGTTCAACAGCACCTTGACCATATGCTGGACCTGCGCCTTGTCAGCGCGCCCATTGCCGACGATGGCCATCTTGACCTGCGCCGCGGCGTACTCGGCCAACGGCAAGCCGGCACCGGCGACGGCGCAGATCGCCGCCCCGCGCGCTTGGCCTAGCACCAGCGCGCTTTGAGGGTTGGCGCGGTTGACGAAGGTTTCTTCGAGCGCAATCTCCTGCGGCCCGAAGTCGGCGATCACGGCGGCCAGCCCTTGAAGGATCTGCAGCAATCGCGCCGGGAGTTCACCGTCGCCGACGCTCAAGCAACCATGGGCAACGTACTGGCTCTTGTGACCGCTTGAATCGATGACGCCCCAGCCGGTGTGACGTGAGCCGGGGTCGATACCGAGAATGCGGACCGGGGCCCCCAAAGCGGATCAGTCCGGCAGATCGGCGTTGTGGTAGACCTCTTGAACGTCGTCGAGCTCTTCCATTTTGTCGAGCAGCTTCTGCAGAGCCTCGGCAATGTCGCCCGCCACGGCGACTCGGTTTGAAGGACGGAACAGCACGCGCGATTGGGCGGGCTCAAGGCCGGCCGCCGTCAGCGTCTTCTTGACCGACTCGAATGCTTCCGGGCTGGTCAGCACTTCGCACCAACCGGCATCGGCCTGCACGTCGTCGGCACCCGCATCGAGCGCCGCCTCGATAATTTTTTCCTCCAGTGCCGCATCGGTGCTGATGTCGAACCAAAGCTGGCCGACCTCGGCGAACTGGAACGCCACCGATCCGCTGGTGCCCATATTGCCGCCATGCTTGGAAAACGCATGGCGCACGTCGGCGACGGTACGGGTCGGGTTGTCAGTGACGCAATCAACGAGGATCGCGATGCCGCCAGGACCATAGCCCTCGTAGCGAACTTCCTGCGCCGCCTCGGCGCCCTCACCGCTGGCCCGCTTGATCGCGGCCTCGATGCGGTCCTTGGTCATGTTGACGTCGAGCGCGCGGGACACGGCAAGACGCAGCCGCGGGTTGCCGGCCGGGTCGGGGCCGGCAGCGCGAACTGCCAGTGCGATCTCGCGGATCAGCTTGGTGAAGACCTTGGCTTTTTGCGCGTCTGCCGCGTTCTTGCGGCCTTCGATACTCGGACCACGACCCATACCGACTTCCTTCTAGTGTGCGGGTGAAAGCGGCGATCAGAACGTCAGACGCAGACCGAAGATCGCGCCGCTGTCGGCGGTGTAAGCCTTGCCGTCATCCGGATCCAGCCGGAAGCGGCGATAGCCGACATAAGCCGAAGCGTTGCGCAGGATCTGGTAATCCGCCGTCAGCGCGAATTCGAGCTGGTCTTCGATGTCGCCCAGACCCAGCACCTTGGGCTGATACCAGGCATAGCCCTGCAGGCCCAGCCGTTCGAAGCCAACGAAGCGCAAATCGAACTGGCCGCCGATGGCCAAACCGCCGCCTTCGTCGAACTCGGTTTCGGTGTACTGGCCACGCAAACCGACGCCAGCGGTCAGCTTGGCATCGTCGGCACCCGCATCGCCGGTCAGCAACACGCCGGTGTGCAGATTAAGCAACTCGGCATTCTTGTCGTCGCTATACAGCGCGCCGAGCTGATACTCGCCGTCGGCGTCGCCGAACAAATGCGACAGCGGGCCACTGAACACACCGCGCACGGCGTCGTCGTTGATGTTGAGGTCCAGCGTTTCGGCATGCGCCGGCAACGCGCTGGCAGACAACAGCAGTGCAGCAACCAGTCCTTGGAACTTGGTCATCGATGCCCTCATTGATTGAATCTGGATCAGGCCTTGCGAGCCGGCTTGTTGACGGCATGAACCGCGCGACCGTCGACGAGCAGCACGGCGTCGTGGAAGGTTTCCGACAACGACGGATGGCTGTGCATGGTCAGCGCGATGTCTTCGCAAGTGGCGGAATACTCCAGCGCCAGCACCGACTCGGCGATCATCTCCGAGGTGTGCGGGCCGACCATGTGAACGCCCAGAATGCGATCGGTCTTGACGTCGGCGATCACCTTGCACAGGCCGACATTCATCTCCATCGCCTTGGCGCGCCCCGACGGCACGAACGACGCGGTGCCGGTCTTGACCTCATAACCCGCCGCCTTGGCCTGCTCTTCCGACAAACCGACCCACGCCACTTCCGGCGAGGTGTAGATCACCGACGGGATCGCATTGTAGTTCAGCTGCGTGTGGTGACCGGCCAGCTGCTCGGCCAGCGCCACGCCTTCTTCGATCGCCTTGTGCGCCAGCATCGGATTGCCGATCACGTCGCCAACGGCGTAGATGCCCGGCACGTTGGTCTTGTAGTGCGCGTCGACCTTGACGAAGCCACGCTCGTCAATCGCCACGCCCAATTCCTTGGCACCGACGCCGTCAGTGTAAGGACGGCGGCCGACCGCGACGATCAGCTTGTCGAACACTTCGGACTTGGTTTCGCCGTTCTGCTCGTACTCGACCGTGACACCGTCGGCACCGGCCTTGGCACCGAGCACCTTGGCACCCAGCCGGATGTCGAGACCCTGCTTGGTCAGGTGCTTCAGCGTTTCCTTGGCGATGGCCTGGTCGACCATCGGCAGGAAGGTCGGCATGGCTTCGATGACGACGGTCTTGGCGCCCAGGCGGTTCCACACGCTGCCCAGCTCAGTGCCGATTACGCCGGCGCCGATGACGCCGAGGCGCTTGGGCACTTCGGTCATGTCGAGCGCGCCCCAGCTGTCGATGATCTTGTCGCCGTCGAACGGCGCGATCTTCAGATTGACCGGCGCCGAGCCGGTCGCGATCACGATGTGCTTGCCGACCAGCTCCGAGGTCTTGCCGTCGTGGTCCTTGTATTCGACCTTGCCGTCGCCGAGCAGGCGGCCGTAGCCGAACAGGCCCGTGACCTTGTTCGCCTGGAACAGCGCCTTGATGCCGCCGGTGAGATCGCGCGACACCTTGGTCTTGCGCGCCTGCATCTTGGCGAGGTCGAAGCTGACCGGGCCGGTGCTGATGCCATGCTTGTCGAACTCGTGCTGGGCGCGATGCACCAGCTCCGATGACTCCAGCAGCGCCTTGGACGGGATGCAGCCCGCGTTCAAGCAGGTGCCGCCAAACGCCGGCGTGTTGTCCATGTTGAGCCAGGCATCGATGCAGACGGTCTTGAAGCCAAGCTGGGCAGCGCGGATCGCAGCGGGATAACCGGCCGGGCCGCCGCCGATCACGATGACGTCATAGGTTTCGCTCATTTTTCCCTCTCGTATGGCTCCGCGTATTGTAGCGCTTGGGCAGGCCCTGGGGCGTATTCGACATCCGCATGAAACTTGCGAGGTCTGGATATCAAACGAGAACCAACACCGGAGCCAGTAATGGACAGCAGTTCCGCGGGCCAAGAAGACGACCGCGAGCGCCGCGGCATCAGCGAGCGTGCATCACTGGACAAGCGTGCACTGCGGCGCTCGTTTCTCGACAACTTGCTTTACGTCCAGGGCAAGTTTCCCCGGCTGGCGACCAAGAACGACTACTACCTGGCGCTGGCGCACACGGTGCGCGACCGCTTGATGCAACGCTGGATCAGCACGGCCGCCGCCTACACCACGCAGTGTTCGCGTACCGTCTGCTATCTGTCGGCCGAGTTCCTGATGGGCCCGCATCTGGGCAATAACCTGATCAATCTCGGCATCTACGATGTCGCTGCCGAGGTGGTCGGTGAGTTGGGACTGGACCTGGAAGACCTGCTCTACCAGGAAGAAGAGCCCGGGCTCGGCAATGGCGGTCTGGGGCGGCTGGCAGCCTGCTTCATCGATTCACTGGCGACGCTGGAAGTGCCGGCACTGGGGTATGGCATACGTTATGAATATGGCATCTTCCACCAGACGCTCAGTGACGGCTGGCAAGTCGAGAAAACCGACAAATGGCTGCGCTTCGGCAATCCCTGGGAACTGGCACGTCCCGAGTGGGCCGTGGAGATCAAGTTCGGCGGTCACACCGAGCAGTACACCGACGAGCATCAGCGGCTGCGCGTGCGCTGGGTGGCAGCGCGCATCGTCAACGGCGTGCCCTACGATACGCCGATCCTCGGTTATCACGTCAACACCGCCAACACGCTGCGGCTGTGGAAGGCCGAAGCACCCGAATCGTTCGACTTTGGCCAGTTCAACCGCGGCGACTATGCCGGCGCGGTGACCCAGAAGATCGTCAGCGAAAACCTGTCCAAGGTGCTGTACCCCAACGACGAGCAGGAAGCGGGTAAGGAGTTGCGGCTGCAGCAGCAGTTCTTCTTCGTGTCGTGCTCATTGCAGGACATGCTGCGCATCCTGCAGATCCAGCGCATTCCGGTCGAGAAATTCCACGAGAAGTTCGCCGTGCAGTTGAACGACACGCACCCGTCAATTGGCGTGGCGGAGTTGATGCGACTGCTGGTCGACGAGCAGCTGCTGGCTTGGGACACCGCCTGGGACATCACCTGCAAAAGCTTCGGCTATACCAATCACACGCTGATGCCCGAGGCGCTCGAGCGCTGGTCTCTGCCGCTGTTCCAGCGCGTGCTGCCGCGCCATCTGGAAATCATCTACGAGATCAACGCACGCTTTCTCGACCAAGTGCGGATCCGCTTCTTTGGCGACGAGGCGCGAATCGCGCGGCTATCGCTGATCGAGGAGCAGGGCCCCCGCTATGTGCGTATGGCCAACCTCGCTTGCGTCGGCAGCCACGCAATCAACGGCGTCGCTGATCTGCATACCGAGTTGCTGAAGCAGGACGTACTGAAAGACTTCTACGAGCTGTGTCCCGAAAAATTCAGCAACAAGACCAATGGCGTGACGCCGCGCCGCTGGATCGTGCTGGCCAATCCC
>Ga0255089_1000257_pt1 | contig 22553 bp, 16 predicted proteins | sample Colum_Miss_RepC__2_FD_188468 | JGI IMG/M metagenome (GOLD analysis project Ga0255089, IMG submission 188468) | Freshwater microbial communities from Columbia River, Oregon, United States - Colum_Miss_RepC_8d | ecosystem: Environmental > Aquatic > Freshwater > River | place: USA: Oregon... | reverse complement strand
GCGCGTCGGCAGCGGCGCCGCCGTTGCCGCTGGCCGAATACAGCGCCGCGCTGCCGACGCGCTTGTCCTGCACCAGTGCCGCGCGCTTGAGCCGTGACAGATGCGTCGATACGCGGCTCTGCGCCAGCCCGGTGATGTCGGTCAGCTCGGCCACCGATAATTCATAGGCTTCCAGCAGCAGCAGCAAGCGGCAGCGACTCGGATCGGCCAACAGGCGGCACAGTTCAGTGCCTTGTTCTAGCGACAGCGACATGGGCTTGCAGCGACGGTTGACGACGGGGGAGGGGCAATGCAAAGCCCGCCGGCGCAGCGCGCGGGCGGGCTGGGCCATGCAATCGACGCTTTAGCTACTGGCTTTCTTGCTGGACGCGCGTGGCTTGCTCGCCTTTTTCGCAGCGGGCGCTTTGACAGCGGTCGTTGCAGCCGGCGCCGCCGACTTCTTCGCAGCGACCTTCTTCGGCGACGCTGATTTCTTCACAGGCGCCTTGCGCGGCGCGGACTTGGCCGCTGCCGGAGCGGCCATCGCGGGTTCGGGCGCCGCTTTGCCGCTTGCCGTCGCCGTTGCGGCCTCGACCGATTCGCGTGCGTGCGCGATCAGACGGGTCACGGTCTGCTGCATCAGGTCGAACTGGGTTTGCACCACGTCCTTGATGCCGCTGCGATCCTGCTTGGCTGCGCGCAGCGAGCTCAGCGCGCTGTCGTAGTACTCGCTCAGTGCCTTGAGTTCTTTGTCGGCGAACTTGTGCAGCCCCGCGTATACGGCCTCGTTGGCGGTGCCGACGGCAGCCAGCGAGTCCTTGCGCATCCGATCGAACTGTTTCTTCAGCTGATCGAGTCGGTGTTTGGCTTTCAAGGCAGCGCTCCTTAGTTGTGACACGACGATGTCAGCCGAGTGTAGGTGCCTGCGACAGCGCCGTCACCTTGCATCGTGCTACCGCAGCCGCCTTTGTTTACGGTGGTAACGGCCCAGCGCTATCATGCCGGGCCCTTCCATACCGCTGAGTATGGCCGCGTCGGGGTCACAATGCCGATGCGTACCTGCCCGAATTCAAACCACCAGGAGTCTGCTCCCGCCATGTTCCAAGGCCAATCCATCCGCGTGACGAAACTGGACGGCGACATCGCCGAGCTGTGTTTCGATCGCAAGGAAGACGCGATCAACAAGTTCGACAAGAACACTGTCGAAGAACTGGCGGCTGCTGCCGCCGCCCTGAAAGCCGACGGGTCGATCAAGGGCCTGCTGGTGACCAGCGCCAAGGACGTGTTCATCGTCGGCGCCGACATCACCGAGTTCGGCAAGAACTTCCAGATGTCCGAAGAAGAACTGGCCGGTTGGGCGCTCAACGCCAATCAGTCGTTCAATGCGATCGAAGATCTGCCGTTCCCGACCGTCACCGCGATCAATGGCATCGCGCTCGGCGGCGGTTTCGAAATGTGCTTGTCGACCGACTATCGCGTGATGAGCGACTCGGCGCAGGTCGGCTTCCCCGAAGTCAAGCTCGGCATCATTCCGGGCTTCGGCGGTACGGTGCGTATGCCGCGCCTGACCGGCGCCGACAACGCGATCGAATGGATCGCGGCCGGTACGCAGCAGAAGGCGGCCGCTGCACTCAAGGTTCACGCAGTCGACGGCGTCACGCCGGCTGCCAAGCTGCGCGACGCCGCGCTGCGCACGCTGTCGCTGGCCATCGAAGGCAAGCTCGACTGGAAGGCGCGTCGCGAGCAGAAGAAGGGCCCGCTCAAGCTCAACCAGATCGAATCGATGATGGTGTTCGAAACCGCCAAGGGTTTCGTCGCCGGCCAGGCTGGCCCGAACATGCCGGCGCCGGTTGAGTCGGTCAAGGTCATCCAGAAGGCCGCATCCAAGGGCCGTGATGACGCGCTGAAGATCGAAGCCGCTGCGTTCGCCAAGCTCGCCAAGACGGCGGTTGCCGATGCGTTGATCGGCATCTTCCTGAACGACCAGTTCCTGAAGAAGAAAGCCAAGAGCGCGACCAAGATCGCCAAGCCGGTCAAGCAGGCCGCCGTGCTCGGCGCCGGCATCATGGGCGGCGGTATCGCTTACACCAGCGCGAGCCGCGGTACGCCGATCGTCATGAAGGACATCGCTGAAAAAGCGTTGGACCTGGGCATGAACGAAGCCAACAAGCTGCTGAGCAAGGAAGTCGAGCGCAAGCGTCTAACGCCGGAAAAGGCCGGCAAGGTGCTGTCGTCGATCCGCCCGGTGCTCAGCTATGACGAGATGAAGGGCGTCGACATCATCGTCGAAGCCGTCGTCGAAAATCCGAAGGTCAAGAAGTCGGTGCTGGCCGAAGTCGAAGGCATTGTTGGCGAGAACACGATCATCGCGTCGAACACCTCGTCGATCTCGATCGAAGATCTGTCGACGGCGCTCAAGCGCCCCGAGAATTTCCTCGGCATGCACTTCTTCAATCCGGTGCATCGCATGCCGCTGGTTGAGGTGATCTACGCCTCCAAGACCAGCAAGGAAGCGATCGCCAGCGTCGTGGCGTACGCCAGTTCGATGGGCAAGACGCCGATCGTCGTCAAGAACTGCCCTGGCTTCCTCGTCAACCGCATCCTGTTCCCTTACTTCTTCGGCTTCTTCGGCGCCATCCGCGATGGCGCCGACTTCGTCAAGGTCGACAAGGTGATGGAGAAGTTCGGTTGGCCGATGGGCCCGGCCTATCTGCAGGACGTCGTCGGCATGGACACCAGCCACCACGTCGGCGACGTGCTCGCCGAAGGCTATCCGGACCGCATGGGCAAGGCGCCGGAAAAGACGGCGCTTGACGTCATGTACGAAAACAAGCGCTTCGGCCAGAAGAACGGCGTCGGCTTCTACAAGTACGAGACCGATCCCAAGGGCAAGCCGAAGAAGACGGCCGACCCCGAATCCTACGAGCTGCTGAAGGCGGCGCAGCCCAAGGGCCTGGTCGACATGAGCGATGAGGAAATCATTGATCGTCACATGCTGCCGATGATCATCGAGACGGTGCGTTGCCTGGATGACGGCATCGTTGAAACGCCGGCCGAAGCCGACATGGGCTTGATCTACGGCATCGGTTTCCCTCCGTTCCGCGGCGGTGCACTCAAGTACGCCGACTCCATCGGCCTGCCGGCCATCCTCGAGAAGTGCGCGAAATTTGCGCATCTGGGCAAGCTCTACGAGCCCACCGAGTCGATGAAGAAGATGGCGGCCGAAGGCAAAACTTTCTATTCGAAGTGAGCCCTCGCGCTCACGCTGGAGTCAATGAACATGGCTAATGAAGCAGTCATCGTCGACGCGATCCGCACCCCGATGGGTCGTTCGCGCAACGGCGTATTTCGTAACGTGCGCGCCGAGATGCTGTCGGCGCACCTGATGCAAGAAATCCTCAAGCGCAATCCGGCGGTCAAGCCGGCCGACGTCGAAGACGTGATCTGGGGCTGCGTGATGCAGACGCTGGAGCAGGGCTTCAACATCGCGCGCAACGCGCTGTTGCTAGCCGGTTTGCCGCAGACGGTGCCCGGGCAGACGGTCAATCGTCTGTGCGGCTCGTCGATGAGCGCGATCCATATCGCCGCGGCGCAGATCCAGGCCGGCGTCGGTGACGTGTACTTGTGCGGTGGTGTCGAGCACATGGGCCACGTGCCGATGACGCACGGCTTCGACGGCGATCCCGAGTTGTCGCTGAACACCGCCAAGGCAGCGGCGATGATGGGCCTGACGGCCGAGATGCTGACGCAAACGCATGGCATCGATCGCAAGAGCCAGGACGAGTTCGCGCTCGCCTCGCACCAGAAGGCGTACGCGGCCTGGAAGAACGGCGAGTACAAGAACCAGATGGTCGGCACGCAGGGTCATGATGCCGACGGTGCGCCGATCATCGTCGACTTCGACGAAGTCGTGCGCCCCGACGCCAGCCTCGACAACCTGATGAGCCTCAAGCCGGCGTTCAATCCGAAGGGCTCGGTCACCGCCGGTAACAGCTCGGCGATTTCCGATGGCGCGTCGTGCACGCTGATCATGAGCGCCGAAAAGGCGGCAGCGCTGGGCATCAAGCCGCTGGCCAAGATCATCGGCATGGCATCGGCGGGCTGCAATCCGTCGATCATGGGCATCGGCCCGGTCCCGGCCACGAAGAAGGCGCTGCAGCGCGCGGGCATCGACATCAAGGACGTCGACTACTTCGAGCTCAACGAAGCCTTCGCGGCGCAGTCGATCGCCGTGATGAAGGATCTAAAGCTGATGGATCGCCTCGATCGCGTCAACATCAAGGGCGGCGCGATCTCCCTGGGTCATCCGCTGGGTTGCTCCGGCGCGCGCATCACCGGCGCGCTGGCGCATGTGCTCGCTGAAAAGAACGCCCGCTACGGCGTGGCAACGATGTGCATCGGCATGGGCCAGGGCGTGGCCACGGTGCTGGAGCGCGTTGTCTGATATCGCAGTTCTGATATCGGGTGTCACAAAAAAGGCCGGGTTTCCCGGCCTTTTTTGTATGCGTTACCCGTGTTTTGATGCAGGCCTGACGCCGATTGATCAGAACTGGTACTTGACGAACATCTGGGCAAAGTCGCGGTCGGCCAGCGTGTTGTAGACGCCACCGCCCCAGAACCAGGTGTAGCCGACGTTCAGCGACAAGTCGGCGCGGTAACGGATTTCGATCAGCGAATCGAACTCCTTGCGGCCGCGGACGAAGTTGCCGGCCGGTCCTGGCGAGATGCCGCCCAAGTCTTGGCGCCAGATCAGCAGCGGCCGCAGGCTGATTGAGGGCAGCACCGACTCGTAGCTGATCTGCGAAATGATCCGGTAGCCGTAAGAGAACGAGGTCGGAAACGCGCGCGAGCTTTGCTGGCTCGGGTTGAATCGGACGCCGTCGGGGCCGATCGAACAGTTGCTGGCGCCACCGCAGGCGCGGCGCGACCCGTCAGCGCCGGTTCCATCGGCGCCAGCCGTCGGCGCGAACTGGTCGGTCAACGGCCCTTGCAGCACCAGTTCGTCGTACGCCGGCAGGTTCGGAACGTATTCGGCGCCGGCTTCGTACAGAACGATGACCTGATCGGCGCCGATCGGGTTTTCGGTTGCAGCGTAAACGCGGGTTGCGCCGAGGTTGAAGTTCAGGTCGTGAAAGCGTTCGTAGCCGCGGATGTAGCAAGGGCTGCTGCGATCGTATTCGTAATACGGGTGTTCGAAGCGGTCGAAGCCGTAGGCCGCGTCTTCGGCGGTACCGGGCTTGGGGAAACACGGCGCGTTTTGGCCGGCAACACCGCCGCGATACGGAATCACGTAGTTCGGGAAAGCCCGCGCCGAGCCCGGCACATGGCCGACGATCAGATCGACCGTGTCGCGATAGCCGGTCTGTCCGGCCGCAGGGATGAAGTCGCTGCTGCCGTACAAACCGGTCGGCGCACTTTCTTCCGGATAGCCAATACCGGCCAACGAGCCGGCACAACCGGCGGCGGCGCTGTTGCAGTTGGTCAGCGTCGGTCCGAACGCCGCGAACGTCAGATCGTGGCCGTCGACCTGCATCGGCTTGTTCGGGCGATAGGCGATTTCGCCCTGCATCGAATAGTCGCCGAAATTGCTGCTGAAGCTGACGCCGAACATGTGAATGTCTTCGGGGTAGTCGAGCGCGAATCGAGCGGTCTGGAACGGCACCGCATCCGATGTCGCGGTCGTCTCATTGCCGTTGAGCAGCGGCAGGTCGGGGCAGGTCATGACGAACGACAGCAGGTCGGTGGCGTCGATGCCCATCGGATTGCCTTCGGCCCGCGCACAACTCGGAAACGAGGAGAACAAGCTCAGGTACGGAATGCGCGAGTGGTAGTTCTGGTAGTAGAAGTTCAGCTGTGTACCGTTGTTCAGATTCTCGGCGTAGTACTGCAGGCTGATGCCGTACTGCCCGCCGGTGCGCGGCTCCAAGTCCTTCACGCGGTTGATCGTCACGCAGGTGGGCGTGATCTGCGACAGCGGATTGTCGAGCAGCTTGCCCAGGCAGTCGGGGTCTTCTGCCGAACCACCGAAGCTCAGATTCAGCGTCTGGCCGGCGCCGTTGGTGCCGATGTCCAGCGTCGAAAAGTAGCTGCCGGGAGCGGGTGCTTCGAGGTTTTTCCATTCGAGCTGGTAATAGCCTTCGACGACCAGTGCATCGGTCAGCTGCACGCTGCCGAAGGCCATGCCAATCGGCGTGAACGCTTCTTCGGTCAGCGTGCCGACGCGAAACACGTTGTTGGCATTGACCGGGTTGGCGTTGCTGACGCTATTGAGCGCCAGTAGCGTGCTCTCGCCCCAATTGACGATCTGCCGGCCCAGCTTGAACGTGGCCGAGTGGCCGAATATTTCGAAGTTGCCGAAGAAGTAGGCTTCGAGCGCCTGGATGTCGGTACCGATTTGCCGCAGCGTTTCGCCGTCGTCACGTCGCGTGCGCGCCGCTTCGGCGCCGCCGTAGTAGCGGCCGGCCGCAATCGGAATCCCGCCGACGAATTGCTGCAGCGCCGGCGGCAGTGCGCCGATCGTACTTTGCAGTAGCGGCACAGGGATGAACGTGCCGTTGCGCGCAACGCGATCGGCATTCTCGGGCGTGATGCGGTTGGCGTGGCGCTGATTGAAGTCGTTGTTGACGACGTCGTAGAACGCCAGCACGCGCCCGAAGAAGCCGAACTCGTCCCAGCGCAACGTCAGGTCCGAATCGAGCTTCAGCGGTGCCTGGAACACATCGTACTGGCGATAGTTCAGGTTGCCGTCGTCGCCGTTCATACCGGCGGCGCCGCGCGCATTGGCGATCCGTCGCGCCGGCGCAGACTGTTCGCGAAACAGCCCCTGGCAGCCCTGAAACGGATTGGCACAGACCGTTGGATCCAGATTGCCTTTGCCGATCAGATCGTCGCTCGGCTTTTCCATGCGGATGCCGACGCCGGCTGTGAACGTGCTGTTCAGCACGCCGTCGACGGCATTGCCGCCAATCGACGGCAGTTCCAATTCCACGGCTTGCGCCCCGTGGCCCAACAGCAGGGCCATGCTGAGCCCGGCCACCGCTTTGTAGACGACCGTCGTCATGCGCTTCATCGATGCTCTCCCCAAACACGCCGGCGCGTGCGGCAAAGCGCCGCGCCTAGGCGAGGTGCTGCGGACGTTCTCGCGATTAGCTCGATGCCTGTGCCCAGATCACCGGGCGTTTTTCGGCACACCAGTTCGCTATATGTCGCTTGTAGCGCGCGTCGATTTCATTGCGCTTGACCTTCATCGTCGGCGTCACCATGCCGTTCTCGACGGTCCAGGCTTCTGCTGTCACCACCAGGCAGACGAGTCGTTCGTGGCGATCCAGTTCGGCATTGGTGTCGGCCAGCCGCTGCTCGAGCCAGGCTTGCGTTTCGAGTCGTGCATCGGCGTCGCGCAGACAGCGCGCGTGCTCGTCCGCCGACAGCATCACCAGCGCCAGCGGCGAGGGGAGTTCGTCGCCGCCGGTCACGCAGCAGGCTTCGATTCGCCCACCGGAGCTGAGTCGGTTCTCGATCGGTGCGGGCACCACGAATTTGCCTTTGCTGGTCTTGAACTGCTCTTTGATGCGACCGGTGATCTTCAGTTGGCCGTCGCGACTGATCTCGCCGCGATCGCCGGTCTTCAGATAGCCGTCGTCGGTGAACGCGTCGCGGGTCAGCGCTTCAGCCTTGTAATAACCCAGCATCGAGCCCGGCGAGCGCACCTGCACCTCGCCATCGCCAGCGTTGATCCTCGCGTGAACGCCGTCCCAAGGCGGGCCGATCAAGCCGGCCTGGAACTGCCCGACGCGGCCGCAATGCGAGATGCCGAAGTTCTCGCTCATGCCGTAGACCTCGAGCAGTTCGATGCCGAGCGCGCGATACCAGCGGAACAGGTCCGGCGGTGTTGGTGCAGCGCCGGAAAACGCGACGCGTACCGCGTCGAGCCCCAGGCCGCGCAGAATCTTGCGCCGGATCAGTCCGCGCAGCAGCGGCAGTTTGAGTAGCAGCGCCAGCCGTGCCGGTGGCATCCGCGCGCTGACACCTTGTTGAAACTTGGTCCAAAGGCGCGGCACCGACAAGAACAACGTCGGCCGGGCGCGGTGCATATCGGCGACGAAGGTCTCGACACCCCACGCGAAGTACACGCAGCAGCCGAGTTGCACCGATGCCAGTTGGCAGAAGCCGCGGTCGGCGATGTGCGCCAGCGGCAGGTAGGAGATCAGGCGCTCGTCAGCCGTGGCGCCAAACATCCGCGTCGTCATTGAGCTGACCAAGCCGAGCGTGCCGAAGCAGTGCATCACGCCCTTGGGCATGCCGGTCGTGCCCGAGGTGTAGACGATCGTCGCGACATCCCCTGCATCGCGCAGCGGGCTGTCGGTGATCGGCGGCGTATCGCGCTGGATCGCGTCCCAGTCGGCGCCGGATACTGACGCGGCGGCATCGCGGAGCCGGATGCGAGGCAATCCATCGGGCAGGCCGTCATCAACGACACCGGGCTGGTCGAGCCGGCCAACGAAGCAGGCCCGGCAGCCGGAGTGATCGATGATCTGCCGGATCGAGGCTGCGTTGAGCGTGTGATACAGCGGCACGCTGACGTGGCCCGCCATCCAGATCGCGAAATCGGCGATGAACCACCAGGCGCTGTTCTTGCCGAGCAGCGCAATGTGCGTGCCGTGCGGCCAGTCTTGTCTTCGCAGGTAGGCTGCCAAACGCCGAGCCTGGTCCATGGTCTGCGCCCAGCTGAACTCGACCACGCTGCCGTCGGCCAGCGGCTGGCTCAGGTACATCGCGCTGGGACGCTCTCGTTCGTGCGCATACAGACGCTGGAGCGGCAACATTGCTGCCGCCACTGCGGGCGCAGACGATCCTTGATCCTGCATACCTCTCTCCTCCAGCTGCCCGGCCGCTCATGACGGCGAGTCGTGTTCATATCCCGCCGGTCAATACGCCAGCTGGGTTTTGCCGACGTTAGCAAGGGCGTTTTGAATAATCAAACACCCAGATTGGACAGAGTGTCCGACAGATGGGGTCAGGCGATGACGCTGGCGCAGATCGTGTCCGATGCGGCAAGCTGCAATCTGACAGCAACGACCAGTGAGTACCGGTGGCCTCCATTACCCGCGCATCGCGAGCGCAGCGAGTCGACAAGCAACTTCAGGTCGAACGTGCATTGCTGCGTGCTACCGAGCAACTGCTGGATTCCGGTCTGAGCTTCACCGAGTTGAGCGTCGAGCAGTTGGCGCGTCAGGCTGGCATCGCGCGCTCGACGTTCTACATCTACTTCGCGGACAAGGGTGCGCTGGTGCAGCGGCTCGCGGCGCGTGTCGCCGAAGAGCTGATGCAGGCCTGCGACGGTTGGTGGCGAATCGCCGACACGGCGCGGCTCGATGATCTAGCCGATGCGATGCTGGATGTACTGGAAGTCTACGATCGTCACCGAAGCGTGATGCGTGCGCTGGTCGAAACCTCGTCCTACGACGCCAGCTCCGAAAAGGCGTTCAAAGAGTTGCTCGGCGGCGTGCTCAAGGGCAGCCGCGTTGCGCATGATCGCATCCAGGAAGCCGGCCGCTTGCGGCCCGGTGTCGCGCGTGAAGTCGCCGAGGCGCTGACGCTGATGGTCGACGCGACCTGCTACCAACTCGGCCGCGGCGCCGCCCCGCAGCGGCGGCGCTCGCTGGCCCAAGCGCTGGCGCATGTGGTCTGGCACGCGATGTACGAACCGGACAAAGCGCGCCGCTGAGGGTTGCGCCCCTGCTTTGGCGGATCGGGCGATACGTCGATTTGCGCAAAAATCGGACACACTGTCTTGACATTGTGTTGAGCCCTGCGGAATGATCCTGACAGACCAATAACGCTCGGCTCGCGAAGACGCTGCCGGGTCGTCCAGCACCACGGAGGAGACCGGGTATGCGGGAGCAGGCGGGCAAGGCAGCCCTGCGCATCGGCTGCGCGTCGGCGTTCTGGGGTGACACGCATACCGCTGCGGCGCAATTGGTCGAGCGCGGTGATGTCGACGTGCTGGTGTTCGACTACCTGTCGGAAATCACGATGTCGATCATGGCGGCCAAGCGCATGAAGTCGCCTGACGATGGATATGCCACCGATTTCGTTGAGCATGTGATCGGGCCTCTGCTGCCGCAGCTCAAGGCACGCGGGATCAAAGTCGTTGCCAACGCCGGTGGTGTCAATCCGCTGGCCTGCAAAGCCGCGCTGGAAGCGCTGATCGCCAAGTCGGGCGGCGGACTGACGGTCGGCGCTGTTGTCGGGGATGATCTGTTGCCGCGCCGCCGCGACTATGTCGACTGCAGCGAACTCGATACCGGCAAGCCGCTGCCGAACAATCTGGTGTCGATGAATGCGTACCTGGGTGCGTTTCCGATCGCAGCGGCGCTTGATGCCGGTGCCGATATCGTCGTAACCGGTCGCTGCGTCGACTCCGCCGTCGTACTCGGCCCACTGATCCAGCGCTTCGGCTGGCATACCGATGATTATGATCGGCTCGCCGCTGGCTCGCTGGCCGGCCACCTGCTTGAGTGCGGTGCGCAAATGACCGGCGGCAACTTCACCGACTGGCAGCAGATCGCCGATGGTTATGTCGACATGGGCTTTCCGATCGCAGAGGTTGATGCTGCTGGAGCGATGATCGTCACCAAGCCAGCAGGAACCGGTGGTGCGGTGACGCCACATACGGTGCTCGAACAGATGCTCTACGAGATCGGCGATCCGCAGGCCTATCGCTTGCCGGACGTGATCTGCGATTTCACTCAGGTGCAACTGCGATCCGTCGGCAGGGACCGCGTCGCCGTCAGCGGTGCGCGCGGACGTGCACCGAGTGCGTTTTACAAAGTGTCGGCGACCTATCCGGATGGCATGCGCTGCGCCGCGCTGTTCATGATCGGTGGCGACAATGCAGCCGCCAAGGGGCGTGCGTCCGCCAATGCCATCGTCGAAAAAGTACGTCGCCAGCTGCTGGCGGCGGGTCTTGGTGACTTCAGCGGCGTCGACATTCACTGCATCGGTGCAGAAGAAAGCTACGGTCCGCATGCTCGCCCTGGAGCGGCGGCAACCCGTGAAGTCGTCGTCAAGATCGTGACGCAGCATCGCAATCCCAAAGCGCTGAAGCTGTTCGCACGCGAGATTGCACAGGCTGCCACCGGCATGGCGCCAGGCTTTACTGGCTATTTCAACGCCGGCAGGCCCGAGCCGAGCATGATTCCGAGGCTGTTTTCGACGTTGGTTCCGAAGCGGGGCATCGAGATTGCCATCGTCGTCGGCGAACGGCGCCAGTTGGTGCCGATTGCCGACGCGGTATCGAGTAATGGTTCGGAGGAATCAACGGCGCCGACATCGACGTCCGACGTTGCGCATGAGCCAGCCACTGCCGACACGCAGCGGGTGCCACTGCGCCGTCTCGCGCTCGCCCGCTCGGGTGACAAGGGTGATCACGCCAATATCGGCGTGATCGCGCGCCGTGCCGATTTCATGCCGTTGCTGCGGCGTGAGCTGACCGCGGCGGTGGTGCGCGATTACTTCGCGCATGTTCTAGCCGGTGGTCGTCAGGGCCGCGTCGATCGCTGGGAACTGCCCGGTAGTCATAGCTTCAACTTCCTGCTGCATCACGCGCTTGGCGGCGGTGGTGCGTGCAGCTTGCGTACCGATCCGCAAGGCAAGGCCTTCGCGCAAATGCTGCTCGATCTTCCGGTGCCGGTGGATGCCGCACTGGCGGCTCAGCTTCCCGACTGCTGAAAAAGCCACGATATGCCCATTCTCGAAACCCAAATCGATACCAGCAGTGAAAGCTATCGGCAGCATCGCGACGGCATGCTCAAGGCCATCGCCGACTGGCGCGCCGTCGAAGCCAAGGGCCGCACCGAAGAGGAAAGCAAGCGCGAGCGCTTCCACCAGCGGCAGCAATTGCTGCCGCGCGAGAGGGTGCATCTGATGCTGGATCGCGGGTCGCCATGGCTGGAGTTGTCAACCTTGGCCGGCTACCGGATGCATGACGACAAGGACGGCTCGCTGGCCGGCGGTAACACGATTGCCGGCATTGGGTATGTATCGGGCGTGCGCTGCATCGTCACCGCCAGCAACTCGGCGATCAAAGGCGGCACGATGACGCCCTGGGGCGTACAGAAAGGCCTGCGCATCCAGGAGATCGCGCTCCAGCAGAAACTCCCTGTCGTCTCGATGGTCGAGTCCGGCGGCGCGAATCTGCTGTATCAGGCCGAGGTGTTCATTCCAGGCGGCCGCACGTTTGCCAATCAAGCGAGGCTGTCCGCTGCCGGAATTCCGCAAGTCACCATCGTCCATGGCTCTTCCACGGCAGGCGGTGCCTACATGCCGGGCTTGTCCGACTACGTGGTCATGGTGCGCAAGCGCGCCAAGGTGTTTCTGGCCGGGCCGCCATTGCTCAAGGCGGCAACCGGCGAGATCGCCAATGAAGAGGAGCTCGGCGGCGCCGAGATGCACGCACAGACGGCGGGTACCACCGAATTCGTTGCCGAAAACGATGCCGACGGCATCCGCATCGCGCGCGAAATCGTCGCCAATCTCAACTGGAATGCACGCCGACCCGTATTGGAACAGCTGCCGCTACGGGCCCCGCTGTACGACGTCGAGGAGCTGTGTGGCGTCGTTCCGCCCGACTACCGCAAGCCCTTCGACTGCCGCGAGGTGATCGCTCGACTCGTCGATGGCTCGGAGTTCCTGGAGTTCAAGGCCGATTACGACCATCAGACGATCTGCGGTCGTGCCGTGCTGCACGGTCACCGCATCGGCATCGTCTCCAACAACGGGCCGATCACGACGCGCGGTGCAACCAAGGCTGGACAGTTCATCCAGCTTTGCTGCCAGGCCGGTGTGCCCATCGTGTATCTGATGAACACCACCGGCTATATGGTCGGCACCGAAAGCGAGCAAGGCGGCATCGTCAAACACGGCAGCAAGATGATCCAGGCCGTTGCCAATGCCTCGGTTCCTCAAATCACGATCGTGATCGGCGCCAGCTTCGGCGCCGGCAACTACGGCATGTGTGGTCGTGGCTTTGGCCCGCATTTCATTTTTGCGTGGCCGAGTTCACGCACGGCGGTAATGGGCGGAGAGCAGGCGGCCAGCGTGATGGAGATCATCACCCGCGACAAATGGATCAAGCAGGGCAAACAGATGAGCGAAACCGACGAGAAAATGCTGGCGGCGATCCGTCAGAACATCGTCGGCCAGTTCGACAAGGAATCGCATGCGTTTGCCGCGACCGCTAGGTTGTTCGACGACGGTCTGATCGATCCCCGCGACACGCGAAAAGTACTGGGCCTGTGCTTGTCGGTATGCCGCGAAGGCGCCGCCCGCGAAACCCTGCGCAGCAGCTACGGCGTGGCGCGTTTGTAGCCGCGGCACCCGCCATTCCCGCTTCAAGAATCAATACGAGAAGAATCAGGAGAACGCACCATGTTGCTGACCGCCGAACACCGCTCGCTGTACGACACCACCAAGAAGTTCGTCCAGCAGGAGCTCAATCCGCATATCGCCCAATGGGAAAAAGACGGTGTTTTTCCGGCGCGCGAAGTCTTCGGCAAGATGGGAAAGCTGGGTCTACTCGGCATCACGCGGCCCGAGAAGTTCGGTGGGCTGGGTCTCGACTATTCCTATGAAGTGATCTTCGGCCAGGCGCTGGGGAATTGCATCGGCGGCAGCCTGCCGATGGCGATCGGTGTGCAGACCAGCATGGCAACGCCGGCGCTGGCGCGCTTTGGTTCGGACGAGTTGCGCAGCGAATTCCTGGCGCCGACGATTGCCGGCGAGCTGGTTTGCTCGCTGGCCGTCAGCGAAGTGGGTTCGGGTTCTGACGTGGCCAGCATCAAGACCACGGCACGCAAGGACGGCGGCGATTACGTGATCAATGGCTCCAAGATGTGGATCACCAATGGCACGCAGTCCGACTGGGCGTGCATGCTGGTCAATACCGGCGAGGGCAAGGTCCATCAGAACAAATCGTTGATCGTCGTGCCGATGGACGCCAAAGGTGTCGACCGCAAAACGCGGCTGGACAAGCTCGGTATGCGTGCCTCGGATACGGCGATGATCTTTCTCGACGAAGTTCGGGTGCCGCAGCGCTACCTGATCGGCAAAGAAGGCATGGGCTTCACGTACCAGATGCTGCAGTTCCAGGAAGAGCGCCTGTTTGGTGCCGCCAGCGGCATCGATTCGCTGTTCAACTGCATCAACGAGACGATCGAGTACACCCGTCAGCGCCAGGCTTTCGGCGGCCCGCTGATCGACAACCAGTACATCCACTTTCGTCTCGCCGAGCTGCGCACCGAAGTCGAGTCCTTGAAGGCGCTGGTCTATCAGGCGACCGAGGAGTACGTCGCCGGACGTGACGCCTCAATGCTGGCCAGCATGTGCAAACTCAAGGTCGGCCGTGTCAGCCGTGAGGTTAGCGATGCCTGCCTGCAGTTCTGGGGCGGTCAGGGCTACATGACCGAGAGCAATGTGGCGCGATGCTTCCGTGACTCGCGCCTGATCTCGATCGGCGGTGGTGCGGATGAAATCATGCTCGGCATTATCTGCAAGATGATGAACATCCTGCCGGGCAAGAAGAAGCCGGCGGACGAGGCGGCGACGAAGGCAGCGGCCTGATGCAGCCGGCTGAATTGATACTGCCGGCGACCGACAGTATTACGTTGGTCGTACAGCAGGGCGTTTTGTATCTGACGCTGAATCGTCCGGTATCGCGTAATGCGATGACTGCGGCGATGCTCGACGAGATCATCGACGCGTTTGATGCGATCCGAGGACGACTCGATGTACGTGCCGTGGTGATCCGAGGCGCCGGTGGACACTTCTGCGCGGGAGCCGATCTGAAAAGCCTGGCGACAGCGCCAAAGAGTGCTGGTGATGACCCGATTGCGGCACTGAACCGCCGCTTCGGCACGATGCTGCAGCAGGTCGAAGCCGCGTCCCAGGTCGTCGTCGTGGTATGTGAAGGCAGCGTACTGGGCGGCGGTTTCGGCCTGGTCTGCGTGTCCGATATCGCGATCGCGCACTCGGCGGCTCGCTTCGGCCTGCCTGAGACCACGCGTGGCCTGCCGCCTGCGCAGATCGCGCCGTTCGTTGCGTCACGAGTCGGCTTGTCGCAAGCGCGGCGCCTGTGTCTGACCGGCGCTCAATTCGATGGCGCGGAGGCATTGCGGCTTGGATTGGTCCACCTCGTGGCCGATGATGCCGCTGCACTCGACGCGAAGCTCGACGAGACGCTCGATGCGGTGCTGCGCTGCGCCCCGCAAGCCAACGCCATTACCAAGTCGATCCTGTTGAACGTTGACGCGGCGGAGTTGGCGACGCGACTTGATGCCGCGGCGCTGCAGTTTTCGCAATGCGCACGTGGCAGTGAGGCAGCTGAGGGCATTACGGCGTTTATGCAGAAGCGTCGCGCGAGCTGGGTGGTATCGGCGCAGGGGAGCGCCTCGTCATGAGTCATAGCATGGGCTTCACCAAGGTGCTGGTCGCCAATCGTGGCGAGATCGCAGTACGCATCATGCGTGGCTTGCGCCGTATGGGGTACCGCAGCGTGGCGGTGTACTCCGATGCGGATCGAGAGGCTCTGCATGTCCGCCACGCCGACGAAGCGGTGCACATCGGCGCGGCTCCCGCTGCAGAGTCCTACCTGTCGATCGACAAACTGATCGCCGCCGCGCGTGCGTCCGGCGCCGATGCGATTCACCCGGGTTATGGCTTCCTTTCCGAGCGCGCCGAGTTTGCTCGTGCGGTGCAGAGTGCGGGCCTGATCTTCATTGGACCCGATCCCCATTCGATCGACGCGATGGGCAACAAGTCGGCTTCCAAACGCCTGATGCTGCAAGCCGGCGTGCCATGCGTGCCAGGCTATCAAGGGCGCGGCGCCGACGATTCGCCGACCGATCAGGATCTGCAGCGCGAGGCGCTGCGGATCGGGCTGCCCGTGATGATCAAGGCGGCCGCAGGCGGTGGCGGGCGTGGCATGCGGCTGGTCCACGATGCTGATGCACTACCCGCGAGCATTGCATCGGCGCGCAGTGAAGCTGCCAGTGCCTTTGGCAGTGGCGAGCTGCTGGTCGAGAAGGCGGTCGTCGACGCTCGACATGTCGAGATCCAGATCTTCGGTGACCGTCACGGCCAGATCGTGCACTTGGGCGAGCGCGACTGCTCAGTTCAGCGTCGCAACCAGAAAGTCGTCGAAGAAGCGCCCTCTCCGGCGCTGGACGAAGCACTGCGTCAGCAGATGGGTGAAGCGGCGGTCGCCGCAGCGCGTGCGGTGCAGTATGTCGGCGCCGGAACCGTCGAGTTCATGCTCGGTCAGGACCGGCAGTTCTATTTTCTGGAGATGAACACGCGGCTGCAGGTTGAGCACCCGGTGACCGAGGCGGTTTACGGTGTCGACTTGGTGGAGTGGCAGTTACGGGTCGCGCGCGGCGAGTCGTTGCCGATGACGCAGGCCGAGCTGAATGCGCGGCGCCGCGGCGCCGCGATCGAAGTGCGGCTTTGTGCCGAAGATCCGTCGCAGGACTATCGGCCGCAGACGGGTCGCGTGCTGCGCTGGCGCGCGCCGCAGGGCGACGGTGTGCGCGTCGATACCGGCTTGTATGACGGCCTTGCGATCAGCCCGTTCTACGACTCGATGCAAGCCAAGATCATCGCGTATGGCGACGACCGAGAGTCAGCACGAAACCGGCTGTTGCGCGCACTTGACGAGACCGTACTGCTCGGCGTGACCAGTAATCTCGACTTTCTGCGGGCGATCGTGGCGCACCCGGCATTCGCGTCCGGGCAGTTCTCGACGGCGTTCTTGAATCAGCACCTGCAGCAGCGACACTTCGATGCGGCGACGCCGTTGCGGGTCGCATTGGCCGTGGTCGCGCTTTATCTGGACGACGCGCGTGTGTTGCGGATGAATGGATCGGCTGGCAAAGCTCGCATCCGACGGCGGCGCCCTGCGTGTTGCGACATGGCGATGACCTGATTCGTCCGCGGCTGACCGTTGTGGACGGCCGCCGTTTCAACGTGACCGTTGATGATGAGCGCATCGATCTGCAGGTGATCGAGTCGACGCCGACCGGTTACGTGGCGATCTACGAGGGTCAGCACCGGCGCTTCCAGTTCGTCAGGGATGGTGATGCACTGTGGATCGCCGACGGCCAGGCGACGTCGTGCTTTCGCGACCGTACGCTGGCGCCGGTGGCCTCAGCTGCCGCCGGGTCTGATGGGCGACTGCTGGCGCACTCGGACGGCCGTATCGTCGCCGTGCATGTGGAAGTCGGTCAGCGCGTCGATCGCAGCACGCCACTGGCGGTACTCGAAGCGATGAAGATGGAGTTTCAGCTCAGCGTGCCGGTTGCCGGCATCGTCGAGAGCATCGCGGTGCAGCCTGGACAGCAAGTCAAGTCGCGTCAGTTGCTGGTGCAGATCAAACCTGACGCAGCATAAGCCGTACCGATAACGTTCAACCTCAACAACAATAGGAGCTTCAACGATGAGCGCAAATGAATTTCTCGCCAAGCTGCCGCAGGCCCTCAATGCCGATGCTGCGTCCGGAATCGATTGCACGATCCAGTTCAACATCGCCAAGCCGGTCTACGTGACGATCAAGAATGGCGTCTGCGCCGTGAATGACGGTACGGCCGCTTCGTCCGATGTCGCGCTGACGATGGACGACGACGATCTGGTGCAGTTGCTCAAGGGCGAACTTAGCGGCATGAGCGCGTTCATGAGCGGCAAGCTGCAGCTCGACGGCGACATGATGCTGGCCCAGCGCATCTCGGGTCTGTTCGACGCCAGCAAGCTCTGAGATGTCGGGCTACCGCAGCGTGTTCGCGCCCGGGCTGTTCGCCGGGCGCACTTATATCGTCACCGGCGGTGGCTCGGGCATCGGCCGCTGTACCGCGCACGAGTTGGCGGCGCTGGGTGCACACGTCATCGTGACCGGACGCAAGACCGAAAAACTGTCCGCGACCGTTGACGAGATCGTCGCGGACGGTGGCAGCGCGTCGATGGCGGCCTTCGATATTCGTGATGAAGATGCGGTCAAGCTCGCCGTCAAGACCATGCTTGACGAGCGAGATGGTGCGATCCACGGTTTGGTCAACAACGCCGGCGGGCAGTTCCCGTCACCGGCACAAGCGATCAGCAAGAAGGGCTTTGAGGCGGTACTCGGCGCCAATCTGACCGGTGGTTTTCTGATGGCGCGCGAGCTGTACCTGCGTTGCTTCGCCAAGCGCGGCGGTTCGATCGTCAACATGATCGCGGATATGTGGGGCGGCATGCCGGCCATGGCGCATAGCGGTGCAGCGCGTGCCGGCATGATGAATCTGACGCAAACGCTGGCCGTCGAATGGGCGGCCAGCGGTACGCGTGTCAATGCGGTCGCGCCGGGCTTTGTCGCGTCTAGCGGCATGGACGCCTATGACCCGGCGTTTTCCAGCGTGGTGCTGCCTCAGATGGCGGCGGCGATTCCGCTGGGGCGTCTGGCGAACGAAGCCGAAGTCAGCGCCGCGATCGTATTTTTGCTGTCCGACGCTGCATCGTTCGTCAGTGGCGCGACGCTGACGATCGACGGTGCGGCCAGCTGCAACACCAAGTTGTTTCCGCTGGCTGGCAAGCCGTCGACGACGCCGTATGGCGGTTTCCATCGCGAGCGGCCGCCGGCGGCGCTTGAAGCGCTCAAGCCCAAAGCCCGATGAACGCATCAGCAGCCGCGCCACCGCGTTGGGCTCGCGTTTTGCGCGCGGTCAGCGACAGGCTGTTGTACGACCTCGGCGGCGGCCCGCGGCCGTTGAGGTTCTCGTGGATCATCAATGCGCAGAAGGGCGGCAGCTTTCTGTTCTATGGTCTGTTGATGCTGATCTACGCGCCGCTGACACCCGCGGCGACGAGCACGGCGGCGTGGATCTACCTGGCGCTGCACGGCAGCTATGGTCTGTGCTGGTTGCTCAAGGACCTTTGCTTTCCCGACGCCAATTGGCAACGAAGGGTGACGCTGCTCAGTAGCTTGGTCGGCGCTTTCGGTCTGGGTTTGTACTGGAGCTTCGGCTGGCTGCTGATCTCGGGGACGGCGGCGCCTGAGTATCCGCTGCCGGACGCCGCGTGGTTCTGCCTGTGCATCTCGATGAGCATGCTCGGCAGCGTGGTAATGATCGCGGCGGACGCCCAGAAGTTCTACACGCTGCGATATCAGCGCGGCTTGATCACCGACGGTGTATTCCGCTATGTCCGCCACCCGAACTATCTCGGCGAGATGATGGTGTATGGCGGATTTGCATTGCTGGTCTGGCACTGGATACCGGCCGTGATCCTGATGGTGTTCTGGCTCGGTTTATTCGCGCCGAACATGGCATTCAAGGAGGCGAGCATGTCGCGCCATCCTCAATGGCGGGCTTACAAGAAGCGCAGCGCATGGTTGCTGCCAGGAGTGTTTTGATGGCGGGTGCAAAGCCGGCGTTGTCGCCGTATCTGAACGAGGATCACGACGCATTCCGGGCGCAAGTGCGCCGCTTTGTCGAACGTGAATGCACACCGCATATCGACGCCTGGGAGGCCGCAGGCGAATTGCCGCGCGAGTTGCACCGCAAGGCGGCCGATGCGGGCCTGCTCGGTATCGGGTTTCCGGAGAAGCTTGGCGGCGTCGATGTGCCCGATCGCTTTTATCAGCAGATCGTCGTCGAAGAACTGGCACGCACCAGTGCGGGTGGACTGATCGCCAGCCTGCTGTCGCACGGCATCGCCAGCCCGCCCTTGATGTATGCGGGCACGCCCGAGCAGCAGCAGCGCTTCTTGCGACCGGTGCTGGCCGGCGAGCGCATCGCCGCGTTGGCGGTGACCGAGCCCGGCGGCGGATCGGACGTTGCCAACCTGCGCACGCGCGCGCGTCGCGATGGCGATCATTACGTCGTAGACGGGCAGAAGACGTTCATCACGTCCGGCATGCGCGCCGACTACATCACGCTCGCGGTGCGAACCGGCGAGCCCGGCTTGGGCGGCGTGTCGCTATTAGTGGTTGAAGCCGGCACACCGGGATTCACGCGCAGCCCGCTGCAGAAAATGGGCTGGCATTGCTCGGATACCGCGACGTTGTACTTCGACGGCTGCCGCGTCCCGGTCAGTCATCGCATCGGCGCCGAGAACGCCGGCTTCATGGCGATCATGATGAATTTCAACAACGAGCGTCTGATGCTCGCCGCCCAGGCTTGGGCCAGCGCGCAGCTGTGCTACGAGGAGTCGCTGGCTTATGCTCGCGAGCGCCAAACCTTCGGCAAGCCGCTGCTGTCGCGGCAGGCGATACGGCACAAGCTGGTGGACATGAAGTCGCGCATCGACGCGGTCAAAGCGCAGCTCGATCTGCTGACCTGGCGCGTCTCGCGCGGGCAGACGCCGATTGCCGACCTGTGTCTGCTGAAGAATCTGGCGACCAGCACGCTGGAAAGTGTGGCCGGCGAGGCTGTCCAGATCTTTGGCGGCGCCGGCTATTTGCGCGGTGCCAAGGTCGAGCGTGTATTCCGTGAAACCAAGGTGCTGTCGATCGGCGGCGGTGCGTCCGAGGTGATGAAGGACCTGGCCGCCAAACAACTCGGCTATTGATGCAGGCGACGGCGGGGGCGCCGTCGCCTGCATCAGCGGTGTGGTTTAGCTAAAGCGCGAAAAGTCCGGCTTGCGCTTCTGCATGAACGCGCCCAGTGCCTCGATCGCCTCCGGCATCTTCAGCATCGGCATGAAGAAGCTGGCTTCGTAGGGGATGGCCTCGTTGATCTGCTCGATCGGCCAGCGCTTCAGCAGCGCCTTGGTCGTGCGCAGCGCGTTGGGCGGCTGCTGCGCGAGCTTTTGCGCTCGCTCCATCGCGAACGCTGCCAGTTCGGCGTCGGGCAGTACGGCGTTGACGATGCCGACTTCACGCGCGGTCTGCGCATCGAACGGCTCGCCGAACATCGTCAGCTCGGCGGCGCGCTGATGGCCCATCATCGCCGGCAGCAGCAGGCTCGACGCGAACTCCGGGCAGATGCCGATGTTCGTGAACGGCATCTGCAGTTTGGCGCTCTGCGCGGCGTAGATCAGGTCGCTGTGCAGCAGCATCGTCACGCCGACGCCGATCGCCAGACCGTTGACGGCCGTCACGATCGGCTTGGGGAAGTTGGCCATCGCCCGCATGAAGCGCATCACCGGCGCGTCGTCGGCCGTGGTCGGCGTATTCTGCAAGAAGTCGACGATGTCGTTGCCGGCGCAGAAGCTGTCGGCGGTGCCGGTCATCAGTACCACGCGTACCGCCGGGTTGGCGGCCGCTTCGGCAAACGCGGCCGTGATGCCGTTGTAGAGCTCGCTGTTGAGCGCGTTCTTTTTATCGGCGCGGTTCAGCCGCAGCGTCATTACCGCACCGTGCAGTTCGGTGACCGTCAGGGGTTGGCTCATCGTGGGACTCCGGGAGATGGGAAAGTGAATACCCGGAGTCTAGCGGCTGACACGGCGTCCGCGCCCACCCCATCGGCGTAGGCGCGGCAGAGAAGGGCTAGAACAGATCGGCCTTGTCGGTCTTGACGGTGGCACTGGCCGCCTTTCGCGACGGAATCCACTCGCCGGTGATCATCTGCTCGTAGCTCATGCCGGGGCCGACCATCGGATAGACGCTGGCCATCTGGTCGATCTCGACTTCGAGGAACGCCGGGCCATCGAACTCGATGAACGCGCGCACCGCTTCGGCCAGTTCCGCCTTGTGCCGGACGCGACGCGCAAACTGATAACCGTCGGCTTCGGCCGCCTTGATGAAGTCCTTGCGGTGCAGGCCCTTGTCGGAGCCGGCATAGCGGCTTTCGAAGAACAAGCGCTGCCACTGCTTGACCATGCCGTCGCCGAAGTTGTTCAGCACGACGACCTTGACCGGCAGGTTGTACGTGGTCACCGTTTCCAACTCGCCGAAGTTCATCCGGATGCTGGCGTCGCCATCGATGTCGATGATCACGCGGTCACGGCGCGCATAGGCCGCACCGATCGCGGCCGGCAAGCCGAAGCCCATCGTGCCCATCGAGCCCGATGTCAGCCACAGCCTCGGTTCGGCGAAATCGAAGTACTGCGCGGCCCACATCTGGTGCTGGCCCACGCCAGTGGCAACCACGGCCTTGCCCTGGGTGATGCGGTTGATTTCTTCGATAACCGCATGCGGCTGGATTGCGATCGATTCGCGGTCGTAGTTCATCGCGTAGGTCTGCTTGAGCGAGGCGATGTGCTCGCGCCAGCGCACCCATTCGGCGTGGTCTCGGCTCAGGCCGCGACGCTGCGCCGTGTCGAGCAGCGTGCGCAGCGCGGCATTGAGTTCGCCGACGTGGTGCCAGTGCACGCGCTTGACCTTGCCGATTTCGGATGGGTCGACGTCCAAGTGCGCGATCGCGCGCGCGTTGCCGGCAAACTTGCCCGGCACGCCCGCGACGCGGTCGTCGAAGCGTGCGCCGATCGCGATCAGAAAGTCGCAGTCGTCGGTCGCGTAGTTGGCGAACGCGGTGCCGTGCATGCCGAGCATCTGCAGCGACAGCGGCGCGGCGGTGTCGACGACGCCGATGCCCATCAGCGTGGTCGTCACC
>Ga0255089_1000239_pt1 | contig 23731 bp, 14 predicted proteins | sample Colum_Miss_RepC__2_FD_188468 | JGI IMG/M metagenome (GOLD analysis project Ga0255089, IMG submission 188468) | Freshwater microbial communities from Columbia River, Oregon, United States - Colum_Miss_RepC_8d | ecosystem: Environmental > Aquatic > Freshwater > River | place: USA: Oregon... | reverse complement strand
ACGATGCGCAGCGTATTCAATTGCACCGCACCGCCTTCTTGGCGCTGCGATCTCAACGTCGGCATGCCGACGCGTTGGAGTTTGGTCTGAGCTGCCTCGACGTGATGTCCGAGCAGAGAAGCACCTTTGGCTACAGTGTGGCGCGCACCGCCAGCCTGTGTGACACATCGCCGTCCAACATCGCTCGTGGGTTGGCATCGGCGTACCGTTACGCCGACGGTGTAGAAAACACACCCCGCGAATCCGAAGACTGGGCGTCACTGCTGAAGTTTCGGCTGCTGACGTTTGATTTTGACGCGGCGCAGTCTCTACTTTTGCGCGTCCAGTCGGTAAGCCCGGACGAGGTGGCTGTCGCACAGCGACAGCTGGACGAAACCAGGGCAGAAGTGATCGAGCTGCTGCCGTCCATTGCGAGCGCGCGCGCTAGGCTTCGGCTCTTCGCCTGCGGCAAGATTCCCACGCTCGATACGGGTTTGGATCCCCACGCGTGCGTTCAGATCCACATGCCGGGCGGCTGGCTTACGCACAAGCCACGACAGGATCGTCTTCGGATTGACGTGCGCCCGGCGTTCTTCACATTGATGAGTCGGCTTCAGCAACAAGGCATCCCGTATGAGCTGATCCCGCAGTTGGGCGCTAACGAGCATGTCGTCAAACCGAAGCCGGGTCGGCTAAGCATCGCGTACCACACGATCTGCCGGCACCCGAACGTCATCAACATCAAAGGCTCTGATCTGCCGAATTATTTGTACTTTGACCGCGCCGGCTATGCCGGCTGGTCGGAGTTGGCGATTCAGGATGAGCTGGATTTATCGGGCATTGATGTTGCGCAGGCCAGCACATTTTTTGACGCAGAGCGCGACCGGATCCTGTCCGGTAATGTGTCCAAATACCCGCAAGCGTCGATGCAGGACCCGGCTGAGCTTCCGCCGCGTTACGTTTTTGTCGCCTTGCAAACGCTCATCGACAAGGTGCAGGAGTTGGCCTACGTGCCCATGCTCACCATGCTGGATTGGGTGGTTGAGCGGTTTGCAGGCACGGCTACCAAAGTGGTGGTGAAGCGTCACCCGGATTGCAGTGACGCGCGCGTGGCGCAACGTCTGCGGGCGCACATCGACGGCGGCGCCGTGATACAGAGTAATGCGTCGATCCACCAGCTCATTGCGGGCTGCGATGCCGTATTTGCGGTCAATTCAGGAGTGGGCTGCGAGGCGCTGCTGCATCTGAAGCCTGTCTACTTGTTTGGTCGTGCGGACTATCGTCATGTGTGTCATCAGGTCAGAGACCGCGAGCAGTTCCTGCGCCTGACGCAGCCAGTGCGTCCGTGTGTACCAGATTCAACCATCAAGCGGTTTTTGTACTTTCTGCGGCGCCGGCACTTGGTCAACGTGATGGAGCCGGAGCGGCTTGCTGACGCGATTGATCGCCTTGTCGTTCGGCCGCTGCGGCTACTGGCGATCGATTTACAGGATGGCGAGGGCCACATCGACCCAGCGCCACGCGCGGTCGGAGGCCAAGCGTCGGATGTGCGTCGTCAGCCAATTGTTGTGGTTGAGTACCAGTCGGGCCTGACGCCCGATGGCCGACTCCAGACCGTTGGCCGTATCACTCGCACTGAAGTCGCGTTGACGCATGTGGCCATCTGGTCTGCTGGGCGATGCGATGCAACTGCGCCGGTCGGAGGCGAGGATGATTTTCAGCTGAGTACCAGCGCAGGGACAGCCCCGCAGTACTTGTGGACCAGCTGCCACAGCGACGGGGCTTCATTAGACGTGTTTGCTGGTGAGGTCGAGGTGCCGACGCTGACGGACACGATTCAGCCCGCTGCAAGCCAGCACGCACCACTAGGCCTGTGGTTTGTAGCGCGGCCTGACTGTGACGGGCTGTTGAAGATCAACGAGCCCGGCGTTACGTTCGCCGCCAACGGCAAGCCGCTGACCCTGACGCGCTGCAATGACGGATGGGAGAGCGACCTGAGCGCTTGGCCAGCGGATGTCGTGGTTGACGTGCTGGACGGTACCGGGCGCTGTGCAGCGCGAATCCCTGTGCTGAATGATCCGTTTGGCTGCCTTCGCGCCGCGACGACGGCGCTCGCTACCAGCACCGATCTCGATGTTCGGCTGCGTGAGCAGACGCACGCGCAAAAACTGCAGGCGGCGCGCGTGGCGTTTACCGACGGCCGCTGGACGCTAACGGGCCAATCTCCTGACGGCACTGCCTTAGCCATCGGCCTCGACGAGTTGGCCTGCGTGTCAGCGTCCGCTGGCGCCCCGTCGGAGCCTGTACCGTCGCCCCGCCGTGCCGTTATTGCAGTGTCGGAGCCGCACGACCGCACGGCCATGGCCGCGCTGCCGCCGTTGGTGCTGGCCAGCCGCGTTGCCCGCCGCCTGCCGCCCGCGAAGCGAGTGTTCGTGCTGGCACCACGCAAGACTCCGACCGAAAGCCTCTACGTAACCGCGCCACTGGAACGGATTGCTGCTGAGACGGGATTGACAATCCGGAGGATCGATACGACACGGCAAGGGTCCATCGACCTATTTCTACGAAGCAACCCTCGCACGACGGACACCGTTATCGTGGTCCGGTACTTGTCCGCCTCGTGGCTTGCTGCGCTACTTCGTATGCCCCAGCGGCCGAGGCTTGTGTATCTGATCGATGACGATCTGCCGTCGGTGGTCGATACGCTGGGGCTGCCGTCCGGCTACCGGCGTCGGATGCTGGAGGTGGCTCGCTTCGATTTTGAATTGCTCGTCAATGCGTGCGACCACTTGCTCGTCTCGTCCACCGGCTTAGCGCGGCGGTACGCGTCGCCCAAGACCGTGATGATGGAGCCCTGCTTTGTCCGCCCGCCAAAGGACCTCAGTCACCACGACCGCCCAGGCCCTGTAACGCTCGCCTACCACGCCACTGCATCGCACTACGACGACGCTGCCTTCATAGCGCCCGTTCTGGCGGAACTGCTCGACCGTCACCCGGAGTTGCATCTGGACCTGATCGTGGCGAGCAGCCTACCCGGCCTGCCTCAAAACCACCCAAGGGTAAAAATCCAGGCGCAGATGTCGTGGGATGCATATGTGCAGTACGCGTACGACAACCCAGCGCATATCGCGATAGCGCCACTGTTGCCGACGCCGTTTAATCAAGCCCGCTCGGTCGTGAAACTGCTTGATTGTGCGTCGTTGGGGGCGGCCGGCGTCTTTGCGCAACACGACGTTTACGTGCCGCACTTACGGACACACGCGAACGCGATTCTAATCAACCAACCTAGCCGTATAGCTTGGTTCGAAGCAATCACTCAACTTGTGTCAAGTTCCGGCCGGAACGGGCAGATCGCTCACGCCTTGCTTGCGAAGGTGAAGACTGCTTTCGGCGCTGAATTAGGCGCAGTGACCTATAAATCCCTCTTTTTGACCTAAGGGGTGTGGTCTCAGTGAGTTAAGTACATCACTAAGAAATTAAGTACTTCGCTACAGTTCGGATGACGGCTGGAAGGCGCCGAAGTCAATTGCGCTACTTAACGCGCGCTCAAGGGATTGGCGTCAATTGGGTCAACCTAGCGACGCCGGCGAGGTTTTCGTACTCGAATACTGGTTGAAACCTTATCTGCGTCGCTCGAAACATACGGCACACTACTTGGTTCTGATCCTGGCTTATCCAGCGCTATTTCATCGCACTCCACTTCTACGAAATGTTGCATTGATGCCAGAAAGGAATCGCTCTTCGTCTCATCGAGTGCGGGTGGCTTGGACAGCGGCTTCTGTTTGGAATTGGTGGCATGCTTCATGAAGACTCGCATAACATGGGACACACCTTCTTCGGTAACGTTACGCAAGTCCTCTGCAAAATAGCGTCCTCTGGTTGCCATGCTAGTGACGATCTCATACGACGGAAAATAATGTATCCCTCGTATTGATTTTGTCCTTATGGAATCAGCCGCAACTCGAAGCACGGCTTTCGAGTACGTCGTCGCAGTCAAAACATGCATTCCGCTGCGCGCTGTTGCCGCAAGCGGTACCGGAGAGACGGTTATGACGATTTCGGATTTCGGATTGACTTCTCTCAGCTTGGTTGCAAATAGTCGAAAATCCTTAATTACATCCGACGCCGTCTGATTGTAAAACTCATGTCTTGACGGGTCGAACTCACCTCCTTCTACACCCGGACATATTGGAAAAACAGCGCCATCTGCCTTCGATCGCCAGCATTCTGTAAGGCCGAGCGTGAACACGAAAACATCTAGTTCTGAGAACAATCGCTTCACGCAGGCAAGGTGTTGTCGTCGATCAGCTAGCAGTTCACCTTCATTAATAAATCCGCCGGGCTCGATAGTCGGCCGAAATGGATCGACAACCCGTCCGTTCGGTAGACGCCAAACTGGCTCCGATGGCTCAAAGTCGCCGTGCGCACGATCGAAAAGTTGCAGCAATTGGCGCGCGGTATAGACATTTCCATATCGCGCAGAAAAAACACCATAGTGGCTCTGGTCGCGCACATCCTGAGAAAGCAATGGGTGCCCATTCTCCGCAATATAATAGTTAAAGCCAGAATTTCGAAGATGCCGAGCAATATGCTGCGCGAAGCAGCTGCCGGCAGTCGCAACTTTATGAGAAGGATCGATTTTCAGCTTGAACTTAATGACCGGATCGATGTTCTCGGGCGGCATCGATGCAACGGAGCGGCGCCAGAAGCAGGTGTCTGGCAGTTCTTTGTACGGATGGGAAGTCATAGATTTGCGGAGTGCTGAGGTAAGTTGGAAGTACCTTCGATTGCGTTGGAGACCTGCTCTAGAATTAATTGTCCATAGAGTTGATTCGCATGTGTGGCATCTTTTGCGTAATAGAGTTCCGCCAAAAAACCATTCTCAGTAATGGCCGTCGGTGGCGGGGGAAGCAGTTCGACTCCAATCTGCTTAGTTAACTTTGAAAGCACCGAAACCTGAGTAAGCCACGTTTTTAATCGAAGTCTGGGCGGAGAAACGCCTTTGTCCAGAATTCCTCTGGCGGCGAAATCGGTCTCATGATTGCCAAGAATATGTTCAGCGCTTTCTTTGGGCGGCGGTGGGCAAAGATGGAACATACGCCCTCGGCACGCTGATCTAAGTGCCTGCATGCGAAGAACGTCGTTGCGTTTCAGAAGCTCCTCAAAAAAGCGCTCCATCTGGTTATATGGAATGATCTCGCTTGCCAAGTTCGGCATGCTACTGTCGTCGGGGGAGAAGAAATCAAATGCATTTGGATGCTGGATCAGTGACGTAAGTTGGTGTTGATTTCCACCAATCATTGATACAACGCATGCATCTGAATCGAGTCGCCCAACTAATTTGGTACTGTCATCGAGCGATAAATCGCCGATTTGACGCCCATTTTTTGTCTTTCGAAGTCGATAGGCGCTGACGTCGCCGACGGAAACGTTATCATGCAACTGCGAAATTAGCGCATCTTTTATTGAGTGGATGTGACTATCGCCAATAAATACTATTTTAGTCATTTAATTTAATGCTCTGGTTCTCGGCGATAGATTAGCAAACGCAATCAGTTTGTGTCGTAGGTCGCTAAAGCTCAGAATCGTATCGAGTGTCTGAGGGTTCCGACGTAAGGATATTCTCTGCCAAAGCATGGCGCAGGTGACGAGTACCGGCCTTCGGTTGTTCGGCATTATGTACATCGAGCGGTATGGTGTGTGTTGAGTGTATGCTTAGTAGGCGGCTTAGTGTCGTGCTGGTAAGCGGCCCAAAAGAAGTCGGCCGATTGATTGGTGCGGCAATTGGCTCGTTCTTCATAATTGGGTCGACGCTACCGAAGTTGTGCTCTGAAAGTTCCCGGCGGGCTGAGGGTCAGATCCTATCCACTATCGATTTGATCCGGATTCATTTGATGGGCGTGTGTTCGAGGCTAACACTTGATATCGAAAAATAATTCAGTCGGATGGAGGAGGAACGTCGTCGGCACTAAAAAATCGAAGATGCCGAATGATTGCCTCATTTATAGCGCGTCTACCAGCTACTGTTCGTATCTGGAAAAAATAATAGTACAAAAGATCGTAGTCTAGTCCGCTGAAAGGTGGTGCATCAAGCCGTGAGTTATGCAAGTCAGACTCATACTTTATTCTGTGCGAAAGTTCTGAGTATTCGGCAATGCCGAATGTAAATAGAGGCTTGTTCGCTAGAATCGCTTCCCATCCAACCGAAGAATTTACTAGGGCGACTGCATTTGAATGCATTACCAGTTGCGGCGACGGTGCCGTCGAAATATACACACCGCTTTTCTGTGCAATTCGTTCCAGCCGCAGTGTCGTTCCAGGATTGATGTCTTTGGGGTGCTTTTTGATGACAATGTTCCAGCCGCGGGCGTTGAAAAAGTCGTAGCACATTGTAAGCATTTCATCTGCCGAGCGATATGCTAAATCTTCGACTGAGTCGCCTTGCAGTTGCAAGGCGATGAAAAGAAAGGGCCGATCAAAAGGAATGTCGGCAGGCCGCTCTTTGTTGATAAAAACCTGATTTCGTCGATCGCTACAGTATTCTACGGCGACGCTGTGTGGATAATTGTCGCGGATGTAGGAGAGTGTGGGCATTTTCAGCCAGCCTGAATAGCCACCACGGTCAATCAGGTATCGGCCGGAAAGATAGTTTCGGCGATGTAGAAATCTACGCGAGGGATCTGACGAGAACTTGTGAAATCCGATGCTGCAGACCATGTTGGCATCTTCTAGAGAGTACGGCGATGCAAATGCAGGTCCTGCATTACAAAACTGCGGGAATAGCCGTACGCCAAAACCTAGGGATTTAATTTCATTAAAAACGGTGAATTCTGAATCAAGATCGCTATCCCCATTGATGGATGACAGGTCCAGTACTTTCCAGAAATTGGTAGCTAATCTCCAAATGACCGTTGGCTGCTCTAAGCGAACCACATTGTTCGATGCTAGTGCATTTGTGTCATCGAGAAGGTCGTCGATGTTAAGATTATATGGTTCGAGTAGACGCTCAAGTTTGATAAAGCGTTGTTTAAGTAAGTCGCATCCAGCAATGTTGGGATATTTGTTTAGGAAATATTTGGCACCTGCCAAGGTAAACGTCTGGAAGCACAAGGATACAACCGCTAGTGCCTCACTGTCGGTCAAGCTCCGATGCTCGCCCATCATCGTCGCTATCCGGTCTCGGGCAGCGCGGAGGGCCGCTGAGAGCAGCGAAACTTTTCCTAGCAGCTCGGAAAGTGTTATTAATTTTTGCAGCGTTCGAATTGACGCTGGTTCAGACTGTACTAATGCATTAGCAAGGTGTGGAAGAATCAAACTGCGTCGAGGACCGTCGTAGGCATAACGAGATAGCTCATCGCCGATTGGTATCGCGTTACCAGTGTGGCGTTGAAGTTCATGTATGAGCTCAAACTCGCCTCCGTTGGCTAAGGAAACAAGCGTCTTTTTAGTGATCGATATTTTTTGCACATCAGTATCTCTGAATGATCTACGTGCGTGTTGTCTGTGCAGGTGTGAGACCTAGCCAGCTTTATCGCTCATTAAACCCCGTGATCTTAATTCTTCGTTAGCGACGTCGAGCCGATCTTGGGGTAGTGGTTGTACCGTTACCCATTCCGCAAACCGCTTTAGCCCTTCGTTCAAAGATATTGTCGCTCGGCAATTCAGTACGGAACGCAAGCTACTGGTATCGGCAAAGTTATGTCGGATGTCACCAAGGCGATACTGGTGTGTTGTAACGAGATCGCGGGGTGCTCCGAACGCGTCGCTAAGCGCGCCGGCAATATCTTTGACCGTGGTTTTGATGCCGACGCCGACGTTAAGGCAGCGTGCGATCGGGGTCGCATGGTCGACGGCGGCAGCAAACGCTTTCGCTACGTCTTGAACGTGTACAAAGTCACGAGTCTCAAGGCCGTCTTCAAAAATAGGGAGGTTCTGGCCTCGACGGATGCGCGTTGAGAATATTGACAAGATGCCCGTGTAGGGATTGTTCAGCGACTGGCCCTCTCCGTATACATTCTGGAGTCGAAGGATTGCATGGTCTACGCCCAAGGCTCCGCATACGATCCGTACGAGGTCTTCTTGTGCGTACTTTGTCGCTGCGTAGACAGACGCCGGCTTGGGTGGGTCGTATTCACTGGTAGGCACGGGTGACAAGTCTGCGCCGCAGGCTGCACAGACATGTTCCCATCGATGCGCAGCCAACTGGCCCGCAGTACGGCTGTCGGGATTAACTCGGTGACTGGGCGAGCAGGCGGTGCAGACATAGGCGCCCTCGCCATAAATGGAGCGACTCGAAGCGAGTACAACTCTCTTTACGGTTCGGTTCGAGTCGTTGGTCAACACATCCAGCAGTTGCGCCGTTCCTCCCACGTTTACTGTGTTGTACCGCTCGATTTCGTACATTGACTGGCCGGTACCCGTCTCGGCCGCGAGATGGACTACGACCTCGGCGTCCGTAAGTGCGGTCTTGACGTCACTGGCATTTGTGACGGAGCCACGTCTGAAGTCGATGCGCTCATCGTCGAGCCAGGCAAGGCCACGTGGCATGGACCCATGAATTTGGGGGCTGAGCGGGTCCAGGATTCGAAGCCGGTGGCCGCGTGCTAGTAATTCTTGCGATACATAAGAGCCAATGAAGCCAGCGCCGCCGGTGATCAGTACCAAAGCCATTAATATTTCCTAAATCGTCGATGTTCGCAGCAGATCATTCGCCGCGCTGAGCGCAATACACCAAGGCGTCGCGCTCTTTGAACCATTCCTTTGAGTACTCGCATGCTTCGTACTCCCTGAAGTACGGCCCTCCCAAGGTGTAGTGAATCATCGAGGGGCGAGCGGCAACTTCAGTGTGGCAGTCCGCCAAAACGTTCCATTCCAGCGGAATATCTCCAATCAGCGCATCGTCGCCAAGCCACTTGAACTGATGAAGCTCTAGGCCGGTTGCTGAATTGACGTAGTCCAAGCTCAACGCTTTGCAGCGGGCATTATTGAACAGCACGCAGCTCGACCAGTTTTTCTTCTCATATGGTGTTTGCGGCGCATTCAAAAACTTGGTTTGCTCACCCGTTTTCTGCGCATGCTTGGTACACATCACTGCGTAGCGATCATCCCTTAAAGCCCACAGTGATGCGATGTCGTCGAGCATCAGCACATCATTGTCGACGAACAGAGACCACCCGCTGTAGCTAGACAGGTAGGGCACCAGGAATCGTGAAAATGAAAACTCGGTGGACGCCAACGGATTGACGTCTCGGGTGTAAATCCCTTTAAGTTGCGAAAGCATGATCGGCGTAATGCTCACCGGCTGTGATGCGCGGACCTGAATGCTGTGCTGTGCAACGTTGTATAGGACCGGCAGTTTTGAGTCGTATCCAATGAAAACTCTGATCATGAAATATGCTCCAGATTTATTGCGGCAGATGCGTCATTAACAGTCTCGAACACAGTTAGTACTTGCCTAGTGAGCTTATCTACAGAATACTCAGATAAGAGTTTATTCTGGGCGCGAACCACTTGCTGATAACGTGCATCATCGTCGGTAGTGAGCTGCTCGAGAGCTTCAAGCCATTCCGCGTTTGTGTCTGCCAATAAGCCGCATCCGTTGGCGCAACATTCATCGTAAATAGTTCCGCGTTGAGCAACAACGGCTGTGCCGACTGATGTGTACTCCACCCACTTGGTATTTGCCTTGAGATAGTTAAACGAAATGGGTGCTAATGGACATATGCCGATATCCCATCGAAGTTCGGAAAACTGCTGCAGAAACGTCTCGTAATTATCTATTTTTGCCGCTTGTGATATTCTGTTTCCGAACTCCGACAAAGCGGGCGGAACTGGGATAGAGCCAAAGAACTCAAATTGAACGTGTGAATGTCTTCGAAGATAAAGTACAATCGCTGGAAGTACCGAATTAAGATCGGCTTCGTGCCCAATGCCCATATAGCCAATCTTTGTTATTGTTCGTTTCTCGGCGGAGGAAATGACATTGCCTGCGCAGTAAATGCGACCGCTGATGCGGCGTGCTTTCGCATCAAGCTCGCCAATTCTTTGGCACAGTTTTTCGGTCGAGCAATAAATTAAATCGACATTGTCTAGTAGGTGCCGAACGGAAGCTAGACGAGCCGGACTATTGTGGAAATCGAACTTGGCGAGTCCAATCTCTTTGGGAATATTGAGAAGATCGTCATCGATATGAAAGATTGCTTTGGCGCCAATGCGTCTGGCGTGATCAAGCATCACATCCGAAAATGGACCGCTATATCGGCAGAATACGATTATATCCGGGGAGAGAGCAGAGAGTTTGTTTTTTAGCCAAGCGGAAACAATTACTGGGTCAAGTTTTTTATCGCCCTCAGATTTAATGGTTCGTTCCGTTATGAAGTCTGTGGTGATAAGGCCGCTATTAACAAGAGATTTGAGTGGCTTTATAAAGCTCAATTGAAGTGTTGGAATTATATCGTTGGCTACAAAAACAATTCGCTGAGCTTTCGATGGCTTGTAGCTGAATTGCCGAGGAGCAACAGTACCGATCACATTTCGTGCGCTGAGTATCCGGGCGAATCGCTCGTATGCAATGGCGGGCGACAGTTGCAAATGGTGTCGAGTCAGGAAGCGTTGTTGTCGCTCTAAAAACGGGGTTGGGTCGCGTCTGGCGTCCTCGTCGAACTGCAGCCAATCGTGAAGCGTGCTGATTCGCGTCAGACCTTCATAGTTGCCAAGGTCGAGCGAGCTCCCTTCGTCCTGCCACACTGCTGTGGGAATTCCGGCCAACACCATGTCGACCAAGATCGACGATGGGGCTGATATGCCGTATGCATACTGCGATAGATCAATTTTGTAGATCGGATGGTTGTTCAGAGTGACGTTGGCAGGGAGCTCAACGTTGTTCTTGAGAACGTACTGTCCGCCGGGATGTGGCCGGAGCGTGACTTGTTGTTCGCGATCCCGGAGGGCGCCGCAGAATGCGCCGAACACACTCAGAAAATCGGTCTTAAAATCGCCATTAATTCGCAGCCGGAGCGAGTGCATATTCTCGCAGACGATGCCCATGCTTCGTTTTGCCGCCGCAACGTGGGTGGGCGCGGACTGCAGTATGGAGGTTGGCCCGGTCACTATCAGCTTGGATCGCTGACTTGGCTTAAGCGATGTTAGGGCCGGCGCAGGCGCCCAGCCGCAGACAATATCTGCACCGAACGTGACGTTGTCTCCATGCGCAAGGGTTTGCTCTTTGCTTTGCAGAAAGCCAACACATTCCAGGCCATGCTGCAGCGTAATTTTGGTCAGGGTGTTAGGAGCTATTTTGAACAGCTCATGCACGTCCTTGTGGGGCTGAAGATTTGATTCGCTGGCGGCAACCAACAACCCGGTAGCGTTACTGAATGCACGAAATGCATCGAATGCTGAAGCAAACGATAACATGGTCGCTCCACTTCCTAAGCAAATTTCATTAATCTCGCTCGCCCAAGTACCTGACTTATCGCGCTTGCTAAATCCCGGCGTTATCAGAAGGGTCGTCTCAATGCGCAGATCGCGCGCACTGATATAGATCAGCGGGCGCAGGATATTGACGTCCTGTAAAAGATTCAGAATAAAAAACGTACGTCGACGATCAGATGTGACGGTCCCGTCGGCCTTGTGCATCGTTGAATTCATGGGGGCAGTTCACTCTGCATGCATGGTGACGGGAGGCTTAAGCTGCTCGTGTCGGGGCATTGGCGGATATGTGAAAAGGGGATTCCTTTTCCGAAAGCACGACCTGTAGACATGGAAACAGTCCCTTCAGAATGGTGAGTGCCGCGGCCATAGAGCGTTGATAGTGAATGAGGTGCGCTGCTCTACCTGATGACAACAGTGATTGGCAGATCGTCTCTACCTCAGCTGGGTATAGAGTCTGGATGTCTAGCTTCGTGACCGATCGTCCTAGAGTTGTAACAACTCTGGAACTGTTGCGTGCCGTGTCGGGAGACAAAAGCAACAAGGCTTTGTCAGAAAGTAAGACGCAGGTGTTGTGTTCCGGCAACGTGTTGAAACAGACGTCGAAATTGAGGGCTGCAGTAGTAAACGGCGACGCAATAGAGAGTCCCCCGAGGCGTTGAGCCAACTTGTGACAATCAGCCGATGTTCTAACGCCGTGAAGTACTGCAAATGGCGCTTTCTCCGTGACAGCTTTGGGTGTCGCTTGTAACCTCACCAGCCAGCTAGCGAGTCCTTTGGCTTCGCTTCGCGCGCTGGCGTACTCGGTGAGGGCATGGTTCAGCTCATTCAGGGTGCTCTGGCCTGAGCGGAAATGCCTAGCGTCAAGGTCATCTAGAAAGTCATATCCGTTACGGTAGACAAACCGATCGAGCGTTGAGTAGAGCGGGTAGCCTGGCGAGATGATTTGGGTGCCGGAAGCCAGGGCGGTAACGGCGCGGTTCATCGACTTGCAGATGCTGAAGTTTTGAGCGTTGACCGGTATGAATGCGACGGTCGCACGGGATAAGTGTTCCGCTTCGCTCGTGGTGCTCCACTCGTGAACACGGGGTTGGATTGGCAGACGCGCTAGACGTTCAAGGCCGGCGGCAGTGAGCGCACGGCGATTAGTTAGCACCGTGAAGTTGATCTTCCATCGGCTATCGATTAACTCGGATAGCGTTGCGCCGTATGCGTGAAGATCGTCTAGCCCGACCTGAAAATAAGGATTATCGCCCATGCCGAACCAGAGCAGATCGATGGTCGAGTGGCTATGGCAGTGGTCAATTTTTGCGGCGACAGCCTTGGCGGCTGCGTTTGCGTCAAACTTATCCAGTGGATCGTTCATGACGTGGATAGGCTTGTTGGTGTACGACTGCGCGACCTCCTTCATGCGCTGTGTTGAGCAGAGTATGAAATCGACAAGCGGCGTAATGGTCCTGAGCCACTCTCTGTGGGTAAGAAATCGGGCATCGGTCGATTGACTGAAGTAGTCGTCAAACAGATCGACTCCAACAAGGCGCCCCGCGCCGTTAATGGCCCTGGCCAGTAGCGGCGCCTTTGCATCGGTACACTTGCTGAATAGGTATATGTCATGCTCGAGACGACTCGAGGCCCTGAAGTTGTCGATCAGTTCAAGTGAGAGTGAATGTCCTAGCTCTTCCAGTGCTGGTGCAATTCGTTCATAACGAATGCGGACACCCGCCTGTTTGAGGTAGTCGGCGCTAGGTACGACAACACAGAGCTTCATTGGTGCAGCGCCCGATAGTAAGTTGCGTTCAAGGACTCATCGGTTCTGATCTGGGTGCTGCTATTCGATGAAGTGGCGCGCGCCAACGCGGTAACAGTTCCCGTATTGATATTTAGATAACCCGCCAGAAGTGCCCTACGACCGAAGTCGATATCAGATGACTCATCGGTGTCGATCAACAGTCCCCCGATGGCTAACCACGCATGGCGCTGTACAACTGTACAAGTCAGATCGTTGGCTATTACCGGGTACGTTCCTCGCGTTTCAGGTAGTTCAGTTGCGGCACCCACCAAGTGTGTCGATCGCTCTGCTGCGTAACATCCCTTGGTAGAGACGATGAGCTGACTCCCGGTTTTAGATTCTGTTTCGATAATCAGAGTGCAGGAGGCTGTTGCGACGTTAGGCGATTGAGTGCACTCAATAAGCGTCTTTAGCGTAAGTGGGTTATGTAAAATGACGTGGCGGGACAGCAGGGCAACATGACGGTCCGTGATATCGGCCATCGCGCGATTCATTTCAGATGTAATCTGAGCGTCGTCGACTCGCCGCACTTGAAAACGCGAAGCGTTGATGAGCTGCGCCCAACGTGTTGTTGCGTCAGTATCAATTGATGCGTTAGCAGGTATCAGCAAGATCAATTCGCTTAGTGCGACTCCGCGTTGACTTGCTAAGCTCGTCAACGTCAAGTTCAAAGCTGTGGTGTCGCCGTTGCAAGTGACAATCGCGGCTAGCCGCATTGGCGTGGGCAATGGGTCCAGACGTGATCCGCTGCGCAGCATTGAGTCACAGACAAGGTCTGGAGCGACTGGGAACAACATTGCAGCATCGGTACCTTTCGTAGGCTTGATAGCGGGAATAAAGTTTATCGACCACGGGCTATCCACTTGCCGTACGTGCGATCCCGGCTGTAGCAATGGCGCGCCTTCACAGGTCCTGAACGGAATCTCGGTACCACCGACCGCGGGCTGCAATGCCCAGAGTGCAGCGCCCGCATCGGGTATCGATATCAAGCCGATGGGATCGTGCGAGACTGCGTTTGCGACGATGTAACCTCCATTGCTGACCGGCCTGGATGTTTCTGTGGGAACCGCAGTCACTAGCGAACTAATCGTTGGGATTGATCCGGAAGGAATGATCAGCGTCGTTCGCGCTCCGGTGTCTTCGCGCTCGACCTTTCCCGTAATCGCGTTACAAAGGTATTCGGTCCTCGCCGTGGGTGCGTCTCCGCAGAGCGAAGCGTCCGCTCGTAAGTTGACCCTCAGTATGTTGTTGCACCAAGCGCGGAACCAAGGACTGAAGACCTTTTCAGACCCGGTACAGTTCGAGATATCGACTGCAACGTCAGTGATGGCAAGCCCGGACCTGAGTGTTCCGAGCAGTGATGCTGCGCAAGCGTTTCCATAGACCAAGGCGCTGGCAGGATAGTCGTCGTCGCCGCGCGTCGCGCAAAGCTCCGCGTAGTGAGGGCCACCCCTAAGCAACGACGGAAACGGCAGCGCAAGAGCACCCATCATGGTGCTGCGCTCGTTTGATATCACTAGTAGCAGTGGTGTGTAAGGATTGTTGACGGTCAGATCGAGCGTCGTGAATTCTTCCGACCCCAGTAATGCTTTACCGCATTGCTTGAGCCGGCGTCGCCGTGGGCACTGCTGGTACGCCGAAATGGTGACGCTCGCTGTCAGCTTATGGCTTGATCGGTCAGGCCTGGGGCGTAGTCGCAGAGTCGCATCGTTGGCGAACCACATATCACTCCATAGCGCACTACCTGCTGTTGCGGTAGAGAATGAAAGCTCACTGCGGAAGGCGCGACGAATGGCGCTGGAGTTCGGCTTTAGATCTGTGTGCTGGAGTTGATCACTGCTGGCGCGATGAAGACGAGCGAAGCTGCCTAGTACGCGATAGAGATCGTCGCAGACACGCCAATCCTTTGGCGCTTTGCCGACATAGGTTCCCATAAGGCATATGTCGCTGTCGGGTATCTCGACGGCGGGTTCGCTAGCCTCGGCCTCAATAGCTTCGCCGATGCTGAACGGTGACATGTACAGTTGGCTCGCTTTTCGCGCGCTTTCAGATTCGGCTGCGGTTGTCGGTTCCTGCTTTTCAGCGATGACACTCACTGACGATATGAGCAGGTTGAGTGGCGAGTCGAACTCAAACTTGCAGATGACCTGATCGTCGTGCTTGAGTCGATCCGGGGTCGCCATCGCCGCGAGTGCGGGGATCCGCAAGTTATAAAGTCGGGGCTCACTGCCGATATCCAGTCTCTTTGATATGACGACGAGTTGCTCGTCGCCTTCGTGGTTATGCGCGCCAGCTCCTGTCAGGTTTGATCGACGATACAGTGCGATTCGCCGAAACGAGGGGCGACGGTCCTTGTTCGCTGCGGGCACCCGCTGTTGTGCCGAGAATTGCAGCAGTGAGGTGCCCCCGTACGCGACAACGGTTGGATCAATTTCCAGTTCGAGCCTAGCGAAGGTCACAACCTCCGTGGTCACGGCCAACGCGTTGCCTACGCTACCCGGTAGCGTCTCGATCGACGTCGATATGGTTTGATCGGTGTCCTTGATCCAGAGCATCCAGCTTGGAGCCACTTCGAGCAGTCGTCGTGTCAACCCTGCTGGGCCATTTGCATGGATACGGCTTAAGTCTCCATTGACTACTCCATTTACCGAAAGCAACTTTCGGCTATTTAGGGCCAGTGGCGCTGTCACGAGATCAAGTTGCGTGCCGGTGAAGCGAATGCTGAGGATTGACGATGTTCCAACGCCATCTGGAATCTCAGCGCAAAAGAATCTTTCGATCACGCCTGAATTCGGTCGGGCGCTCTTGTCCCAAGTGACGTTATCCAACGGCTGTCCGTCCACGAGCACGACCAACGGTTGGCTATCGGGGACACAGGCGGGCAAGGTCACTGTCGATGACACCCGACGGTTCTCGCACTGCGGCGGTGTCAATGCCAATCGATCCTGAAGTGGCGCGATGACGGTGCCGCCGAGAGCAAGTCCGAAATCGGCTGTCCTGCAAGTCAGCGGCATCGTCACAAAAGCTGGTGACCAGCACTTCAGCAGGTCAATGGTGAACGCGCCTATGGTGTCCGAACCATTCGGCTGATTTGCCAGTCGCGTGGCGACGACCGAATCGCCCAACATAAGTTGTACCTTTAACGGGTCTTGCGATGCTCGATTTCGCGCGACGCCGCGCACGTAGCGTCCATCACATTCCAGTACAAAGCAGTCGATATCTGGCCTGTCACTGCTCGACAGGTGAATGCCCGAGAGTGTTCGCCCCAGAAGCTCGTCCGTGCCCAGACTTCTGGCCCAGACGTCATGTGTTCGGTCGTCAAAGAATTCGGGTGGGATCCCCAATCTGAAGGCGTGATTGCCGGATGACAGGCGCGTGTCCAAGTCGCGTCGATACTGATCAGCAACAGCCTCGCCGATTGAGATTCCGTCGATCAGAACTTCAACGGTTAGAGTGCTCGATAAGTTATCGAGGTCGGCTGCCCACCCCTGAACGATGCCGCGGCTCACCTGGGTTACGTTGCCCTTAATACGCATATCTGATGGGATTTCTACTTGGTTTTCGGTGTGGAGCGGCTGCGATTGCCTGCCCGGAGATAACGAGACGCTTAGCTAATTAGATAAAGCGCTCGCTCCTGCCTGGAGTAGTCGATTGTCACGGTGAAGTGTGGTTGACTGTATTCCAATATCGATCGGCGCAGAGGCTGATAGATAGCGCACGTCATCCCGACAGGACGTGAATTATGGGGCGTCAAATATCTTGACGATGCCCATGACTTTGGCTTCGTGCGGCTGCATGACAAGAAGCGCACTCACTTTGGCTGTTGTCATTATCTGCTCTGCTTCAGCAAACATCGTCTCCGGTGCTATTCGAAGAGGCGTCTGAGTCATTATTTCTGATGCAGTCAAGTGTCGAAAATCATCACTTGCGTATAAGGCGCGACGCAGGTCACCGTCGGTTATGACGCCCCGGAGATTGCCGTCTTCCATTACAACGGTAATCCCCAGTTGTCCGCGCGTAATGGCGTCAATTACGCTTCGAATGTTGTCGCTGACTTCACTCGTTGGGAAGTCGCAATGCATGACGTCTCTTACGCGCGTTAGAAGTCGCCGCCCTAGGCTTCCCCCCGGATGAAAAACTGCGAACTGGTGAGGTTGAAAATTCTTCAAACGCATCAGCGCAACTGCGATTGCATCACCCATGACCAACGTCGCTGTCGTGGATGTGGTTGGCGCAAGATTAATTGGGCAAGTTTCGCGCGAAACGCCTATGCCTAAAAAAACATCGGAATTGCGCGCAAGCTTCGATTCTGCCCGGCCGCAAATTGAAACTATAGGAATCGAGAAGTGCTTTAGAAATGGAATCAGTTTGATAACTTCATCCGTCTCACCGCTGTACGAGAGCAGCAGGGCTAAGTCGTCCGGCGTTATCATGCCGAGGTCGCCGTGGTACGCCTCACCTGGATGGACGAAAAAGCTGGGTGTACCAGTGGATGCGAGTGTTGCCGCGATCTTTCGGCCGATGATTCCGGACTTGCCCATGCCGGATATCACCACTCGGCCTTTAATGCTCCTGATGATCTCGACTGCTCGGGAAAACTCGTCGCCGATATTCGTCGCGAGTGCATTCAATGCCTGCGCCTGCTCTTGGAATACTGTCTTTGCTACACCTGTTGTTTCACGAACGCCGGCACTTTTATGGCTTTGAGGGGCACGCGTCGCCGCGGCGACAGTCAAATCCGACAGATCCATTTGCATTCCCGCTCCATTTGAAGCAAGTCACACCGCAGCCGCGGCGGACTTTCCCTTTTGTGCTTGACGTGCCGTGCGCTAAGCAACGGCGATGCCATTCGAAGCGGCATCTTGAGCGTCTAAGGCTATTCGAATTATAGATCGAGCCGGAAATATTGCATCCGAAACTAGGTGCGCTCTCGTACTCTTCTATCCACTGATCTAAACAATCTTGGTTTGTCCCGACTTTGGGCGGTAAAGTGGAGCGGGAATTCACTCTTTTCGCTGTTTTCGAGCCAGATAGATGACATTACAGATGCAGGCGGGCTTGACCACCGCCGCCTACATAGACGCGGGGCGAGATCGACCCGACTCGCTATGGTTCTTCCTTCATGTCCCTAAGACCGCTGGCTCGTCCTTCCGTGAGGAGCTTGCAAGCCGGCTGCAACCCGACGTCAACATTTTCATCACCTATGATGATCCTACCGTGACGCATGACGCACTTCTTGACCGTGCGATGCGCAAGTTTTTGGACCCAGCCAATGGCGCTTGGCCTCGATTCGCGTCCGGTCATCTATACCGATCCCACATTGAGCGACTTCGGCATGTTCGGCCCGACGTAAAGCTCATCACGATGCTGCGTGATCCCGTAGCGCGCCTCATCTCCGACTACCGATATCAGCGGACGCCGGCGCATCCTCCGTATCGCCAATTTATCGAAGCATTTCCGGACTTTGCTAGCTACCTCGCTTGCAAGCCGGAACAAAACAAAATGCATCACTACCTCAGCCGATATCCAGGTCAGCCGGTTGACGAGGTGATCGACGAAGTCGAACGTGAGTTCACGTTTGTCGGTACGCAAGAAGCGTACGAATTCTCGTGCCGAGCGTTGTTTGCGCTGCTCGGGCGCATGGAGGCGCCGACCATCTATGCGCGCAAAACGGAAGACAACACAGATAATCAAGTGGACGGTACGGCGGTGCTGCGTGAGGAGATCGAAGCGGCTAACGCGCTGGACGTAAAGATTTACCGTCACTTTTCAGATCGGTTGGAATCGCTGCGGCAGGCGATTGAAGCGGACCTGCCGCCGTTCTTGCCGCGGGACGATCAGCGGCCGTAGCGAGGCGAGTTGCGCCGCGTTGAGGAGCTGCCCTGGGCGTCGGGTCAGGGCGGCCGCTGAGGGTCCGGCCGCCGGCAATGCGCCGGTTGCGCGGGTGGGGTAGTGCGGTGTCGGCCCCAGCAGCCGCGACTACCCGTCCCGCTCCCGCGGTTGCAGCGCTAGGCCTTGTTGCCGCTGTCTTTGGCGGCGTTGTAAGCGGCCAGTGCTTCGTGCCTGCGGGCCTTGGTTTCGGCCTTAGCGGTCACGATGGCGCGCTGCTTCAAGTGCTCAACTAGCTTCTCGCGCTGAGCGACCCAACCGGCCCGGAAGTGGCGGTACAACGCCATGTCGCGGGGGTTCGCTTTGATGATCTGCTCACGCAGCTCTGCGGTGACTTCGACGCGGTTGTCGGCGGTATCTTCGGTCTTGCGCTTGTGTTCGACCGGGCCGGCGTTGATGTTCAGCAGGCTGAACAGCGTGCGCCGCGTTAGCGGGTACATTTCGGTCAGGCCGACAAAGCTGAAGGTTTGCTCGAGCTCGGCGATCAGATCCTTTGCCGGCTGGTTGGGCGTGGACTCGAGGAACACGGCCATCTTGTCGGCTGACTCAGGCGCGGCGATGTAGTCCTGAATGGTCGGGTAGCGCTTGATGAACTCCTGATACGGCGGGTGCATCGGCGTGCGCGCGTAGCGGAAGTCCGAGATCAGGCGGTCGGCCGGGTGGCGCAGCATCGTCACCATGCGCGTGTTGGGTTCTACGGCGCGCAGGTCGCCGAGCAGGCCGTTCATGATGTGCCCTGACGCGAAGCGGTGCTGCTTGGTTTCGTGTTCGGCCAGGAAGCGCTTGACGGCGTTTTTGCGCCAACTCTCGAAGCTTTCACCGTCGAGCGCGTAGTTCAGCGTGATGTTCGCGTTCGGGCGCAGCGCCGCTGCCAGCTCGCTGCGGAAGCTCGATCCGGCCGTTTTGGGAATGTGGACAAAGAACCAGAACGCCTTGTCGAAGTCGGCGTTGTCGTTGAAGTAGCCTTCGATGTCGCCATCGAACAGTTTGCGCATGCTCACGTATTGATACTCCGCCGTATTGGCGCGGTGTTGGTGTCGTCGGCTCAGCCGGCAACTTTGGGTGCGGGGCTTGCGCCGCGCATGGCGCGCTTGGCGCCATTGAGTCTCTGCCGAAAGTGGCGGTAGATCTGCATGTCGAGCTTGTTGCTCTCCATGATCAGAGGCCGTAGCTTTTCGAGGTCCTCAATCTGGTTGTCGGCGTTATCGACCGTCTTGCGGGTATAGACCGACGGCTTTTCCTTGATACCCAGCAGGCGGAACAGAAGCGACAACGACCAGTTGTAGTCTTCGGTGACGCCGACGAACGCAAAGTTCTGCTCCAGCCAGGCAATCGTCCCGGCTACGTCCTGCTGCGGAGACTCGCGCAGAAATTTGTACATCTTGTTCTGCGTGCCCACTTCGCGCACGTACGATTCAAACGTCGGGAAGCGGCGCAGCGACTCTTCGCGGCCGGTGTGGGCTTCAGTGCGCTGGTAGCGGAAGTCCGATATCACGCGCTCGACCGGGTCGCGCAGCATCGTGACCAGGCGCAGCGGCTTGCGCTGCGTGAAGATCGGGCGCGCTACCACATGCGGCACATGCCCGGATGCAAACCGGGCGTTTTTGTACTGCGGGTCGGCGAGGAAGCCCTTCACGGCGGCGAGCAGCCGCTCGCGATGCGGTAGGTCCGACGCGGTACGGTCCACCACAATGTTCGCCTCGGGCTTGAGCCGCGTGGCCAACTCCTGACGGAACGAGCTGCCAGCGGTCTTGGGAATGTGGATGAAGTACCACAGGGCATTGGCCACATCGCTGTTTTCAGCGATGTAGTCGTCAATACGGCCTTCAAACAGCGGGGTCAGCGACATGGTTCGGGCTCAGGCTGCGGCCTGCGATTGCAGGCGGTCGAGAATCTGGTTGTACAGCGTCGTGTGGATGTCGGCGCAGTCGGTGCTGGATAGCGGCGGCTTGATGCCGGCGTGCAGCCGGTCCCACAAGCCTGGCTCGGTGACGGCACGCTGGATCACACGCGCCAGGTCAAATGCGTTGCGCGCGCGGAAGTGCAGGCCGGTTTCTTCGTGCTTCACTTTCTCGGCCATGCCGCCGATGTCGCCGACGATCAGCGGGCGCTTGAACTTGTACGATTCCTGGATCACCACGGGTGAGTTTTCCCACCAGATCGACGGCATCACGACCCAATCGACATTGCCCATGATGCTGGGCAAATCGTCTTGCGAGTACGGCCCGTAGTAGCGCACGCACTTGGGTGCGTCAGCGAGCAGCTTTTCGACCTTGTAGCGGAATTCCTCGGGCTGGTGCTCGAGGCCGCCCCCGTGTACTTCGATACTGACCTTTTTCTGGATCGCTTTCGGCAGCAGCGCGGCGGCCGACAGCAGCAGATCAATGCCCTTGAACGGGTTGACTTGGCCGAAATAGCCAAACCGCATTACGCGGGACTCTTCTTCGGAAGCCGTTGCAGCCGGTGTCGCGACGTCGGTCACCGTGCCGTGCATCGGCAAGCCATTTTCAATCACCGATATCTTTTCAGCCGGGATGCCCCACTCGATGTAGCGCTCACGCAGAAACTCACTTGGCGACACGAAGTGATCCACGTAATGGAAGAACGTCTGCAGATAGCGCTTGCGCAAGAAGTAATCGCGCGGCGGCCGGCCCGGCAGGCAGGCGTGGCATTCGGCATCGCTCGACTTGCGGCACAGCTGGCCGTTGGTCTTCAGCATCTGCCCATGCTGCGAGCACACGGCGAGAAACTCATGCAGCGTGACCACCACTGCTGTCTTCGGCGAATGGCGTTTCACCTCGCCCAGCAGCTCCAAGCCGACCTGCCAGTAGTGGTGGAAGTGCACCACGTCAGGCTTCACGCCTTTGAGGAAGCTGCGGAACCACGGCATCGTGCGTTCCGGCTGCGTGAGGTTGAAGTAGAAGTGATCGGTTTCGTTCGCGAACAGTGTTTCGTTGCCGCCGTTATGCGATATCGAGATCGCATTGCCGCGCTGCAGTGCCGGGATGCCGTGGCGCGCCAGGAAGTGCGCGTCCCAGCCCTTGATGTCGGGCACGGCCTTGAATAAGTTGTAAGCCGCCACTTCGGCGCCGCCTTTGGAAAAGTCAGGGTGCGCGTGGCTCACCACCAATACGCGCTTGCTCATGCCACGCGCCCGCCGGCTTGGGCCAAGCGTTGAGCGTGACGCCAGCAGTTGTACAAATGCACCTTGTGTCTCCAATTGATGTCGGCCAAGAACGGCTCCTCGGCCACATAGGCATCCCAGCTATGGCCTTCGAGGTGGCGCATCGCCACCGATGGCTGCAGTAGCGTGACGTAACCAATCTGCTCGGCACGCGCACAAAAATCGGCCACGGCGAACTCGTCTTCCAACAGATAACGGTTGTCGAATCCGCCGAGCACCTCGAACAGGCGGCGCTTGACCAGCAAGCAGGCGGATGGCACCGCGTCCACGCGGCGCAGGGCAGTGGGGCGCGCTGCATTCGGATGCCCGTTGTTGACGCGCTCTAGGTCGACCATCTGCTGCCACGGCGCGACCCGCAAGCGGAGCAGTCCCTCGCTGTGGATCGAGCCATCTTCATAGAGCAGCTTGGGCCCGACGACGCCGCAGCGTGGCTGCCGATCAAACACGGCCAGCAGCTGCTCAAGCCAATCGGCCTGGTCGGGCAGCACGTCGGAATGCATCAGTACCAGCACGTCGCCACGCGCCACGCTCGCCGCGCTCTTGAGCTGTTCCACGAAGCCAAGGTTGTAGCCGCAGCTGTAGATGGCGAACGGCATCCCGAAACGGGCCAGCCAGTCATCGCCGCTGCCGACGATGCTTTCTTCCAGCGCGGGATCATCGATGGCGATGATGATTTCCGGACGCTTGTCGGCACTGATGGTGGACAGTGCCGCCAGCTGGTATCGCAGCAGATCGGCTTTGCGCCAAACCGGAACGATGACCGAGGCTTTCGGGTGCTTGGGTGCGTTGCCAAACCAGCGGATATCACCCTGCATGTCGGGCGCAGTGATTTTAAGCGGCAGCGCTGCTTCAATTGCGGGCCCCAGCTGACGCAGCATGTTGTCCATGTGCATCTGGGTTTTGTTGAACAGGCCCAGCAGCAATTCCGTGTTCGGCCGCGCCTTCAGCGGCGCCGACGGCAGCAGTGGCCAGCGGCCGATGCTGTCGCCTGATACAAAGTAGAGCGCCAGGTTGCCGAGGCTCTCGGCGCCGGCGATTGGCGCCGCGCAGACGAAGCCGCAGTGCCGGTTGATCGGCCCCTGGTCTTTGAGCGCGTCGGCAACGTCGGCGCGCAGCGTGCGTTCCCAGGTCTGGTCAACGCGGATCGCCTCTAGCGTCAACTCGTCAACGAAATACACCTCGAGCGGGGCCTTGTTCAGCGTCGCGCACCAGCCGTTGATGACGACACCACGGTCCCCTGCGGGAATGCAGTTGTCGACATGCAGCCTGAGGTTGGCCGGCATCGGGCCGACGACCGCGGTCATGATTTCGGCGGGCAGGCTGCCGAAGTGCTTCAGCAGCGCGCTGCTGGCTGCATACCACACGCCCTGTAACGCGCTGATCGCGTACGCGTCTCGGTTGCCGCCGCCGATCGCGACTTCAACGGCAAACTCGGTTTCACCGCTGCGCAGATGCAGCAC
>Ga0255089_1000238_pt1 | contig 23793 bp, 20 predicted proteins | sample Colum_Miss_RepC__2_FD_188468 | JGI IMG/M metagenome (GOLD analysis project Ga0255089, IMG submission 188468) | Freshwater microbial communities from Columbia River, Oregon, United States - Colum_Miss_RepC_8d | ecosystem: Environmental > Aquatic > Freshwater > River | place: USA: Oregon... | reverse complement strand
CGCTGCTGGAACAACTCGCCGCGCTGCCGCTGCGGCGCGCGGCCGTCAGCGAGCTGGCCAGCGTCGTGCTGTCGGGCGAGGACACGCTGCTGGTGTCGGTCAAGGCCGCCGAGTCGGGTTATCCGCTGCGCGGCGCGCTGCGCGTTGCCGACCAGCCCTACGGCACGGCCCGCGAGCGCCGCGATCGACCGCCGTCCGGCGAAGCCTGGGCCGACCTGCGCGTCTGGCAGGAGCTGCGGCTGCAACCCGGCGCGACGATCCAGCTCGGGCAGTCGAGCTTTCGCGTCAGCGGCGTGATCGAGTACGAACCCGACCGCGGCTCGGGCTTCACCGACTTGGCGCCGCGCGTGCTGATCGGCGCCGAAGACCTGCCGGCGACCGGCTTGGTCAGCGTCGGCTCGCGCGTGCAGTACACGCAGCTGCTGGCCGGCGAGCCGGGCGACCTGGCCAAGGCCGAAGCGCTCCCGCTGCCGCAGGGTGCGCGCTACTTGAAGCCCGACACCGCGCGGCCCGAAGTCGGCCGCGCGCTGAGCCGCGCCGGGCAGTTTCTCGACATCGCGGTGCTGGCGGCGATCCTGCTCGCAGCGGCGGCGGTCGCACTGTCGGCGCGCCAGCACGGGCAGGCGCAGCGCGACGAAGTGGCGCTGCTCAAATGTCTGGGCGCCAGCAGCCGCCTGATCGGCATCACGCTGCTGTTGCAACTGCTGCTGCTCGGCTTGATCGCTGGCGTGGTTGGTGCGGCGATCGGCTACGCCGGCCAAGCGGTGCTGGCGCTGCTGATCGGCCAGCTGGTCGATACGCCGCTGCCGCCGCCGTCGATCCAGCCGCTGCTGACCGCTGGCGCGTTGGAGCTGATGCTGCTGCTCGGCTTTGCGCTGCCGCCGGTGCTGCAGGCGCGCAAAGTCGCGCCGATCCGCGTGTTCCAGCGTGACGACGGCAACACCGGCGGTGCGCTGATCGCCGGGGTCGCCGTCGCAGCGACCGTGGGCTTGCTGTGGTGGCAGGCGGGCGATGCGCGCTTGGCGCTGTGGGTGCTCGGCGGCACACTGGCGACCTGCGCGGTGCTGGCGCTGTTCGCGCTGCTGCTGGTGGCCGTGCTGACGCCGCTGCGCCGCGCCGGGCACACCGCGCTGCGCTTCGGCCTGGGCAATGTCGCGCGGCGGCGCGGCGCCAGCGTTGCGCAAGTGGTGGCGCTGGGCGTGGCGCTGCTCGCGCTGCTGTTGCTGGCCGTGGTGCAGAACGACTTGCTCGACGCCTGGAAGCAGCGCATCCCGAAAGATGCGCCGAATCAGTTCCTGATCAACATCCAGCCGGCGCAAGTGGCGCCGCTGCAGGCGTTCTTCGCCCGCAACGGCATCGCGGCGCCGCCGACCTGGCCGATGGCGCGCGGCCGGCTGATCGCCGTCGACGGCAAGGCGGTTACGGCCGAATCATTCGACGACCCGGAGACGCGGCGCTGGATCAACCGCGAATTCAACATGTCGTGGATCGATCGCTTCGGTGACGACAACGAGCTGATCGAAGGCCGCTACTGGGCGCCGGAGTCCAAGGGCGTGCCCGAGCTGTCGGTCGACGACTACGTGGTCGAGCGGCTCAAGGTCGGCATCGGCAGCAAGCTGACGCTGGCGATCGCCGACCGCGAGGTGGAGATGACGATCACCAGCATCCGCAAGGTGAAGTGGGAAAGCTTCAAGCCCAACTTCTTTCTGGTGACGCAGCCCGGCGTGCTCGACGACGCCAGCGGCACTGTGCAGTACCTGACCGCGTTCCATTTGCCGCGCGAGCGGCGCGCTGTGCTGCGTGAGCTGATCGGCGAGTTCCCGAACGTCACGGCGATCGACATCGAAGCGACGATGAACCAGGTGCGCGGCATCGTCGACCGCATCGTCGGCGCGGTGCAGTTCCTGTTCGCGTTCGCGCTGGCCGCTGGCGCTTGCGTGCTGCTGGCCGCGATCGAGAGCACGCGTGCCGAGCGCGTTCGCGAAACCGCGCTGCTGCGCACGCTCGGCGCGCGCCGTCGCACGATCGCGCTGGGGCTGGTCACCGAATACGCGGTGCTCGGCCTGTTGGCGGGGCTGGTGGCGGCGGCCGCTGCGCAGATCACCGCGCTGGTGCTGGCGCGGCAGGTGTTCGATCTGCCGTATCAAGCGAGCCCGCTGCTGTGGCTGCTCGGTGGCGGCGGCGGTGCGCTGCTGGTGGTCGCGCTGGGCTGGTGGTCGCTGCGCCGCGTGCTCGACACGCCGCCGCGCGTGGTGCTGGCCGGTGGCCGCTGATCGCGGCCCTGGCCGTCACAGCACCGTGTAGACCATCAGGAATCCGGCCAGCACCAGGCCGGTCAGCGAGGCCAGGAACAGCAGGTCGATGATCCGGATCAGCACGTGGGCGTAGCGTCGCAGCCGCGTGCGCAGCGCCCAGACGTTCAGATACGTGCAGACCAGAAAGCCGAGCGCGCAGACCGCTAGCAGGTCGTCGACCAGCGTGGCCGCGCGCGATTCGGTTTGCACGGTGTGGAACAGCGTCACGCCGCCGATGCAGATGCCGGACAAGGTGCCGGAGATCGACAGCAGGTGCAGCAGTTCGTCGCGATCGGGATTCGGTGGCATCAGGGCATCGATGGGTGAAGCGCGGGTGGGCGCGGCGCATTGTCGACCGGCCTGACCGCTTTTTGTTCAGATCGACTAAAATCGCGGCCCCCGGGCCGTCGCGTCGATCAGCGGCAGCCGGTATCGCCCGCTCATCGAACCACCGAAGGAAGGTCCCGTCTCATGAAGAAGCCCGTCAAGGTCGCCATCACCGGCGCCGCCGGCCAGATTGCCTACTCGCTCATCTTCCGCATCGCCAGCGGTTCCATGCTGGGCCCCGATCAGCCGGTGATCCTGCAGTTGCTGGACATCCCGGACTCGCTGGAAAAGCTCAAGGGCACCGTGATGGAGATCGACGACTGCGCGTTCCCGCTGGTGTCGGGCGTGGTCGCCACCGCCGACCCGATGGAAGCCTTCGACGGCACCGACTACGCGCTGCTGGTCGGCGCGCGTCCGCGCGGCCCCGGCATGGAGCGCAAGGACCTGCTGACCGCCAACGGCGCGATCTTCGTGCCGCAGGGCAAGGCGCTCGCCGCCAAGGCCAGCCGTGACGTCAAGGTGCTGGTCGTCGGCAACCCGGCCAACACCAACGCGCTGATCGCCGCATCTGCCGCCAAGAGCCTGGACCCGAAGCAGTTCACCGCGATGGTCCGCCTCGACCACAACCGCGCGATCAGCCAGCTCGCCACCAAGACCGGCGTCAGCGGCAACGACATCGACAAGATCATCATCTGGGGCAACCACAGCTCCACGCAGTACCCGGACATCACCAGCACCACGGTCGCTGGCAAGCCGGCCAAGAGCCTGGTCGATCAGCAGTGGATCGAGTCCGACTTCATCCCGACCGTGCAGCAGCGCGGCGCGGCGATCATCAAGGCGCGCGGCCTGTCGTCGGCAGCTTCGGCCGCGTCGGCTGCGGTTGACCACATGCGCGACTGGGCGCTGGGCACCAACGGCAAGTGGGTGTCGATGGGCATTCCGTCCGACGGCAGCTACGGCATCAAGCCGGGCGTGGTCTACGGCTACCCGGTGACCTGCAAGGACGGCAAGTACGAGATCGTGCAGGGCCTGCCGATCGACGCGTTCAGCCGCGCCCGCATGGATGCCACCGACGCCGAACTGCGCGAAGAGCGCGCGGCGATCGAAGACCTGCTGGCGTAATCGCAGGCGGCTGAAGCTGCGGCTTCGGCCGACAAGCCCAGCGTCAACCGGACCGGCAGGGTTTTCCCTGCCGGTCTTTTTTTTGGCCTTCAGTGCCGCGCGGCCCGCAACCGGCGCCGTCAGCGGCGGCGGTCCGTGGCCGGCCCCGGCTGCAAGCTGCGTTGACGTTGCAGCTGCATCAGCGCCGGCCAAAACGCACTCGACGGCGTGCCGTAGTTGCGGTGCTCGCCGTTGCGCGACCGGGCGTAGCGCGGGTCGGGGCCGTCGCTGTGCAGGCCGATCAGCGACCAGCCGCCGTCGCCGTCACGGATCAGGATCGGCGAGCCCGATGCGCCGGCGGTGGAATCGCAGTCGTGCTCGATCAAGCTCACCGGCGCGGCGACGAAGCCCAGCGTGCAGGCGACATCGGCGACCGGGTTGCCGTCGCGGTAATAGCGGTCGGCCGAATACCCGGGCATCGCCAGCGCCGTGCCGCCGATCGTGGCGTAGTCGGGCACCGCGACGCGCAGCGGCGGATGGCGCTGCACGGCCAGCGGCTCGGCCAACTGCAGCAGCGCCCAGTCGTTGTGCCGCTGCTGCCGGTAGTCGGCGCTGGCGGCGCCGTGCGCGACCACGCGGTCGATACGCCGGCTGTGCGCGAACTTGTCGGCCGGCGCGATCTGGTGATCGTCGGCCGGCACGAAGCGTAGGTCGCGCAAGCTCAGCGCACCGGGCTCGCGGCAGTCACTGCGTGTGCGGGGCCAGGCGCAATCGGCATCGGTGGCGGCGCGCAGCGCACAGTGCGCCGGTGTCAGCAGCAGGTCGTCGGCGACGATGCTGGCGGTGCATAGCGCGCCGCTGTCGAGGTCGAGCAGCGACCCTATCGACGCCAGCGGCAGGGCCTCGCGATCGGCGGTCTGGCGACCGTCGTCGCCGATCACGCTGGCCTGCGCCATCAATGCCAGTAGCGCCGCGCTCAGCGCCGCGACGGTGGCCAGTGGCATCATGCGAGCCTTGCTGCCGCTGTGCTGCCGTCTCGCCGAGTCCCCGCGCCCCATGTCCGTCACCTCCGTTGCCCCTGTTGCCTGTGTCGTCTACCGCTGCAGCCAGCAGCCGGAAATGTATCTGTATCTGCGACCCGACTTGCCGACGACGGACCTGCCGCCGCCGCTGCTGGCCAAGGTCGGCCGCCTGACGCCGGTGATGAATCTGGAGTTGAGCCCCGATCGCCGCCTGGCGCGGGTCGACGTGCTGCGCGTGATCGAGGCGATCGGCAGCAGCGGCTACTTCCTGCAGCTGCCGCCCAACGGCGCCGTCAACGCGCGGCTGAACTTCGGCGGCGGCTAGAGCGCCGGGCTTCGCAAGCCCCGACTTATACTCCGCGCCCATGGAAATCCTGCATTTGATGCCCGGCCAGCCGCCCGTTCCGCTGGAGCGGATCGACACGCTGCCCGACGAGGGCTTGCTGTGGATCGACTTCATCCGCAGCGAATGCCACGACTGGCCGGCGATCATCGAGCCGCTGCTCGGCGTGCAGATCGATGTCGAGCATGTCGCCGACAGCCTCAACGCGCGCCATCCTCCGTTCTTCGACGGCACCGGCGATTACGACATGCTGGTGTTCGAAGGCCTGGGCCCGCGCGATGAAATCACGCCGCTGGAAACCCGCGTCGGCACGCTGTTTCTGTTCGACCGCGTGCTGGTATCGATCCGCGAGAGCGACGCGCCGAGCTATGCCACGGTCAAGCAGCGGCTGCACACCGGACGGCTGCGCTGCAGCCCGTCGTCGGTGCAGATCGCGCAATTCATCCTCGACTGCATGGTCGACCGCTGGCTGCGCTTCCGCGAAGTGCTCGACGAGCGGCTGACGCAGATGCAGGACGATCTGCTCGACCCGGCCAACCAGAACAATGACTGGCGCCGCTTGCTCGAAGGGCGGCGCATCGTGCGCCGGCTTGAGTCGCTCAGCGAATCACAGCACGAGGCGCTCGATGCCTGGCGGCGCGGCACGCGCTTCGAATGGTCGCAGGCCGAGGAAGTGCGGCTGCGCGACATCAGCGAGCACATCGGGCGCATTCATCAGCACGCCAGCAATCTCGAACGCGACGTCGAAGCAGCCGTCGAGTTGTACTTCGCCACGGTCAGCCACCGTACCAACCGAATCATGCGCACGCTGACGGTGATATCGGCGGTGTTCTTCCCGCTGAACTTCGTCACCAGCTTGTACGGCATGAACTTCGACCACATGCCCGAACTGCACTGGCACTACGGCTATTACGCGGTGCTGGCCACGTTGACGCTGATCGCTGGCGGCCTGCTGCTGCTGTTCAAGCGGCGCGGCTACTTCTAGCGCGTGTTGGCCGTTCTCTCATGACCGTGTTGTCGTTGCCGCGGATGTTGCGCGCCGGTCAGGCGATGCCCGATCACGTTCTCGCTTGCCTGTCGTTCGGCGGCGCTGCCGCATCACGGCCGTCGGCCGGCTACGCGCTGCCGCTGCCGCCATTGGCCGCCGATGAGGTGCCGCTTATTGAAGTCTGGCCAGCGTCCGGGCCGGTGCATCGCTACGAATCGCATGGCTATGCCTGCGCCGACGATGGCCAGCACTTGTTCTTCTGGCGCATCGATGCCAGCAGTGCCGATATCGAACGCGCCGCGCATGATGCCTACCGTGACTTGCGCGCGCTGTGCGCCGACAGTGATTATCCGCAGCTGCTGCGGATCTGGAACTACTTCGACGGCGTCACCGACGGCGACGGCGACGACGAGCGCTACCGCCGCTTCTGCGTCGGCCGACATCGCGCTCTGGCCGAGCCGGGTTTCGAGCGCCGTCTACCGGCCGCTACGTTGATCGGCACGCGCACGCCGGGCTTGCAGCTATATGGCGTGGCATCGCGCGACGCGGGTATTCAAGTCGAAAACCCGCGTCAGACCAGCGCGTTCCGCTATCCGCGCGAGTACGGTCCTAGCAGCCCGAGCTTTTCGCGTGCGACGCGCTACGGCGACGCACTGCTGCTGTCGGGCACTGCGGCGATCGTCGGCCACCAGACCCAGCATCCGTATCAGCTGATGCCGCAGGTCGATGCGATGCTCGACAACGTGCGCACGCTGCTGTCGCACGCCGAAGGTGGGCCGTGGCAGGCGCAGTCATTGAAGCTGTACCTGCGTGATCCGGCCGAAGCGCCGCAAGTCGTCGCCGCCGTGCGCGACGTGCTCGGCAATGCAGCGCCGCTGCTAGTGCTGCAGGGCGAGGTTTGCCGCCGCGATCTGTGCGTGGAGATCGAAGGCGTGTTCGAGCGCGCGGTTACGCTGCCGGTATCGGCTTAGCGACTCGCGACCGGCTGCGTGCGGATGCGCAGGGTCGCAATCGCCGCTGCGATCAGCAGCGCGCCGGCCAGATGCACGACGTTGCGCGGATCGCTGGCCAGCAAGCGGTGGTAGTACTGCGGCAGCGTCGCGATCTGGATCAGCATCGGAATCACGATGAACATGTTGAAGATGCCCATGTAGACGCCGGTGCGATGCGCCGGCACGCAACCGGCCAGCATCACGTACGGATTGCCCATGATGCTGGCCCAGGCCAGGCCCATGCCGACCATCGGCAACAGCAGCAGCCACGGGTCGGTGATCAGCGGCAGCGCCAGCAGGCCGACGCCGGCGGCGACCAGACAGGTGGCGTGTACGGCTTTGGGCCCGTGGCGGTGCGTGAAACGCACCAGCACGAACGCGCTGATGAACGCGATGAAGTTGTAGAACGCGCCGATGCGCCCGAACACCAGGCCGGCATCGCGAAATGCCTGCGAGCTGGCTTCGGTGGTGCCGTACAGCGACTGGCTCAGCGACACGACGATGTACTGCCAGAAGCAGAACAGCGCGTACCACTGGAACAGCATCATCGGCGCCATCTGCCGCATCGTCGGCGGCATTTCGCGGATCGCCGCTGCGATCTCGCGCAGCGTTGCGATCGCACCGACCGGTCGTGCGCGCATTTCGCTGAGCTCGCTATCGGTCAGCGGAATCTCCGGCGTGCTGATCACGGTCCACAGAATCGAGCCGATCGAGATGAAAGCGCCGATGATGAACGCCGCGTACGTGATGTGCGGAATGTTCGTCGCGCTGACCGCATCCTTGTTCATGCCGGCGATCACCAGCAGGCTCGGCGTCAGGTAGGCCAGCGTCTGCCCCAGGCCGGTGAATGCGCTCTGCGTCAGAAAGCCTTGCGAATGCTGCGAGGCTGGCAGCTTGTCGCTGACGAACGCGCGATACGGCTCCATCGTGATGTTGTTGCCGGCGTCGAGCATCCACAGCAGGCTGGCGGCGATCCAAAGCGCCGGGCTGAACGGCATCGCCAGCAGGCACAAGCTGCAGATGATCGCGCCGATCATGAAGTACGGCACACGCCGGCCGTAGCGGCTGACCGTGCGATCGCTGATCGCGCCGACCAGCGGCTGGATCAGCAGGCCGGTCATCGGTCCGGCCAGCCATAAATACGGCAGCGAGCCCTCGTCCGCGCCCAGGTATTTGTAGATCGGGCTCATGCTGCTTTGCTGCAGGCCGAAGCTGTACTGGATGCCGAGAAAGCCCAGATTCATGCTCAGGATCTGCCGCAGCGACAGCCGCTGCTTCGGGGGTGCGACCGGGTCGGCAATCATCGACAGTTTCTCGGCATCAGGGCGTCGCCGCTCGCGGCGGCAGGGCCCAAGCCGCGCGCCAGGGCGTGTAGAAGTCCAGTGTCGCGGGGACAGCCCCGCGCAGTCCACAAACCGCGCTGGCGAATTCGGCCGCGCGCTGCAGTGTCAGCGATAGCGGCCAGTCGAGCGCGATACCGGCCAGCGTGATTGCGCTGAACGCGTCGCCGGCGCCGACGGTGTCCACCAACTGCGACTGCGGCGATGCGCGCCCGGCGCTGACGCAGACACCATCGCGGTCGAAGCGGGCATAGCCTTCAGCGCCATAGGTGACGATCAGTTGCCGGGCTGCGATCCGCGACATCAGCGCGTTGACGGCCGACAGGCGCGTGCCCGATAGCGGCGGACGCATCGGCAGGTCGCCGATCACGCCGAACCAGCTACCGACGCGCAGCAGTTCCTGCTCGTTGAGCTTGAGCGTGTCGGCGCGCGCACTCAAACCGGCGGCGGTGGCCACGTCGATCTGTCCGTCACGCCAGTTCAGGTCGACGAACACACGGGCTTGCGGACAGGCGTCGATGCAGGCTTGCAGTGCGGCACGCGACGGCGCGGCGCGAGCCGCCAGCGTGCCGTGATACAGCAGCAGCCCGGGGGACTGCGATATCCCGGCGAGCGCCGCCAGCGCGTCGCTCGCATCGATGGCGTCATACGCTTGGTCGCGCAGGATTTCGAAGCGATGGCCTTGTCCGGCGACTTCGTGAACGCGCACCTGGCCGGTTGGCAGGTGATCGTCGATCTGCAAGCCGGCGCGTGGCAATGCATAGGCCTGGAAGTCGTGCTCGATCAGCGCGCCATAGCGGTCGCGCCCGATTCGCGTCAGCACGCGCGGCGACAGGCCGAGGCCGGCCAGATGACGCGCGACGTTGAACGGCGCGCCGCCGACCACGGGGCCGTCGGCGAAGTCGTCGACCAGTGCCTCACCGAAGACCAACAGCGGCAGCGCGGACCGGGTCATCACCGATGCTCAGCCGATGCGTTGCAGCCAGCGCTGCGACCAGGCGTCGAGTGTCAACGATGTCGTCGACACTGACGCGTTCGCAAGTCGGTCGTGCCAGGTCGCGCCCGCATCCAGGCCGAGTGACGACAGATCGATCTGCAGCGTTTCGCTGCTGAAGTTGGCCAGCATTACGAAGTCGCCGCCGCGTTGGTAGGCCAGCAGCGCCGGCTGTGCCGACGGCAGCAGCGTCAACGGCGCGTCGGCCGACAGCGACGCGAGGTGCCCACGCAACTGGATCATGTTTCGCAGGCGCTGATACAGCCGTCCGGCTTCGGTGTCGGGATCGTGGCGCTGCTGCAGTCGTGTCAAATCCAGCGGTGGCCGTTGCAGCCAGCGGCCGTCGATCTTTTGCGCCGCTCGCGAGTCGTCGCTGTCGTCATTGGTCATGCCCAGTTCGTCGCCCATGTACAGCAGCGGCAGGCCGCCGAGCGTCAGGGCCACGCCATGCAGCAGGTGTAAGCGGCGCTCGGCTTGTTCGCGTTCCAACGTGCTGCGGGCCCGATTGCGACCGAGCAGCGACGCCGACATGCCGTTGCTGCCGTGGATGCCATCGGCATCGTCGGCCTGAAAGCTGGTGCCTTCGGCAAAGCTGTCAGCGTCGACACCGCTGTAGAAGCGCGCCACTTTCGACAAGCGCTGCAAACCGCCGTTGGCTTCAGCGTCGGGGCGCAGCACGTTCCAGCCGATATCGTCGTGGCAGCGGATGTACGTGATCCACGAACCCCGCGCCGGCAGCGGCGGCATGCTGGCGATCACCGACTGCAGCAGATCGGTGCGCTGCTCGGCGACCGCGGCCCAGCAAGCGGCCATCGCGCTGCTGTGATATGCCAGATCGCATTCGCGGCCGTGTGCATCGCCCGTGCCGAAGTAGGGCGCCAACTCCGGCGTCGGCACGATGGCCTCCGCTTTCAGCAGCACGCCCGGCGCCACCAGCTTGGCGACGGCACGCAGCGCTTGCAGTACCCAGTGTGCTTCAGGTTGGTTGCGGCAATCGGTACCGGGGCGCTTCCAGATGTACGGCGCCGAGTCGAGCCGGAACACATCCACGCCGCGATTGGCGAGACGCAGCATCGCTTGTGCGATCTCGGCGAACACCGCCGGGTTGGCGTAGTTCAGATCCCACTGATACGGAAAGAACGTCGTCCAGACCCAGGCATTCAAGGCCTCGACGTAGGTGAAGTTGCCCGGTGCCGTGCGCGGAAAGATCTGCACCAGCGTCTGCTCGTAGGCATCGGGCTCGGTGCGGTCGGCAAAGCAATGGAAGAACGCGCGGTGGTGGGCGTCTCCTGCCGCTGCGGCGCGCGCCCACGGGTGATCGTCGGCGACATGGTTCAGTACCAGATCCGAGCACAGGCTGATGCCGGCTGCGCGCAGGTCGGCGGTCAGCGCTTCGAGGTCTTCCATGCTGCCGAGCCGCGGTTCGATTTCATCGAAGCTGGCCACGGCAAAGCCCCCGTCGCTGTCGCCTGCACGAGCCCGTAGAAACGGCAGCAAATGCAGATAACGAACACCGAGTTCACGCAAGTAATCAATACGGCTGCGCACACCTTGCAAGTCGCCGCCGAAGCGATCGACGTAGCTGCAGTAGCCGAGCATCGTCTGATGCTGGAACCAGCCGGGGTCGGCCTCACGCGCGGCGTCGAGGGCCTGCAGTGCGGCGCTGCGTTCGCGGTGCAGCTGGCGGAGCTGATCGAGCAGCTGCGCGTACCAGGGCTCGAAGCCCGGTGTGTGGCCATAAAGCTGTCGCAGACGATGCTGCAACAGCGAGTTTTGTTCGGACAGCCGCCGATCGAACTGATGATCGGCGTTGTCGGTTTGCGGCGTGCTCATGACGTTCAAGAATCCATCCAATGGCAGTGAGCGGTGATCGCGGCGGCAACACCCCTGGCCTTGCGGCCAGGGGTGCGTCGTTTAGAACGAGTAGCGGATGCCAGCGCGAATCGTGCGGCCGTTGATCGAGCGGGCCGCACCACGGCCATCGTTCGATTCGGTGTAGCCGATCTCGTCGAGCAGGTTGTTGACACCCAGCGACAGTTCGACCGCATCGACCGGACGGTAGTTGGCGAAGCTGTTGACGACCACATAGGCCGGCAGCGTGACCGTCAGCGGGCCGGCGGTGCCGTCGTCCTTGGAGTCGGTGGTGCCGATGATGCTCAGGCCCAGCGATGCCTTGTCGAAGCTGTACGACGGCGTCAGCTGATAGATCACATCGGCTTGGCGCTTCGGCGCCTTGCCTTCGAGCGCCGGATTGTTCGACCGGGTGACTTCAGCATCGGTGTAGGTCAGGCCGCCACCGAGCGAGAAGCCGCCGATCGCATAGCCCATTTCCAGTTCGACACCTTGTGAGTCGTAGGTGTTGGCGCTCGCCTTCTGCGTGGTGACGTCGTAGTTGCTCTCGTCGGTCTTGGCCTTGAAGAAGGTCACGAACGTGCTCAACGCACCACTACGCCACTTCACGCCGGCTTCGGTCTGCTTGATCGTGTTGGTCGGCACCGGCGACGAGCCGTCGACCAAGCCGGCCGCGTTGAAGAACGTAATGCGATCGGCGTTGAACGCCACGCCATCGCTGTAGCGCGCAAACACCGCCAGATCCTGCGTGAAGCGGTAGTTGCTGCCGACCGAGTACGAGGTGTGATCCACCGAGTAGTCGATGATGCGCGCCGCGTCGAGGTCGTATTCGGTCGAGCCGGCCGGCGCCAGCAGCAGCTGGTTGTAGGTGCCGGTGGCGTCCTGCTGATCGCGACGGACGCTGGCGTCGACGGTGACCGCATCGCGCTGCCAGGTGACGAACGCATATGGCGAGGTCGTGTCGTACTGCGATTGCTGCGTGTTGCTGCAGCAGCCGCCGAATGCGTTGCTGCCGTTGTCGGCCGACGTCAGAACGGCGGCCTTCTTGCCCTTGGCTTCCAGCAGGTACTGGTTGAAGTTCCAGGTCACGTCGAGCGTCTGCATCGACGTATACAGGCCAACGCCGGCCGTGACTTCGCCGTTGTCGGCCAGGTCGAATGCCTTCGACAGCTTCAGGTCGTTGGCGGTCAGGCTCATGTCATCGAGCGAGGTGTTGAAGATCACCGCCGTGAAGGCCGGGCCGTTATAAGCGTCGCCGGCGTTGGGGCCGGTGGCGTACGTGGTGCTGACGTCGGCCACATCGCTGCCCGGGAACACGCCGATGAAGCGGCCCGAATTCTTGGCGATGCGGAAGTTGTTGGCCACAGTCCAGCCGCCGTCGAATTCAAATTCGGCTTGCACGCCGAATGCATCGGTCTTGGCGGTCAGGCCGTCGTTGATGTTCGACAGCACGCGGTCGTTGTTGGCGGCCAGCGTGTTGTCCTGCAGCAGGTACGGCGAATAGAACGTCGCATCGCGCGGGTCGATGCCGGGAATGCGCTGGATCTTGCCATTGCTGCTGTAGCGAACCGGCACCGGCAGCAAGGTCGGCGCTTGATCGTCCAGATGCTTGAAGCTCAGCGTGACGAAGCCGTTGTCGAAATCGCGCGTCACGTTGCCGCGGATCTGTCCGCCCTGCTCGACGTTGACGCCGGATTCGCGCGCGCCTTCGCCGGCGCGATAGAAGCCGCCGATCTCGAAGCGCGTGTTCTCACCCAGCGGGCCGCCGTAGCGCGCGTCGTAGCGCGCCTGGTCGAAGTCCACGCCGTAGCCCAGGCCGATGCTGCCGCCGGCTTCTTCGCCCTTGCGCGTGATGAAGTTGATGATGCCACCGGGCGCGTTGGTCGCCAGCGTCGACGCCGAGCCGCCACGAACCACTTCGAGGCGCTTCACCATCATGTCGGCGCGCACGAAGCTGTCGGGGGTCGCAAATGCGATGTCGCCGAACTGCAGCACCGGCAGGCCGTCTTCCTGGAACTGCACATAGCGTGCGCCGCCCGCCGAAATCGGCACGCCGCGCACCGTCAGATTCGCGTTGCTTTCACCGCCGCTCGACTCGGAGCGAATACCGGGGATCGAACGCAGCAGTTCGGCCGCGCTGGTCGACACGGTCTGTTCGAGCGCGACCGAATCCAGCGTACTGACCGACACGCTGGTCGTCATCTTGGAGCCGCCCTTGGCGGAACCGGTAACGACGATTTCGCCCAGATCCAGCGGGCTTTCGCTCGAACCTTCAGCCGCTTTGGCGGCGGGGGCCTCGTTGGGGTTCGTGGTCGCAGCGGTTTGCGCTGCAGCGCCCAAGCTGGTCAACGTCAGGCTCAGGGCGAGCGCCCACTGTGTCTTCTGAAGACGGACTGCGTTCATCGGTAATCTCCTCGCGGCCTTCTGATGAAGGTCCTGCACATTTTTCCAGGCGTATTCGACGATTGCCGTGGCTGCTGCCGCCGTCGTTGAAAGCTGCTGGGGCCTGTACCCACCAGCCATGCGGCGCAGACTGCACTAGGATGCAATCGATTGCAATACGTCCGAAGTCATCACCAGTGCGGCATCATCGTCCGCTGCACGCGCCCCTTGATGTCGGGGCGACCTTATCCTAAGGGCCCATGAAAAAGACCACGACCGGCAAGGCCGGCTCTCGCGCCAAACCAGTGGACACTCGTTCACTGCAGATGGCTGATATCGCTCGCATGGCGGGCGTGTCGGTGTCGACGGTATCGCGTGCGCTCAGCGGCAGCGCTTTGATCAGCGAAAAGACGCGCACACGCGTTGAAGATCTGGCGCGTACGCTGAACTACGCGGTGAATATCGGTGCGCAGAATCTGCGTCTAAAGCAGAACCGCACGATCGCCGTCGTGGTGCCTTACGACCGCAGCACGCGGCAGCATGTGTCCGAGCCGTTCTTCCTGAGCATGCTCGGCAGCCTGGCCGACGCGATCACCGATCGCGGCTACGACATGCTGCTGTCGCGCGTCGATGCCGATGAATTACATGCCGTCAGCAAGTTGGTCCGCAGTGGTCGCGCCAACGGCATCATCATGATCGGCCAGTGGCGTCATCACGATCAGCTCAACGAACTGGCGGCCAACGACTTCCCGATCGTCGTCTGGGGCGCGCAGTTGCCCCGGCAGCTGTATTGCAGCGTCGGCAGCGACAATCTCGAAGGCGGCCGCTTGGCGACGCGGCACTTGATCGCCAGCGGCCGCAAGCGTCTGGTGTTCTTCGGCGACGTCGATTTTCCCGAAGCGGCAATGCGCTTTGAAGGCTTCAAGCGCGCGCATGCCGACGCGGGCCTTCGCGTGCGCAGCGAGTTGTGCATCAAGGTCGACTTCACGGCCGAGAGTGCGCGAGAAGCCACCCAGCGGCTGCTGCTGTCGGGACACTCGTTCGATGGACTTTTCGCCTGCAGCGACTTGATGGCCGTTACCGCGATCAACACGCTGGCCGAGAACGGCCACGTCGTGCCCGACGAAGTGGCCGTGGTCGGTTATGACGACATCGAGCTGTCACGCCATTTCCGCCCGGGGCTGACGACGATCCGTCAGCCGCTGGAGCAGGCCGGCATTGCGCTGGTGGACTCGCTGCTGGCGGTCCTCGACGGCTGTCAGCCTCTGCCGACCGTGCTCGAACCGGTGCTGGTCGAACGCGCGACTTGCGTCGTCGGCGCCAAGCCGCCGACGGTGGCCCAGCGCGGCGCGCCGGGCGCCTGATCCGCCAGCCGCCAGGCTGGCCTCGGACGTCTGCAACCGTTACCAGAATCAACCGTCATGTTCCGTGGGTGCCGCCGACGCGGACCCGCTGTACCGCGTTGATCCAGCCACCGTAGAGCCGATCGGCGTCGGCGCGAGGCCGCTCCGGGACGAAGCGCGCGTCGGCGCGCCACAGCGCCGCGATATCGTCGAGCGACGCGTACACGCCCGCACCGAGCCCCGCCAGATAGGCGGCACCCAGCGCCGTGGTCTCGACGACCTGAGGGCGCAGCACGTCGATCTGCAACACGTCGGCCAGGAACTGCGTCAGCCAGTCGTTGACCACCATGCCGCCATCGACGCGCAACTCAGTCGGCACGCAGGCATCGGCGGCCATCGCCTGCATCAAGTCGCGCGTCTGGTAGCAGGTCGATTCCAGCGCCGCGCGGACGATGTGGGCAATGCCCGAGTCGCGGGTCAGCCCGAAGATCGCACCGCGCGCTTCCGGGTCCCAATAGGGCGCGCCAAGGCCGGTGAAAGCCGGCACCAGATACACGCCTTGCGTGTCGTGGATCGAGCGCGCCAAGGCTTCGGTTTCGCCGGCCGCGCCGATCAGCCGCACGGCGTCGCGCAGCCATTGCACGGCTGCGCCGGCGACGAAGATCGCCCCTTCGAGTGCGTAGGTCGTCTCGCCGCCGAGTCGGTAGGCGACTGTCGACAGCAGCCGCTTGCGTGAGCGCGTGAACTGCTTGCCGGTGTTGAGCACCATGAAACAGCCGGTGCCGTAGGTGCTCTTGACCATGCCCGGCTCGAAGCAGGCTTGCCCGACGACAGCGGCTTGCTGGTCGCCGGCGATGCCGCGAATCGGGATCGCCGCCCCGAACAGCGCCGGCACGGTGTGGCCATAGTCGGCCGCGCAGTCGCGCACGTCGGGCAGCAGCGAGCGCGGCACGTTGAAGAAGGCCAGCAGCTCGTCATCCCACTGTTGCCGGCGGATATCGAACAGCGCCGTGCGCGACGCATTGGTGGCATCGGTGGCGTGCACCTGGCCGCCCGTGAGGTTCCACAGCAGCCACGTATCGATCGTGCCGAAGGCCAGTTCACCGCGTGCCGCTGCTGCGCGGGCGCCGTCGACGTGGTCGAGCAGCCACGCGATCTTGGTGGCCGAGAAGTACGGGTCGAGCACCAGGCCCGTGCGTTCGGCGATCCAGCCGTCGCGATCGGCGTGCTCCCGGCAGAACGCGGCCGTGCGGCGGTCTTGCCAGACGATCGCCGGATGTATCGGCTGGCCACTGCGTCGATCCCAGATCAGCGTGGTTTCGCGCTGGTTGGTGATGCCCAGCGCCGCGATGCCGCGCGCATCGGTCGCCGCGCTGGCCAGCGCCTCGCGGACGCAGGCGACGGTGTCGTCCCAGATCCGCTGTGGATCGTGCTCGACCCAACCCGGCTGCGGGAACGACTGCGGCAGTTCGCGCGCAGCGCTGGCGAGCCGCCGCCCAAGGCGGTCGAACACGATCGCACGGGTGCTGGTGGTGCCCTGATCGATCGCCAGCAGGCAGGTGTCGCGGTCGGTGGCGTCGGCAGTGTCGCGGGTCATCGTCGGCTCTCCTGGCATGTCTCGACATTCGCTCCAGTGGCTGGAACACTGCACCGCAGGAGCGGCGCAACAGATAGCACAACACGAACGAATCGCGCCCAACGAGGCGCGGACGAATGAAATCCAGCGAATTCCAACTCACCGTCAGCAAGAACGCGATCGCCTTCGTGCGCTGCTGGCTGCCCGATGTCGACGTGCCGCGCGCGGTCGTGCAGCTGATTCACGGCATGGCCGAGCACAGCGGCCGCTACGAGCGGCTGGCGCTGGCGCTGACGTCCGCAGGCTATGCGGTGTACGCGCAGGACCTGCCGGGCCATGGCCGCACCGCGCGCGCACCCGACGAACTCGGCCACTTCTCCGAGCACGCTGGCTGGCGGCTGGCCTTGCAGTCGATGCGCTGCCTGCAGCGCGAGCTGGGTGAGTGGCATGCCGGCGCGCCGCAGTTCATGTTCGGCCACAGCATGGGCTCATTTCTGCTGCAGGATTACTTGAGCCGGCACGCCCATGACTTGCGCGGCGCCGTGTTGTCGGCCGGCACCGCCGATCCCGGCCCGCTGCGTGCGATCGGACTGGCACTGCTGAAAGCCGAAGCCCTGTGGCGCGGCGACGATGAACCCAGTGCGCTGGCCGACCATCTGACGTTTCGCAGCTACAACCGCCGCTTTGCGCCGACGCGAACCGCGTTCGACTGGCTCAGCCGCGATGCGGCCGAAGTCGACCGCTATGTCGCCGACCCGCATTGCGGGTTTCGCTGCACGACCGGCCTGTGGGTGCAGTTGCTCGAAGCGATCGGCCGGCTCGATGCGCGGCGCGCGGCGCGCGTACCCAAGCGGCTCTCGCTGCTGGCAATCGCAGGCGATGCCGATCCGGTCTGCGGCGGGCGCAAAGGTCCGTTATCGCTGCAACGCCGCTACACCGACGCCGGCCTGACCGACGTCAGCGCGCGCAGCTACCCGGCAGCGCGGCACGAGCTGCTCAACGATCACTGTCGCGACGAGGTGACGGCCGACTTGATGGCTTGGCTCGACCAGCGCGTCGCAGCCGGCTGAGCACGGCCTCGGGGAGCGGCCGGCGACGACGCCGGCCCAAACCGCCGCGCATATAATCGCGGCCTCTTTGCTCACCCCAGGATCTCGTCTTGAGCCAGCACGCCTTTCCGCGTACCCGCCCGCGCCGCTTGCGCCGCGCCGAATTCATCCGCGGCATGGTGCGCGAAACGGCGCTGGATGCCAGCCAGCTGATCCAGCCGATCTTCATTGCCGAAGGCGAGCAGAAGGGTCAGGTCAGCTCGATGCCCGGCGTGGTCCGGCTCGATATCCCCGAGCTGATCGCCGAATGCCAGGCGCTGGCCGCACTCGGCGTCGGCTGCGTGGCCTTATTCCCGGTGTTGCCGCAATCGCTGAAGACCGAGGACGGTGCCGAAGCGCTGAACCCGGATGGGCTGGTGGTGCGCGCGATCAAGGCGGTCAAAGCCGCGGTGCCGGCGATCGGCGTGATGGTCGACATCGCGCTCGACCCTTACACCACGCACGGCCACGACGGCCTGCTCGATGCCAGCGGCTACGTCACCAACGATCTGACGCTCGAAGTGCTGCGCAAGCAGGCGCTGCTGTACGCGCGTGCCGGCGCCGACATCGTGTCGCCGTCGGACATGATGGACGGCCGCGTCGGCCAGATCCGCGAGGTGCTGGAGCGCGACAGCCAGCACAACACGATCATCCTGTCCTACGCCGCCAAATATGCATCGAGCTTCTACGGTCCGTTCCGCGATGCGGTCGGCTCGGCCGGCAATCTCGGTCGCGGCGACAAGAAGACCTATCAGATGGACCCGGCCAACACCGACGAGGCGCTGCGCGAAGTCGAGCTCGACCTGGCCGAAGGCGCCGACATCGTCATGGTCAAGCCGGGCATGCCGTATCTGGACATCATCCGCCGCGTGAAGGATCGCTTCGGCGTACCGGTGGCCGCGTATCAGGTCAGCGGTGAGTACGCGATGCTGCGCGCCGCCATCGCCAATGGCTGGCTCGACGAGAAGAAGGCGCTGATGGAAGCGCTGCTGTGTTTCCGCCGCGCCGGCGCCGACATCGTGCTGACCTATTACGCCAAGCAGGCCGCGCGTTGGCTGGCGGAAGCCCGATGAGCCGCTCGCCGTCCCGCTATGCAGTGATCGGCCAGCCGGTGGCGCACTCACTGTCGCCGCGCATTCATCCGCAGTTTGCGGCCCAGTTCGGCCTCGCGCTGCAATACGAGGCGATCGATGTCGCGCCGGCCGATCTGGCGGCGCGCATCGCGCAGCTGCACACCGGCGGCTACGCCGGATTGAACGTCACGCTGCCGCATAAGGCGGCGGTCGCCGCGTTGTGCGAATCGGTCAGCGAGCGTGCGGCGCTTGCCGGTGCGGTCAATTGCCTGTCGCGCCGCGATTCCGGCTGGATCGGCGACAACACCGACGGCGAAGGGCTGGTGCGCGATCTGCTGCGACTCGGCATCGCCATCGCCGGACGCCGCGTGCTGATCGTCGGTGCCGGCGGCGCCGCGCGCGGCATCATCGGCCCGCTGCTCGCCGCAGCGCCGAGCGAGTTGGTCGTATCCAGCCGCAATCCGTGGAAGCCCGAAGAACTCGCCGAACGCTTCAAGGCGCAAGGCGCGCTGACACCGCGTACGCATCTGGCGCTCAAGGGTGATCGTTATGACCTGATCATCAACGCCACTTCGGCCGGCCACGAAGGCGCAATGCCGCGGCTGCCGTCGAATCTGTTGGCGGAAGGTGGTGCGTGCTACGACCTCAGCTACGGCCCAGCGCACGCACCGTTCGCCGCGTGGGCGCAGTCACAGCGCGGCGTCGCAGTCGTCGCCGACGGCTTGGGCATGCTGGTCGAACAGGCTGCCGTTTCCTTCGATATTTGGCTCGGGCATCGCCCTGAAACCGACCCGGTGCTGGCGGCTCTGCGTCGCTGAGCGATCGCACACTCCGGTCACCAAAAGCCCTGCAAATGCAGGGCTTTTTCATTCATGCCGCAGCAAGTCTCACTTCAGCCCCGGCTCATTGACGCACAGGCAGTCTGGCGGCAGTTGATGGAACGGCAGCGTGCCGTATCGCATCGGCAACCAAGTCAAGGAGGCTGTCATGCTGAGCTATGCCGTCATTTTTCTTGTCATCGCGCTGATCGCTGGCGCTCTGGGCTTTTTCGGTGTCGCCGGCACGGCGGCTTGGATCGCGAAAGTCTTGTTCCTCGTGTTTCTGGTGCTGTTCGTCGTGTCGCTGATCAGCGGTCGTCGTTCGGTGCCATGACCCTTGGCAGACCGCGCCGTCGCGATGGTGCGGTCTGCCACTTACGCATCGGCTCTGCCGCAGCGTGACGTTGTACGAATCACCCATGAAAAAGGATTGGATATGAACACTTCGAAACTGTCGCTCACCACCAAGACGCTGATGGCCGCTGCGATAGCGGCCTCGCTGGGGCTGACCGCCTGCAATCGCAACCCGGGACAGATGTCCGACATCGATGCGGCGAGCGCGCCGAAGGAAAGCGCAAGCCTTGGCGCCGCGATGGACGACACGGCAATCACCGCCAAGGTCAAGCAGCGCCTGGCGTCCGATGACCGTCTCAAGAGCGCGTCGATCGACGTCGAAACCAACAACGGCGTTGTCACCCTCACTGGCAGCACCCAGGACACCGATGCGCGTCGCGCCGCCGAAGATCTGGCGCGCAACGTGGCCGAAGTGCAGGGCATCGATAACCAGATCCGCGCCCCCGGCGCGATGGATGACTTGAGCGCCAAGGCCGAAGGCGCCGCTGCGCGTGTCGGCGAGACGGTGTCGGACGCGACGATCACGACCAAGGTCAAGGCCCAGTTCGCGGCCGATGACCGTGTCAAAGCCATGTCGATCAATGTCGACACTGACAACGGCGTGGTCACGCTGCGCGGCGACGTCGCCAATCGCGACGTGCATCAGCGCGCACTCGACATTGCGCGCGGCGTCGACGGCGTCAAGAGCATCGATGACGAGTTGAAGGTCGGCGAGTCGTCCTGAGTCGCCATCCGAGTTGTACCCGGTAGCACCCACCTTTATGCAGGAGATCCGCATGGACAAGCATCAGATTCAAGGCAAGGCCAAGCAGGTGATCGGCGCCGCTCGCCAGAAGACCGGTGAGCTGATCGACAACAAGGAAATGCAGGCCAAGGGCGGCGCCCAGCGCGTCGAAGGCAAGATTCAGGAGGGCTACGGCAAGACCAAGGAAGCGGTGAAGGACGGCGTGCGCAAGCTCGATCAGTAGCCGCCCGTTGTCGTAAACCAGGCCACGCCGATGCTCGTTCATCGGCGTGGCTTTACTGCTTGAGCATCCGCGTGGGCCGTGCGATCGTAATCCCCAGGGCACAAACGCCTCGTCCTGCGTTTTCGCCCATCCATCTGGAGAACTCCATGCACACCATTCAGCGTTCCATCGCGGTGTCGGCATTGATGCTGTTGCCGCTGTCGGCCGCCTGGGCCCAGGCACCCGAGTCCGGTGCTGCTGAGCCGGCGCCGATCACCGGCATCGAAGCGCAGGTGCCGACCGGCGCCGAAGTGGTCATCGACAACACGCCGTTCACGATGACCGACGCCGACCGCAAGATCGCCGCTCAAGTCATCGATATTCTCGCGGCCGATGACAAGCTGCGCGGCCGCATCGCCGTCTCCGTGCTCAATGGCGAAGTGCTGCTGTCGGGCAAGGTCAAATCCGTGCCGATGATCTATCGCGCCGTCGAGTTGTCGCGTCGCGTCGTCAGCGACGGCAAGGTCAACACCGACAACCTCTGGCGCGGCTGACCGCAGTACCCCAGGCCGTCGGCATCGCCCGACGGCCTGATGGCCTGCCGGACTTTTGCGGTCCGCTCTCCTACTATGCGGACCGATGACCGGCCGTTCGATCGCTCTATTGCTGCTGACCCTGCTGTTTGCCTCTGCCGCCCACGGCGGCGTGCGCGTGGAAGTCGAGGGCTTGGGCAGCGACGAACGCGACAACGTGATGGCGCGGCTGGCGATCCGTCAGCAAGGCCAACGTGACGACCTGAACGATGCGATGGTCGAGCGTCTGCACGATCAGGCGGCCGCCGACATCCGCAGCGCGATGCAGCCTTTCGGCTGGTATTCGCCGGTATTGACTGACAGCTCGCTGGTCGGCACGGCGCCGAACTGGACGGCGCACTACCACGTTGATGCCGGTGCCTACACCGCCGTGCACACGATCGACATCCAGTTGAAGGGTGAAGGCGCCGAGCACGAGGCATTTGCTGCCGCGCTGCGTCGCGCGACGCGACGGCTGACCGTTGGTGAGCGGCTCAAGCACGCCGATTACGAAGAGGCCAAGAAATTGCTGACGGACGCCGCGTACGCGGGCGGCTTTCTCGACGCGTATTGGGCCGTCAGCGAATTGCGCGTCAACCCGGACACGCGCCAGGCCGACATCGTGCTGCACATGGAAACCGGGCCACGCTATTCGTTCGGCGAGGTCACGATCGACAATGCCGACGACCAGGGCCTGAACGCGGCGTTTGTGCAGCGCTATGTCACGCTCAAAGTCGGCGAGCCATTCGACCCGCAGAAGTTGCTGGACCAGCAGTTCGCACTCAGTGACCTGGGCTACTTCCAATCGGTCGAGATCGTGCCGCAACGCAGCTTGGCCGATGCCGAGCACCGCGTGCCGTTGGTGATTCACACCACGCCGCGCAACAAACATCGCTACGAGGCGGGCGCCGGCTACGGCACCGATACCGGCGCGCGCGTATCGGTCGGCACTGAATGGCGGCAGATCAATCAATACGGCCACAACCTCGACGGTGACGCGCGGCTGTCGCAGATCAAGAACACGATGGCCGCCAACTACCGGGTGCCGCAAGGCGGCAAGCCGGGCGAGAACATCAGCTTCACTGCGCTGGGCCAGACCGAGCAGCTGGCCGATGGCGACTCGATCAAATACACGCTCGGCGCCAGCCTCAACCGGCATCCGGGCGAGTGGGCGCGACGGGTCTATTTGGAGTTCACGCACGAAGAGTCGGAGCTGGGCAACCAGCGGGCGACGGCCGACCTGATGACGCCCGGTGTGTCGTTCACGCGCACCGCGTCCGACGACCCGATCTTTGCGCGCAAGGGCTGGTTCCTGTTCGCTGATCTGCATGGCGCGCAGGAGGGACTGCTGTCGAACACCACATTTGTGCGCGCCTTTGTCCAGACGCGCGGCGTGTACTCGCTCGGTCGCGGCACGCGCTTGCTGGCGCGGATGGACCTCGGCGCCAACGTGCAGAAGCGTTTCAGCGATCTGCCGGCCTCGCAGCGCTTCTTCGCCGGTGGCGATCAGAGCGTGCGCGGCTATCGCTATCAGTCGATCGGCACCCGCGATCGCAACGGCGATGTGATCGGCGGCCAGTATCTGACCGTGTTCAGCGGCGAAATCGAGCAGCGGATTCGTGGCAGCTGGGGCGCGGCGGTGTTCCTCGATGCCGGTGGCGCAGACGACCGCTTCGTACCCGAGCTGTTCTTCGGTACCGGCGCGGGCGTCCGTTATCGCTCGCCGGTGGGGACATTCCAGGTCGATCTGGCGCATCCGCTGACCGGTGACGCCGAAGGTCAGCTGCTCGGCCTGCGGCTGCACATCGGCGTGAGGGTCGGCCTGTGAAGCGTCTGCTGCTGGCGCTGGCCGCATTGCTGCTATTGCTGATCGTCGCGCTGCCGGCGACGACCTGGTGGCTGATCGGCACCGAGCCGGGCAATGGCGTGCTACTCGACCGGGTCGCGCCGCTCATCGGGGCCCAGCTGCGGATCGGCGAGCGTCGTGGCGACATCGCCGATGCACTCGAATGGCGCGACATCGAGTACGACGACGCCCATGCGCACGTCACGATCGCGCGCTTGGTGCTGAAGTGGCAGCCGCTGCGCCTGTGGGAGCGTCTGGTCGCCGTTGCCGAGTTGCGTGCCGACGGTCTGCATGTCGCGCTCAAGCCGCGCCAGGACCCGCCGCCGCCGAGCAACAGCCCGCCGCCGTCACGCTTGCCGGTCAACATCGAGATCGGCCTGTTGGCGCTGACCGACTTTCAGTTCACTGCGGCCGGCGCCACTCAGCCGCTGCGCGTGACGCGCGCCGAATTCGTCGGCCGCTGGATTGGCTCGCGGGTCGCCATCAAGCGTTTCGAGGCCGACTATCCAGGCGTCGGCGCGGTGTCGCTCCAGGCCGATGCC
>Ga0255089_1000231_pt1 | contig 24367 bp, 19 predicted proteins | sample Colum_Miss_RepC__2_FD_188468 | JGI IMG/M metagenome (GOLD analysis project Ga0255089, IMG submission 188468) | Freshwater microbial communities from Columbia River, Oregon, United States - Colum_Miss_RepC_8d | ecosystem: Environmental > Aquatic > Freshwater > River | place: USA: Oregon... | reverse complement strand
CGGTTGAGCTGATCAACCCGATCGCGATGGAAGAGCAGGTTCGCTTCGCGATCCGCGAAGGCGGCCGCACCGTCGGCGCCGGCGTGGTCACCAAGATCATCGCCTAAGACCTCCAAGCCCTCCGGCTCGGCTGCCGCTCCATCGCGAGCGCAGTGGGCCGGAGGGTTCGTTTTTGATTTTTGGCGGTTGGGCGCGTAAACTCCGCGCCCCTTTTGAAGTGCTCGGCTTTCGTGTCAGTAGGGGCGTAGCTCAATTGGTAGAGCGTCGGTCTCCAAAACCGAAGGTTGGGGGTTCGACACCCTCCGCCCCTGCCATTACGGTTGAGCACTTTCAAGCCAAGGATCTTCCGTAAGTTTTAGTCGGCCGAACGTCGGGATGTTGATGGAACCCCAGATCGAAGCACCCAGTTCATCACGCTACGACAGCTTGCTGCTGTTCGGTTCGGCGGTGCTGCTCGTGGGCGGCATGTTTGCGTTTTACTGGCTCACCGGTGAAATCAACGCCGCGATTCGCTTGCTGATCCTGCTCGCGGCGCTGGGCGGGTCGGTTGCGCTGGCGTATCGAACGCAGATGGGGCAGGCCGTTTGGGCCACCGTGCTGGGTTCGCGCACCGAGCTTCGCAAGGTGGTCTGGCCGAGCCGCCAGGAAAGCCTGCAAGCCACGCTGATGATTGCAGTCGTGGTCCTGATCACCTCGCTGCTGCTGTGGGGTCTCGATTCCCTGCTGCTGTTCGGCGTCAAGTCGCTGACCGGTCGAGGCTAATCGATGACGATGCGTTGGTATGTCGTGCATGCGTATTCGCAGTACGAAAATAATGTGAAGAAGGCACTGGTCGAGCGCATCGGCCGCGCCGGCCTTCAAGACAAATTCGGCGACATCCTGGTCCCCACTGAAGAGGTGGTCGAGATCAAGGACGGCGTCAAGCGCACGACCGAGCGCAAGTTCTTCCCCGGCTACGTGCTGGTGCAGATGGAGATGGGCGAAGACACCTGGCACTTGGTCAAGTCCACGCCCAAGGTGCTGGGGTTCATTGGCGGCACGCCGGACAAGCCGGCGCCGATTTCCGAAAAGGAAGCCAATTCGATCCTCAACCGCGTCGAAGAGGCGGTCGAGAAGCCCAAGCCCAAGACGCTGTACGAGCCGGGCGAAAGCGTCCGTGTCACCGAAGGCCCGTTTGCGGACTTCAACGGCGTGGTGGAAGAAGTCAATTACGAAAAGAACCGCCTGCGGGTGGCGGTGCTGATCTTCGGTCGGTCAACGCCGGTCGAGCTGGAATTCTCTCAGGTCGAAAAGGGCTGAGACGGGGCCTTGCGAACAGTCCAGTGGACTGTTCGCAAGGCTCAGCGACCGGCCATGGATGGCCGGGCCGGAAGCTTCGCCAAGGATGGCTGTTTTAGCGATGTAAGGATTTAAAGGCGGAATCGGTGAAGCCGGTTCCATAGCATCACAACCGGGGAGCCCGACCGAGTCGCGGCGCTACCACCCATCAGGAGCATTCATGGCCAAGAAAGTACAAGGCTACGTCAAGCTGCAAATCCCGGCCGGCAAGGCCAACCCGTCGCCCCCGATCGGCCCCGCGCTCGGTCAGCAGGGCGTGAACATCATGGGTTTCTGCAAAGAGTTCAACGCCGCAACGCAGAAGCTCGAACCCGGCATGCCGATCCCGGTGGTCATCACCGTGTACTCGGACAAGTCCTTCACCTTCATCATGAAGACGCCGCCGGCGACTTACCTGATCAAGAAGGCCGTGGGCATCGAGTCGGGTTCGCCGACGCCGCACACCAAGAAGGTCGGCAAGATCAAGAAGGCGCAGCTGGAAGAAATCGCCAAGCTGAAGTGGCCGGACCTGAACGCCGCCGACATGACGGCCGCGATCAAGATCATCGCCGGCTCTGCCCGTTCGATGGGCGTTGAAGTGGAAGGGGTCTAAGCCATGGCACTCACCAAGCGCGCCAAACTGTTTGCTTCCAAGGTCCAGCAGGGCAAGGCCTACACGCTCGATCAGGCTCTCGATCTGCTGAAGACCTGCTCGACCGCCAAGTTCAAGGAATCGGTCGACCTGTCGATCAACCTCGGCATCGACGCCAAGAAGTCGGACCAGAACGTCCGTGGCTCCACCGTGCTGCCGCACGGCAATGGCAAGTCGGTCCGCGTCGCCGTGTTCACCCAGGGTGCCAAGGCGGCCGAAGCGCTCGCCGCCGGCGCCGATGCGGTCGGCATGGATGACCTCGCCGCCAAGATGAAGGCCGGTGAGCTCGACTATCAGGTCGTCATCGCCAGCCCGGACGCGATGCGCGTCGTCGGTCAGCTGGGCCAGTTGCTCGGTCCGCGCGGTTTGATGCCGAACCCGAAGACCGGCACCGTGACGCCGAACGTCGCCGAAGCGGTCAAGAACGCCAAGGCCGGTATGGCCAAGTTCCGCACCGACAAGGCCGGCATCGTGCATTGCTCGATCGGCAGCGCCGACTTCGCCAAGGACAAGATCCTCGACAACCTCGTCGCCGTGGTTCGTGACATCCGCAAGCAGAAGCCGTCGTCGTCCAAGGGTCAGTACATCAAGAAGGTGACCCTGTCGACCACGATGGGCCCCGGCATCCGCGTCGACATCTCGTCGCTGCCGGAATAAGTCAGAGCTTCAGGCCGGCGGCGTCGCCCGACGCCGCCGGTTGTTCAGATCAGATGTGTGTGGCCGCAAAGCCGCTCCATCCGAGACCGTAAGAGCCGCAAGGCTTAAAGCTCGCCAGAGCGCTTACGCAGATGGTGCACGAAGGCTCCTCGCTGACGGCACCGTGGTACGCAGCAAAGGTGGGTCAGCCCGCAAGGGTGAGCCCGAGTCGTCAACGTAGTAGAGCATCCAGGAGTTAGTCCGATGGCGCTTAGGCTGGAAGACAAGAAGGTCCTGGTTGCGGAAGTGAATGAAGTCGCGTCGCGCGCGCTCTCGGCAGTGGTTGCCGAGTACCGCGGTCTGACCGCCGGCAAGTTCGACGTCCTGCGCGCAGAAGCCCGTAAAAACGGCATCTACCTGCACGTCGTCAAGAACACGCTGGCCAAGCGCGCAGTGAAGGGCACGGAGTTCGAGTGCCTGGATCCGGTGCTTGTCGGTCCTCTGGTCATCGGTTTTTCGCTCGATGATCCAGGTGCCGTCGGTCGGGTGATCAAGGACTTCGCGAAGGCCAACGAAAAGCTGGTGGTCAAGGGCATCGCAGTGGGTGGCAACCTTTACGGTTCCGCCGACATCGATCGCCTCGCCAACCTGCCGACCAAGGATCAGGCTCTGTCCATGCTCCTGGGCGTCATGAAGGCACCGATCACGCAGTTCGTCCGGACCGTCGCCGAGCCCACCGCCCAGTTCGTCCGTGCCGTCAAGGCCGTCGGCGACAAGATGGCGGAATCCGCTTAAGCCGAACGCTGCATTCGTATCCGCAGTCCAGTTTTCTGCACACACATCTATCGAAGTTTTTAGGAGTTACCCATGTCGCTCAGCAATCAGGAAATCCTTGACGCGATCGCCGCCAAGTCCGTCATGGACATCGTCGAGCTGGTCAAGATGATGGAAGAGAAGTTCGGCGTTTCGGCTGCCGCCCCGGTCGCCGTCGCCGCTGGCCCGGCCGCTGCCGCCGCCGCCCCGGTCGAAGAGAAGACCGAGTTCACCGTCGTTCTGGCCGCTTTCGGCGAGAAGAAGGTCGAAGTCATCAAGGTCGTCCGCGAAATCACCGGCCTGGGCTTGAAGGAAGCCAAGGACCTGGTCGAAGGCGCGCCGCAGACCGTGAAGGACGGCGTGAACAAGGCCGACGCCGAAGCGCTGAAGAAGAAGCTCGAAGCCGCCGGCGCCAAGGTTGACATCAAGTAATTGGAGCCCGGTGCCCTTGGGCACCGACTTCCGAGGAACTTAAGTCGAATTGAGTCATCTGCTTCATAGTTGAATCGGCAAAGGCTGGGGGCTCGCGCCCCCGGCCTTTCGCCGCTTAGAGAATCCATGGCAATGGCCAGCGGCCGGTGCTTCCGCCATTGCCATGGATTTTGAGCTGCACCCTGACGCATTTATTTCCACGGCCCGCCGGTAGCGGGGCCTTGAGACGAGGTAGAGATGGCCTACACGTTCACCGCCAAAAAGCGCATCCGCAAGGATTTCAGCAAGCTGACCGACACGCTGGAGATTCCTTTCCTGCTGGCCACCCAGATCGACTCGTATCGCGAGTTTCTGCAGGCCGACACGCCGGCCGCCAAGCGCAAGGAGGCGGGTCTGCACGCGGCCTTCAAGTCGGTGTTCCCGATGACCAGCTACAACGGCGGCGCGATGCTGGAGTACGTCAAGTACCGCCTTGATGAGCCGGTGTTCGAAGAAGTCGAGTGCCGCGTGCGCGGCCTGACGTTCGCCAGCCCGCTGAAAGTCACCGTGCGCCTGGTGATCTTCGACCGTGAGTCTAAGGAAAAGCGCATCAAGGACGTCCGTGAGCAGGAGGTCTATCTCGGCGAAGTGCCGCTGATGACCGACAACGGCACCTTCATCATCAACGGCACCGAGCGTGTCGTCGTGTCGCAGCTGCACCGTTCGCCCGGCGTGTTCTTCGACCACGACAAGGGCAAGACGCACAGCTCCGGCAAGCTGCTGTACAGCGCCCGCATCATTCCGTACCGCGGCTCCTGGCTGGACTTCGAATTCGACCCGAAGGACAACCTGTTCGTCCGCATCGACCGTCGCCGCAAGCTGCCGGCGACGATCCTGATGCGCGCGCTGGGTTACGACAACCAGCAGATGCTGGCGATGTTCCACGAAATCAACACGTTCACGCTGCAGGAACACGGCGCGCTGTGGGACCTGGTGCCCGAGCGTCTGAAGGGTGAAAAGGCGCAGTTCGATATCGTCGACGGCAAGAAGGTGCTCGTCGAAGCCGGCAAGCCGATCACGGCGCGTCACATCAAGCTGATTCGCGAAGCCAAGATCGCACAGCTCGAAGTGCCGGACAGCTACGTCGTCGGCCGCATCCTGGCGCGCGACATCGTCGACACCAACACCGGCGAGCTGCTGGCAGCCGCCAACTCCGAAATCACCGAAGTGCTGCTGCCCAAGCTGCGCGCCGCCGGGATCAAGGAACTGCCGACGCTGTTCGTCAACGATCTCGACAAGGGCCCGTACGTCAGCACGACGCTGAACATCGACCCGACTCGCACCAAGCTCGAAGCGCTGGTCGAGATCTACCGGATGATGCGCCCCGGCGAGCCGCCCACGAAGGAAGCGGCCGAGGCGCTGTTCGAAGGCCTGTTCTTCGCGCCCGAGAAGTACGATCTGTCGGCCGTCGGCCGCATGAAGTTCAACCGTCGTCTGCGCCGCAATGAGACCACCGGCTCGGGCATTCTGTACGACGGCAAGTTCTTCCAGGTGCTGAAGCACGAAACCGCCAAGGCGCTGGCTGCCGAACTGGGCCCGGATCGCTCCGACATTGCCGACGTGATGAAGCAGATCATCGCGATCCGCAACGGCGAAGACGTCACCGACGACATCGACCACTTGGGCAACCGCCGCATCCGTGCGGTCGGTGAAATGACCGAGAACGTGTTCCGCACCGGCCTGGTCCGTGTCGAACGGGCGGTCCGCGAGCGCCTGGCACTCGCCGAAGCCGAAAACCTGACCCCGCAGGATCTGATCAACGCCAAGCCGGTCGGCGCCGCGATCAAGGAGTTCTTCGGTTCGTCGCAGCTGTCGCAGTTCATGGACCAGAACAACCCGCTGTCCGAAATCACCCACAAGCGCCGCGTGTCGGCGCTCGGGCCGGGCGGCCTGACGCGCGAGCGCGCGGGCTTCGAAGTCCGCGACGTGCATCCGACCCATTACGGCCGCGTCTGCCCGATTGAAACGCCGGAAGGCCCGAACATCGGTCTGATCAACTCGCTGGCGTGCTACGCGCGCACCAACGACTACGGCTTCCTCGAGACGCCGTACCGTCGCGTGATCGACGGCAAGGTCAGCGACCAGATCGATTATCTGTCGGCGATCGAAGAAGGCCGCTACGTGATCGCGCAGGCCAACTCGGAACTCGACGCCAAGGGCGCATTCCAGGCTGAGCTGATCAGCTGCCGCTTCCAGAACGAATTCACGCTGATGACGCCGGACAAGGTCCAGTACATGGACGTCTCGCCGCGCCAGATCGTGTCGGTCGCCGCCGCGCTGATTCCGTTCCTGGAACACGACGACGCCAACCGCGCGCTGATGGGTTCGAACATGCAGCGCCAGGCCGTGCCGACGCTGCGCAGCGAAAAGCCGCTGGTCGGCACCGGCATCGAGCGCCGCGTGGCGATCGACTCCGGCAACGCGATCGTTGCGCGCCGTGGCGGTGTCGTCGACAAGTGCGACGCCTCGCGTGTCGTCATCCGCGTAAACGACGATGAAACCGTCGCTGGCGAAGCGGGCGTCGACATCTACAACCTGGTCAAGTACACGCGCTCCAACCAGAACACCTGCATCAACCAGCGTCCGCTGGTGAAGCCGGGTGACATCGTCGCGCGCGGCGATGTGCTGGCCGACGGTCCGTCGACCGACATGGGTGAGCTGGCGCTGGGCCAGAACATGTTGATCGCGTTCATGCCGTGGAACGGCTACAACTTCGAAGACTCGATCCTGATCTCCGAGCGCGTCGTCGAAGAAGATCGCTTTACGACGATCCACATCGAAGAGCTGACCTGCGTCGCTCGCGAAACCAAGCTGGGGCCGGAAGAAATCACGGCCGACATCCCCAACGTCAACGAGCAGGCGCTGCGCAAGCTCGACGAGAGCGGCATCGTCTACATCGGCGCCGAGGTCAAGGCGGGCGACATCCTCGTCGGCAAGGTCACGCCCAAGGGTGAAACCCAGCTGACGCCGGAAGAAAAGCTGCTGCGGGCGATCTTCGGCGAGAAGGCGTCCGACGTGAAGGACACCGGTCTGCGCGTGCCGGCCGGTATGGACGGCACCGTGATCGACGTTCGCGTGTTCACGCGTGAAGGCGTCAAGAAGGACAAGCGTGCGCTGTCGATCGAAGAAAGCGAACTGGCCGCCGTCCGCAAGGATTTGAACGACCAGCAGCGCATCTTCGAGGACGACATCTACGATCGTCTGAATCGGATCCTGCTTGGCAAGGTCGCCGATGGCGGCCCGAACAAGCTGAAGAAGGGCGCCAAGGTCGACGCTGAGTATCTCGGCTCGGTCGAGCGCGACAAGTGGTTCGAAATCCGCCTGCAGGACGAAGATGCGCAGGCCCAGCTCGAAGCCGCGGCCAAGCAGCTGAAGGATCAGCGCGCTTACTTTGACGCTCGTTACGAGAACAAGAAGCGCAAGATCCAGGCGGGCGACGAGCTGTCGCCGGGCGTGCTGAAGATGGTCAAGGTTTACCTGGCCGTGAAGCGTCGCATCCAGCCGGGCGACAAGATGGCCGGCCGTCACGGTAACAAGGGCGTGATCTCGCAGATCGTGCCGGTCGAAGACATGCCGCACATGGCCGACGGTACGCCGGTCGACATCGTCCTCAACCCGCTGGGCGTGCCGTCGCGTATGAACATCGGCCAGCTGCTGGAAGTGCATCTGGGCTGGGCCGCCAAGGGCATCGGCAAGAAGATCGACGTGATGCTGCAGCAGCAGCGCGCCGTGTCGGAGCTGCGTGGCTTCCTCGAGAAGGTCTACAACACCGGCAAGACCAGCAAGAAGGAAGATCTCAGCCAGTTCAGTGACGCCGAGATCGTCACGCTGGCCAAGAACTTGATCGCCGGCTTGCCGGTTGCCACGCCGGTGTTCGACGGCGCAGCCGAAGAAGAGATCAAGGAGCTACTGGAGCTCGCCGGTCTGCCGCGTACCGGCCAGGCGCAGTTGACCGACGGCCGCACCGGCGACGAGTTCGCGCGCATGGTGACCGTGGGCTACATGTACATGCTCAAGCTCAACCACTTGGTCGACGACAAGATGCACGCCCGCTCGACCGGCCCGTACTCGCTGGTCACGCAGCAGCCGCTGGGTGGTAAGGCACAGTTCGGCGGTCAGCGCTTTGGTGAGATGGAAGTCTGGGCGCTGGAAGCCTATGGCGCGGCGTACACGTTGCAGGAAATGTTGACCGTGAAGTCGGACGACACCAACGGCCGTACGCGCATGTACAAGGCGATCGTCGATGGCGATCACCGCATGCACGCCGGCATGCCGGAGTCGTTCAACGTGCTGGTCAAGGAAATCCGCTCGATCGGCTTGAACATCGAGCTCGAGCAGAACCCGTAGGCCGGGTTGAAGCGTTAGCCGACACCCCGCGCTGGGGTCAGCCCAAGGGCTCACCCCAGCCGACGAATACGATTTACGGAGTAAGTGATGAAAGAACTGTTCAACATGCTTCGCGCGCCGGCCGAGGAATTCGAGGACTTCGACGCGATCAAGATCGGTCTGTCTTCGCCGGAAGTGATCCGGTCTTGGTCGTTTGGCGAGGTCAAGAAGCCGGAAACGATCAACTACCGCACGTTCAAGCCGGAGCGTGACGGCCTGTTCTGCGCCAAGATCTTCGGGCCGATCAAGGATTACGAATGCTTGTGCGGCAAGTACAAGCGCCTGAAGCATCGCGGCGTGGTCTGCGAAAAGTGCGGCGTCGAAGTCACGGTCGCCAAGGTCCGCCGTGAGCGCATGGGTCACATCGACCTCGCCTCGCCGGTCGCACACATCTGGTTCCTGAAGTCACTGCCGAGCCGTATCGGCTTGCTGCTCGACATGCCGCTGCGCGCGATCGAACGCGTGCTGTACTTCGAAGCCCACATCGTCGTCGACCCGGGCCTGACCCCGCTTGAAAAGGGCCAGCTGCTGACCGAAGAGGAGTACCTCGACGCTGTCGAGAAGTACGGCGACGAGTTCGATGCCCGCATGGGCGCCGAAGCCGTGCACGACCTGCTCAAGGCGATCGATCTGCAGAAAGAGACGATCCGGATGCGCGAAGAGCTCGCCGGCACCGCCAGCGAGACCAAGATCAAGAAGCTCGGCAAGCGCCTGAAGCTGATCGAGTACTTCATCCTGTCGGGCAATCGCCCGGAGTGGATGGTGATGACCGTGCTGCCGGTGCTGCCGCCGGACCTGCGCCCGCTGGTGCCGCTGGATGGCGGCCGCTTCGCGACGTCGGACCTGAACGACCTGTATCGCCGCGTCATCAATCGCAACAACCGCCTCAAGCGCCTGCTCGAGCTGACCGCGCCGGACATCATCGTCCGTAACGAAAAGCGCATGCTGCAGGAATCGGTCGACGCGCTGATCGACAACGGCCGTCGCGGCCGTGCGATCACCGGCACCAACAAGCGTCCGCTGAAGTCGCTGGCCGACATGATCAAGGGCAAGCAGGGTCGGTTCCGTCAGAACCTGCTCGGCAAGCGCGTTGACTACTCCGGCCGTTCGGTCATCGTGGTCGGCCCGACGCTGAAGCTGCACCAGTGCGGCCTGCCGAAGAAGATGGCGCTGGAGCTGTTCAAGCCGTTCGTGTTCTCGCTGCTGCAGCGCAAGGGTCTGGCGACGACGATCAAAGCCGCCAAGAAGATGGTCGAGCGCGAAGAAGCCGCCGTTTGGGATTGCCTCGAAGAGTGCATCCGCGAACATCCGGTGCTGCTGAACCGCGCGCCGACGCTGCATCGCCTCGGCATCCAGGCGTTCGAGCCGATCCTGATCGAAGGCAAGGCGATCAACCTGCATCCGCTGGTCTGCACCGCGTTCAACGCCGACTTCGACGGCGACCAGATGGCCGTGCACGTGCCGCTGTCGCTCGAAGCGCAGTTGGAAGCGCGCGTGCTGATGATGGCGAGCAACAACATCCTGTCGCCGGCGTCTGGCGACCCGATCATCGTGCCGTCGCAGGACGTCGTGCTCGGTTTGTACTGGATGACGCGTGAGCGCATCGGTGCCGACGGCGAGGGCATGAAGTTCACGGACGTGGGCGAAGTGCATCGCGCTTACGAATCCAAGCAGCTGCATCTGCAGGCCAAGATCAGCGTGCGTCTGCGCGACGTGACCGAAACCGGCGAAAAGGTGTTCCGCCGCGTCGAAACCACGACGGGCCGTGCGCTGCTGTCCGAGATCCTGCCCGAGACGATTCCGTTCTCTGTCATCAACAAGACGATGACGAAGAAGGAAGTGTCGCGCGTGATCAACTACGTGTACCGCAAGGCCGGCACCAAGGACACCGTCGTGTTCGCCGACCAGCTGATGTACACGGGCTTCCGCATGTCGACCAAGGCCGGCATCAGCTTCTGCCTCGACGACATCATCATTCCGGAAGAAAAGGCCAAGATCCTCGCCGCAGCCGAAGCCAAGGTGAAGGAAGTCGACCGCGAATACTCGGAAGGCTTGACCACGCAGCAGGAACGCTACAACCGCGTGGTCGACCATTGGTCGCGTGCCAACGACGACATCTCCAAGGCGATGATGGTCCGCATCGGCAAGGAAAAGTCGATCGGCAAGGACGGCAAGGAGATCGAGCAGGCCTCGTTCAACTCCGTGTTCATGATGGCCGACTCCGGCGCCCGTGGTAGCCAGGCGCAGATCCGTCAGCTCGCCGGTATGCGTGGCCTGATGGCCAAGCCCGACGGCTCGATCATCGAAACGCCGATCACGGCCAACTTCCGTGAAGGCCTGAACGTGCTGCAGTACTTCATCTCGACCCACGGTGCTCGTAAGGGCCTGGCCGACACCGCGCTCAAGACCGCTAACTCCGGTTACTTGACGCGTCGTCTGGTCGACGTGGCTCAGGACGTGGTCGTGACCGCCGAAGATTGCGGCACCGACCAGGGCCTGCTGATGATGCCGATCGTGGAAGGCGGCGACATCCTCGAGCCGCTGCGCGAGCGCGTGCTCGGCCGTGTGACGCTGCGCGACGCCTACAAGCCCGGTGGCGAAGACGTGATCGTGCCGGCCGGCACGCTGATCGACGAAAAGTGGGCCGAGATCATCGAACGCAACAGCGTCGACGAGATCTGGGTGCGCTCGCCGATCACCTGCGAACTGCCGTTCGGCATTTGCGGCAAGTGCTACGGCCGTGACTTGGCGCGTGGCCACAAGATCAACATCGGCGAAGCGGTTGGCGTCATCGCCGCGCAGTCGATCGGTGAGCCCGGCACGCAGCTGACGATGCGTACGTTCCACGTTGGTGGCGCGGCATCGCGCGCCGTTTCGAGTGACGGCGTCGACGCCCGCGCGGCCGGTACCGCCCGCGTCCACAACCTGAAGACGGTCCGCAACAAGGACGGCAATCTGGTGGCCGTGTCGCGTTCCGGCGAAATCGGCGTCATTGCCGCCGACGGTCGCGAGCGTGAGCGCTACAAGATTCCGTATGGCGCGACGATTCTGGTCAACGACGGCGACGAAGTGAAGGCTGGCCTGCGTCTGGCCAAGTGGGACCCGCACACTCACCCGATCGTTACCGAACTGGCCGGCTTCGTGAAGTTCCAGGACTTCGAAGAAGGCGTGACCGTGCAGCGCGAAAGCGATGCCATCACCGGCCTGTCGAACCTGGTCGTCACCGAAGCCCGTTCGCGTGGTAGCGCCGGTAAGGACTTGCGTCCGTTGCTGATGCTGGTCGACGCCAAGGGCAAGCAGCTGAACTTCCCGGGCACCGACATTCCGGCCGCGTACTCGCTGCCGCCGAAGGCCGTCATCAGCGCTGAAGACGGCGCGGAAGTGAAGGTCGGCGACGTCGTCGCGCGCATCCCGCAGGAAAAGGGCCGCTCGCGCGACATCACCGGCGGTCTGCCGCGTGTTGCCGACTTGTTCGAAGCGCGCAAGCCGAAGGAACCGGCCGTGTTGGCCGAAGCCAGCGGCACCATTAAGTTTGGCGCCGGCACCAAGGGCAAGCAGCGCATCAAGATCGTCCAAGCCGACGGTCAGGAAGCCGAACTGCTGGTACCGAAGTGGGTGGAAATCCGTGTGTTCGAAGGCGAACACGTCGAGAAGGGCGAAATCATGTCGGATGGCGAACCCAGCCCGCATGACATCCTGCGTCTGCAGGGCGTTACCGCGCTCGCCAACCACCTGGTCAAGGAAATCCAGGACGTGTATCGCCTGCAGGGCGTGCGCATCAACGACAAGCACATCGAAGTGATCATTCGCCAGATGCTCCGCAAGGTCGAGATCGCCGAAACCGGCGACTCCCGCTTCCTGCAGGGCGAACAGGCTGAAATCTTCCACGTGCTGGCCGAGAACAAGCGCCTGAAGGCCGAGAACAAGCGCGGTGCGCAGTACTACCGTCAGCTGCTCGGCATCACCAAGGCGTCGCTGTCGACCGAGTCGTTCATCTCGGCCGCCTCGTTCCAGGAAACCACGCGCGTGCTGACCGAAGCCTCGGTCCGCGGCTCACGCGACGAACTGCGCGGCCTGAAGGAAAACGTCATCGTCGGCCGTCTGATCCCGGCCGGTACTGGCCTTGCGCATCACGAGCAGCGTCGCCGCAGCCGCGGCGGCAGCTTCCTCGACGACCTGCAAAAGGTCACCTCCACCCCGATCAGCGACGTGTTCGAAGCCGTAGGCTCCGAGCGCCGCGTGATCAGCGGTGGGGATGATGATGGGGATGAGGGCGGTAGCGAGGAGTGATCGAGGTGGGCGGGACTTGTTCCCGCCCATCGCCTTGCGGCCGTGTTGGTCGGCGCGTGGATGATCGAACTTAGGTGCGGACAGTGACGATGCGGCAGGTTGAAAATCCGGAATTCGATGTCGCTGCGGCTGTTCGACTCGCCTTCCGGTATTGGAAGTCACTGTTGGCCGCATCGGTCATCGGCGGAGTGACAGCCGTTGCGGCGAGCTTCCTGATCACCAAGACGTATAAAGCGGAAGCTACGCTGTTCGCTTCCGACGAGCTCTCGGTATCTCCGATGGGTGCCTTGGGTGGTCAACTCGGGGCCTTAGGCAGCTTGGCAGGCCTCAGCACCCAGGGTGATCGTCAACTTGAAGCGCTAGCCGTACTGCGCTCCCGTGCATTGGTCGAGGACTACATACGAGAGAAAGATCTGCTCCCGATCATTTTCTACGACGAGTGGGACAGTGCTGCAGGGCGTTGGAAAACCACGAGCGCCAGTGCGACGCCGACGGTAACCAAAGCGTTCAAGCTGTTCGACAAACGTATCCGCAAGATTGCGGAACAAAAGAAAGCCGGCACGGTGAAAATCACCGTGGAATGGAAAGACCCTAAGGTCGCGGCAGAATGGTTGCGCGATCTCGTGGATCGAGCCAATAGCCGCCTGCGCGAGCAATCGGTTCAGCGAAGCGAACGCAACATCGCGTATATCAACGACTTGTTGGCCAAGACGTCAGCCGTTGAACTTCGTTCTGCTCTCTACAAGCTCCTAGAAGCCGAGATCAAGCGGTTGATGGTGGCGCGCGGCAGCCTCGACTATGCGTACCGCTTCGTCGATCCGCCGTTCATTCCCGAAGAAAAATCAGGGCCCAAGCGTTCCGTTTATGGCTTGCTCGGCATTTTCTTGGGCATTGCGCTGGCACTTGGGCGTGCCTACTGGGTAAGCGATGAACGCAAGGCGCATCTAAAAAACGCTCCAACTCACACTGCAGACCAATGAAAGTACTGATCACTGGCGGTCTTGGATTCATCGGACGAATCGTCACCGCCAAGTTGCTCGATAACGGCCATTCTGTCCGCATCATTGACAACCTGTCAGAGCAGATACACGGCGTTCTGCCGGTCTTCGAAGCTTCTTGGCAAAGTGATCCGCGCGTCGAGATCGTCCGGGGCGATGTCACGGATGAGCAGCAGTTGGCACGCGCAGTTTCGGACATCGATGCCGTTGCTCATCTGGCAGCCGAAACCGGTACCGGTCAGTCGATGTACCAGATTTCGCGATACAACCTTGTCAACTCGCAGGGAACGGCGCATCTGCTGCAAGCGCTGATTGGTCGCCGCGAGAGCCCGATCTCGAAGCTGGTGTTGGCCTCGAGCCGATCCATCTATGGTGAAGGCGCATACCAATGTGGCCACTGTGCTGACGGTCGTCATCAGGTTCCGGCATCGCGCAGCGCAGCTCAATTGTCCGCGGCCAAGTGGGAGCCCGAGTGTGACCAGTGCGGAACGCCGCTGACATCAGTTCCGACTGCTGAGGACTCGGTCCCCCGCCCAGCATCGATCTATGCAGCGACCAAACTTGCCCAGGAAGACTTGGTGCGCATTTTCTCTGAATCAACCGGCGTCGCAACGACATCGCTTAGATTCCAGAACGTGTATGGCGAAGGGCAGTCGTTAAATAACCCGTACACCGGGATCCTATCGATTTTCTCGACTCGCCTTCGGCGCGGGCTGCGGTTGCCGATCTTTGAAGACGGATTAGAAAGTCGCGATTTCATCCATGTCGATGACATCGCCCGCGCCATCGTTATGGCGATCGAGGCTCCAACGACGGGATACAAGGTTTTCAACGTTGGCTCAGGAGTGGCGACATCGGTTTTGGCTCTCGCGGGCTTGCTCGCCGCCCGATTCGGTATGGCGGACACCACTGACGTCACGGGTCAGTTCAGATTGGGCGATATTCGGCACTGCACTGCTGATATGTCACGCATCGGGACCGAGCTTGGTTTTCGTCCCGCAATCACGCTGCAGCAGGGACTAGACCGGTTCGTGGAATGGGTTGCCGCCCAGCCTTTACCGGAGGATGGACTAAGCCGAGCAGAAAGCGAGCTACGAAAACACGGTCTGATGGGCGCAAAACACTAGTGGTGTGATGGGACTGCGGCGGTCACGGAATCAGATTTGCGCTGAGGTGGCGTGGCAACGATGCAACTACTGCTGACCAAGCCAATCCAGAGCAGGGGGCTGGACACTTCAGCCAGTCCGGCCAACAAGCATCCCGCCGCCACGCAAAGAAACACGAATATCGGTTGACCTGGCTGCACCTTGCCGCCGACCAGACAGGCATTGGTCGCTTTAAACACTGCAATCAAAAACAAGCTACCGCCGATAATCCCAGTCGTCGCGAAAAGTGTCGACAAAAGACTCGAAGCTCGATGACTGCCAAGCCCCACGCCCAACCCGCCGGTTTCCTGTACCAGCTCGACTGAACGAAGGTCTGATGCAAGGCGATTGATGGCCGACAAGGTGTCGAGCTTGTCGAACTCAAGGTAGGACAGCGGATCGTCAATCAACAGCATCGCCAGAATCACCGCCGCAAAGCCGCCAATCTGCACTGCTTTGCGTGAGGCCGGCACGCTCCATAGCAGCGCCGTACCGGCGATAACCAGGCCGATCGTGCCAAGTGACGACGTCGTAATAATGACCGCCCAGCCAAGCAAGAGGGCGTAGAGCCAGTCAGTAAACGAGTGCCCGTTAAACAAGGCCCGGGTGATGAAGTAACCACTGTACGCCGCGCAGTAGACCCCCGCATAAGACGGCTCGGAGAACATACCGAATATTCTCCGCTCGCCATCGACGCTGAGTTCATCAAACAACATGCCGGCTTCGTTGGTGCGAAGTGCGTCCTTCAGAAGGCCCGACCACACGGGTGCATCTAGATAGTCCAGCATGATCGTGCTCAGCGCCAGCACCGCCCCCAGTTGGGCAGCGCGGTGGAACGCGATCAGTACATCCTCGCGATTGAGCCGTCGCGACAGCATCCCTAATAGCATCAGGTTGAGGGACAAGTAGCCCGCTTGGGCAATATTGCTGACACCGAAAGCGACCGGATTCATTGCGCCGACCTGTTCATCAATGGTCAGTCGCGGAACAAACGCCGGTGTGCCAGCAAACAAGAACGGCAGCACAATTGCTGACATGATCGCGACGACCCCAAAGCACTGTATCCATCGGACCCATGAGGACTGCGCAGGTGCGGCGGGGTTTGACGGCGAAGCGATCAGCGCGATGATCAGTAGCAGTTCGGTAACCGTGCTGAAGAGCAGCGGACTTCCGCCGATGTTGATCGCCAGTGACTGAAATGCGATCGAGATGCCCCAGATAGCAAGTAGAAATCGGGTCATTGGTTGGCAGTCGATTCGGGCGGCGACCAGACTCTTAAGTAATCGACGTGAAACGTGGCCGGAAGTTCGCCGTCGGCCGGGATGCCCATCCAGTCCTTCATGATCTCAATATCAAACACGATATTGAGCGACTGATGCCAGTAGCGGTTGCTGAGCCGCCGCACGCTCCTGCCATCGATAAACCATTCGATATGGTTATGATTCCAGAGTAGCCCGTAGCGGTGGAACGTCTTGCTCATGTCAGACGGCGGAGCCACCAGCATTTGATGGGACAGATCCAATTTTGGCACCAGTGGCAACTTGAAGACATGCGCATTGGTATTCACCGCGTCGACAAAGGGCCGAACTCCACCGTTCTCGAATACGTCAATTTCAGTCCACTGATCGTCGTCTTCCGCATAAAGCCAAAATGCGGATGACACGGCTGCCGCCGCCATCCTCGCGCTGATCTCTAGGTAGCCATATCGGAGCCGCATTCGGCTAACCACTGTACCGGTCTTGTATGTGGCGTCACCGCAGTCTTCGCAGTTGGCCACTCCGAGGTTCAATTGCCCGCCAGCGACCGAAACCTGGTCTTCAGCAAACACGCCTGGCATACGGCCTTCCCAGTGCGGGTTGAACCGATGCCATTTCGTGTCATCGAACACGTTGAACTCATCGGAATACTCAGACCTGAAAGTCCACGATGCTGGGATTGCGACCGATCCGGTAGGTCTGGCCACGGGCACTGTGATGCCAGCAGCCCAGGGCAACAACGCACTAAGCGCTGCTGACAGCGGTAATGCCAGAGATCGAAGCCATATCATCAGATTGAATCGATTGGTTGCACAGTCCGCTACGCTTGCCGGGATGCGTTCGGTGCCAGTGGTGTTCCCTGTAGAATGCCGCGCGGGAGCTTTCGCTCAATGCCAATGTAACCGCTTGACGATGCGCCAGTGTCCGGCGGTGCAAGCGCGTCTGCAACCCAGTGTCTGCTCTGTCCAAACGAACGTAGAAGAGGCCGATTCATTTGCTCAGTCATCGAATGGCGAGAAGCTGGGCACGCGCAGCTCCGTTAATCTTGACGCTTCGTATCGTTGGGGTCCGTTCCGCATGCGCATTATCCCGTGTCGCGGCGCTGCTGGTGATCGCCAAGCGCTTGCCGCCTTCGCAGTTCGCGGTGGTGGCGGTGATGGGCGCAATCGCGGAGGTGGCCAAAGTCATCATTGACGCCGGCGTGGACATCTACAGCCTCCGTGAATACGGGATGGATCGCGCCGCCGTGGCCGCGCGGGCGGTGTCCGTTGGCTGTACAAAACTGGTCATGATGTCGTTCGGAACGGCCGCCCTCTTGCTGATCCTGTACTGCTATGCCCCGGATATCGACCTATCCGACGCCATTGCGATTTCACTATTTCCAGCTCTCCAGTTGGGTCTGAACTTCTTTCTAAATCTCTCGCTGGCTGGACTCTCTCAGCGTGTGGTGATCACCGCTGCCGCTTGCGGATACGCATGCTACTTCCTGTTCTTGGTGGCCGCTCTACTGCTGCCCGGCGATGCCGCTCGCCATTCTCTTACGATGCTGGCGGCAATGGAGGCCATGCTGTTGATCATCGGCCTGCGGTGGGGTCTGCGCCAGCTTGAGCCGTTGAGTCATCGAGCTTTCTCTGAGGTGACCTCGATTCTCCGCAGAGCTCTGCCCGTCGGTGTGGCGGCGATCATCGCGACTATGTACAGCCGATTGGATCTGATGGTGCTGAAGCTGAATGTGTCCCAGGAGGTCCTTGGCTTCTATGCATTCGCAGCAAGGCTGGTCGATCCATTTACCCAGATCATCGCCGGTTGCGTGGCGGCGATGGGTGGCCATTACGCGAGCCTGTGGGCCAAGGGGATCGACGCTTTCGATGCCGCCGCGCTGCGTTTGCGCCTGTGGGTTTCAGGTGCGGCGATTTTGATCGTGCTCGCAATGGCGCTGAGCGCGTCGACATTACTCGAATGGATGTTTCCGGCCTTCGTGCCGGCTACGAACCTCGTGATTCTTTTCTCTTTGCTGCTTATCCCCCGCATCTACAATAACGCGACGACGACGCTACTGATCGCGGCTCATCGCGAACGTGCGACTCCGATAATCTCCGTGGTCAACCTGATCATATTGGCTGTTCTGCTATTCATGTTGGCAGGCAGGTACGGTGCACCAGGCGTCATCGTGGCGTTACTGGTGACCGAGTGCATCAATTCGATGATTCAGACCTTGGTCCTGCGATCGGCTTGCTCGTCTCGCAGAGTGGATTCGTCTCGTACCCATCAGGGAGCAGGCTCGTTGTGATCGTATTTGATCGAATCATTGCATCGCTCCAGCACACGGGTGGTGCGTCGGTTCTCTTCAATGAACTGGCTTCCCGCATGTATCGCGACGATGTGCGATACGAGGAGTATGGCTACAAGGCAACTGAGGTCACGCGCCCGCATTTTCGCTTGCTGCCGAAACGGCTTGCCGAGCGCTACCGTCGTTTCCCGACTTCAGAACTCGCGGGTAATGCGAGCGCGGCCGTATTTCATTCCACGTGCTACCGCGTTCCCGACCGGCGCGTTCGGGCGACGGTGACCACCGTTCACGACTTCACCTACGAGCATGTGATTGGGGGATTGAAGCGACTGGTGCACTCCGCGCAGAAGAACGATGCGATCCGCCGTTCGGATCTGCTTGTCTGTGTTTCATACAACACACGAGCTGATCTTCTAAATTTTGTTCCCGACGTCGATCCTCGGAAGATAGTCGTTGTCCATAACGGCGTTTCCGACCGATTCCACCCGATAAATGAGCCTGCAGATCGACCATATGTTTTATATGTGGGCCAACGGGTCTCGTACAAAAATTTCCAGAGCCTCGTGGTGGCCTTGGCAGCGATGCCGGACCTCCAGTTGCGCTGTGTTGGTGGCGGCAGCTTTACCGAGGCCGAACAACGCGTGCTCTCGCGCCTGCTGCCAGGCCGGTTTCTGCATCTTGGTTACGTAGATGAGGTGTCGCTGAACCGCGCTTATGCTCAGGCCTTCTGTTTTGCCTATCCGTCGCTGTACGAAGGGTTCGGCATCCCGATCCTGGAGTCGATGCGCGCGGGCTGCCCTGTTGTGGCGGTGAATAATTCGTCCATTCCCGAAGTCTCAGGTGGCGCTGCTACGTTGGCCGAAGATGGATCGCCGGAGGCTTTGCGAGTTGCAATCCAGGCTTTGTTTGTTTCGGATTATCGAAATAAGGTGATAAATGCCGGTCTTAGGCATTCGGCCGGCTTCGGATGGGAGCGGCACTACAACGAAATGATGGCCGCCTACAATAAGGTAATGTAGTAATGCTTTATAAAATTTCATGGATGGCACGCGCACTGATCTATGCGTTGCTGTTCGATCGCGTTGGAATGATGTCTTACATTGGGCCGCCGATATTCATAACCGGCTGGCGAAAAATATCGATCGGCAAACGCGTGCGGATATTTCCGGCTGCCAGGCTGGAGGTGCATGGTGAGGGCCGTCTTTTGATTAAAGACAATGTTTCGATTGGAAACGACTTGCACCTTGCATGTGCCGCGACGCTGACGATTGGGTCTGGCGTGCAAATATCATCGGCAGTGTTGCTGACTGATATCGACCATGAATATGAGGACATCAGTAGACCTATTTTCGAGCAACCCTTGGTCGTCCGTCCGACCACCATCGGTGACCGCTGCTTTATCGGTGCGGGCGTAAAGATCCTTGCTGGTACGACGTTGGGCCAGCACTGCGTCGTGGGCGCCAACTCGGTTGTCAGAGGCGTATTCCCTGATTTCTCCGTCATTGCCGGCGCCCCTGCCCGGATTGTTCGCCGGTTGGATCCCGCATCCGGCAAATGGATAAAAGTGCAATGACCGGTAATATCAAGCAGCGTCCTATCGACAGTCTGGCCGGCAAGAAAATATTATTTTTCGCCCCCAGCTTTTTTGGCTATGCAGCGGAGATCGAGCGGGAACTTAAGGCGGCCGGTGCGACAGTATTCCGCTACGAAAACCGACCTGTCACCGGCTTTCTAGGCAAAGTATTGGTTCGCTTGTTTCCGGCCGGACTTCGGCCTGTTACCAAGCGCTACTATGAGGCGATCCTCTCAAATCACAAGAACGACGCGATAGACCTGATCTTCGTCCTTCGCGGTGAGGGAATCGATCGGAGTATCGTCGCCAGGTTTCGGAAGTTCTATCCGAACGCGCGTTGTGTCCTTTATCTTTGGGATAGTTTCCGCAACGACAAGGGCGCCAACGATCGGGTCAATCATTTTGACACTGCATCGACGTTTGATCTGCAGGACGCCCGAGTTGCAGGAATTCGATTTGTACCGCTGTTTTATCTGCGAGACTATGCTGCGCAACGATCCGTCGCTGCCGACATCGATATTTCGTTTATCGGGACCGTCCACACTGACCGCTACGCTGTCCTCAGGCGCCTGCTGGCCACGGTCGATAGAGAAGTATCCCGATTTTTGTTCCTTTATTTCCCGAGCAAGGTTATCTACTGGGCGCGTGCTATCGGAAGCCCATCGTTCTGGGGCGCCAAGCAAAGCGAATTCAGCTTCGTCCCCCTGTCCCGGGACGAACTGCTGGTCCTGGTCGGGCGGTCGCGGGTAATGGTTGATATCGAGCGGCCGGTGCAGACCGGGCTGACCATGCGTACGCTTGAGGCGTTGGGCGCGCAGCGAAAACTGGTCACCACCAATGCGAGCGTTGCCCAATATGACTTTTTCGACGCAAGGAATATTGCGGTGATTGACCGCAACAAGCCGAGCTTGCCGAGCGACTTCCTAGCATCGGGTTTCGTGGCCACGGCACCTGACATCCTCGCCAAGTATGAAGTGGGCTACTGGCTCGAAGTTGTGCTCGGCCTAAGGGACTGTCCCGGGTATCTGCGCCAGTAGTGGCACGACGCCGACCGGTTGCCGGGCTCGGCTAGTGCCGCACCTGCTGCTGTACTTGCCTGCGGACTGGCGAATGCATCGTTGCGCCGGCTCGGGCACCTCGTCTGGGTTCAGCGATAGGTCAAGCGAGATGGCGTAATCCGTTGACAGTGCCCCGTCTCCCCATTACCATGCGCGCCCTTTCCCGATAGGCCGCCTTGCGCGTCCTGTCCTCTCTTTGTCAAGCCGGGAAGCATCCGCGTGCCAACAATCAATCAGCTCGTGCGTAACTGCCGCAGCCCGAAGACCTACAAGAGCAAGGCCCCTGCGCTTGCCTCTTGCCCTCAGAAGCGTGGCGTCTGCACTCGCGTCTATACGACGACGCCGAAGAAGCCCAACTCCGCTCTGCGTAAGGTCTGCCGCGTTCGTCTGACGAACGGCTTCGAAGTCACCAGCTACATCGGTGGTGAAGGGCACAACCTGCAGGAACATAGCGTCGTTATGATCCGTGGCGGTCGCGTCAAGGATCTTCCCGGCGTTCGCTACCACACGGTTCGTGGTGCGCTCGACGCCTCCGGTGTCGATAAGCGCCGTCAGAGCCGTTCCAAGTACGGTGCGAAGCGTCCGAAGGCCGGCGCTGCTGCCGCCACCAAGAAAAAGTAAGCATTTAAGTCGCTGAAGCGCTAGAGGCTCCTCATGTCACGTCGTCGCAAGCCCGAAATCCGCGTCATCCTTCCTGACCCGAAGTACAAGAACCTGATCGTGACCAAGTTCATGAACATGGTGATGGAAGACGGCAAGAAGTCCACCGCCGAAAAGATCGTCTACGGTGCGCTGGACCAGATCGCCAACAAGAAGAAGACGACGGAGCCGGCCGCTGTTCTGCAGGCGGCGTTTGACAACGTCGCGCCGTCGGTCGAAGTCAAGTCGCGTCGCGTCGGCGGTGCCACTTACCAGGTGCCGGTCGAAGTTCGCTCGGTCCGCCGCACGACGTTGGCCATGCGCTGGGTGATCGACGCTGCTCTGAAGCGCGGCGAGAAGTCGATGGCGGACCGCTTGGCGGGCGAGCTGCTCGACGCCTCCGAGCATCGCGGCGCCGCGGTCAAGAAGCGCGAAGATACGCACAAGATGGCGGAAGCCAACAAGGCTTTCGCGCACTTCCGCTGGTAACAGCGGCTGTTACCGAGGCGGCGCTGGTATAGCGCCGCCTCGTCCCCATTTATGGGGTCCCTTTTTCTGCGAACCCCAAAGAGTTGAGCCATGGCACGTACTACGCCCATCGAGCGCTATCGCAACATCGGTATTTCCGCTCACATCGACGCGGGTAAGACCACGACGACCGAGCGCGTCCTGTTCTACACCGGCGTCAACCACAAGATCGGTGAAGTGCACAACGGCGCAGCCACCATGGACTGGATGGAGCAGGAGCAGGAGCGTGGCATCACGATCACGTCCGCTGCGACCACGACGTTCTGGAAGGGCATGGGCGGTCAGTTCGACCAGCACCGCATCAACATCATCGATACCCCGGGCCACGTTGACTTCACGATCGAAGTCGAACGCTCCATGCGCGTTCTCGACGGCGCCTGCATGCTGTACTGCGCAGTCGGCGGCGTTCAGCCGCAGTCGGAGACCGTGTGGCGCCAGGCCACCAAGTACAAGGTCCCACGTCTCGCGTTCGTCAACAAGATGGACCGTACCGGCGCCGACTTCTTCAAGGTCGTCAAGCAGATCAAGGAAAAGCTCCGCGCGAACCCGGTTCCGATCCAGATCCCGATCGGTGCGGAAGACAACTTCCAGGGCGTTGTCGACCTGGTCAAGATGAAGGCCATCATCTGGAGCGATGCCGACAAGGGCGTCAGCTTCACTTACGGCGACATCCCGGCCGATCTGGTCGAGACCGCCAAGAAGTGGCGCGAGAACATGGTCGAAGCGGCTGCGGAAGCCAGCGAAGACCTGATGAACAAGTATCTCGAGCAGGGTGACCTGCCCGAGGAAGACATCAAGCTTGCGCTGCGCAAGCGAACTCTGGCGCTCGAAATCTTCCCGATGCTCTGCGGCTCGGCGTTCAAGAACAAGGGTGTGCAGGCGATGCTCGACGCCGTTGTCGAATATTTGCCGGCTCCGACCGACGTGCCGGCCATCGAAGCGCACGATATCGACGACTACGAGAAGATCATCGTCCGCAATGCGAAGGACGAAGAGCCGTTCTCGGCGCTCGCGTTCAAGATCATGACCGACAAGTACGTCGGCGCACTGACCTTCATCCGCGTCTACTCGGGCGTGCTGAAGCAGGGCGATTCGGTCTACAACTCGCGCAACGGTAAGAACGAGCGTATCGGCCGTCTGGTGCAGATGCACGCCAACGAGCAGAAGGCGATCGACGAAGTGCGCGCCGGCGACATCGCCGCTTGCGTCGGCTTGAAGGACGTTTTCACGGGCACCACGCTGGCCGACCTGCAGAAGCCGGTCGTGCTCGAGCGCATGATCTTCCCGGAGCCGGTCATCAGCCAGGCGGTCGAGCCGAAAACCAAGGCCGACCAGGAAAAAATGGGTATCGCCTTGTCGCGCCTCGCGCAGGAAGATCCGTCGTTCCGCGTGTTCACCGACGAAGAGACCGGCCAGACGATCATGTCGGGCATGGGCGAGCTGCACCTCGAAATTCTCGTCGACCGCATGAAGCGTGAGTACAACGTCGAAGCGAACGTCGGCGCTCCGCAGGTTGCGTACCGCGAGACGATTCGCAAGTCCGTCGAGCAGGAAGGCAAGTACGCCAAGCAGTCGGGTGGTAAGGGCCAGTTTGGCCACGTTTGGCTGCGTATCGAGCCGAACGAGACCGGCAAGGGCTATGAGTTCTTGAACGAGATCGTCGGCGGCGCCATTCCGAAGGAATTCATCCCGGCGGTGGACAAGGGCTTGCGCGATGCGATCAAGAACGGCGTCATGGCCGGCTATCCGGTCGTCGACATCAAGATTGCGCTGACCGACGGTTCGTACCACGAAGTCGACTCTTCGGAAATCGCGTTCCGCGTTGCCGCGTCGATGGCGTTCAAGGATGGTTGCCAGAAGGCCGATCCGGTTGTGCTCGAGCCGATCATGGCGGTCGAAGTTGAAACGCCGGAAGACTACACCGGCGACGTCATGGGCGACCTCAACCGTCGTCGTGGTGTGATCTTGGGCATGGAAGACAATTTCGGCGCCAAGATGGTGTCGGCCGAAGTGCCGCTGGCCGAAATGTTTGGGTACTCGACGACGCTGCGCTCGATGAGCCAGGGCCGCGCGACGTACTCGATGGAATTCAAGAAGTACCAGGAAGCGCCTCGCAACGTCATTGAGACGCTGACCAAGAAGAAGTAAGCACGCTGCAAACCGTCGGGGCGCTGTCTCGGCGGTCTTCACTCAAACAACACGTAACGAGGTTTGTTGTCATGGCAAAGGAAAAGTTCGAGCGCGCGAAGCCGCATGTGAACGTTGGCACGATTGGTCACGTTGACCACGGCAAGACGACGACGACGGCGGCGCTG
>Ga0255089_1000230_pt1 | contig 24376 bp, 24 predicted proteins | sample Colum_Miss_RepC__2_FD_188468 | JGI IMG/M metagenome (GOLD analysis project Ga0255089, IMG submission 188468) | Freshwater microbial communities from Columbia River, Oregon, United States - Colum_Miss_RepC_8d | ecosystem: Environmental > Aquatic > Freshwater > River | place: USA: Oregon... | reverse complement strand
CTGGAAAAGAACGGCCTGCTGCCATCACGCGAATGGAAGCGCCGCGTCCGCAAGGAAAGCTGGTATCCGGGGGAAACACTCAACGTCGGCATCGGCCAGGGCACGATGTCGGTCACGCCGATGCAGCTGGCGCAGATCACCGCGCGCATGGCGATGCGCGGCGAAGGCTTCAAGCCGCACTTGGTCAAAGCCACGCAGGACCCACTGACGCTGGAAACCACCGACGTGCCGCTGGAGCCGTTGCCGCCGATCCTCAACAAGCACAAGGCCGACTGGGAAACCGTGGTCGAGGCGATGCAGCGCGTCACGCAACTGCAGGGCGGCACCGCGTTCACGACGTTCAAGGACGCGCCCTACACCGTTGCCGGCAAGACCGGCTCGGCCCAGGTCGCAGGCTTGAAGCAGGATGAGAAGGTGGCCCCGTCGCAGGAATCACTGCCACTGCATTTGCGCGACCATGCACTGTTCGTCGCCTTCGCTCCGGCCGACAATCCGCAGATCGCGATCGGCTTGATCGCCGAGCACGGCGGCCACGGCGCATCGGTCGCCGCCCCGGTCGCCCGACAGATGATGGATCAGTACCTACTTGGCGAGATTCGCTATCGCAAACCGGGCACGCCCGCGACGGCGCCGGCGGCACCGGTGCCTGCTGTGGCGCTGCCGCCGCAAGCAGCGCCGGCCGTCGATCCGGAAGATCCGGAAGCGCCCGACGTACCCGATGCGGAGGCCCATTGAACCCGCTATTTCAACCACTGACCTCATCACGCCCGCCGCAGCAGGGGCTGTCCGACTGGTTCGGCCGGTTGCACCTGGATCTGCTGCTGCTGCTGTTGCTGACCGGCGTGGGGGCGATCGGTCTGGTCGTGTTGTATTCAGCGTCGGGCCACTCGATGGCCACCGTGATCAACCAGGCTGAGCGCCTGCTGCTGGGACTGGGCGTGATGACGGTCGCCGCCCAAGCCACGCCCGAGATGTACCGCGCGATGGCGCCCTGGCTCTACGCCGTCACGACGCTGCTGCTGGTGGCCGTGCTGGTACTCGGTGACCACGCCAAGGGCGCGCAACGCTGGCTGGATTTTGGCGTGATCCGCTTCCAGCCGTCGGAGTTCATGAAGCTGGCGATGCCGCTGTGCGTGGCCAGCTTCCTGCACGGCCGTCCGCTGCCGCCGAGCCCATCGACGATCCTGATCACGCTGGCGTTGATCGGCACGCCGACGCTGCTGATCGCCGTGCAGCCCGATCTCGGCACTGCCTTGCTGATCGTTGCCGCCGGCGGCTTTGCGCTGTACTTCGGCGGCTTGGGATATCGCTGGATTCTGGGAGCGGTGGTCGCGCTGGCCGCTGCGGCACCGATCCTCTGGACGCGACTGCATGACTATCAACGCCAGCGCGTCCTGACGTTTCTCGACCCCGAGACCGATCCGCTCGGCACCGGCTACCACATCACCCAGAGCAAGATCGCCATCGGCTCCGGCGGTCTGTTCGGCAAGGGCTGGCTCAACGGCACCCAGGCCAAGCTCGACTTCCTGCCCGAGTCGCATACGGACTTCATCTTCGCCGTCTATTCCGAAGAACTCGGATTGATGGGCGTGCTGTTTCTGCTGGGCCTGTATCTGGCGATCGTCGGCCGCTGCCTGTACATCGCCGTGCGCGCTCAAGACACGTTCCAGCGACTGCTGGCCGGCGCGCTGGGCATGACGTTTTTCATCTACATCTTCATCAACATGGGCATGGTGATCGGACTGATGCCCGTCGTTGGCGTGCCGCTGCCGCTGGTGAGTTATGGCGGCACCTCGATGGTGAGCCTGCTGGCCGGCTTCGGTATGCTGATGTCGATTCAGACCCACCGAAAACTCTTGGCGAGCTGATGCCCCTGATCGTCAGCAAAGCGATGCTCGCAACCGTGCTGCTGCTGACGGCAGGGACGGCGATCGCCGATTATTCGGGCCATCCTCGTGCCGGCGAACTGCTGGCAACGCTGAAGCAGCAGTACGGCTTCGGCCCGGACGATCTGCAGACGGTGCGCGATGCGCTCGCCAGCGCCCAGACCGTACCCAGCCTGATCGAAGCCGAACAAAAAGCGCCGGAGCGCACAGAAACCTGGACCACCTACTCGGCCAAGCGAGTCGATGCACTGCGCATCCGCCGCGGCGGCCAGTTCATCGTCGACAACCGGGGGCTGCTGGACCGGGCGGAAGCGGAATACGGCGTGCCCGGATCGGTGATCGCTGGCGTACTGGGGCTCGAAACCAATTTCGGCCGCTTTACCGGCAACGCGCGCGTGCTCGACGCACTGGCCACTCAGGGTTTCGATCACCCGACGCGGACGCCGTTTTTCTATGCCGAACTGACCCAGTACTTCGTGTTCTGCCGCGAATTCGGGCTGGCGCCCACCGAGCTGAAAGGTTCCTACGCCGGGGCCATGGGCTGGGCCCAGTTCATGCCCAGCAACTATCGCCGTCTGGCCGTTGACTTCGACGGCGACGGCCGGCGCGATCTGTGGACGGCGGCCGATGCGATCGGCTCGATCGCGCATTACTTCACCGCCTACAAGCCCGAAACCCGCTGGCACCGAGGCGAACCGCTGATCGTACCGGCGCGGCTGCTGCGGCCGCTGGCCGACTCGCTGCAGCGCAACGGCAAAGCCGTTCAATATTCCGTCGAGCAGTTGCGCGCTGCGGGCGTCGAGCCCGCGGTTCGGCTCCCGCCGCAAATGATGGTCGGCTTGATCGAACTGCAGCTCGATCCTGGCGGCGCGGACGACAAGGAATACTGGATCGGCCTGCCGAATTTCTATTCGGTGATGAGCTACAACCCCCGCGTCTATTACGCGATGACCGTCAGCCGTTTGGCCGCTGGGATGTCGGCTGAAGCGGCGAGACTTAGCGGAGACCCTCCATGATCGCACGCGGGCTAGGGATCAGCCTGTTACTGCTGACACTCGCTGCATGCACCGTCGGGCCGCCGCCCAAGGCGACGCCGCGCGGTTCCTCACCGGTTCGGGTTGTCGTCACACCGGGCGCCGACGGACCGCCGAAAGCCTCGGAGATACCGCCGAACCTGATGGATATTCCGGAGCCGGTGCCGCGCGCCGAACCCAAGAGCCCCTACGGCAATCCGCCCAGTTACACCGCTCTCGGCTCGACCTACCGGACGCTGGAATCGGCTCGGGGCTTCCGCGAAACCGGCCTGGCCTCTTGGTACGGCCGCAAGTTTCAAGGGCGCAAGACATCCAGCGGCGAACCGTTCGATATGTTCAAGTTGACGGCGGCGCACAAGACGCTGCCGCTGCCGACATTCGCGCGCGTCACCAACCTGAGCAATGGCCAGAGCATCGTCGTGCGTATCAATGATCGTGGGCCGTTTCACAGCTCGCGGATCATCGATCTGTCCTACGCAGCGGCGGCCAAGCTCGGCATGCTGGGTAATCCGGGCATGGTCGAAATCGAGGCGCTGACGCCCGGTGAAGAACTGCCGCCGCCGGGCAAGCTCGAACTGCCACGCCCGGCTCCCGCGCAGCCCGGCTATCTGCAGGTGGCGGCCTACTCCGACCCGATCAACGCGGTATCGCTGAAAGGCGAAATCACGCGGCTGGGCATCACCAATATCGAAATTCGCACCGGCACGTTTAACGGCGATCCGATCCATCGGGTGCTGGTGGGTCCGTTTGCCGACAACGCGGCATTGGTTGACGTGCGCAATCGCTTGCTGGGCGCGGGCCTGGCAGCCGAAGCCGTCGGCCGCTGAGCTAAACTCCCGCGCGCCCGCCCGCTCGCCGGGCGGTCCTCGCGCTTCAACCGGAACCGTTTCTCGTCAATGAAGACTCTCCTGAAAAGAACCGTATTTGTCGCTCTGCTGCTGAACTCGCTGCACGCGCACGGCCAGCTCGACAAGATTCCCGAACCGCCGTCGATCGATTCCAAGTCGTTCGCGCTGATCGACTTCGCCAGCGGCGATCTGCTCGCCGGCAAAGACCCGGATGCTCGCATTGAGCCGGCCAGCATCACCAAGGTGATGACCACATACATCGCCTTCGACGAAATCAAGCGTGGACGGCTGCACTATGACGACGAAGCGCTGATCAGCGAAAAAGCCTGGAGGCAGGGCATCGACTCATCCGAATCGCGGATGTTTCTCGACGTCGGCAGCCGCGTGAAGATCATCGATCTGCTGCGCGGCATCATCATCGCATCGGGCAATGACGCCAGCATCGCGCTGTCGGAACACATTGCCGGCAGCGAATCAGCGTTTGCAGAACTGATGAACCAGTACGCCGCCAAGCTGGGCATGAAGAACACGCATTTCGTCGATGCCAGCGGCCTGCCCGACCCGGACCACTACACGACGGCACGCGATCTGGCGATGCTGGGCCGGGCGCTGATCCGCGACTTTCCGGAGGACTACAAGATCTACTCCGAGCGCGAGTTCAAGTACAAAATCGCGCGCCCCCAGCAAAACCGCAACGGCCTGCTGGTCAAGGATTCGTCGGTCGACGGCATCAAGACCGGCCACACCAACGCGGCCGGCTATTGCCTGCTGTCATCGTCGGTGCGCAACGGCCGCCGTCTGATCTCGGCGGTCATGGGCGCCAAGACCTGGGCGTACCGCGAACAAGCCAGCCTCGAACTGCTGAACTACGGCTTCCGCTTCTACGAAATGGTGCCGCTGCTGGGCCCCGGCAAGCCGGTGGCGACGATCCCGGCCTACAAGGGCGAACAGGACAGCGTCCAGGTCGGCACCTTGCAGCCGGTATCGCTGAGCCTGCCGCGCGGCGCCAAGGACCGCGTGCAGATGGTGCCGCGAGTGACGACCCAAGCGGTTGCGCCGATCGTGCCGGGCCAGGTGGTGGGAACGATCGCGATCAGCCTCGATGGCAAGCTGATTCGCCAGGAGCCGCTGGTCGCGTTGACGGCCGTGCCCGAAGGCGGCTTGTTCACGCGGGCCGTGGACACGGTCCGCCTGTGGTGGGCGGGTGGCGAATAACGCTGGCGACGGTGGCGCCCCGCAACTGCGGGAACTGCCGGGTCTGACCGACTATGCGCTGAGCGCCGAGCAGATGCGCGGGTTCACCGAAACCCGCACCGCCGACACCGAAGACGAAATCTGGCTGCTGCAGCACCCGCCAGTGTTCACTCAAGGCCAGGCCGGACGCGACGAGCATCTGCTGATGCCGGGCGACATTCCCGTGGTGCGCAGCAACCGCGGCGGCCAAGTGACGTACCACGGCCCCGGGCAGATCGTCGCGTACTTGATGATCGACCTGCACCGCGCCGGCTATGGCATCCGCAGCCTGGTGACGCGGATCGAAGACGCGTTGATCACGACGCTGGCCGGCTACGGCATCAGTGCCTATTCGGACCCGGATGCGCGCGGCGTCTATGTCGATATCGACGGCCGCCGGCACAAGATCGCCTCGCTGGGCCTGCGCGTCAGCCGCGGGTGCAGCTATCACGGCTTGGCATTGAACACCGACATGGATCTGGAACCGTTCACACGGATCAACCCCTGCGGTTACCAAGGTCTGCGCGTGACGCAGGTCCGGGACTTGGGCGGTCCAGCACTGCCACAGGTTCAGGCGGATTTGGGGCGCCACCTCCAGCGAGCGGTGCGGATGCCGGCAGCGCCCGCTGCCTGAGCGTCAACAGTGTCGACGCTCAGTGCGCGACGATGATCGGCGGCAGCACGGTGGCCGGCAGCTTGCCGGCATCAATGCTGGTGTCGCAGCGTGGCGGATTGCTCGGTGGCTGGGGGCCCGGAGACTGCATATTGCGCGTGGTTTTGCAGCGCTTGGGCGCACTCGCGTCGGACTGTGCCGGAGCCGATGACGGTGCCGACGCACAGCCGACCAGAGCGAGCATCAACAGGGCCGGCATCACGGCGGACAGAACGAATTGGCGCGTCGATGGAATTTGCATGAGAAATCGAGGTCCGACGGTGCGATATGAATCTCCCTACAATACGACGGACCGGGCCGATCCGCTCCATGCGCAACCGCTCACCGACTCCGGACGTAATGCCCGACCATGACCTCGACCACTGAGACAACGGATGTCGCTTCGGACGTGCTCGTGCGCTGCCGCGGCCTGCACTTCCGGCAAGGCAACCGCGCCATCTACCAAGGCATTGACGTCGACATCCGTCGCGGCAAGGTCACGGCAATCCTCGGCCCTTCCGGCACCGGCAAGACGACGCTGCTGCGTCTGATCGGCGGCCAATGGCGGCCGAACGCGGGCACGGTGGTCTTCGACGGCATCGATGTTCACAAGGCCGGCCGCAAATCGCTCTACGACCTGCGCAAGCGCATGGGCATGCTGTTCCAGAACGGGGCGCTGCTGACCGACCTGACCGTCTTCGAGAACGTTGCCTACCCGATTCGCGAGCACGCTGAGCTGCCGGAGAGCATGGTGCGCGATCTGGTGCTGATGAAGCTGCAAGCCGTCGGTCTGCGCGGTGCGCGTGACTTGTACCCGGAGGAACTGTCGGGTGGCATGGCGCGGCGCGTGGCCCTGGCACGGGCCATCGCACTCGATCCCGACATGGTCATGTACGACGAGCCGTTCACCGGTCAAGACCCGATCAGCATGGCCGTGTTGATCAAGCTGATCCGCACGCTCAACGAATCACTGGGTTTGACGTCGGTGGTCGTTAGTCACGACATCAAAGAAGTGCTGTCGATCGCCGACTACGCCTACGTGATCTCCGGCGGCAAGGTGCTGGGCGAAGGCACGCCCGACCAGATCCGCAACAGCGAATCCGCCTTCGTCCGCCAGTTCCTCAACGGCGAACCCGACGGGCCGATCGCGTTTCACTACAAGGCAGCGCCGTATGCGGACGATCTGCTTGGAGTTCACTCATGAGCGGCCTGCTGCAAGTGCTGGGCAACTTCCTGTCGGGCCTCGGCCAGTCGGTGTTTTTCCTGCTGCAGATTCTGCGCGTGACGCCGGCAGCGCTGCTGCAGCCCCGGCTGATCTCACGACAGCTGTACATGCTCGGCGTGCTGTCGATGATCATCATCGTGATCTCCGGCGTGTTCATCGGCATGGTGCTCGCGCTGCAGGGCTACCGGACGCTGGTGCGCTTCGGCGCCTCGGAGTCGCTCGGCGTGTTCGTCGCGCTGGTGATCATCCGCGAACTGGGGCCGGTGGTCACCGCGCTGCTGTTCGCCGGTCGTGCTGGCTCGTCGCTGGCGGCCGAACTGGGCTTGATGCGCGCCACCGATCAGTTGTCGGCGATGGAGATGATGGCGGTTGATCCGATCCAGCGCGTGATCGCGCCGCGTTTCATCGCCGGCCTGATCGCGATGCCGCTGCTGTCGATGATCTTCGCCGTGATGGCGATCGGGGTTGCCGGCGGTCATGCGGTCGGCGTCGAACTGCTCGGCGTCGACGCCGGCAGCTACTGGTCGGCGATCCGCGGCTCGGTCGAGTTCGTCGACATCCGCGACAGCTTGATCAAGTCGCTGGTATTCGGCTTCGCCGTCAGCTGGATCGCCGTCTACCAGGGCTACACGGCCGCGCCAAACGCCGAGGGCGTGTCTCGCGCCACGACGTCGACGGTGGTGGTGTCCTCGCTGGCGATTCTGGCGCTGGACTTCGTGCTGACGGCATTCATGTTCAATTAATCGCCCGACTCCATCGTTGGGCTAGCGACAGGTAAATCATGCAATCTCGTGCTCTGGAAATTCTGGTGGGCTTCTTCGTCTGCCTGGGCGTGGCAGCCGTCTTCGTGCTGACGTTCCGCGCCGCCAGCATCGACAACGTCGGCAAGGGCCCGGTCTACCGGGTCGTTGCCACGTTCGACAACATCGGCGGCCTCAAGCCCGGCGCTGCGGTGACGATGGCCGGCGTCAAGATCGGCCGCGTTCGCGAGATCAGGATCAATCAGGAAAGCTTTCAGGCCGACGTCAGCATCGACCTGTCGCAGCAGTTCAACAAGATTCCCGAGGATTCCAACGTCAAGATCCTGACCGCCGGCCTGCTCGGCGAGCAGTACATCGGCGTGGAACCGGGCGGCTCGGACGACGTGCTCAAGGACGGCAGCAAGATCATGCTGACGCAGAGCGCGCTGGTGCTGGAAAACCTGATCGGCCAGTTCCTGGCCAGTCAAGCCGGGCCCAAGGACGACAAATTGGCCGATGCCATCGGCAAACTGGCGGATTCGATCAAACCTGCCGAACCCGCCGCACCTGGAGTCAAATGATGAAACGCTTTCTTTCTCGCAGCGCGGCTACGCTGGCAGCGGCCTTGATGGCGCTGGGTACGCTGGTCGCCTCCAACACCGCTCTGGCCGTCACGCCGCCCGATGAAGTGGTTCGCAAAGCGTCCAGCGAGCTGCAGTCCGACATCAGCCAGAACGTCGAGAAGTATCAGAAGGACAAGGCTGCGTTCTACTCAATGGTCGATACGCGGATCCAGCAGTACTTCGACACCCCCTACATCGCGCAGCTGATTCTGGCGCAGAACTGGAAGACGGCCACTGCCGATCAGCGCAAGCGCTTCGAGATCGCATTCAAGAACATGCTGATCCGCTCGTACGCCGACGCGCTGCTGCAGTACCACGACAGCGTCAAGGCCGAGGTCAAAGCAGCGCAGATGGCCAGCGATGCGACCAAGGCAACGGTCAACTCCAGCCTGATGCGCAAGGACGGGCCGCCGATTCCGGTCGCGTTCGACATGCGCTTGAAGGACGACAGCTGGAAGGTCTACGACATCAAGGTCGAAAACATCTCGCTGGTGACCAACTTCCGCAGCCAGGTGGCGGCTCAGGTCAAGGCAACCAGCATCGACGAAGTGATCACCAAGCTCGAAAGCGGTCAGCAAGTCGTCGCGCCGGTTCGCGGCAGCGCGAGCTAGCCAACGTGGCCACCGCAATCGACGGCGCGCTGACGTTCTCGACGCTGGGGCCGTATCTGCGCGACCTCCCCAGCGCCGCAGGCGAGACACTGGACCTGGCGCGCTGCAGCCGCATCGACAGCGCCGGCGCTGCCTATCTGCTGGAACGGACGCGTCGGGCGCGTGCTCGTGGTCTGACGCTACGCATCATCAACGCCAATTCGCAGGTGCTGAACCTGCTGCGGTTTTTTCAGTTAGACGACGTTGTCACGGCGACCGCCGGCGCACATTAGACCGCCGACAATGGCGGCTTCGATAGGGAGAGGGACAATGGGCAGATTGTCGTGGGCTGCAGCGATGCTGCTGAGCTTGAGCGCGTGCGCGCACTCGCCCAGCTACGACCCTCAGGACCCGCTGGAGAAGGTCAACCGTCCGATCTTCGCGTTCAACCTCAAGGCCGACCAATACGTGTTGCGGCCGGTCGCCAGCGGTTACGCCAAAGTGGTGCCGTCACTGGCACGGCGCGGCGTCAGCAACTTCTTCGACAACCTGTTTTATCCGACGACAATCGTCAACGACGTGCTGCAGGCCAAGTTCGTCCAGGGCGGCAAGGACACGCTGCGCTTCGTGATGAACACGACGATCGGACTCGGCGGCGTTCTTGACGTCGCCACCGGTCAGGGCTTTCCGCGGCACAACGAAGACCTCGGTCAGACGTTCGGCTACTGGGGCGTCGGCACCGGCTGGTATCTGATGCTGCCGCTGCTCGGTCCGACCACGAACCGCGACTTCGTCGGCCGCTTCGGCGACAACTGGACCGAGATTCTGCAGTACACCGATTCGGTCACGCTGGGCGAGCGCGGTGCTCTGCTCGGCCTGCAGTTGGTCGACTCGCGGTCGCGGCTGCTTGGGGCGGACCGAGCGCTGAACGATCAGCTCGATCAATACGTCTTCATTCGAACCGCTTATCTGGACCGTCGTCGCAACCTGGTATTCGACGGCAACCCGCCGGAAGAAGATCTGGGCTTCGACGAGGACGACAGCGAGCCGGCGCCGGCCGCAAGCGCGCCATCGCCTTAGCGCGCCGCGACTGCTCCCACCAGGACCGAATCCCCGCGCCAGCGGGGATTCGTCGTTATGGACTGCGCTTAACCGACCCAGCGCCGCGCGTTCTGGAACATGCGGAACCACGGCGTCTTGTCGCCATGGGCCTGCGGCCAGTACGAACCGGTCACGCCATGGATCGTGCGCTCGGCGTGCGGCATCAGGATCGTGATGCGTCCATCGGCGTTGCAAACCGAGGTCAGACCGCCCGGCGAGCCGTTCGGATTGGCCGGGTACGTGGTCGCCGCGCGGCCGTGATTATCGATATAGCGCATCGCCACCTGACCCGCCGCCTGCAGCGCGGCCAGGTCGGTATCGCGATCGAACTCGGCGCGTCCCTCGCCGTGGGCGATCGCGATCGGCAGGCGCGAGCCGGCCATGCCGGCAAACAGCACCGAGCGGCTTTCGAGCACTTCGACCATGCCCCAGCGGGCTTCGAACTGCTCCGAGCGATTGCGCCGGAACGCAGGCCAGGCCGATGCGCCGGGCACGATGTCCTTGAGCGCGGCAAACATCTGGCAGCCGTTGCAGACGCCAAGCGCGAACTTGGACGTGTCCGCCAGAAAGCCGGCGAACTGCTCACGGCCACGCGCTGAAAACAGAATGGTCTTGGCCCAGCCCTGGCCGGCGCCGAGCACGTCGCCGTACGAGAACCCACCGCAGGCGGCCAGACCGTTGAAACCGGCCAGCGCGACGCGCCCTTCGAGCACATCGGACATGTGCACGTCGACCGCTTCGAAGCCAGCGGCCTGGAACGCGTAGGCCATCTCGATATGGCCGTTGACGCCCTGCTCGCGCAGGATCGCAACCCGCGGACGTGCTGTACCGACGATCGCTGGCGCAGCGTCCAGGCTGAAGCTCAGGTGCTCGCTCAAGCCAGGATCGGCTGGATCGGCCAGCGATTCGAAGGCCTCGCGCGCGCAGTCGGGGTTGTCGCGCAGCGACGCGATCTGGTGGCTGGTCTCCGACCAGGTGCGCTGCAACTCGACGCGGCCGACATCGAGCACGATGCGGCCACCGCTGCGGATCACCAGACGATCATCGTCCGACAGCGTGCCGATGTCGCAGGCCGTGACGCCGGCAGCGGTGGTCTTGGCGAGGATGCCGGCGACGTCGCTGCTGCGCACCTGCAGCACCAGGCCGAGTTCTTCGCTAAACAGCGCGGCCGCGGCGTCGGCAGCGGCCGGCAGTTCGATCTGCAGGCCGACATGGCCGGCAAAGCTCATTTCAGCCAGCGTCACGAACAAGCCGCCGTCACTGCGGTCGTGGCAGGCCAGCACCTGGCCTTTCTGGTTGAGCCATTGCAGCAGTGCGAACACGGTGCTGAGCTGCTCGGGATGATCGAGATCGGGCGGCGTGACGCCGAGTTCGCCGTAAACCTGGGCCAGTGCCGAGCCACCGAGACGGTTGCGGCCATTGCCGAGGTCGATCAGCAGCAGCCGCGTGTCGGTTCCAGCATCGCGGCGCAGTTGCGGCGTCAGCGTGTGGCGTACATCGGTCACCGGCGCAAACGCCGAAATGATCGCGGACACCGGCGCGGTCTGCGTCTGCGCGCCAACATCGTCGGTCCAGACCGACTTCATCGACAGCGAATCCTTGCCGACCGGGATCGCGATGCCCAGTGCCGGGCAGAGCTCCTCATCGTGTTGGCCGCAGGCCGCCATCCAATTGGCCGACAGCCGGATATCGCCGATCCGCGCAATCGCGGCCGATGCGATGTTGGTGATCGCCTCGCCGACCGCCATCCGCGCCGACGCAGCGGCGTCGAGCAGCGCCAGCTGCGGGCGCTCACCCATTGCCATCGCTTCGCCGGTCACGGCCTCGAAGCCGGTAGCCGTGACCGCGCAGTTGGCGACCGGCACCTGCCAAGGGCCGACCATCTGGTCGCGCACCGACAGGCCGCCAACGGTGCGGTCGCCGATCGTGATCAGGAAGCTCTTGGAGGCGATCGTCGGCAGACGCAGCAGCCGCTGCGCGGCGTCGGCAAAATCGAGCCCCGCCGTATCGAACGGCCGCGTGACCGGCGCCTGACGCTGCGTGCTGCGCTGCATCCGCGGCGGTTTACCGAGCAGCACCGGCATTGGCATGTCGACAGCCGGCGCCTCGCCGAGCGCGTCGTCGACGCGTAGCTGACGCTCGGCCGTCGCAACACCGACGACCGCGTACGGGCAGCGTTCGCGCTTGCAGGCCGCGTCCAGCATCGCCAGCCCGTCGGGCTTGAGCGCGATCACGTAGCGTTCCTGCGATTCGTTGCACCAGATTTCCATCGGCGACAGCGACGGGTCGGCACACAACACATCGCGCAACTGGAAACGGCCGCCGCGATCATCGGCGTGCACCAGTTCGGGCAGCGCGTTCGAGATCCCGCCGGCGCCGACGTCGTGAATCGACAGGATTGGGTTGCCTTCACCGAGCGACCAGCAGGCGTCGATCACTTCCTGGCAGCGGCGCTCCAACTCGGGGTTGGCGCGCTGTACGGACGCAAAGTCCAGCGCCTCGTGGCTGCTGCCGGTGGCCATCGAACTGGCAGCGCCGCCGCCCAGGCCGATCAACATCGCCGGCCCGCCGAGCACAACCAGTGGCGCGCCTTCGACGACTTCCTTCTTCAGCACGTTGCCAGCGCGGATGTTGCCGTAGCCGCCGGCAATCATGATCGGCTTGTGATAGCCGCGATTGCGGCCATCGGGCGTGATCGCTTCGAAGGTGCGGAAGTAGCCGTTGAGGTTGGGCCGACCGAACTCGTTGTTGTAGGCCGCAGCGCCCAGCGGCGCGTCGATCATGATCTGCAGCGCCGAGGCCATCCGCATCGGCCGCGACAGCGCGGCCTCCCAGGGCTGTTCGTAGCCGGGGATACGCAGGTTGGCGACGCTAAAGCCGGCCAGGCCCGCCTTGGGCCGCGAGCCGGTGCCGGTCGCCGCTTCGTCGCGAATCTCGCCGCCGGCGCCGGTGGCCGCGCCAGGATGTGGCGAGATGCCGGTCGGATGGTTGTGCGTCTCCACCTTCATCAAGATGTGTACCGGCTCGTCGTGGCCGCGGTACACATGGTCGGCGTCGGCGAACAAGCGCATCGCCGCATGTCCTTCGATCACCGAGCTGTTGTCCGAATACGCCGACAGCACGCCTTGCGGCGCGGCGGCGTAGGTCATCTTGATCATCTGGAACAGCGAATGCGGCTGCACCTCGCCGTCGACGGTGAACTCGGCGTTGAAGATCTTGTGCCGGCAGTGCTCCGAGTTGACCTGCGCGAACATCATCAGCTCGGCATCGGTCGGGTTCTTCCCGGCCTGGCGGAAGTGCGTGGTCAGGTATTGGATTTCCTGCTCGCTCAGCGCGAGCCCCCAGTCGCGATTGGCAGCCGTCAGCGCTGCCCCGCCCTGGCCAAGTACGTCGACGGTCCGCAGCGGACGGCGCGGCGGCGTTGCGAACACCTGCTGCAGCGCCTCGGCCTCGGTCAGCACCGATTCCATCATCGGGTCATGCAGCAACGCGGTGGCGGCATCCGGCAACGCGTCGATACCCTGAAACAGATAGGCGCGGCCGCGTTCGATCCGCCGTACGCCATCCAACCCGCACACCCGGGCAATATCGGTGGCCTTGGACGACCAGGGGGACAGGGTGCCGACGCGTGGGACCACGAAGCGGGTCAGTGCCGCCGCCGGGAAACTCGCCGGCCCCGGACCCACCAGCTGGCGCAGATCGGCCTCCGAGGTGTCACTGGCATCAACCAGATAGAAATCGAGGACTTCGAGTGAGGCCAAACCCGGTGCGAGCGGGCGTAGCGGCTCGAGCAGGCGTTGCAGACGAAAGGAAGAAAGACTTGCGGTGCCGGGCAATACGAGCAAGGGCATCGACGATCCTGGTGCACAGGGGCGTTGCGGGGAAGACCGCCATTGTCTCATACCGCCGCCGCCCACCGCCGCTCGGGCATGACGCGCTCAGGCCGAAACGACCTCGCGCCAAGCCAGCCCTTCGTCCTGATGAGCGCAGACGATCCAGCTGGCGTCGGATTCCATCGCGTGATGGACGGCGGCCAGCGCCAGGTCAGGCCGGTTGTTGGTTTCAGACAAATGCGTCAGCACCAGATGCTGCAGCCGGCTGCAGTCGACCGCGCGCAACAACCCGGCCGACTGCTCGTTGTTCAGGTGTCCGAATCCGCCGCCGACGCGCTGCTTGAGGCTGTACGGGTACGGTCCGGCGTCCAGCAGCGCGGCGTCATGGTTGCATTCGAGCATCAAGGCGTCGCAGCCACTGAGCATCTGCTGCATATGCGGCGTTACCGCGCCCGCGTCGGACAGGATGCCGACACGCAGGCCGCCGAACGCCAGCACGTACTGACAGGGCTCGCGCGCGTCATGCGGTACCGGATACGGCTGAATATCGAGGTCGCCGATACGCCAGCCGGCATGCGGGCTGAACTGATGCACCGACTCGACGCGACGGTCGCCCCATGCGCTGTAGGTGCCCGCCGTCATCCAGACGTCGATGCCGTGGCGCCGGGCGAGCCGCGCCACGCCGCCAAGGTGATCGCCATGCTCGTGAGTGACCAGGATCGCCGCCAACGACGCAGGATCGATACCGAGGTTCTGCATCCGGGCTTCGGTGACGCCGAGATTGAAACCGCAGTCGATCAGCACCCGCGTGTTGCCCGCTTCGATCAGCGTGGCATTGCCCCGGCTGCCAGAGCCGAGCATCGCGAAGCGGATCACCGGCGCGGCAGATCGGGGTTGGGGATCATCGGGAACGGCATCACCTTCGACCCGCTACCCTCGCCGGCCGCCGCGCCGCCAGCGACGATTCGGGCCGTGCCCTGCTTGTTGACCTCGTCGATGCGGATCACCGCATGCAGCGGCACGTAGAACCGCTCGACATTGTCGAATTCGGCCTTTAGCCGCTCTTCGCCTGGGTCGACGACGACGGTCGTGCGCTCGCCGAACACCAGTTTTTCGACTTCGACAAAGCCGGGCATGCCGCCGTGGCTGACCTGCCGGGCGTACACCTCGTAGACCTGTCCCTGATTGTGGAAGCTGATCCGATAGAGGCGCGTATGGGTCATGAAGCCGGGTTGGAGGCGGGTGCGCCGCGATTATCCGGCGCGTTTCCGGGGCTCACAAGCACCAGCGCCCGGCGTGCCGCACGCTTATGGGGGGACCTGACAACCGCGGATGCCTGGACCGCCCGGAATGCAGGTCTGGACCTTCAGCGAGGGGCCGACTTCGATCGCGGTCATCTGCATCGTGGCCTGCCCAACTTCGACGCCGAGCGCGCGCAGCAGCGGATCGACCAGCGCATCGATCAACCCGCCGCCACCTACCAGCACCGGTTCCAGAATCGTCAGCAAGGAACTGGCGAGCGGATTGAGCAGCGCCGCGATCGGCAACACGCAGACATTGCCGAGCGACAGACAGGTATCACCACTGGCGGTGATCCTTGCCGTGTCCAGCAGCGACGCCACCGTGCTCGACAACAAATCGCGCGAGCCCAGCGTCTGCGGATTGCCATTGACCGGGCTCTGCGTCGTCCCTTGCGCTTGATACAGCGCCGGGCTGTTCCTGACCTTGATGAACTCGGTGACCGGTTCGGGAAACTCGACGAAGCCGGCGTTGCCGACACTGGAATCGACCGCGCGGGCCAAATTGAACTGCACCTTGGCCGACGCGACGCCGCCGAGCAGGTCGATACTGACCGAGGCCAGCGGCGACGGCGTGGTCAGCAGCGGCGGCGCCGCACTGGCATTGCCGGCGAACGTTCCGAGGCGAACGCGAGCCAGGCCGGTACTGGCGCTGAGTTCGGCCACTGGCGACGGACTGCCGATGCCCGGGCATTGCATACGGTCGAGCCGGACCGTCGACGGCAGGATTTGAATATCGGTGCCCAGCTTGACCGGCTGCATGTCGAGCCGGACCCGCGCCGCGAACAGTTGGTTGGCGACCTGCTGCAGCGGCTGCAGGATGTCGAGGCTCATGCGCGTCATCAGCGTGACCTCGGCCGTCGTGGCGGTAACGCCGGCATGGCCGCTGGCGGACCGGGCCGGCGCGCCGATGCTGAGGAACACATTGCTCGACACCACATTGGGCACGTTGACGGACAGCGGCAGCGGGATCGGTTTGACCGAGCCGTCTTCGCTGGCATTGGCGGCCACGCCCAGCGCGACGATCAGGTCGAGCAGGTTGATGAACGGCACGTCGCCGGCCACCGTCGTCACGCCTTCCAGCAACGGCGCCAGCGGCACGGGATTCGAATTGCCGCTGGCGGCGGCGCCGAGGTCTTGAAGCAGCCTGGCGGTCGAGCCGCTGACGCGGTCACCCAGAGCACCCGACAAACCATTGAGCAGATCGGACAGGATCGGCGTCTGCGTGCTCAAGTCGAGTACGTCGGACAGGTCTTTGGACTGGACACCGGCCGCGGTGGCCAGCTCGCCCAGCGACACCTTGACGCCGGCCAAGCCCTGAAAGCCCAGCGCACTGATGTTGATCGACGCATCACAAGCGGCCGAACCGGGATTCGGACACAGCAACCCCTCGAGCACGCCGTTGAGCAAGGCTGAGTTCTGCGTGTTCAGCGCCAGCAGCGTGGAGCCGACCGAGAACGTGCCGACCAGCGGCTGCTCGGCCGTCGCCGAGGCCTGCAAGGTGCCGCCGCCGGTCAGAAAGCCGATGAACGGCGTCGGCTGCGGACGGGTCAGGTTGACGCGAACCGCGCCGATACCGGGGTCATCGACCGGCAGCGGCTCGAACACCATCACGCCATCGTCGGGCACCATCTTGCCCAGCTCGACGGCCGGAAACCCGTTGATTCCGGTCAGCATCGACAGCTGCCCGCCGTTGGCGACGAGGATGCTCTGAATCGCGGCGCTGACGTTGCTCAGCGTGGCGATCGAACCGTCGGCGCCGATGCCGGCACAGCCACTGGCCACTTGTGCGCCCGACACGGCAGCCAGCGTCGCCAAGCGCTGCAGATCGCGCTGCGCGTGATACAGGCGACCGGTATCGATCGCCAGAAATGCGGCTGACAACAAGCCGACCAGGGCGACACCCACCCAGATCGCGACGGCGCCGGCCTGGCGCCGGGGTCGGCCCAATAGCTGTTGCATCCTGCCGCGCATGAAACCTCCCGTTAGCCCTGAAGGGCATTACGCTACAGAAGCCGGACCGACATTGCGCTGGCCCGTTGAGCGTCGGTTTTATGCCGACAGCCGCACCCGGCTCAATCGCCGAATCGCCAGACCAGCGACGAGGTCAGCCCGACGCGGGCACCGACCGCATATTCCGCCTGCAGCGTCCAGCGCGTACTGATGTCCCAATTGAAGCCGGCCAGGTAGCTCCAGTCGTCTTCGTTGGTCTGCGCCACCGAATAATCCAGCACGATCGGATCGGGCACATTGTCGCGCGGCGCATTGATGTCGATCTGCTGCTGGTTGCGCAATTCGACCTGGCTGTCGACGAAGCTGGCGCCCGCATACAGCGCCAGTCGGCCGCTGGGTGACGGCGCCGAGCGCCAGCCGAGCCGGGGCGTCGCGGTGAAGGCTTGCACGTCGGTGTCCTGATCGCGGGCTTGGCTGTCGAGGTAGACCAGGCTCAAGGTCGCAAACCAGGGGCCGGCGGCATAGGCCAGCAAGGCGCCGCCGCCGTAGTTGGTGGCATCGGACTGCCGCTGGATGCGCCCGTCGAAACGACGATCGCAGAATGCGGGGCGATCGGGCGAAGCCGGATCGCTGCACGCTGTCGACCCGTAATAGGCCGCCACTTCATCACCCTCCACGTGGAAATCCGCGGTCAGATCGTTGCTCGACTGGCCCGCGAACGCGAACAGGTTCAGCACCGGCAGCAGCCAGACATCGGCTTTCAGCAGCAGCGTGCTGCTTTTCAGTTCGGAGGCGCCCAAATGCACCAGCGAGGTCGCATCCGCCGTGTTGCCGTTGGCCTGGACGCTGAGGTTGTCGAGCTGCAGGTCCTGACGTCCATCCATGTAAACCAGCCCGACACCCCAGGGCAGCGGCGTGATCTGGCCGCGCTGCTCGGCCAGCGCGCGGCCGAACAGCGCGCCCGCGGCATCCGCGTCGACGGCGGCCAGCAGGAGCACCGCCGCCAGCCCGATCGACCGGCCGCGATGCCGCGCCACGCCCTGTGGTTCACCGTTGATCGCGTTCATGCTTTGAATCCTTTTAGGCATCGATAAGGCCCGCGTCCGATGCGGGCTTGGGGCGTATGCCATGCAGTGTCCGTACCGCTTGAGCCGAGCCTGGCGATGCGCCAGCATCGCAGGCTCCGCTCCGGACACCCCGAATGACCCTGCCAGTTCCCGACACGATCCGGGCCGCCGATGGCGCCGAAGCACAGATCTACGCACAGGGCGCACACCTGATCCGCTGGCGTAGCGCCAGCGGCGCCGAGCCGCTGTTCCTGAGCCAGCGCTCGGCGTTCACGGCCGGTACTGCAATCCGCGGCGGCGTGCCGGTGATCTTTCCGCAGTTCGCGGCCGAAGGTCCTCTGACAAAGCACGGCTTCGCGCGCACCGCGGTCTGGCAGCGGCAGCCGGACACCGAGCCGGGCGCCGCCTGCTGGCAACTGCGCGACAGCGCGGCTACCCGCGCCGCTTGGCCTCATGCGTTTCGGTGCGAGTTGCGCTTGCGCATCGGCGGCGAGCGCTTGGACGTCGCGCTGTCGGTCCACAATCCCGGCGATCAAGCGCTGCGCTTCACAGCCGCGCTGCACACGTATCTGCGCGTCGACGATATCGGGGCTGCCCGCCTGCACGGCTTGCAGCAGCATCGCTATCGCGACTCGGCGCACGGCGGGATCGAACGCGTGGATGCCGACGAATCGCTGGCGATCGTTGGCGAAGTCGACCGGATCTACTTCGACACGCCGGCAGCCTTGCGGCTGAGCCAGCCCGGCAGCGCGCTGCGTATCGAACAACAAGGGTTCTGCGACACCGTGGTCTGGAATCCGGGCCCGGCCAAGGGCGCCGCTCTGGCAGACCTGGAGCCGGATGGCGATCGGCACCTGCTGTGCGTCGAAGCTGCTGTCGTCGGACGACCGGTGTCGCTGGCGCCGGGTGCGCACTGGCAGGGTTCGCAGACGCTGATCATCGGCGGATGAAACGACTGTTGGTGGTCTATGCCTCTCAGACCGGTCGAACGCGGCGGCTGGTCGATGCGGCGATGGCCGGTGCACGTGAAGGCGCGGACGACGTCCGCACCGATCTGCTGCATGGCTTGGATGCGGGCGTCGACGAGTTGATGGCCTGCGACGGGCTGCTGATCGCCACGCCCGAAAACTTCGGCTACATGAGCGGTGCGATCAAAGACTTTCTCGACCGGACCTACTATCCCTGCGAAGGCCGGCGCCTGGGCCTGCCGTACGCGGTGATCGTCAGCGCCGGCAATGACGGCAGCGGCGCGGTGCGCAGCATCGAACGGATCGCAACCGGATTCGGCTGGAAAGCGGCGGCCGAGCCGTTGATCGTCGTCGGCGACCCCGGAACCGATGCGATCAGCCGCGCCGCCGTCATCGGCCAGACGCTGGCCGCTGGCTTGAGCCTGGGCGTTTTGTAGCGATCAGGCCGCGGGCGCCGGCGCCCAGACGTCGCGGATCACGCCGACCAGCGAACGGATGATCGGATCGTCGCTGCGTTCCTTGGCATGGATGAACTGCAGGCGCGTGCGCAGTCGCACGTCGCCCCACAGCATGACCTCGCCGCTGCGCGCGCGCTCCATCGCTTTTTCCTCGCGCATCAACGCAATGCCCAGGCCCGCGATCGCAAGCGAACTGATCACGGCCTCATGGTCGGCTTCGACGATCCGCGACGGGCGCACGCCGTGCTGCTTGAACAAGCCGGCGATCAAATCGTGATGCGTGCTGATCGGCGGCGGAATCACCCAAGGCTGCGTGGCGATCTCTTCGAAGCTGTTGGTCTTCAGACGATCTTTCCAGGCGCTGGGCACGACGACGCGGAACACCACTTCGCGCAGCTCGACGGAGACCACGTCGGGGTGCGACAACTCGCCGTAGTAGAAGCTGGCGTCGAGGCCGCCGTCGCGGATCATCTCGAAAGCCTCGCCGGTCACGACGTGGTGGAATTCGATTTCGACCAGCGGATAGCGGCTCATCGTGGCGCTCATGAACGGCGCCACGCGAATGAACTCGGGATCAGACACGGTGCCGACGCGGACGATGCCGCCGATCTCGCCCTTGATCGCGCGCGCCTCATTGCGCATTGCTTGCGCCGCCGATAGCACTTTTTCGGCCATCGGCAGCAGGCGTCGGCCGGCCGCGGTCAGCATCATGCCGGCCGGCGTGCGCTCAAACAGTGGCGTGGCGAACGTGTCTTCCAGTGCGCGAATCTGCGCCGACAGCGCCGGCTGGCTAATGTGCAGCTTTTCGGCCGCTCGCGTCAGATGACGCATTTCGGCGACGGCAACAAAGCTTCTGAGCTGGTACAACTCCATGGCTGTCTCGGATCGCCGGCAGGCGTGACGCGGTCAATGTCGAGCATTATGCCTGCGCCCGCGGCTTCCCCGCTGCCGGCCGGTCAAGCACAATGACCGCTCATACGACTGCCACGCCCATGACCCGCACGATCATCGCCCGCCGTTCCCCCATCCACGGCACCGGCGTGTTCGCCGCGCGCAAGATCAAGGCCGGCGACGACGTCGTGCAGTACGAAGGCCGGTTGATCACGCATGCCTACGCCGACAAGCACTATGGTGACGGCGGCGAAACCGGCCACACGTTCCTGTTCACGCTCAACGATCGCTACATCATCGACGCCAATGTCGGCGGCACCGATGCGCGCTGGATCAATCACAGCTGCGACCCGAACTGCCAGGCCGTGCTGTATGAAGACGACAAGGGCCGCAAAAAGAAGGACCGCGTCGTCATCGAAGCGCTGCGTGACATCGCGCGCGGCGAAGAACTGACCTACGACTACGGCATCACGCTGGAAGTACGGCAAACGCCGCGCTTGAAGAAGATCTGGGAATGCCGTTGCGGCAGCCCGAAGTGCACCGGCACGATGCTCAAGTCCAAGCGTCGCGCCGCCGTCAAAGACTGACGACGGCGCTTCGGCGCCTCACAGCATCTCGACGGCCACGGCGGTGCCTTCACCGCCGCCGATGCAAAGCGTCGCCACGCCGCGCTGCAAACGGTGACGGCGCAAGGCATGCAACAAGGTCACGATCACGCGCGCACCGCTGGCCCCGATCGGATGTCCGAGCGCGCAAGCGCCGCCGTGCACGTTGACCTTGTCGTGGGCAATGCCCAGTTCGTGCATCGCCGCCATCGGCACCACGGCGAACGCCTCGTTGATCTCGTACAGATCGACGTCGCCGGCCTGCCAGCCGATGCGGCCGAACAGTTTCTGCATCGCACCCACCGGCGCCGTCGTGAACCATGCCGGCTCCTGCGCGTGGCTTGAGTGCCCGAGCACGCGCGCCAGCGGCTTGATGCCCAGACTCGCCGCTCGACTCTGCCGCATCAGCACCAGTGCCGCCGCTCCGTCATTGATCGACGAGCTCGACGCGGCGGTGATCGTGCCGTCCTTCTTGAAGGCCGGCTTCAAGCCCGGAATCTTGTCGAGCTTGATCTTGCCGGGACCCTCGTCAACGCTGACGACGATTTCGCCGCTGCGGTCACGCACCGTGACCGGCTCGATCTCGTCGACGAAAGCGCCGTCACGTATTGCCGCCTGAGCGCGCTGCACCGAAGCGCTGGCGAATGCGTCCTGCGCGTCGCGACCGAACTGGTAACGATCGGCACACAGTTCGCCGAAGGTACCCATCGAGCGCCCGGCTTCGTACGCGTCTTCCAGACCGTCGAGCATCATGCTGTCGTAGATCTGCGCGTGGCCCATCCGGTAGCCACCGCGACCCTTGCTCATCAAGTACGGCGCGGCGCTCATGTTTTCCATGCCGCCGACGACGACGATTTCGGCGCTGCCGGCGGCGATCGCGTCGACACCGAGCATCAGTGCCTTCATGCCCGACCCGCAAACCTTGCCCACCGTGGTGCACGGCGTGCCGTTCGGCAGCCCGGCCTTCAGCGCGGCTTGTCGTGCCGGTGCCTGGCCCAGGCCCGAGGTCAGCACGCAGCCCATCAGCACCTCGCTGACCGACTCCGGCGCCAGGCCCGCACGGCGCAGCGCGCCGCGGATCGCCACGGCGCCCAGATCAGTGGCCGATACGTCTTTGAATGCGCCCTGAAACGCGCCCATCGGCGTGCGGGCGGCGGACACGATGACGACGGGATCGATAGCGGATGACATCTGCAGCCTCTCTGGGTCGGATACGGATCGCGCGATTTAAGCCGATCGCGCGGCGTCGGATGCAAAACTAAAGGCGGTCGATCAACTCGACTGCGCGTTGCGAGAACACGGCGCCGAGGCGTCCGACCTGCTCGGCGTTGTCGGCCACCGCGATGCCCTGCTTGGCGCGCGCAGCGATGCCTTCGAAGATCACGGCGATCCGGAACAGCGCAAACACGAAGTGGAAGGTCTGGATCGGCTCCTGCCGCTTCGATACGCGGTAGTAGTCGGCGATGTGCTCCGCTTCGGTCGGGATGCCGACCGAAGCCAGATCGAGTCCGCGCAAGCCGTAGTACTCCTCGCGCGCGGTGTGCCAGGCCACGCAGTGGTAAGCCAGGTCCGCCAGCGGGTGCCCCAGCGTCGACAGCTCCCAGTCGAGCACCGCAATCACGCGCGGCTCGGTCGGATGGAACATCAAGTTGCCGGCGCGATAGTCGCCGTGGGCGATACCGCTGGCCTCGCTGTCGGGGATGTTGTCAGGCAGCCATTGCAGCAGCCGCTCCAGCGCCGCGTTGTCACGCACCTTGGTCTGCTGCCACTGCTTGCCCCAGCGGCCGATCTGGCGCTGGAAGTAGTTGCCCGGCTTGCCGTAGTCGGCGAGGCCCACGGCGTCCACGTCGACGTTGTGCACGCGGGCCAGCGTCTCGGCCATCGACCGATACATCGCACGCCGCTCGGCCGGCGTCACACCCGGCAGCTCGTAGCTGGCAAACACGCGGCCTTCGAGGCATTCCATCAAGTAGAACGGCGTGCCGACGATGTCGCGGCCGGCATGGAACAGCAGCACTTCGGGCACCGGCACGTCGGTATCACGCAGCGCCCGCATCACTTGAGCCTCGCGGTCCACCGCATGCGCGCCGGGCAGGATGTCGGGGCCCGGCTGCTTGCGCAGCACCAGCTTGCGGTTGTCGAACGTGACGAAAAACGTCGGGTTGGACTGGCCGCCGCCGATACGCTGCAAGCGCATCGGCCCGCTCAGGCCCGGCACGCTCTGGTGCAGAAACGCTTCGAGCGCCGCCGGCTCGAAACCCGGACCGCTCTGCTTGCTGCTGCTCATCGTGTCTCCTCGATGCCGTTCTAATGGGTCTTGTAGTTGAGTCGGCGCGCCGCCGCTTTAGCCGGCGACGGCTGGCAGCTCGACGATCAGCCCGTCGAGCGCATCGACGATGGCGATCTGGCAGGTCAGCCGGCTGGTCGGCCGCCGGTCGATGACGCCTTCGAGCATCATGTCCTCGTCTTCTTCTGGCGGCGCCAGTTGTTCGGCCCAAGGCGACGGCACATACGCGTGGCAGGTCGCGCAGCTGCAACAGCCACCGCAGTCGCCGGCAACGCCGGGCATCAAGTGATCGACCGCGACTTGCATCAGCGTCTTGCCGACTGGCGCCTCGACGATGTGCCGGCGGCCGGCGGGGTCGACGAAAGTGATCGTGGGCATGGCGGACGCGCGCTAGCGAATGACGAAGGGCCAGAGATTGTAGGCCAAGGCTGCCGCCCGCCCGTCACTGACCGCCGAGGCAGACGTATTTGCGACTCAGGTATTCGTCCAGACCATAACGAGAACCTTCGGAGCCGAAGCCGCTTTCCTTGATGCCGCCAAACGGCGCGACTTCGGTCGAAATCAAGCCTTCGTTGACGCCGACGATGCCGTATTCGAGCCGCTCGGTGACGCGCGTGATCCGGCCGATGTCGCGACTGTAGAAATACGCCGCCAGACCGAACTCGGTGTCGTTGGCCATGTGCACCGCTTGTTCTTCGGTTTCGAAGCGCGTCACCGGCGCCACCGGCCCGAAGGTTTCTTCGCGCAGCACGCGCATGCCCGGCTCGATGCCGACGAGCACGGTCGGCGCGAAGAACGCGCCACGCGGCGGCAGCGGCGCGCCGCCGACGATCTGCCGCGCGCCCTTGGCCAGCGCATCGGCGACATGCCCACGCACCTTGTCCAGCGCACGGTCGTCGATCAGCGGGCCGATCTGCACGCCGGGATCGAGGCCGTTGCCGAGCTTCAGCGAGCCGACCGCTGCGGCCAGCGCTTCGACGAAGCGATCGTGGATACCGGCCTGCACCAGAATCCGATTAGCGCAAACGCAGGTCTGGCCGGCGTTGCGGAACTTCGACGCCATGGCGCCGGCCAGACCTGCGTT